>Ga0307373_10000668_pt1 | contig 66053 bp, 64 predicted proteins | sample OX2MG_FD_202534 | JGI IMG/M metagenome (GOLD analysis project Ga0307373, IMG submission 202534) | Soil microbial communities from Risofladan, Vaasa, Finland - OX-2 | ecosystem: Environmental > Terrestrial > Soil > Coastal area > Acid sulfate soil | place: Finland: Risofladan, Vaasa | collected... | reverse complement strand
TCAGGCATCGCTCCGGGTGCTGGCCCCGGGGGTTCATCCGGCGCCGTCGCGTCCCGCCCATGGCGGTGTCACGCCCGCCCGGCATCTTCCCCAGTCCGAGCCCGACCGTCGTTGCCACCAGGCGCGTCCCACGCGTGCCGGGTGTATCACCGACGGGCGGACGACCCGGCCGAGCGTCGCAGTCCGGCGCCGGCGGTTCCTGCTCGGAACGGTGGCGGCGGGCTTGCTCGTCGCCCTCGCCCTGCCGTGGAGCGGTACCGGGGGTTCCCTCGCCACCCCCGGTCCCGCTCAGGCGGGGGAGAAGGTGGTGTCGCAGTCGTCGTACGTGGTCCAGCCCGGAGACACGCTGTGGTCGATCGCCGATCGACTGGATCCGAGCGGTGATCCCCGGGCCGTGGTGGCACGGCTCGAGGCACAGGTCGGAGGCGACAACGTCGTCCCCGGGGAGTCCCTGGCCCTTCCCTGACCGCTCGGAGAGTGGCACTACGGTTGGACCGGTGCGGTGTCCGTGGTGTCAGAGTCTCGAGGACAAAGTTGTCGACTCGCGGCTCGCCGAGGACGGCGTCGCCATCCGTCGGCGGCGCGAATGCTTGTCGTGCAATCGCCGCGTCACCACCTATGAGCGCCTCGAGGAGGCGCCGTTGTGGGTCGTCAAGCGTGCCGGGCAGCGGGAGCCCTTCGACCGGGCCAAGGTCGTGTCCGGGGTACGGGCCGCCACGAAGAACCGGCCCGTGACCGAAGAACGGCTCGAAGAGATCGCGCAGCGCGTGGAGGAAGCCCTCCGGGGCGAAGGCGCGGAGGTCTCGAGCCAGCAGATCGGCGTGGCCGTCCTGGAGCGCCTGCGCGAGGTCGATGACGTCGCGTACCTGCGCTTCGCCTCGGTCTACAAGGGGTTCGAGGACTTGGGTGACTTCCAACGCGAGGTGGGGCTGCTCACCAAGACGACCGAGCCCAAGCGCAGGGCCTGACCGCGGGTGGCCGAGCTTCTCGACGACGTTCCGGCCAGGGTCCTCGCTGTTTATGCCCATCCTGATGACCCCGATGTCTCGTGCGGAGGCACCTTGGCGCGCTGGGCCGGTGCCGGCGCCGAGGTCCATGTCCTCATCTGCACCCACGGTGACAAGGGGACGACCGATCCCGACATCGATCCCGAGGTCTTGGCCCGACGTCGGGCCGGGGAGGCGGCCGAGGCCGCCGCGATCCTCGGGATCACCGGTCAACACTTCCTCGGCTATCCCGATGGCGAGCTCGTCGACGACACCCCCTTGCGCGCCACGCTCGTGGGTTGGCTCCGCAAGCTCCGCCCCCTCACCGTCCTCGGGCCCGACCCCACCGCGGTGTTCTTCGGCGAGGACTACTTCAACCATCGCGACCACCGCACGATCGGGTTCGCCCTCCTCGACGCGTTGTCACCGGCGGCTGCACTCCCGCACTACTTCCCCGAGGCGGGCCCGGCCTTTCAGGTTCAGACGGCGTTACTGTCGGGCACGCTCGAGCCCACGGTGTGGGTGGACGTCACCGGCACCATCGAGGCCAAGGTGGCGGCGGTGTCGTGTCACGCCAGCCAGTTCGCCGACGGCGGGGATTGGGCCCGCCGAGCGGTGCGGGAACGTTCCCGGGAGGACGGACGACGAGCCGGGGTGGGATATGCCGAGGGCTTCCGACGTCTGCGGCTCGGTGGCTGACCGGTGTCGGACGGCTCGGATCGCTGCACCGTGCTCCATGTCGACATGGACTCGTTCTTTGCGTCGGTGGAAGTCCTCGACGACCCATCGCTCGTCGGCCGACCGGTCATCGTCGGTGGTGCCGGCGGGCGCGGCGTGGTGGCATCGTGCACCTACGAAGCCCGGGCCTTCGGCATCCATTCCGCCATGGCTTCGGTCGAGGCACGGCGCCGGTGTCCCCACGCGGTCTTCCTTCCGGGTCGGTTCTCCCGGTACGTGGAGATGAGCGAGCGGCTCCACGCTGTCCTGGAGCGATTCTCGCCGGTGGTGGAGGGCATCGCGCTCGACGAGGCGTTCGTGGATGTGGCCGGCGCCCGCCGCCTCCTCGGGCCGCCTCCCGAGGTGGCCCGTCAGATCCAACAGGCTGTCCGGCTCGACATGGAGATGGAATGCGGGGTGGGCGTGGCCCGCACCAAGCTGCTCGCCAAGTTGGCATCTCGGGCCGCCAAACCGGTGCTCACCACCGAGGGGCCCCGACCCGGCCCTGGCGTGGTGGTGGTCCTCCCGGCACATGAGCTGTCCTTTCTCCACCCCTTGCCGGTGCGGGCACTGTGGGGCGTGGGCCCCGCCACGGCTCGACGTCTCGATGCTCTCGGGGTCACGACCATCGGGGATCTGGCTCGCATCCCCGAGGACACCTTGTGCCGGTCCGTCGGCCTCGCCAACGGACATCAACTGGCCCAGCTGTCTCGAGGTGAGGATCCCCGTCCGGTGGTGGCGACCCGAGATGTGAAGTCGGTGGGCCACGAGGAGACCTTTGCTGTCGACATCGACAGTCACGACGGTCTTCACCGTCACGTGGTCCGTATGGCCGACGCCGTGGGGACCCGCCTGCGTGAGGCGGGGTTGGCGGGAAGGACGGTCACGGTGAAGGTCCGCTACGGCGATCGCGCCACCATCACCCGGTCGCACACCATCGGGACACCCCTCGACTCCCCGCGCCACCTGGGGGTCGTCGCCGAGGCCCTGCTCGACGCCGTGGACGTCTCCCCGGGGGTCCGGCTCTTGGGGGTGTCTGTCTCGGGGCTCCTCGACACCGTGGCCACGGCCCGCCAGCTCTCCTTCGACGACGACGAGGTGACCGGCGCCGAGCCGGGTTCGGCGCGCCTGCCCAGCTCGAGTCGAGCCGGGTCGGTCGGAGACCTGGAGGTGGAGACGGCACCGGCGGTGCCCCGCCACCTGGCCTGGCACGACGTGGAGTCAGCGGTGTCGGCCATCCGGGCCCGGTACGGCAACGCGTCGGTGGGCCCCGCCGCCCTGGTGGGCCGAGACGGACTGGCGGTGAAGGAGCGGGGTGACACCCAGTGGGGGCCGAGCGCACCGACACCGTCCAACGGTGAACAGCGTTGACGGATCGAAGGGGGCGGACCCTGTTCCCGACGTGGCTCAGAAGGCCGATTTTCGATTCGGACCAGGGAGTAGACCCGCCAGCGAGGCTAGGAATGGGGGAAGCGGGGAATGGCAGGCGCCGTTGTCTTGCTCTTCGCCCGTGCCTAAGATTGATGGACGCGCGCCGCGTCGCGACGGGGCCTGGAAGGGGGTGAGCGTGCCGCTCTCCGAGCATGAGCAGCGTGTGCTGCACGAATTGGAGCAAGCGCTGTACCAACAAGACCCGGCGTTCGCCGATCGGGTCCGGTCGGAGAGCGTCTATCGGTTCGCGGGCCGATACCTGAAGTGGTCCATCGCCGGGTTCGTCGCAGGACTGGCGGTCATGCTCTTCTTCTTCACCACGAACGTCTTCCTCGGGTTCCTCGGGGTGCTCATCATGTTCGCCTCCCTTGTCACCTTCTGGACCAACGTCCGCAGGATGGGCAAAGCGGGGTGGGAGGAGATCGGTCACTCGCTGCGGACCGACGGCCTCGGCAATGCCCTCAGCGACACCCGCGGCTGGTTGCGCGACCGCTTCCGTCGCAACCGCTGAACCACGCCCCGACCCGGCTCGTCGACCGTCGGGGGAATGATGACGTGGCAGTAGCCGTGGACCTTTGCCTGGCGATCGACATCGGCGGCACCAAACTCGCCGCTGGTCTCGTCACCAGCTCGGGGGAACTCCTCGCCGCCCATCGGGTGCCCACCCCCCGGACCGATGACGCCGAAGTGCTCTTCGCCGCCGTGGCGGGGCTCGTCGACCTCGTCCACAACGAGGCGACCGCACCTGATAGCCCCACGAGAGGCGCCAACCTGATCGTGGCCGGAGTGGGATGTGGGGGTCCTATGGACCCCGACCGGGGCACGGTCTCGCCGCTCAACATCCCGGCCTGGCGCGACTTCCCGCTGTGCGACCGTCTCGAGGACATCACCGGCCTCGGTGTCGAGCTTGACAACGACGCCAAGGCCTTCGCGCTGGCCGAGGGTTGGACGGGCGCGGCGCGTCAACGACATGACTATCTGGCCATGGTCGTCTCCACCGGCGTCGGTGGAGGCCTGGTCGTCGACAACCGGTTGCTCGACGGCGCCTCGGGGAACGCCGGCCATGTCGGTCACGTGATCGTCGAGCCCGACGGTCGTCTGTGCGCGTGTGGTGCACACGGTTGTCTCGAGGCCGAGGCGTCGGGAACAGCCATCGCGGCGGTGACGGGAAGAACACCCGAGCATGCCGGACCCGACGTCGTGGAGCGCACCGGTCGTCTGGTGGGCCGGGCAGTGGCTTCGGTGGTGAGCCTGCTCGACATCGGCCTGGCGGTGGTGGGTGGTTCCGTCGCACTCGGATTCGGTGCCCCGTTCTTCGAGGCGGCCAACACCGAGCTCCACGCGCGGGCCCGACTCTCGTTCACGACCGGTGCGGACATCGTGCCGAGCGGGCTGGGGACCGGTGGTCCACTGGTCGGTGCCGGCGCACTGGGTTGGCGAGCCGCCCAACGAGGACTGGTGGAGGTGCCATGACCGAGCGCGAGCAATCTTCTCGTGGCGGCGGTCTCACGTCGGGACCGACGATGAAGGCGGTGGTCGGGGCGCTCGCCCGCCGCCCTTGGCTGTGGCCGGCGGCGCTGGCCGAAGCGGGCCGGCTGGCCCGGCCGGGATGGTGGCACCGGTGGCCGTTGCTCCCGGTCCCCGACGAACAGTTGTGGCGGTTTCGCATGGAGACCGCCTACGGCGGATCGGGTGAGGCCGTGCCCGAGGGCGCCGACGTCGTGTCGTTCGTCGCCTGGTGCAGCACCATGGGTCGGTGGCGCCGACGCTGAGTTGGACGCGCGCCGGGGTCACCGGCGCTTCGCAGGAGTAACCTCGTCGTGATGTTGGCCAGGGAAGCTGGCGCCAATGGGACGAGCCGAGCGCTCGTGCTCAATGCGACCTTCGAGCCGTTGGGGCTCGTCTCGACCCGCCGCGCCTTGCTCCTGGTCCTCGCGACCAAGGCGGAGCTCGTCCACGCCACCGACCATATTTTCCGGTCCGAGCGCAAGGCCTTTCCCGAGCCGTCGGTGGTGCGCCTGGCGCGCTATGTCCGGGTGCCCCATGACCGGACCGTGGCGGTCAACCGGCGCACGGTGTTCGCCCGCGACGGCCACCGCTGTCAGTACTGCGGTCTCGCCGCGGAGAGCATCGATCACGTCATGCCGCGCAGCCGGGGCGGCATGCACGCGTGGGACAACGTGGTGGCGGCCTGTCGCCGCTGCAACACCCGCAAAGAGGACCGTCTGCCCCACGAGGTGGGCCTGGTCCTGCGCACCCAACCGTGCGCCCCCCGCCAGCGGGTCTGGCTCCTCGCCATGAGTGGGGGAGCGCGCGACGAATGGGCGCCGTATCTGGGTGAGCAGTCCCTGACGGCGTGACCACCGCACCCGGCGGTGGTTGGACGATCGAGCGGCGCGTCGACACCGCCGGGGCCCTCCACGGGCCCTGGCCCGCCGAAGGTCACCGAGCGCGCCGTGTGGCCGGGCTGTGCTCAGTCGTCGGTCTTCGGGCCGTCGTCCTCGGGAGCACCCAGGCCACCGACGTCGTCGACGCCGGGCGGGCTGCGAGCCATGACACCGACGTCGTCCGTCGGAGCGCGGGAGGTGGTGCGGTCCTCGTCGCGCCCGGCGCCCAGGTGTGGCTCGATGTCTGGGTCCCTCGCACCGACCCTTTGTGGCACGACGATGTCATCGCGTCCTCGTGGTGGTTGGGCGAGGCCTGGGTGCGCGGCCTCGAGGGACTCGGTGCCACCGGGCTCCGCGTGCATCGCGGCCGTGCTCTTCGCACCGACTGGTCCGATGTGCTGTGTTTCGCCGGGGTCGGCCCCGGCGAGGTGACGGCCCCGACGGCGAAGGTGGTGGGCATCGCCCAGCGCCGTACCCGCCACGGGGCCCGCCTGCACTCCATGGCCCTTGTCTCATGGAGCCCGACAGCGCTCCTGGAATTGCTGTCGATCGAAGCACCCGGTGTCCCGGTTACCGGCGACGCGCCCGTCGAGCTCGAGGACGTCGCCACCGACCTTCGTCACATCCTCCCGGCGCCCTGGGGTCATGGCGACGCCGCCCTCGTCATCACTGCGGTCGAGGACGCCTTGCTCGACGCCTTGCCATGAACTGACGTCGTATTCCCTTGCACTGACGCGTTGTTGAACTGACGCCGTCTTTCACCGACGCGTTCGCTCGAACTGACGCGTTCGCTCGAACTGACGCGTTCGCTCGAAATGACCCGTCGGCCGTCGTCGCGACGACACCGCGGTCACGTTGGTGCGCCCGTCGGACACTGGTGGCGTCGGGCGAGCGCCGATGGTGCTGCCGTCGTGATCGTTGCCATCGGACTGCGGCGCGACGTTGGCGCGCCCGGTCGAGGCTCATCGGTCCGTCGGCGCCGGGCCCGGTCCGACGATCCCCCGAGGGCTCGGGGTCGAGTTCCTCCGGCGGTGGGGGACGGGGAGGCGCGGTGGGGAGAGGTGGAGCCAAAGGGGATTGACCTGTGGGGGAGTGGGGGCTAAAGTGGCGCAAAGTGGAGTAAAGGGGAGGAGCCCGCCGAACTTGCGGGGGGAGCGTCGTGGGAGCTCGATTCGGTGGCACGGTTTTTTGGGACGTACGAGCATTCGCTCGACAGCAAGGGTCGGGTGATCCTGCCGTCGAGATTTCGTGCTTCGTTCGAGCACGGGGGATATCTCACGGAGTACCGGGACGGATGCCTCGCGCTGTGGACGCCGGACGAGTTCGAACGGCAGATGGAGGAGATGCAGGCGCGTGCGGCCAGTGGCAAGAGCGACCGCAACCTGGCTCGGATGTGGGCCTCGCACACCCACGATCTCGAAGTGGACCGCCAGGGGCGGATCGTGCTCCCGGCCCGGATGCGTCAGTACGCGGCGCTGGAGAACGACGTCACGGTCGTCGGCGTGATCGACAGGGTGGAGCTGTGGGACCCCGCCCGCTGGCAAACGAACATCGGGCCCGAGGAACTGCGGTTCACCGAAGGTGCGGACGACTGAGTGTCTGCAACGCCCGAGAGACACAGCAAGAGACGAGGAGGGTTACGCACAACGAACGGTCGGGTGGTTCTCGACCAGTGACGAGCATCAGGAACATGCGCAGCCCCTCGGCTGGTTCGGTGGAAGACTCCTCCTCCGCCCGCTTCCAACCGAGTCGCAGGAGCAACCCTCCCGACGGCAAACCGCCAGTCGAGGGGCTGCGGATGCGCCAGGTGTTCACCCATGAGCCGGTCATGGTCGACGAGGTGGTGGCGTTGTTCGCCCCCGTACCTCAAGGAGTGGTGATCGACACCACCGCGGGAGGAGGCGGGCATGCGGCGGCGCTTCTGGCGGCGCATGAGCACCTACGTCTTCTCTGTCTCGACCGCGATCCCGACGCTGTGGAAGCGACGGGACAGCGCTTGGCGCCATACGGCGACCGGGCCCAGGTACGCCGGGCTCGTTTCGACCGTCTGGGCGACATCGCCGACGAGCTGGGGATCCGTCCCGGTTCGGCGAGCGGTGTCCTGTTCGACCTGGGCGTGAGTTCCCCGCAACTCGACCGCCCCGAACGCGGCTTCTCCTACCGGGCCGACGCCCCGCTCGACATGCGGATGGACCCCGACGAGGGCACCACGGCGGCAGACCTGGTCAACACCTGGCCCGAGGCCGAGCTGGCGCGCCTGTTCGCGGCCCACGGCGAAGGACGATTCGCCCGGCGGATCGCCCTGGCGGTGGTGTCGGCCCGACCCGTCACCTCCACAACTGTGCTGGCCGACGTCGTGCGCTCCGCACTGCCCGCCGCGGTTCGGCGCCAGGGTGGCCATCCGGCCCGACGCGTCTTCCAGGCGCTTCGGGTGGCGGTGAACGAGGAGCTCGAGGTTCTGTTCGACGCCCTTCCGATCGCCATCGACACCCTCGCCCCGGGTGGGCGTTGCGTCGCCATCGCGTACCACTCCGGAGAGGACCGCATCGTGAAGGCGGCCTTCCGGCAAGCAGAAAGCGGCGGATGCACCTGCCCCCCCGGCCTTCCCTGCCGTTGTGGCGCGGTGTCGTTGGGCAAGCTCGTGTTCCGCGGGGCGCGGCGACCCACCCCTGCTGAGATGGCCCGCAACCGGCGCTCGGAGAGTGCGCTGCTCCGGGCCTTCGAGCGGGGCGCAGCCTGATGGCCGTGGCGACATCCCCCGAGCGCGCCATGTTGGCGCCGGCACCGGCACGCCTGCCCGATCTCGACCGTCAGCCCCGCCGGGGCCTCGAAGCGCCGGGCCGGCGCGGCCCACGGTGGTCGCTGCCACGAACCGCGGCGGTCGCCGGGGTCATCGTCCTGGTGAGTCTGATGATGGTGGTGGCGGCCAGCGCTTCGATGACCCAGGGCCAGGTCCGACTCACCCGGATGCAGTCGCAGCTGACCGCGGTCCTCGGGCGACACCACGACCTCGAGCAGCGCGTGGCCAAGCTCTCTGATCCTTCTGGCGTCGTCTCACAAGCCCAGCGCCATGGTCTGGTGGCGCCCACCAATGTGACCGACCTCAATCAGGTGAACGTCTCGACCTCGGCGTCGACGGACTCGACCACTCCCTCGGCCGGGCACGTACCGGTCGCGTCGACCGGCGGCCCGTGATCCGAACTCCGAAGGGCCAAGGACCTGGCGCGCCCCGACCCCGCCGAGCCCGGCAGTCAGCGGGGGACCGGTCAGGCACGACCCGGTCGGCTGCGACACGGTCGGCTGCGACACGGTCGGCTGCGACACGGTCGGCTGCGACACGGTCGGCTGCGACACGGTCGGCTGCGACACGGTCGGCTGCGACACGGTCGGCTGCGACACGGTCGGCTGCGACACGGTCGGCGGTGACCCGGTCCGCGGGCACCCGACGTCCCGCCGCCACCGCCAAGAAGTCAGGCCGGACGCGGGCCGCTGCTCCCAAGAGGTCCGCCACCGCTCCCAATGCGATTCGCCCCGGCGCTCGACCCAGTGGTCCCGCGGCTCGTCCTTCCTCGCTTACCCGTCGGATCGTGGCCCGCCCGCGCGGCTACGAGCGCCGGGTGGCGCCGCCGACGCCACGTCGGACCCGGAAGTCGAGCCCGGTCACGGGTGGAGTCCAACGCCGGCGCATCGGTGTCATGCGGGTCGTGGTCGTCCTCGTGTTCGCGGCATTGGCGTTGCGCCTGATCGGCGTCCAGGTCTTCTCCAGTGGGCGCTACTCGGCCATGGGGGTCGCCGAGGTGAGCACGACGGTGCACGCCCCGGCTGTGCGCGGGGGAATCTACGACCGCAACGGCGCCGCCCTGGCGTTGTCGGTGGCGCGCTCGAACATCGTGGCCGACCCCTTTCTGATCCATAGCCCCGGGCCGGTGGCGCGTGCCCTCACGTCGGTGCTCGGCGTCTCGACCGGGACTCTGTCCCACGAGCTGTCGGAGCACTCGGGGTACGTGTTCCTCGCCAAGGAGGTCGGCTCGACGGTCGCCCAGAAGGTGACCGCGCTCACCCTCCCGGGTATCAACGTGCTCCCGGCCACCGAGCGCTTGGATCCGGCCGGGACACTGGCAGCCCCGCTCGTCGGCAAGGTGGGCGCAGAAGGCTCGGGGCAGTCGGGGCTCGAGTACCAGTACAACTCGCTGTTGGCCGGTCGCAACGGCTCTGCGTCCGAGGCGGTCTCGCCCGACGGCGTCCCGCTGCCGGGAAAGACGTCCGAGCGTTCCGCCACGGTTCCTGGGACCGGCGTCGAGCTCACCATCGACGAGCCCTTGCAGTACGTGACCGAGCAGTCCCTCGGTGCGGAGATCTTGGCGTCGCACGCCAAGAGCGGGATCGCCATCGTCATGAACACCCGCACCGGCGAGATCCTCTCCATGGCCAACCTGGTGTCGAAGACCGTGCAGCCCCCGACACCCAAGCCCGCACCAACCCTTCCGCCGACCCCGACCCCGCCGGGTACCCCCGCCGCCTCGACGACCACTACGACCACGCCACCGCCACCGCCGCCCCCACCGATCACCACGGTGATCCAGGCCGACCAGAACCTCGCCCTGACCCGCGTCTACGAGCCGGGATCGGTCTTCAAAATGGTGACGTTCTCCGCCGCGCTCCAAGACGGGATCATCTCCCCGGACGAGGTATTCACGATCCCCAACACCCTGACCATCGACGGCTGGGTGTTCCACGACGCAGAGAACCACCCCACCGAGAAGCTCACCGCCACCCAGATCCTCGCCCAGTCGTCGAACATCGGGACGATCGAGATCGCCCAGCAGCTCGGTGAGGGCCGCCTGGCGGCACAGATCGCCACACTCGGCTTCGGTCGTGGCACCGGGCTCGGGTTCCCGGCCGAGTCGGCGGGCCTGGTCAAGAGCGATCCCGCCACATGGCGGGTGTCGGACATCGGCGCGACTCCCATCGGTCAGGACGACGCGGTGACCGCGCAGCAGGTTCTCGACATGGTGAACACGGTGGGGACCGGCGGCGTGTTCGTCCCACCCCGGCTCGTCCAGGCCACGGTGGCTCCCGACGGGTCGGTGACCAAGACTCGCGTCGAGTCGGCGCACCGGGCCTTGTCCCAAGAGGTCGCATCCCAACTCACGACGATGATGGAGCAGGTCGTCCAAGACGGCACGGCGGTGACCGCCGGTGTGCCGGGATACACCGTGGCGGGAAAGACCGGGACGGCACAGATCCCCGACCCGGTCCACGGTGGATACATCCCCGGTGCCTATGAGGCCACCTTCGCCGGCTTCGCGCCCGCCGAGAACCCGGCTCTGTCGGCCATCGTCGTCCTCGAGCGGCCGTCCCCGATCTACGGCGGGATCGTGGCCGCGCCGGTGTTCTCCCAGATCATGCGTTACGCACTGCACCGTTACGGCATCCCGACGTCGCCCGGCGGCGGGACGACCGGGGGCACGCCCCTCTCGGTGCCGTTTCCCCAGCTCCCACCCCCGAAGTCCACCGCGGCGAGCACTCCGGGCCCAACCACCACGACGACTACGATCGTCCCTTCCCATGGGAAGCTCGCGCAAAGGGCGTGACCGCCCTCGGGGGTCCCCCATCGTGCGCATGGACCGCTTGCTCGAGGAGGTCGAGGTCATCGAGGTGTTTGGGGACCCCGCCGCCACCGAGGTCACCGCCCTCGCACTCGACAGTCGACGCGTCGAGCCCGGGGCTCTGTTCTTTTGTCTCCCCGGTGCCCGCGAGGACGGTCATGCCCATGCCGACGATGCGGTGGCACGGGGGGCGCAGTCCCTGCTCGTCGAACGGCGCCTGGCGCTGGAGGTGACCCAGGCGGTGGTGGCGCCGGGGACCGCCCGGGCCGCCATGGCGCAGATGGCGACGGCCTTCTACGATCACCCGGCTCGGTCGCTCTTGACCGTCGGCGTGACCGGTACCAACGGCAAGACCTCGGTCACCCACCTGCTGGCGTCGATCTTCGAGGCGCATCGGTGGCCGACGACGGTCATCGGGACCCTCGACGGCGGTCGGACGACCCCGGAGTCGCCCGACCTGCAACGGATGCTCGCCCACGCCCGCCAGGCGTCACGACGGGCGGTCGTCATGGAGGTGTCGTCGCACGCCCTGGCCCAAGCTCGCGTCGACGCGGTCCTGTTCGACGCGGCCGTGTTCACCAACCTGTCCCACGACCATCTTGACTACCACGGGACGGTCGAGGCCTACTTCGCGGCCAAGGCGTCGCTGTTCACGCCCGAGCGCGCCGCGCTGGCTGTCATCAACGGGGACGACCCCTGGGGTCGGCGGCTCCTCGAGCGTGACGCGGTGCCGAGCGTCGCGTACTCGATGACCGAGGTCGGTGAGATCGACAGCTCGGCGCGCCAGACCTCGTTCACGTGGCGAGGCCACCGTGTCGAGCTGGCGTTGGCGGGGTCCTTCCATGTTCGAAACGCCCTGGCGGCGGCCGCGACGGCGGCGGCGCTGGGGGTGCCTGAGGACGTGATCGTCGACGGGTTGCACCGAGCCGCCCCCGTGCCCGGACGGTTCGAGGTGTTGTCCACCTCGGCTCCGTTCACGGTCGTCGTCGACTACGCCCACACCCCCGACGGGCTGCGGGTCGCCCTCGACAGCGCCCACCAGTTGGCAGGCGATCACCGCGTCCTGTGCGTCTTCGGCTGTGGGGGAGGGCGCGACCACGAGAAGCGCCCCGTCATGGGGGCGGCCGCGGCACAGGGCGCCGATCTCGTCGTCATCACCTCGGACAACCCCAGGAACGAAGACCCCGGCGCCATCATCGAAGAGATCCTGGTTGGGGTGCCCGCCCCGTCAGAGGGCGTCGCTGGGTCAGAGGTGGTCGTCAGGAGCGAGCGTGCCGAGGCCATCGAGCTCGCGATCGAACGCGCCCGACCCGGTGACGTGGTGGTGGTGGCGGGCAAGGGCCACGAGCACGAGATCGAGATGGGGTCGATGCGGGTGCCCTTCGACGACGCCCAGGTGGCCGCGGCGGCGGTGGTGCGACGCGGCGAGCGGGCCCAACCGGGCTCGGACACCACGGCGTGATCAGCCTCATGACCTCGGGCGGCATCGCCCTGTGGGTGGCCGCCCTCGGGACGCCGTTGCTGATCCGATGGTTGGCCCGCAAGCGTTTCGCCCAGCAGATCCGTGAGGACGGGCCGTTCATGCACCTGGCCAAGGCGGGGACCCCCACCATGGGGGGCCTGGCCCTGGTGGCGGCGGCGGGAGTGGGGTACCTCATGGGTCACGTCGGCACCCATGTCGCGTTCAGCCGACCCGGGCTGCTCGTGATCGGTGTGACGGTCTGTGCGGGGATGGTGGGTTTTCTCGACGACTGGATCAAGGTTCGTCACCGGCGCAGCCTCGGGCTCAACAAGCGAGGCAAGCTCGCCGCCCAGGTGGTTCTGGCGGTGGCGTTCGCCGTACTGGCCGAACACTGGGCGGGCGCCAACACCCATCTGTCGTTCACCCGGTGGAGTGCCTTGGGCATCGACCTCGGCCAGGTGGGTTGGATCGTGTGGGCGGTGGTGATCCTCGTGGGCACGGCCAATGCCGTGAACCTCACCGACGGGCTCGACGGTCTCGCCTCGGGCTCGGCCACGTTCTGCTTCGCCTGCCTGGCGGTGATCGGGTACTGGCAGTTCCGCCACTATTCCCTCTACAACGTGTCGTCGGCACTGGACATGGCGCTCATCTCGGTGGCGCTGGCCGGGGCGTGTCTCGGCTTTCTGTGGTGGAACGCGGCGCCGGCTCGGATCTTCATGGGTGACACGGGGTCGCTCGCCATCGGCTCGGGACTGGCCGCGCTCTGTCTGCAGATGAACCTCCAGCTCCTGTTGCCCATCATCGGTGGGCTGTTCGTCATCGAGACCCTGTCGGTGTTGGTCCAGGTGGTGAGCTTCCGCGTCTTCGGCCGCCGGGTGCTGCGCATGGCTCCGGTCCATCATCACTTCGAACTGGTGGGTTGGCCCGAGACCACCGTCATCGTGCGTTTCTGGATCATCGGCGGCCTCTTCGCCGCGCTCGGGCTCGGCATCTTCTATGCGGACTTCCTGTCGGTGACAGGGCTGCGCTGAGACGGGCCCGAATGTCTCATCGCGTCCTCGTCTACGGCCTCGGCGTGAGCGGTCTCGCCACTGCGGCCCGACTGCTTTCCGAGGGCACCCAGGTGGTGGCCGTCGACGACGACGCGGGGGAGCGTCCCCGTCGGGGCGCGGCGGAGCTCGGGATCGACCTGGTGGGCGCGCCCGACGGGCCCGCCTTGGAGGCGTTGGCGCGCACCGTCGACGAGATCGTGGTCAGCCCCGGGGTGCCGGCCTGTCACCTCGTGTTCTCGCTCGAGGCCACCGTTCCCGTCATCGGTGAGGTGGAGCTGGCGTGGCGCCGGTCCACGTGTCCGATCGTGGCGGTCACCGGCACCAACGGGAAGACCACGGTCACCACCTTGGTGGAGTCGATGCTCGAGGCATCGGGACGAAGGGCCGTGGCGGCGGGAAACATCGGTCTCCCGCTGCTCGAGGCGGTAAGCGGTGACGCCGAGGTGGTGGTGGCCGAGGTGTCGTCGTTCCAGTTGGCCCTCACCTCCACCTTTCGGCCGGCGGTGGGCGCGTGGTTGAACTTCTCTGCTGATCATCTGGATTGGCATCCGACGGTCGACGACTACCGTGACGCCAAGGCCAAGCTGTGGGCCAACAGCGGTCCCGGCGACGTGGCGGTGGTGAACAGCGAGGACCCTGTGGTGCTCGGCGCGTCGGAGGTGCCCCGGCGACGGGGGGCCACCCTGGGCACCTTCGGGATCTCGGCGGGGGACTGGACGGTGCGGGCCGGGGTGCTCGTGGGGCCCGACGGGTCCGCCGTGGCCAGGATCGACGAGCTCGTCCGGACCATGCCCCACGACGTGGTCGACGCCTTGTGTGCCCTCGCCACCGCCTCGGCGGCGGGGGCGAGCCCCGAAGGATGCCGGCGGGCGCTGCTCGCATTCCGTGGGCTCCCCCATCGCGTCGAGCTGGTCGGCGAGGCTAGCGGGGTGCGGTTCTACGACGACTCCAAGGCGACCACGCCCGGTGCGGTGCTGGCCGCGGTCGAGGGGTGCGCTCCGGCCGTGCTGATCGCCGGGGGCCGCAACAAGGGTCTGGACCTCTCGGTGCTCGGCGCCGCGGCGTCGCGCCTGCGGGGAGTGGTGGCCATTGGAGAGGCCACCGAGGAGGTCGTGTCGGCCTTCGCGGGGTCGGTGCCCGTGACCCGGGCGCTGTCGATGGCCCGTGCCGTCGAGGCCGCCACCGCCATGGCCCGTGCCGGGGACTCGGTGGTCCTGTCACCGGCGTGTGCCTCGTTCGACTGGTACAGGTCCTATGCCGAGCGCGGTGACGACTTCGCCCGCTGCGTGCGCGCCGTGGCGGGCTTCACCGCTCCCGTGGCCGGGGTGACCCGATGAGCTCGGGTGCAGACTCGGCACCGGCGTCGCGCCCGGGTCGCGACGGAGCGCCCTCGGCGCACCTCCGGCTCGTCGAAGGCGAGGGAGCGCGACCCGCTGTCCCTGCCCCGGGGGTCGGTCGCCGGGACCTGGTGTCGACGCGCACGGCGGTGCTCGCCTTGGTGGTGACGTTGTGCGGCATCGGGATCGTTATGGTGCTGTCGGCCTCCGCGTACACGTCGTTGCAGTACTACGGCTCGGTGTGGACGATCTTCGAACGCCAGCTCTTGTGGATGGGGCTCGGGGTCATCGCCTTCGTGGGAACGGTGAAGATCCGCTATGACAAGTGGCGCCGCCTGCGCATCGTGTTGCCATTGATGACGCTCGGGCTCCTCGTGGCCGTGCTCGTGCCCGGCATCGGCATCTTCGCGGGCGGTTCGAGCCGGTGGATCGGGGTCGGGCCGCTGCGGATCCAACCCTCGGAGCTCATGAAGCTGGCCGTGGCGGTCTTCGCCGCGGACCTCCTGGCCCGCCGGGCCGATCGCCTCGAGAAGCCCATCGCCGCGGTGGTCCCGCTGCTCGGGCTGCTGGCGGTGTCGGGCCTGCTCGTGCTGAAGCAGCCCGACATGGGAACCGCCATGGTGCTCGCCGTCATCACCTTTGCCCTTCTCTACGCCGGGGGCGTGCCCCTTCGTCCCGTGCTCAAGGCCCTGGGGGCCACGGCTGTGATCGGGCTCATCGTGGGTCTGGCCGAGCCCTATCGGCGAGCCCGGCTCCTGTCGTTCCTCGATCCCTTCGCGCACGCCAAGGGATCGGGCTACCAGGTGGTCCAGTCGCTCGTGGGCTTGGGCTCGGGCCATCTCTACGGGCTCGGCCTCGGTGGCGGTCGGGAGAAGTGGGGACTGCTCCCCAACGCCCACACCGACTTCATCTTCTCGGTGATCGGCGAGGAGGGTGGGCTCGTCGGGACCCTCATCGTCTTGGGTCTCTTCGGCGCCTTGGCGTGGTACGGGTTGCGCGCCGCGGTACGTGCCCCTGACCGTTTCGGAGCCCTGCTGGCGGTGGCCGCCACGAGCTGGATCACCAGCCAGGCCGTGATCAACATCGGGGCCGTCATCGGCGTGCTACCGGTCACGGGCATCCCGTTGCCCTTCATCTCCTTCGGAGGCTCCTCGCTCGTCATCACGTTGGTAGCGGCGGGCATCCTCGTCAACGTGGCGTCATACGAGAGGCCACCCGGTCTGGCGCGCCCGGCACCGCCCTCGGTCCTGGTCGGTTCGAGCCGAGCCGTCCCCAAGGTCATCGACACACTGCGTCGCCGCGACCGCGGGTGAGTATCCGGCGCTACGCGCTGGTGGCGGGGGGAGGGACCGGTGGCCACCTCGTTCCCGCCTTGGCGGTAGCCCGGGCGCTCGGTGACGGACAAGGTCCCGACGCCGTCGAGCTGGTGGGGGCCCGACGCGGTCTCGACGCCGAGCTCCTGGCGGGTGAGGGAATGCCCGTGACGCTGCTTCCGGGCCGGGGCTTCGCCCGACGGCTCGACGCACGGTCGTTGCTCGCCAATGTCGGAGCGTTGGCCGGACTGGTCGCCGCGTTGGTGGCCGCCGTGGTGATCGTGATCCGCCGACGCCCGTCGGTGGTGGTGGCAATGGGCGGCTACGCCTCGGTCCCGACCGCGCTGGCCGCAGCGGTTCTCGGGACACCGGTGGTCCTCGTGAACGTCGACGCCGTGCCCGGGGCGGCCAGTCGGGTGGTGGGGCGTTTCGCCCGTGCCGCCGCGGTGGCGTTCGAAGGCACGGCCCTGCCCCGTGCCGTGGTCACCGGAGCCCCGGTGCGAGGCGTCATCGTGGCGAGTGCCCGCCCCGACGCCGCGGCCCGCGCCGCGGCCCGGGACGCGCTCGGGCTGCCGACCGACCGATTCGTCGTCGCCGCGGTGGGGGGGTCGTTGGGGTCCAAACGGGTGAACGAGGCGGTCATCGGGCTCGCCGAGCTGTGGGCGGAACGCGGCGACGTGGCGATCTACCAGGTGGTGGGGTGGCGCGACTGGTCGTGGGCCTCCGCGGCGGCGGCGCGCACGGCACCGGGGGCCGACCATGATGGGCTGTACTACGCCCAGGTCCCCTACGAGGAACGGATGGAGCTCTTCTACCAGGCAGCCGACGTCGTGGTGGCCCGGTCCGGGGCCAACACCGTGGCCGAGCTGGCCGTGGTCGGGGTGCCGTCGATCCTGGTGCCGCTCCCGGGCGCGCCCGGAGACCATCAACGGGCCAACGCCGAGGTCCTCGAGCGTGCCGGCGCAGCGGTGATCGTGGCCGACTCCGACTGCAACGGGCCCCGGCTGGCCGACGGTATCGAGGCGGTGGCCTCGGACCCCGGCCGGCTGGGCGCCATGGGCGCGGCGGCGGCCTCACTCGGGCGTCCCGACGCGGTGGCGGCAGTGGTGGCCCTGGTCCGGTCCCAGGCCCGGACGCCCTCGAGTCGAGGGCGGGCCACCAGTGCCCTGTGATCCCGGATCGGGCGCCGGCGAGGCGGGGGTCGGCGCAGCCCTCGACCTCTCTCGTCCTCGACGCGTCCACGTGGTGGGAGCGGGTGGCGCGGGCATGAGCGCCATCGCGTCGGTGCTCGCCGCCATGGGCCATATCGTCACCGGGAGCGATCTGAAGACGTCCCCGGCTCTCGAGCGCCTCGGCGCCAGCGGTGTGAAGGTCTTTGTCGGCCATGACGCCGCCCATGTGGCCGAGGCGGAGGTGGTGGCGGTCTCCACCGCCATCTTCGAGACGAACCCCGAGGTCGTAGAAGCCCGTCGTCGCGGGCTCACGGTCTCGAGCCGAGCCGAGGCCCTGGCGGCCATCGCGGCGTGTCGCCGCGCCATCGCGGTGTCGGGTACCCACGGAAAGACCACGACCACCTCGATGTTGGCGCTGATCCTGATCGAGGCAGGGTTGCGCCCGAGCTTTCTCATCGGGGGAGATGTCAACGAGATCGGCACCAACGCGGTGTGGGACAGCGGCGAGTGGTTGGTCCTGGAGGCCGACGAGAGCGACGGCACGTTCTTGCACCTCGCCCCGGAGATCGCGGTGGTGACCAACGTCGAGCCCGACCACCTCGACTACTACGGCGACTTCGACCACGTGGTCGCCGCCTTCGACCGCTTCGTGACCTCGGGGTCCGGGGGGGCTGTCGTGGGTGCCGACGACGAGGTGGCGGCGCGTCTGGGGGCCCGCCGTGGCGCGGATCTGGTCGGGAGTGGGCCCGAAGCCAACTACCGGATCGAGGATCTCGAGACCGGCGACGGCGTGTCCTTTGCCTTGCGCGTGGACGGGGTCGTCCTCGGACGGGTGGCGCTGCCGGTCACCGGTGCCAACATCGCCCGTAACGCGGCGGTGGCGGTGGCGGTGGCGCTACGCATCGGCGTGGCCTTCGACGCCGCGCAACGGGCCTTGGCGCGTTTCGCCGGTGTGGCCCGGCGTTTCGAGTCGCGCGGCGAATCGAATGGGGTGCGGTTCGTCGACGACTACGCGCATCTCCCCACCGAGGTGGCCGCGGTCATCGCGGCCGCTCGCGCCACGGGGCCCCACCGACTCGTGGTGGTGTTCCAGCCGCATCGCTACACCCGGATCGCCGCGCTCGGTGACCAGTTCGCCGACGCCTTCTCGGGGGCTGATGTCGTGGTCATCACCGACGTGTTCGCGGCGGGGGAGTCGCCGCTGCCGGGGGTGACCGGGCGCGTGGTGGCCGACGCCGTGCGTCGTGCCCATCCGTCGCTCGACGTCACCTATGTGCCGGGTCGCGCCGAGTTGCTGGTCTCGGTCGCGAGTGTGCTGGCGGCGGGGGACCTGTGTCTGACCCTCGGTGCCGGGGACCTCACGTCATTGCCTGACGAGCTCCAGGCGGCCACCTCGTGGTGAATACCGCCATCGACCGTGCGCGGCTCGATGCCGTCGCCACCGCACTCGGCCCGCGTGCACAGCGCAACGCGCCGTTGGGGGCGCGCACCACCTACCGGGTGGGCGGAGACGCGGCTGTGCTCGTCGAGGCGAACGACGAGGGTGACCTCATGGCCGTGCACGGGGCGCTCGCCACCCTCGACGGGGCGATCCCGGTCCTCGTGCTCGGAGAGGGCTCGAACCTGCTCGTGGCCGACGGCGGTTTCCCTGGGCTCGTTATCGGCCTGGGTCCGGGTTTCGACTGGGTCGAGCTCGGCTCGTCCTGGGTGCGCGCCGGTGCCGGCGCCAAGCTCCCCGTGGTGGCCCGCAGGTCGGCCGCGGCCGGCCTGCACGGTCTGGAGTGGGGCGTGGGGCTGCCCGGATCGGTGGGTGGGGCCCTGCGGATGAATGCGGGTGGACACGGCTCAGACATCGCCACCGTCCTGGCCCGTTGCCGGGTCTTCGACCTCGATGTCGGCGACGGGACCGATACCGGTCCAGAGGCCCTGGCACTCGGCTACCGGGCATCGTCGCTCGGTCCACGACAGGTGGTGGTATGGGCGGAATTCTCCCTGGAGAGAGGCGATCGGGTCCGGGCCGAGCAGACAGTGGCCGACATCGTGCGTTGGCGACGGGAGAACCAGCCCGGGGGGTCCAACGCCGGTTCGGTGTTCGTGAACCCCGCAGGGGATTCGGCGGGCCGGCTGGTGGAGGGGGCGGGTCTCAAAGGGATGCGCATGGGCTCGGCCCAGGTCTCGCCCAAGCACGCCAACTTCATCCAGGCGGACAAGGGCGGGTCTGCCGACGACGTCTGGCGACTCATCGAACACGTCCGAGTGGAGGTCCTGCGCCAGACCGGCATCGGGCTCATCCCCGAGGTCCGCATGGTGGGGGATCCCGTCCCTGGACCCTCAACCTCTACTCGAGGTGGAGAGTCGTGACCGACGTGCCGGGCCCCAGCCCCGCGGCCGAGCCGGGGGAGTCAGGGTCACCTGAGACCGGGTCGCTCGACAGTGGGTCACCTGAGACCGGGTCGCTCGACAGTGCGTCGCTCGACGGGGCAGCGCCAGGGCCGCCGTCGGCCGCCGAGCCGGCTGAGGCTGATTCGGGTTCGCCTGAGACGCGGTCACCGGCCCCTGACGCCGCCGAGGCGGGATCCGAGCCTGGTGCGGTGCATCCCCGGGTGTGGCAGCGACGTGTGGCGGTCCTGCGGGAGCAGGGCCACCGTCGCCTGCGTTGGATCGTGGGCGGGGTCGTGGTCCTGGTCGGGCTGTGCATGGCATTGCTCGTGCTCCACACCCCTCTGTTGGCGCTGCGCCACGCGACGGTGCGCGGCGCACAACACACCGGCTCCGACGCGGTGCTCCGGGCTGCGGGACTGCTCGATCATCCTCCGCTCATCGACGTCGACCCCAAGAGTGCGGCTGCGCACATCGAGAAACTGCCGTGGGTGGCGCACGCCGTGGTGGCCCGGCACTGGCCCGACAGCGTGACGATCACCGTGACCGAACGGGCGGCGCTCGGATCTGTGGCCAGGCCCGGCGGCGGGGTGGCTGTCGTGGACGCCTCGGGGCGGGTCCTGGCCTGGGAGCCGGGCCCCTCGCCCGGGCTCGTGCTCGTCGCACCGGTGACGCCGGGCCGGCCCGGCACCGTTCTCGCCAGTCCGGCGCGCCCTGCCTTGGACGTGGCCTCTGCGCTTCCCCCGACGCTGGCCGGACGGGTCGTGAAAGTCACCGCCGACACCCGCGGCATGGTGAGCCTGGATCTGGGGGGCGGGGTCAGCGCCGTTCTCGGATCCACGGCGGGGCTCCAGGCGAAGCTCACCGCTTTGGCCAGCGTCCTGGCCGGCGCACACGTGTCGCCGCCGGCGGTGATCGACGTCACCGTGCCCGACGAACCGACCGTGGGCCGACCGCCACCAGCGCCGCGACCCTAGCCACGACGCCGATGACCAGGGTTTGGGCACCGCGAGTGGCCGTGTGTCTTCTTGACCGGTTCGCGGTGCCGCCGTATCGTGAGGGCACCTCGGCATGCCCCGGAACGCATCCCAAATGAAGCTGTGGTCGAGGGTGAGGTCACCTGGTGGTCGGAGCCGTGCTCCTCGACGCCGGGCGGGGTTCCACGATGAGGCTCGAGGTTCGGGTCGTGGCCAGGAGGGTTGATGACCGGTCCAGCGCAGAGCAGTTACTTCGCTGTTATCAAGGTGGTGGGCGTTGGCGGCGGTGGCGTCAACGCCGTGAACCGCATGATCGAGGCCGGCCTCAAGGGTGTCGAGTTCATCGCCATGAACACCGACTCACAAGCCCTGCTCATGAGCGACGCGGACCTGAAGCTCGACATCGGCCGTCAGCTCACGCGGGGGCTCGGCGCGGGGAGTGATCCCGAGATCGGGCGCCAAGCGGCCGAGGAGCACCGGGTCGAGATCGAAGAGGCCCTCAAAGGTGCGGACATGGTCTTCATCACCGCCGGCAAGGGAGGCGGGACCGGGACCGGGGCCGCACCCGTCGTGGCCGAGATCGCCCGAGCCGGTGGAGCGCTCACCATCGGCGTCGTCACCCGCCCCTTCTCCTTCGAGGGCCGTCGCCGGTCGGTACAGGCCGAGACCGGGATCCAGAACCTGAAGGACAAGGTCGACGCCATCATCATCATCCCCAACGACCGGCTTCTCACCGTCTCGACCGAGAAGACCTCGATGATGAGCGCCTTCAAGATGGCCGACGAGGTCCTGCTCCAAGGGGTCCAGGGCATCACCGACCTCATCACGGTCCCCGGCCAGATCAACACCGACTTCGCCGATGTCCGGATGGTCCTCGCCAACGCGGGCACGGCCATCATGGGCATCGGCCAGGCTTCGGGTGACGGTCGGGCTGTCAACGCGGCACGTGGTGCGATCACGAGCCCGTTGCTCGAGGCCTCCATCGAAGGGGCCCGGGGCATCCTGGTGGACATCGCCGGGGGGCCGGACCTGGGCCTGTTCGAGGTGAACGAAGCCATGGAGATCATCCACGGCCACGCGCACCCCGACGCCAACATCATCTTCGGGAACGTGATCGACGAAGCCATGACCGACGCCGTGCGGGTCACGGTGATCGCGGCTGGCTTCGAGCGGTGGGAAGAGGGTCGCGGGGGCGAGCCCCGTCCTGAGGACCGCAGCCAGGTGCTCGGTCTCGACAACGTGCACGAAGACATCTTCGCCACTCCCGACGACGATGATCTCGATCTCGGTGATGACGAGTTCGATGTCCCGTCGTTCCTCCGCTAGCGGGCTGGAAACGCGTCTGGCGGGCACCCCCGTCCACGCCTTGTGGACGAGCGGGGCCGACGGAGACATGCGGGACGTGGGGGACTTCGGCCTCCCCCCGAGCGTCCCTCGGGACCGCGCTCTGCGGCGAGTGCGTCAGGTCCACGGCGGCGACGTCGTGGTCGTCGACACCCCGGTTCCCGACAGAACCGTGCCCTTTGTCTTGGGGCCGGGGGGACTGCTGCCCGAAGCCGACGCCGTGGTGGGGTCGGGAGACGAGTTCGCCCTCGCGGTCTTGACCGCCGACTGCGCCCCCGTGGCGCTCGGGTCGCCCGAAGGGGTCCACGCCGCGGTGCATGTGGGATGGCGTGGCCTTGGCGCCGCAGTGCTGGCACGGGCCATCGACACCATGCGCAGCCTGGGCGCCACCACCGTGGTGGCGGGCCTCGGCCCGTGCATCGGCCCGTGCTGTTACGAGTTCTCCGAAGTCGACCTCGACGCCCTGTCGGAGTCGTCGGGCTCCGACGTGCGCGCTCGGACGACATGGGGGGAGCTCTCCCTCGATCTTCCCACCGCGGTGCGTGGTCAACTCGCACGCTCCGAAGTTCCCGTGGTGGCGGCGTCCGATGTCTGTACCGTGTGCACACCGGGGTATTTCTCGCATCGCGCCCGCGGCGACGAGGCTCGTCAGGCGTTGCTCGTCTGGCGCGGTCACTGAGGCGTCGCGCTATGGCCGGTTCGCCGGGCCGGGTCCAAGCGCAAGCGCCGCCGACCGATGTCGTGGTGGCGCGAGTGGCCGCGCTGCGACGGCGCATCGAGGAAGCCGGGAGGGACCCGGCGGGGGTGCGAATCGTGGCGGTGACGAAGGGTTTCACGACGAGTGCGGTCGACGCGGCCCGCCGTGCCGGGTTGTACGACATCGGGGAGAACTACGCGGATGAGCTGTTGGCCAAGGTGGCCGACGCCACATCGAACGGCGACAACGGCCCCCCGGTGCACGCCGGTCACGACGGAGGTGCCGGTGACGACGCGCCGGTGACGCGCTGGCACTACCTCGGTGCGGTGCAGCGACGACGCGTCCGAGCGCTGGCTCCGGTGGTGTCGTACTGGCAGACAGTGAGTCGGGCGGTGGAGGGCGAGACGATCGCGACACACGCGCCGGGGGCGACGGTGTTCGTGGAGATCGACGCCACCGATGTTCCGGGTCGCAACGGCTGTCGTCCGTCGGAGGTCCCAGGCCTCGTGACGTCGTTGCGAGGAGCGGGCCTCGACGTGCGCGGGCTCATGACGGTGGGGCCTCCCGGGACACCCGAGGAGTCTCGGGGGGTGTTCCGCCTCACCGCAGCGCTGGCACAGGACCTCGGGCTTCCCGAGGTGTCGATGGGGATGACCGACGACCTCGAGGTGGCGTTGTCGGAGGGGAGCACGATGGTGCGCGTGGGGCGCGCGTTGTTCGGGGAACGCCCGCTCCAGCCGGCCTGAGCAAGTGGTCTACGCTGGCCTCCTCCATCCCCATGGGCCTGGTCGGAGGCACTACGCTGTCGGACGGGAGGCTGGCGATGGCGTCTGGATTCTTCAAGAGGGCCATGGTGTATCTGGGCCTGGTCGATGACGAGTACGACGAGTACGACGAGTACGAGTCGCGCGCGCCCGTCGGTCAACGCCTCAGCCAGCGGGTCTCGCTCGCAGCCGATGAGGACGACGAGCCGACGTCGGCCGTGGCCACCAGTACCATCCGGCCCTTTGCTCGCGAGGACTTCCCGACGGTGACGCCTACCATCACTCCTCGCAGCGCGGGCAGTGTCGTCCGACCCGTGGTCGCCGAGCCCGGCGCCCGCGTGCACGTGGTGGCCCCGATGCAGTTCGGCGACGCGCGTCAGATCGCCGACCGCCTCATGGCCAATCAACCGGTGATCGTGAACCTGCAGGTCGCCGATCGAGAGCTCATGCGTCGGATGATCGACTTCTGCAGTGGCGTCGCCTACGCGCTGAGCGGGAAAATGGAGCGCGTGGCGGACAAGGTGTTCCTGGTCACGCCGTCGAACGTGAAAGTGTCGGCCGAAGAGCGCCAGCGCCTCCAGGAGAACGGGTTGCTGCGGCCCTGAGCGCCGTCGACTCACACCTGCCACCCGACAGCCAGACCTGACGGCGTAACCTCTTCGTCGTGCTCCGCACCATCGTCATCTACGCGCTGTGGATCTATCTCTATGGCATCTTGTTCCCCCGCGCCTTGCTCAGTTGGTTCCCGGCTCCACCGGGCTCCACGCTGGCGAGCGTCAACTCCGTCCTGTACCGACTGACCGAGCCTGTGCTCGCCCCCGTGCGCCGGCTCCTGCCCACAATGCAGGCGGGGGGCTTCGGCATCGACCTGTCGTTCATCATCGTGTTCATCGGCCTCCAGGTGATCGTGATCCCGCTCGCCTACAGGCTCCTGTAGCGGCGCAAGAACGGCTCGCCGGGGCCTTTCCGGGCATCGCCAGTTCTGGGGTCTGTGGGGCCCGGGCACCGGAGCCAGCATGGCCTGCGGCCCGTGGCTAGGATTCGCTCCATGGACAGTGGAAAGCCGAGCGGCCAGGGCTCGAGCCTCGACAGCCTGCGTACCGTCGAATTTCGCCAGACTCTTCGCGGCTATCACATCGACGACGTAGACGAGTACCTCGAGCGCGTAGCGGTAGACGCCGAAGCGCTTCAAGAACAAGTGCGCCAGGCGGGAGAGCGACTCAGGCAGGCGGCTGAGCGCATCGCCCAACTCGAGGGCATGTTGCAAGAGAGCCAACTGCAGCCTCAGGGAGCGGCGCCGGTCAGCGACGACACCTTGCAGCGGACCCTGTTGCTCGCGCAGAAGTTCGTCGACCAGACCCAAGCCGAAGCAGAGGCTCAGGCCCGCGTGCTCGTATCGGACGCGGAAGACCGCGCCCGCAGGGTACTCAACGACGCCGAGCAGCGGGCCAAGTCGGTCACCGAGGACACCGAGCGACACCTACGCGAAGAGATCACGCGGCTCGAGTCCATTCGCGCCCAGCTCGCCGGGGATGTCGAGACCATCGGGCGGCACATGGAGAACGAGCGCAACCGGTTGCGAGGCGCCTTGAGCGACATGCTCACCTGGGTCGACGAGCACGTCCAGCCAACGGGCTCGATCCTGGCGCAGCGTGCCGCGCCGCGTCCCACGGCACGGCCCAACGACGACGTGCCCACCATGAGCACGCCGCCGCGGCCGGGCGAGGAGATCCCGACCGTCGCCGCTCCGGACTCTGTCGGCGGCATTCCCGGACACGAGCCCTCGGCCATGACCCTCGAAGGCGGTGGGAGAGCGGCTGTGTCGGTGCAGGGCAACGCGGCGACCGGCGGTGCCCTCTCGATCGATTCGGACAAGGGCGACAGCGATCACCAGGGTGTCATGGCCATCGAGGACGCCAACCAGCCACAGGCCATCGCACCTCGCTGAGGTGCGATGAGCGCACGGCGGTCCTCGGCGCTCAGGCTTCGGGGCAGGGGGCCTTGGTCACCTGTATCGACACATCGGGTCCCACGGTGACCTCGATGTCCACGGCCAAGGTCTGATCGGCCACATAGGAGCGGTGCGCCTCGACGGCGCTCGCCATGGCAGGCGGAACGATCACCGCCAAGGTGATGCAGTCCGACACCTTGAGGCCGGCCTCACGGCGCTGTGCTTGGACGAGGCGGACGAGGTCGCGCGCCAGTCCTTCGGACTCGAGGTCGTCGTCGACGGTGGTGTCGAGGGTGACCACACCCATCTCGTCGGGCAGCGTCCGACCTTCGGCCTCGTTGCGGGGACGGAGGACGAGCTCGTACTCCCCGGGTTCGAGGCGCACGCCCCCGGCCACGACGCCCTCGTCGGTGCGCCGCCAGTCGCCAGCGCGCACCGCCTTGGTGACCCGTGGCGTGTCGTGGCCCAGCCGGGGCCCGAGAGCGGCGTGGACGAGCGTGAGGATTTCATCGGCGACGCCTCCCACCTCGTCGGTGAGGATGACCTCTTTGACGTTGACCTCGTCCTCGATGAGCCCGACGAAGGGACGGAGTCGCTCGGGCTCGGGCGTGGCGACGGTGAGGCGGTGCAAGGGGAGGCGCGCCCGGCGGCCGTTCGCCTTGCGCACCGCGTGCGCGGCCGAGCACACGTCTCGAACGATGTCCATGACCTCCACCAACGCCGGGTCGGCGGGGAGCTCGTCCCCGCTCGGCCAGTCCGACAGGTGGACGCTTCGTTGGGCGGTCAACCCCTGGTATACCGATTCGGTGAGCAGGGGGAGCAACGGGGCCGCGATCTTGCACAGTGTCACGAGGACCGTCGACAAGGTGTCATAGGCGTCGGCCTTGTCGGCCTCGACGTCGGGTGAGCCGTCACGGGCGCGCCAGAACCGGTGGCGGCTGCGTCGGATGTACCAGTTGTTGAGGGCATCGAGAAAACGCGTGATCGACCCACACGCCGCGAAGAGGTCGTAGACGTCCATCGATGCCGTGACGTCGTCGACGAGCGACGCCGTCTTGGCCAGGATGTAACGGTCGAGCACCCCCGTGGCGTCGGTGCGGGCCCGGCCCCGGATGCCGTCCACGTTGGCGTATAGCGACAAGAAGTACCAGGCGCTCCAGATCGGGTTCAGGACCTGGCGACGCGCCTCCTCGATGCCCTTGGCGTGGACCACGAGGTCCTGGCCCCGCAAGACGGGTGCGGACATGAGGAACCAACGCATGGCGTCGGCCCCCCACATGTCGAACACCATGTCGGGCTCGGGGTAGTTGCCCAGGCGCTTCGACATCTTCCGACCGTCGTCGCCGAGCACGATGCCGTGCGCGACACAGTGTCGGAACGGTGGTCGGTCGAACAGGGCGGTGGCGAGCACGTGCAGGGTGTAGAACCAGCCCCGGGTCTGGGCCACGTACTCGACGATGAAATCGGCCGGGAAGTGTGACTCGAACCATTCCGACCGCTCGAAGGGGTAGTGGACCTGGGCGAAGGGCATCGACCCGGACTCGAACCAGCAGTCGAGTACGTCAGTGACACGGCGCATCGTCGATGTCCCGGTGGGGTCGTCGGGATTGGGTCGCACCAGCGCGTCGATGGCGGGGCGGTGGAGGTCGGCCAGGCGTACCCCGAAGTCGCGCTCGAGCTCCTCGAGGCTGCCGTAGACGTCGGTGCGGGGATAGCTCGGGTCGTCGCTCTTCCACACCGGGATGGGTGAGCCCCAGAACCGGTTCCGGCTGATCGACCAGTCGCGCGCTCCTTCGAGCCACTTCCCGAACGAACCGTCCTTGACGTGGGCCGGGACCCAGTCGATCTCCTGATTGAGCTCGAGCATCCGGTCCTTGATGGCGGTCACCTCCACGAACCACGAGCCCACGGCCTTGTAGATCAGAGGGGTGTCGGTACGCCAGCAGTGGGGGTAGCTGTGGGTGTAGGACTTGGCCTCCACGAGCGCGCCGGCCGCCTTCAGATCGGCGGTGATGGGACGGTTGGCGTCGAAGACGAGCTGCCCCGCGTAGGGCGGGACCTCGCTCGTGAACCGCGCCCGGTCGTCGACCGGACACACGAGGGAGATGCCCGCCGCGCGGCAGACGTCGAAGTCCTCCTCGCCGAACCCAGGAGCGAGATGCACGACGCCGGTCCCCTCGTCGGTGGCGACGAAATCGGCCCCGAGGACCCGAAAGGCGCCGGGTTGCTCGGCGAAGAACGAAAAGAGAGGCCGGTAGGTGCGGCCCACCAGAGCAGAGCCGGTGAACCGTGCCAGGGGCTCGGCGTCGCCGAGGAGCTCGGGATAGGCGGCGGCGCGATCAGCGGCGATCACCGTGGGCACGCCCAAGAGCTCGTAGACGGCGTACTCGATGTCGGGCCCGACAGCGAGGGCCAGATTCGATGGCAAGGTCCACGGTGTCGTCGTCCACGCCATCACCCGCAGCGCACCGGCGATCTCGGCGGGGCCGGTGCCGGTGTCATCGGCGTCCAGCGTGAACAGCACCGTGACCGCCGGGTCCTGGCGGGGCCGGTAGGAGTCGTCCTGGCGGGTCTCGAAGTTCGAGAGGGGTGTCTCGCACTCCCAGCAATAGGGAAGGACCCGTTCCCCCTCGTAGAGCAGCCCCTTGTCCCAGAGGGTCTTGAACGCCCAGATCACGCTCTCCATGTAGGAGATGTCCATGGTCTTGTAGCCGTTGGTGAAGTCGACCCAGCGGGCCTGGCGGGTGACGTAGTGCTCCCAGGCGTCGGTGGTCCGCTGGACCAGCGCCCGGCAGTAGTCGTTGAAGTTGTCGATGCCGTACTCGACGATGCCGGCCCGACCCGGCAAGTCGAGCTCCTTTTCCGCCGCCATCTCGGCGGGCAGGCCGTGGCAGTCCCATCCGAATCGCCGTTCGACCCGCCGGCCCCGCATGGTCTGGTACCGGGGCACGGCGTCCTTCACGAAGCCGGTGAGGATGTGGCCGTAGTGGGGGAGCCCGTTGGCAAAAGGCGGCCCGTCATAGAAGACGAACTCGTTCTCTCCTCCCGGTCGAGCCTCGATGGAGGCGGCGAAGGTCCCGTCTGTCGCCCAGAACTCCAGGATCTTCTCCTCGAGACGGGGGTAGTCAGCCTGCTGCTCGACTTCGGGGTAGGGCGCCTGGCCGCCAGGCGGGTTGGACATGCCCACAGAGTATTGGAGGACCGACAACCCCCTGGTGCCCCGGCTCGGCCTGGAATACCGGCGGTCAACGCGGTGTTGCCGCCCGGACACGGCGACGCTATGGTCGCCCACCTTCGTCGACCAGACGAAAGCCCAGGGGAGATGACCGACATCGCGATCACCGCTCGGCGGCCGAAGGCATTGCACTGATGGCCGCGGTCAAGAAGTCACCACCGCCGAAGAAGAAGTCCACCTCGGCCAAGAAGGTCGCCCCGGCCAAGAAGAAGGCCGCGGTCGCCAAGAAGAAGGCCGTGCCGGCCCGAAAGCCAACCGCGGTGAAGAAGAAGCCGCCCGTGGTGAAGAAGAAGCCGGCCGTGGTGAAGAAGAAGGCCGTGCCCGTCAAGAAAGCAGCACCGGCCAAGAAGGCGGTGGCTGTCAAAAAGGCCGTTCCGGCCAAAAAGGCACCGGCGGCCAAGAAGGCACCGGCGGCCAAGAAGGTAGCCCCAGCCAAAAAGGCACCGGCGCCTCCCGTGAAGGTAGCCCCGGCCGTGAAGGTAGCCCCGGCCGTGAAGGCGGCGCCCAAGCCGCCGCCCAAGCCCACCCGCGGGCCTTATGCGTCGGAGCCGAAGTTCCTCGAGGAGCAGCGCAAGTTCCTGCTCGAAGAGCGCCAGGTCTACAAGACCCAGGCCGCCGACCTGCGGGCCGAAGCCGAGTCCCTGGCCCTCGAGCGCGAGCCCGGGGACGTCCAGTTCGACGAGGAGTCCGGCGAGGGCGGGACCGTGGCTGTGGACCGCGAGCGTGATCTCACGCTGTCAGCGCAGGCCATGGCCACCATCGACGAGATCGACATGGCCCTCAGGGCCATCGAGACCAAGATGTACGGCATGTGCGAGAGCTGCGGGCAAGCGATCCCCAAGGCGAGGCTCCGGGCGCTTCCCTACGCCCGGCTGTGCGTGTCATGCAAAAGCGGAGGGCTGCACCGCCGCTGAGCGACGGGGAGCGTCCGCGGCGCGGCGCCCTTGGGCGCCTGCTCATCGCCGTGTCCGTCGCCGTCGTGGTGGTGGCCGTCGACCAGCTCACGAAGTCGTGGGCTGTGCACCGACTGTCGCGTGGTCCCATCCATGTCGTGTGGAAACTTGATCTCGAACTCACCTACAACTCCGGGGCCGCCTTCAGCTTCGCCCAGGGCTGGGCGCCGGTATTGGGGGGTCTCGCCGTCGTGGCCGTGCTCGTGATGTTGGGCGCGGCACGTCGGGTGCAGTCCACGCCCATCGTCGTCGCGCTCGGGCTGGTCGTGGGCGGGGCCCTCGGCAATCTGGCCGACCGGGTCTTCCGTTCCAATCACGGCTCGGTCATCGACTTCATCGCGCTGCACTTCTGGCCGACATTCAACGTCGCCGACTCGTGCATCGTCGTGGGTGGAATCGCCGCCGCGGCGTTGCTGTGGCGCGCTGATCGAGCCGAGCAGTGACGTGAGCGCAGCGCCCCCGGAGTCGACACCGTCCGAGCCCTCGCGCTCCCCGACGAAGCTCGACCTGACCGTTCCCGGCGCGCTGGCCGGGGCCAGGGTGGATCGCGTCGTGTCGCTGCTCAGTGGACTACCCCGCCGGGCCGTGGCCGCGCTCGTCGACGACCGTCGCGTTCTGCTCGATGGTCGCCCCGTCACCATGCGCAGCCGGATCGTCCAGAGTGGGCAGCGTCTCGAAGTCGACGTCCGGTACGAGGCGGTCGACTTCCCCGTGCCCGACACCTCGGTCGTGTTCGGTGTCGTCCACGAAGACGCCGACCTGGTGGTGATCGACAAGCCGGCCGGGCTGGTCGTCCACCACGGAGCCGGGCACCACGGGGGGACCCTCGTCGACGGCCTCCTGGCGCGCTTTCCCGACCTGGCCGGCCTGTCCGAGGCGGGCGGGGGAGACCCCGACCGGCCCGGCATCGTCCACCGCCTCGACAAGGGCACCTCGGGCCTCTTGGTGGTGGCACGCACCCCCGAGGCCTACCGCAGCCTGGCCAAGCAGTTCCGCGCCCACAGCGCTGGGCGCCAGTACCTCGTCCTGGCGGCGGGAACAGTGGAGGCCGACGAGGGGACGGTGGACGCACCGATCGGTCGTTCCACGCGTCAGCGGACCCGCATGGCGGTCACGACGCGCGGCAAGGAGGCTCGCACCGAGTACCGGGTGACCGAGCGGTTCTCGACTCCGGTGCCCTGCACCCTGCTCGAAGCCAGCCTGGACACGGGCCGGACCCACCAGGTCCGGGTGCACCTGGCCGCGATCGGCCATCCCGTGATCGGAGACGAACGGTACGGACGTTCCGTCGCCCGGCCCCAGGTCCTCACCGCCGAGCTCTCACCGGGTCGCATGTTCCTCCACGCCTTCCGGCTGTCGCTCGACCACCCGTCGGGGGGCAGGGCGACATGGGAGGCACCCCTGCCCCGGGACCTCGCCCGGGTGCTGACCAACCTGGGCCGGTAGGCGAGCCCGGGGCCGGGGGGCTCAGGCCGCCTGGTGGGCGGCTTCGACCTCGGCCAGCGTGGCGAGCTGCTGGAGCGCGCGCGCCTCGGCCTGACGAGCCCGCCGGACTCCGATGCCGAGTCGCGCTGCGGTGGCTTGGAGCGACGTGGGTGTTCCGTCGTCGAGTCCGTACCGGATGCGCAGCACGTCGCGCTCGAGCTCGCCGAGGGTGTCGACCGCGTCGCGGACCCGACCGAGGACCATCTTGCGTTCGACGTCGTCCTCGAAGGTTTGCTCGTCCGCGCCCACGAGGTCTCCCAGCGCCGTGCCGCTGTCGGTGCCGGCCGGCTGGTCGAGGCTGGCCACGACACGCGCCGCGCCCTGCACCGTCTCGAGGGTGCGACCGTCGACCCCGCTCGCTTCGGCGATTTCCTCGGGGGTGGGATCACGCTGGAGATCCGCGGCGAGCTCCCATGTGACCCGGTCGGCGCGCTGCGCCTGCTCGGCGATCTCCATGGGGACGCGAATCGTGTTGCCGTGTTGCTGCACGGCCCGTTGCAGGGCCTGGCGGATCCACCACGTGGCGTAGGTGGAGAACCGGAAGCCACGCTGCCAGTCGAACTTGTCGACGGCGCGCATCAGTCCGAAGGTCCCCTCCTGGACGAGGTCGCCGAAATCGACACCGCGGTCCTGGTACCGCCGCGCCCAGTGGACGACCAGGCGCAAGTTGGCCGCGATCATCTGGCGGCGCGCCTCGTCGTCACCGGCCGCCACGCGTTTGGCCAGTTCGACCTGCTCCTCATGATCCGGCAGGGGGTACCGGTCGAGATCATCGAGAAAGAGCCGGATGCCGTCATGGGTGCTTGTGGAGTTCGCCATCGTTCCTCTTCGTCGGGGTGCTTCCTTATCGAATAACACCGCTGTGACGCCTGACATTCCGGACCCGGGAGAGCAGGGTGCGATGGTCGCCGGCGCGGTGGGGCGATCTCGCTGTCGGAGGCTCCTGTTCCTGGTGGGGGCGCTCGCGGCCACCGTGACCGGGGTTGCGCCGGTGACGGGCACCGTGCTCCGCTGGGCCGATGGCCACGGGAGTCCCCCCGATGTCTTCCCAGCGCTCCGACGACCCCGCCCGCCTGGTGGTGATCCGCCACGGCGCCACCGAATGGAGCCGGTCCGGTCGCCACACGGGCCGGACGGACCTGCCCCTGCTCGAAGCAGGTCGGCGTGAGGCAGAGGAGCTCGGACGACGACTGGCCGGCCACCGGTTCGGTCTCGTCCTGGTCAGCCCGATGCGCCGGGCCCGTCAGACCTGCGCCATCGCCGGGTTCGGTCCCCGGGCCGAGGAGTGCCCGGACCTGTGTGAATGGGACTACGGCGACTATGAGGGAAGGACGACCGACGACATCCGCGCCGAGCGGCCGGAATGGTCCTTGTGGAGAGACGGGGTACCTGGAGGTGAGACGGCCCAAGACGTGGGGGCCCGGGCCGACCACGTCATCGCCAGGGTCCGGGACCGGACCAGCGACGTCCTCGCTTTCGCACACGCGCACGTGCTACGGGTGATGGCGGCCCGGTGGGTCGGGCTCCCCGCTACCTCGGGAGCGCTGTTGACGTTGGCGCCGGCCACCATCAGTGTCTTGGGGTGGGAACGCGACACGGCGGTGGTCAGCCGCTGGAACGACGCCGCCGGTGACCCGCTTGGTTGACCTCGCCGTCAGGGCGAGGAGGTCTGAGCGGCTCAGTGCAGGGGCCGGGCCGGGGCGGGGTTTCCCCGGGCGCGCGACACCATGTCGTCCAAGGTGAACGAGTCCAGGTGCCCGCGCATGTGCTCACCGACATCCGACCAGACCGTCAGCAAGATGCATTGCCCTTCGTGCTCGCAGGCCCCGTTCTCGTGCGGGCGCCCGAAGTCCCCGGCCACGATGGGCCCGTCCACGGCGCTCACGATCTGACCGAGCGTGATCTCCTCGGGAGAGCGGGCCAGGATGTACCCGCCGCCCACACCCCGCTTGGAACGGACCAGTCCGGCACCCTTGAGGGCGAGAAGGATCTGCTCGAGGTAGGGCTGGGGGAGGCCCGTCCTCTCCGCGATGTCGCGCACCGACGTCGGGCTCTGTGAGTCGTCGTGCAGCGCCAACGACAAGAGGGCGCGGCTGGCGTAGTCGCCGCGGGTCGAGACCTTCACGGTTCGATGCTACCTGTGAGGCTGCGCCGCACCGGCTGACCGGGGAGGTCCGCAGTGGCTTGCCGGCCCGGTGAGGCCGCCGCGCCGACATGGGTACAGTGCCGCAGATGAGCGATGCTGCGGCTCCCGGTGTCGATGCCGGCCCGACCCGGGGTGCCCCGTCACCGGTGCTGCCCGACTACGGCGGCGCTTGCTTGACCTCGGTGGTGCCGGCGCTGATGGCGAGCGTGGCAGCCGGATCGGGCTCACAGGGAAGGCCCGACGCTCCGGATTGGCTCCCGGCGCCGGCGCAGGGGGCGAGACAGGTCGTCCTCCTCGTCCTCGACGGACTCGGGTGGGAGCAGCTCCAGAGCTTCTCCGCGGCAGCGCCGACCCTCGCCTCGGCCAGCGGAGGCCCGATTACCTCGGTCGCACCCACCACCACCGCCACCGCCCTCACATCGCTCACGACGGGCGCGCCGCCATCGGTCCACGGCATTGTCGGGTACCGGGTCCGGGTGGACCTTGTCGGCATGGACGCCGGAGGCCCCGGTGAGGTGATGAACGTCCTGCGCTGGCGCACGAGCCGCGGCGACATGCGGCGCCGGCTCCCTGCGCCGCGGTTCCAGAGTGTCGCGCCCTTCGGTGGTCGGGGGGTGCCGGCGGTGACGAGATCGGAGTTCGCCTCCACCGGCTTCACCGCCGCGCATCTCACCGGGGCGCGTCTGCACGGTTGGTCGGTCCCCTCCGCGCTGGTCGTGAACATACGGCAGCTGCTCGGGTCGGGAGAGAGCTTTGTCTACGCGTACTACGACGGGCTCGACAAGGTCGCCCACGAGTACGGCCTCGGCGATCACTACGTCCAAGAACTCGCCTCGGTGGACCGGTTGGTCGGCGATCTCTTGGGAGTCCTGCCTCCCGGCGCGGTGCTGGCGGTCACCTCCGACCACGGACAGGTCGAGGTGGGCAACGCCACCCGCCTTCCCGCCCCGGCGCTGTTCGACATGGTCGATCTGTTCTCGGGCGAGGGCCGCTTCCGTTGGTTACACGTCCGACCAGGATCACTCGATGACGCCGTCGCCACCGCGACCGAAGTCCACGGTGGCGAGGCGTGGGTCCGGACGCGCCAGGAGATGGTCGACGAGGGATGGTTCGGCGGACCCATCACACCCGAGATCACCCGTCGGCTCGGGGACCTGGCGCTCGTGGCCCACGCGCCTGTCGCCTTTCTCGACCCTGCCGATACCGGTGAGACGCGGTTGATGGGTCGACACGGCTCGCTCACCTCGGCGGAGATGTCGGTCCCGTTCGTGGCCTGGGCCTCGGACTGAGCCCGACGACCTCCGTTTGGCGGGCGACCACCCGTTTGGGAGGATCCAGGCCATGGATAACGAACCTGTTCAGCCCGTCGGGGTCGACGCCGCCGAGGCGGTCCTCTTGGATCCCGGTGAACGCCCGTCGGGCCTTGTGCCACCGGGCGCTTCCACCGGTGGGGATGAGAGCGCCGAGGAGCGCGACGTCACCGAATCGGTCGAGCAGCCCGCCAAGGTCATGCGGATCGGGTCGATGGTGAAGCAGCTGCTCGACGAGGTGCGCGCCGCCAACCTCGACGAGGCCAGCCGGAACCGGATGCGCGAGATCTACGAGCAGTCCGTCCGGGAACTGGCCGGGGCCCTGAGCCCGGACCTGGCCGAAGAGCTCGACCGCATGACGCTCCCCTTCGACCAATCGGTGCCGTCCGAAGCCGAGCTGCGTATCGCCCAGGCGCAACTCGTGGGGTGGCTCGAGGGGCTCTTCCATGGCATCCAGGCGACGCTCCTCGCCCAACAGATGGCGGCCCGGGCCCAGCTCGAGGAGATGCGCCAGCGAGGGCTCCCGCCGGGGATGGGGAGCCCCGACAGCCTGCCGGCCCGGCCCGGCACCTACCTGTAGGGACTGCTACTGTCGAATCACATTGCTGTGATTCTCCACAGGGCTGTGGACAAAGCCTTGTGAGCTCAGCGGGCTGGCGCTTCCAGGGGGCCCACAGCCACGTACGCGACGCCGCCGAGGAGGACGGCTCATGGCCACCAGGGGATCGTTCACCCATCTGCACACCCACACCGAGTACTCGATGCTCGACGGCGCGTCCCGACTCGACGACCTGGTCGATGCGGCGGTGGCCGACGGACAGCCGGCTCTCGGGATCACCGACCACGGGAACATGTACGGGGTCCTCGACTTCTACGCGTCTTGCCGGAACGCGGGCATCAACCCCGTCATCGGCACCGAGGCCTACATGGCCGGCGAGTCCCGTCACGAGCGCCCGGTGCGCCGAGGCAAGGTGGACGACACCGGCGGTGACGTCGAAGGAGGGGAGAAGCTCTACTACCACCTGACCCTTCTGGCCGAGACGACCCAGGGATACCGCAACCTTCTCAAATTGTCGTCAGCCGCCTACCTCGAGGGCTACTACTACAAGCCGCGCGTGGACTGGGAGCTTCTGGAGCGACACCACGAGGGCATCATCGCCACCACGGGATGCCTGGGCGGGGTCGTGCTGCAAGCGTTGTTGGCCGATGACGAGGAGCGTGCCCTCAAGCTCGCCGGCCGGCTCCAGGACGTCTTCGGGCGCGACAACCTCTTCGTGGAGCTCCAAGACCACGGCCTGTCCCAGCAGACAAGGACGAACCCCGGACTCATCCGCATCGCCCGGCAGCTGGGCGCACCGTTGCTCGCCACCAACGACAGCCACTACACCCATCGCGAGGACTCCGTCGCCCACGACGCCCTGCTCTGTGTGCAGACCGGGGCGCTCATCGACGACCCCAAGCGCTTCAAGTTCGAGGGGGAGGAGCATTACCTGAAGTCCGCGGCGGAGATGCGGGCCCTGTTCTCGGAGCTTCCCGAAGCGTGTGACAACACCCTGCTCATCGGGGAGCGGGCCAACGTCGAGATCGAGTTCGGCGTGAACGCCCTCCCGGAGTTCCCGGTGCCCGATGAATTCGGGGGCGACACCTACGAGCAGCGGGCCGACGCGTACCTGCGCCACCTCACCCTGACGCGCGCCGAGGGTCGGTACGGTCCGTCTCTGTCCGAACCGGTGCTCCAGCGCATCGACTACGAGCTCGGCGTCATCGCCAGCATGGGTTTTTCGGCGTACTTCCTGGTGGTCTGGGACCTGATCCGCCACGCCCGGGAGAGTGGGATCCGGGTGGGTCCGGGGCGGGGCTCGGCCGCGGGGTGCTGCGTTGCCTACTGCCTGGGCATCGTGGACCTCGACCCGATCCGCTACGACCTGCTCTTCGAGCGGTTCTTGAACCCCGGGCGCAAGCAGATGCCCGACATCGACATGGACTTCGACGAGCGCTACCGCGGCGAGATGATCCGGTACGCCACCGAGCGCTACGGCGCCGATCGGGTGGCGCAGATCGTCACCTTCTCGACGATCAAGGCGCGGGCGGCGGTGCGGGACGCGGCGCGGGTGCTGGGCTATCCCTATCTGGTGGGCGACCGCATCGCCAAGGCGATGCCGCCGCTCATCATGGGTCGAGACACCCCCCTGCGGGCTTGTCTCGACCGGATAGAGGGGTTCGACGACGGCTACGCCACAGCCCAGGGCCTGCGCGAGATGTACGCCACCGACGAGGAGGTCCGGCGGGTCATCGACGTGGCCAAGGGACTCGAGGGCCTGCGGCGCCAGGACGGCATCCACGCCGCGGCGGTGGTCATCACCAAGGAGCCGCTCACCGAGTACCTGCCCATCCAACGGAAGCCCGAGAGTGGCCAGAATCCCGCCGAGGCTCCCATCGTCACCCAGTACGAGATGCACGGTGTCGAGGAGCTGGGGCTGCTCAAGATGGACTTCCTCGGGCTACGCAACCTCTCGGTCATCGAACGGGCCCTGGACCTCGTGGCCAAGACCGAGGGGGAGCGACCCGACATCGACTCCATCGCGCTCGACGACGACGCCACGTTCGCCATGCTCCAACGGGGTGACTCCATCGGCGTCTTCCAGCTCGAGGGCGGGCCCATGCGTTCGCTCATGCGGTCGCTCGCACCCACGGGATTCGACGACGTGGCCGCGTTGGTGGCGCTCTACCGCCCCGGTCCCATGGCCGCCAACATGCACCGTGACTACGCGGATCGGAAGAACAACCGTCAGGCGGTGAGCTACCTTCACGCCGATCTCGAGCCCATCCTGAGCGACACCTACGGGCTCATGATCTACCAGGAGTCGGTGATGCGGGTGGCCCAGCGTTTCGCCGGGTACACCCTGGAAGAGGCCGACAACCTCCGCAAGGCGTGTGGCAAGAAGATCCGCGCCATGATCCAGGCCGAGCGCGAGAAGTTCGTGGCAGGGTGCGTGACCCAGGGATACGAGAAGTCACTGGGCACGAAGCTGTTCGACATCATCGAGCCCTTCGCCGACTACGCCTTCAACAAGTCGCACTCCTACGGCTACGGCCTGGTTGCGTACCAGACCGCATGGCTCAAGGCCCATTACCCGGTGGAGTACTTCGCGGCCCTGTTGACCTCGGTCAAAGACGACAAGGACAAGACCGCCATCTACCTCGGTGAGTGCCGGACGCTGGGCATCGAGGTGCTCGTCCCCGACGTCAACCGCTCGGCCGGGGAGTTCACGCCACTCGTCGGAGAGGACGGCGCCCATCGCATCGTGTTCGGCCTGGCGGCCGTGCGCAACGTGGGGGAGAGCCTGGTGGACCGGATCGTGGCCGAACGCGAGTCCGCCGGACCGTTCGCCGACTTCTACGACTTCTGTCAGCGGGTAGATCCGGTGGTCCTCAACAAACGGACCATGGAGTCGCTCATCAAGTCGGGCGCCTTCGACTCGCTCGACCATCCCCGCCAAGGGCTCTGTCTCGTGTTCGAGGAGATCGTCGACCGGACCCTCGAGCGCCGCCGCGAGGAGCAAGCGGGGATTTCGACCTTGTTCTCCACCCTCGAGGGCTTCGGCGACAGCGACGGCACCGCCCCGGTGGGATACGGCGACCCCCGCGTCCCGGTGCCCGAATCCGAGTTCGCCAAGACCCAGCGGCTCGCCTTCGAGAAGGAGATGCTCGGCCTGTACGTGAGCGACCACCCCCTGCGGGGCTTCGAGGCCGCGGTGGCGCGGCTCACGGACTGCTCGATCGCTGACCTGAAGGACATCGACGACGGCCCCACCGACGGATCGGGTCGAGACGGCCAGGTCCGGACCATCGGCGGCGTGGTCACCGGGCTCGTCCGGCGCTACACCAAGCGGGGCGAGTTGATGGCCACCTTCGTTCTCGAGGACCTCCGGGCCTCGATCGAGGTGTTCGTGTTCCCCAAGGTCATGGCCGAGATCGGGGCGCTGCTCACCGACGACGCCGTGTTCGTGGTGCGGGGCAGGCTCGACACTCGAGACGACCAGGTGAAGCTGGTCTGCATGGAGGCGCATCGCCCCCAGCTGGCCGCCGACGGGGTGGGAGAGCTCCGGGTCGAGCTCCCCCTCGGGGTCCTCACCGACCCCGTGGTCGACCGGCTCAAGGAGCTGCTCTCGGAGCATCCGGGCAACGAGCCCGTGTTCCTCCACGTGGGCCAGTCGGTCCTGCGCCTCCCCGCCGAGTTCAACGTGGACAGCCGCCGGGGTCTGCTCGGAGAGCTGCGGATGCTGCTCGGGCCGAGTGTCATCGTGGCCTGATCGCACCGCCGACAGGGGTCTTCACCTGCACTCGAAGCCGTGGCGGGAACTTCGAGTGGGCCAGGGGTCCCCGCGTCCCGTATCCTGGTGGATACCCCCGAGCCGTCAGGACCTTGGCCCATGCCATCGCCCGACCGTCTCGCAGGGGCGTCGGAGCAGCTGGACGAGCACGGAGCAGGCCATGCCGTTTGAGGTCGGGACCAAGGACTGCACAGCACTGAGCGATGCCGAGCTGGCCGAGATGGCCGACCTGTGCGTCGACCGGGCGCCGGGATTCGACATCGGCTTCCTCTCCAAGCAATGCGAGGAGTGGGTCCTCGTGAGCCTGGTGCGTGAGGGCACCAAGCTCCGTGGGTATTCGTTCTCCACGCTGGAGCGCATCGGCGGGACCCCCTCGCTGCTGGTCGGCGTGGCCACGGTCGACCGCACGGTCAAGGCCGAGCAAGCCATGCGGCTCCTTCTCGGTGACCAGTACCGACGGGCGCTGCTCGCCTTCCCCGACGAGGACGTGCTCGTCGGCACCCGCCTGGCGTCGTGCGAGGGCTACAACTCCTTCGTCGGCCTGACCGACGTGGTGCCTCGTCCGGACCACAAGGCGTCGGGTGAGGAGCGGGCCTGGGGTCGCCGGCTGGCCAAGCGCTTCGGCGCCGAGGGCCGGATCGACGACCGGACCTTCATCCTCGCCGGCGACGGCTCCACCGCCGGTGCGCTCGACCTGGGCGGGCCCAAGGTGAAGGCCCCCGCTCACGAGGTGGCCGCGCTCTTTGCGGGCCTCAACCTCAAGCGCGACGACCGACTGGTTGCCTTCGGATGGGCCATGGCCGAGGATCTGGCCTCGGGTCGTCTCGCCGCGGGTAAGACCTCTCGCAGCTGATCGCCTTGCCGGTTCGCTTCGGCGCTGCCCCTCGGGGCGCGTCGAGCTCAGGGCCGGGGCAACAGCGCCGCCACGGTCTTGTAGCAGTGCCCGTCGCGCGGGCGACTGAGTGCCACCACCAGGAAGTGGGTGTTGAAGCCGAGCGCGGCTTCGAGGTCTTTTCCCGACAGGCGGTCGCGCCGGGACTTGTCGAGGGCGGTGACGGCCCGGCGGTCCTCCAGGGGCAGCCAGTTGTCGCTGCGGGGCCAGCCGAAGCGCGCCCACGCCGTGTCGTCCTCGCGTCGACGGAAGATCACCGGGCCGCGGCTCGGCACCACGACGGCAACCGACGGCCGCATGCCGCGGAATTCCCAATACGGCGCCGATGACCCCGCGAACCCGAGCAGGTTCTGCTGAGGCGGAAGGGCGACGTCGCGCAGGACTTGCCGGGCTCGACGACCCTTGACGGTGCCGAGGACCGACGGGACGCCGGTCACGGTGACGGCCTCAGGCTGGGCCAGGTCGTCTCGCTCGGGGTCGTCGGCCCACACCACGTCGACGATCTCGAGGGGGGAGAGGTCGGGCTCACGCTCCTCCCCCCACTCGACGCGCAGCCGGACGATGGCACCGCTTTGGAGGTCGACGGCGGTGGTGTCCTCGGGCGTGCAGGCCAGGACCATGCACCGGTGGGCCCCCGGGACCTGCGCCGGAAGCCGTCCCTTGCGTCGTCCTTGGCGCCGTGACGGGCCGTCGTCGTCGCTTCGCCCCGAGGCGCCGAGCTCGGCGTGGGTGGTCATCGGCGCGCCGGGGCCATGGCGGCCCGTCCTGTGGCGAGCTCGTCGTCGAGCCGCCGGGCGAGCTCGTGGGGGCTCGTGGCGGGGGTTTGGCACACATAGCGCCGACACACATAGGCCGTGGCGTCGTCGCGCCCCTCCCACAGAGGAGACGAGGTGGGCTCGCCCCAGGCGAGGACCATGGTCGGCTCGAAACGGGCTCGGGCCGCGGCGAGGAGATCGGGGCGCTCGCCGGTGATCACGACCTCGGTGATGCCCCCGCCCGCCAACGCGCAGGCGGCGACGGCGTTGGCACATGCGACGGGATGGTGCGCCGCCACCGCCGCGAGCGCATCGAGCAGGGACTCGCCCTGCGAGGTGAGCTCCTCGTCGGCGCACAGCGCTCCGAGACGGAGCAGCGCGTTGGCGGCGACCCCGTTGGCGGCCGGCACGGCTCCGTCGAGGATCTCCATGGGACGGATCACGAGCGCCTCGGCATCGCTCCCCGTCGTGTAGAGCAATTGGCCGTCACCGGCGAAGAGCTCCAGCATGGCCGTGGCGGTGTCGCGGGCGTGGTCCAACCACAGGGCGCGCCCGGTGAGCTCGGCCAGCCGGGTGAACAGGTCGACGAGCCAGGCGTAATCACCGGCGTAGGCACGATGCCTGGCTCGTCCTTCTTGCCAGGACCGAAGCCAACGGCCGGTCTCAGGCGAGCGCAACCCACCGATGAGGAATTCCCCGATGCGCACCGCCGCACCCGCCCAGTCCTGACGACCGGTGGTCGCGGCCGCTTCGGCGAGCGCGGATGCGAACATGGCGTTCCACTCGGTGAGGACCTTGTCGTCGAGCCCGGGGTGGACACGCGGCGTCCGTGCTGCGAGCAATAGTCGGCGGGCCTCTTCGACGTCGGGCGGTCGCGCCAAGGTGCCGCCGAGGGGACGGCGCAAGATGTTGCGGCCCTCGAAGTTGCCGGTGTCGGTGACCCCGTACCAGGCCGTGGCCACGGCGCTGAGCTCGGGACCGAGCGCGGCGGTGATCTCGGCCGGGGTCCAGACGTAGAAGCGCCCTTCTTCGCCCTCGGAGTCGGCGTCCTGGGCCGAGCACAAGCCCCCACCGGGTGAGGCCAACTCGGTGAGCACGTAGTCGATCGTCTCCTCGACGACCTGGAGCCAGTCCGGCTCGCCGGTGGCCTGCCACGCGTGGAGATAGGTGCGCACCAATCCGGCCTGGTCGTAGAGCATCTTCTCGAAATGCGGCACGGTCCAGCTCGTATCGGTGGAGTACCGGGCAAATCCTCCCCCGAGGTGGTCGTAGATCCCACCTGACGCCATTGCTCGCAACGTGGTTCTGGCCATGGCGAGCGATGACTCGTCTCCGGTCACCCGGTGATGGCGAAGGCAGAGCTCCACGAGTTGGGCCTGGGGGAATTTCGGAGCGGGCCCGAACCCGCCCCAGGATGGGTCGAAGCGCTCCGTGAGCTCGGCCACGGCGGACGCCAACAACGTCGCGGCCCGGGTGGCCGGATCAGCACGGGTCTCGTCATCGGTGCCCATCAGGTCGCGAGGCACACGGGTCCGGCGCTCGATGGCGTCGGCCAGCGCGTCGGCCTGTTGATCGACCTCGTCGCGACGGTTGCGCCACACGTCGTCGACAGCATCGAGGACCCGACGGAAGCTGGGCATGCCATGGCCCTCGCGTGGGGGGAAGTACGTCCCGCCGAAGAAGGGACGGCCGTCGGGGGTGAGAAACACCGTCATGGGCCAACCACCACCGCCCGTCATGGCCTGGACCGCCTCCATGTAGACGGCATCCACGTCGGGACGCTCCTCGCGGTCGACCTTGATGGCGACGAAGCGCTCGTTGATCTCCTTGGCGGTCTGCTCGTCCTCGAACGACTCATGGGCCATGACGTGACACCAGTGACAGGCCGAGTAGCCGATGGACAGGAACACCGGACGGTTCTCGGCGCGCGCCAGGTCAAAGGCCTCGTCGCCCCACGGGTACCAGTCCACAGGGTTCTGCGCGTGCTGGCGGAGGTATGGGCTCGTCTCCGCGCCCAGCCGGTTCATGCTCGGGAGCCTACGGCCCCGGCCCGAGGGGGAGGCCCATCCACCTCGTTCCCGGGATCCAGGCGCATGGCCCCGGGGGAAATGGCCGGGACCTGTGCAAGGCGTCGTAGGGTGTGGCGCCATGGATCTGCGGCTCGACGGTAAGGTGGCGCTCGTCACAGGGGGATCGCGGGGCATCGGCCGCGCCATCGCCACGCGTTTGGCCGAGGCCGGCGCGGCGGTGATGCTCTCGTCGCGCAAGGCCGAGGCGCTCACCGAAGCGGCCGCGGCCATGGAGGGTCTGGACGGCGAAGTGGCCTGGCACGTCGCCAATGTCGGGGACCCCGATGCCGCGCCGCGTTGCGTCGATGCCACGATCGAGCGCTTCGGTTCGCTCGACGTGCTCGTGAACAATGCCGCCACCAACCCCTACTACGGGCCACTGATGGAGATCGACCTGGCCCGCGCCGAGAAGACGGTGCAAGTGAACTTGGAAGCCGCCCTGGTGTGGACCCAATGCGCGTGGCGGGCTTCGATGGCCCGACGTGGAGGATCGGTGATCAACTTGTCGTCGATCGGTGGGCTGTCGGTCGAAAAGGGCATCGGTTGGTACAACGTGACCAAGGCCGCCCTCGTCCACCTCACGCGGCAGCTCGCCGCCGAGCTCGGTCCCACCGTGCGCGTCAACGCGTTGGCACCGGGCCTGGTGCGCACCGACTTCGCCCGCGCCCTGTGGGAGCACTCCGGTGATGCTGTGGCCAAGCGACTCCCGCTCAAGCGTCTCGGCGAGCCCGATGACATCGCCAAGGCGGCACTGTTCCTCGCCTCGGAGGCGGCGTCGTGGGTCACCGGCCACGTGCTCGTGGTCGACGGCGGGGCCCTGGCCATGCCGTCGGGAGGGGTGTGAAGGCCGTGAGAGGCTGGGACCGTGGTTCTTGAGTCGGCTCGACCGACCCTTTCGGCCGACCTCGAATTTCGGGGTCTTGTCCACCAGGCCACCGACCCGACTCTGGCGGGACGGCTCGACACCGAGCGGTTCACCGCATACATCGGCTTCGACCCCACCGCCGACAGCCTCCACGTGGGGAGCCTTCTGCAGATCTTGATGCTGCGTCGGCTCCAACAGGCCGGTCACCGTCCGATCGCCCTCGCCGGCGGTGCCACCGGGGCGATCGGTGATCCCGGCGGCAAGACCGAGGAGCGGGTCCTGCTGAGCCCCGAGGAACTCGCCATCAATCTCGCCGCAATGCACGCACAGCTCGAACGCCTCGTGGACTTCGGCGACGCGGCCGGGCAGTCGCGAGCGATGTTGCTCGACAATGGGACGTGGTTGAACGACTTGGCCGTCATCGAATTCCTACGCGACGTCGGCAAGCACTTCAGTGTCAACCAGATGATGGCTCGAGAGGCGGTGAAGACCCGGCTCGAACGCCCCGAACAAGGGATCTCGTACACCGAGTTCAGCTACATGTTGCTCCAGGCCTATGACTTCCTCCATCTCTTCGACAAGGAGGGGTGCCGGCTGCAACTGGGAGCGAGCGACCAGTGGGGAAACATCACGATGGGCATCGAGCTCATCCGAAAGGCACGACGCGCCGAGGCCTACGGGCTCACCACCCCCCTTGTGCTCAAGGCGGACGGGACCAAGTTCGGGAAGACCGAGACCGAAACCGTCTGGCTCGACGCGGCGAAGACGAGCCCGTACCAGCTGTACCAATTCTTCTACCGGACCGAGGACAGCGTGGTGGGCGGGCATCTCCGCTACTTCACCTTCCTCGACCACGACACGATCCGGAGCTTCGACGCGGAGACCGCCGAGCACCCCGAACGCCGCGCCGCCCAGCGTGCCCTGGCCCGTGAGGTGTGCACCCTCGTCCACGGGGCCGAGGAATCCGGGCGGGCCGAGGCGGCAGCACGGGCGCTGTACGCGGGGGAACTCACGACCCTCGACGAGCAGTCGCTGCTCGAGGTGTGCGCCGAGACCCCGACCTCGACCCGAGGGCGTGGCGCCCTCGACGGACCCGGGCTCTCGTTGGTTGACGCCCTGGTCGATGCTGGTCTCGTGAAGTCGAGAGGTGAGGCGCGTCGACTCGTCTCGCAAGGAGGGGTCTATGTGAACGACCGACGCGAGAAGGACACCGACACGCGCCTCGGTCGCGCCGAATTGCTCTTCGACCGCTACCTCGTGTTGCGCAAGGGGCGGGACTACCATCTCGTGTGCTTCGAATGACCGATCCCGGCGCAGGGCAAGGGCACGCCTGATGTTCTATGCACTTCTGGGGACGCTCCTGATCGTGCTGGTCATGGCGGGGGCGGCACTGAGCTTGTTCTTCCGACGCGGTGGTGACTCCGGCCGCTCCATCCCTGAACACCCCGACGCCCAAGGAGCATCGAGATGACCGGTCCGATCGATCTCGGCTCCGCGCCTCCCGAGACCGCCCTCGAGGTGGCTCCCGACGCGGCGACCACGCGCCTCGCTGACGCGCTGAGCGCGCCTGCCCCGGCGCGTCGTGACGCGGTGGCCGATGTCGTGCGGGCCTTTCCAGAATGGTCCGAGGCGTGGGCGGCGCTGGGTGAGGTGGCGCGTGACGACATCGAGGCGTATGCGTGCTTCCGGGTCGGATATCACCGCGGTCTCGACGCCTTGCGACGGGCGGGGTGGCGGGGGAGTGGGTACGTCCGGTGGGTGCACCCGAGCAACCGTGGGTTCCTCCGCTGCGTCGACGGGCTTCGGGCCGCGGCGGCCGCCATCGGCGAGACCGCCGAAGAGGAGCGCTGCGCGATCTTCCTCCGTCAGCTCGACCCGGCGTGGCCCCCGGGCGGACTCGCGGGCTTGGCCGACCGGTGACCGGCCGCGGCGCCGTACTGGTCGTCGCGGCGTTGGCCCTGGTGTCGTGCGGGAGCCCGTTCCCGGGTCGTACTCTCGGACAACAGGTCCAATCGTGGGCGACCACGACCGGCCTGGCGGGCAGTCTCAGCGCCCTGCGTGGCGACGCCCGGCGGGTCGCAACGGTCGAGGCGCGTCACGAGGCCTCCAGCGTGCGGACCGACTGCGACGTCCTCGTGAACGACGCGCTCAGCGCCAACCAGAACCTGCCCAGCCCCGACGACACCCTCAGTCGGATCCTCTCGGACGCCTATGCGTCAGCGTCGGCCGGGGGTCGGCACTGCTTGGCCGGAGCAGGCGGCAATCGGTCTCTCTTGGCGCGCTCGGCGGCAGAGCTCGCCGCCGCGCAGTCGGGCTACGTGAAGGCCGAAGCGAGGATCGACGCCCTCGACGCCAGTGGTTCGGGCTCGTCGTCATGACCACGAGCCACGAGGTGGACGGCCCTGTGCCGACGGGGAGGGACCCCGATGTCTATGACCGACTCCGACGGCGGGTGCTGTGGTCCATGCCGAGCGGGCTCTATGTGGTGGGGACACGTGCACACCGACGCCGCAACCTGATGACGATCAGCTGGGCGACCCAGGTGGCGACGAGCCCGAAGCTCGTCGGCATCGGAGTCGAGTCCGCCGCGGTGACCCACGAGCTGCTCGACGCGGGCCGCGTGTTCGCCCTGAATCTCCTGCCCCGGGCACAGCGTGCCGTTGTCCGCCGGTTCGCCAAGCCCGTGACGGAGTCGTCTGTCGACGACGACACCGGCGTGGGGGTGATGCAGGGAGAACCGGTGCATGTGGCGACCACCGGTGCACCGATCCTGGATTGTGCGGTGTCGTGGTTGGACTGCGAGCTGCGCCATGTCCTGGCGCTGGGCAGTCACAGTTGGTTCGTGGGAGAGGTCGTCGACTGCGGCGAGGCACCCGCTGATGGTCAAGGGCCCGAGTCGGCGGTCCTGGGGATGCAGGACACGAGGATGAGCTACGGAGGTTGACCGTTCCCGTCCCGGGACGGGTCGCCCGGTCCGGTGCGGTTCACTGCGGTGGGGTCTCGGTCGACCGTCGGGGGTCGGGGCGGAGGTCGACGCGCAGGGTCAGGATCCCGTCCTCGAGCGAAGCCTCGGCGTCGCCGAGCATGGCGTAGTCCATGAAATCGAGCTGGGCCTGCTCCGCGAAGCGCTTGCGCTCGGGGCCTTCGATAGGTGGCAGGCCTCGGGAACGCACCGCCACGGCCCGGGCGCGGAAGCGCTCCACCATGGCGGCCGGATCGAACTCCTCAGACACGCCCTGACTCTACCGGTGGTCTCCGGGGGTCTCTGAGCAGGTCGTCGGGGGCACGGGCCCCGATCTGAAGGGGGCTGACCGGCGGGTAGACTCACACGGAGTCCTCGCCGTGATCTACGCGACCGCCCGACGGAGGAGCCACTCGTGAAAAAGGGACGGCATCGCCGCTTCGAGGAGGCCCGCAGCCTGAAGCGCTCGGTCGCGACCGCCAATAAGCGTTGCCCGGAGTGTGGTGCCGAGCCTGACGACGAGCATGCCTCGTGGTGCATGGCCGAGACTGAATTCGAAGACATCTTGGGTCCGGGCCCGTCCGCGTCCGGTGAGGAAGACCCCTTCGCCGACTGACCGGCCCGGGTGGGCCGTGTCTACGAAGGACGCTTGCGCCTGATGGCGGGGTGGGGAAGTCGGACCGGGACCGGCTCGTGGGTTGCACCGTCCTTGGCGGCCTTGCTGGCGCCGTTGCGGGTGGCACCCACGACGACCGGCGCGTTGGTCACCGTCGGCGCGGAGCCGGCCGGGGGGGCGACCGCAGGCTCGCCCAATGCCGCTTCGCGGGCCTGGAGATACTGGACGAGGCGTTTGTAGATCTTCTTGCCGACCATGGCGACGAGCTCGGGCTCGAGCTCTTTGAAGACGGGCTTGGTCCCCACGAAAGCCTCGGGTGACTCCGTGCACCACCAATGGAACTCGAAGCCGCCCTCGCCCCAGTCGCGCCGGTCCCACTGTCTGATGACCGACGTCACATGCCCGTCGTCGGCCACCTCGTCGTCGCGACGTAGTGGCAGCTGCCAGCACACGTCAGGCTTGAGCTCGAGATGGGGGACACCTCGCTGCACCGCCACCTGGTGGAGCGCGCACCCGGGGCCGGCAGGGAAACCGGGACGGTTGAGGAAGATGCAGGCGTCTTTCACCAGCCGGGTGGTGAGCTCGCCGGACTTCGACTTGAGCACGACATTGGGTCGGGTGCCGCGCTTGGGGCGGGCCTTGCCGTGGAACTGCCATTGCTCGGGTGTCAACGTGGCTGCCACTGCTTCGACCCGCCGGGCGTCTTTGGCACTCGTGAAGTGCGCCCCGTAGGAGCAGCACCCCTGGATCATCTCGGGCGCGGGACCGGTGAGCACCCCCTGGCAACCGTTGCCGAAGATGCAGGTCCACCGGCTCTCGAGGAACGTGATGTCGAACTGCCACGTCCGTTCTTCCTCGGGGTCGGGGAAGCTGACCCATTCATGCGCACCTTCAGGGGCACCGTGCCAGGGCCCGTGACGACCTCTCGCCTTGGCGGCGTTCCCCTGGGTGGTTGCTCGACCGGTGGCCATCTCGCTCACTTTCTGCCCACGACGACCGGCGCCGGGGCCCAATCCGGTATCCCGACCGCCGCCATTTGGGCACCGCTCGGCTCGGCACAGCAGAACCATGCCTCGGTGAGCCGCGGCCGCTCGTCCGCCGGGATCGACGAACGAAGACGGGGAGCGGGCTCCGGAGCGGCCGAGCTGTGAGCGGCGCGCTCCCCGAGTACGGCAACAGTGGCGACGCGCACCGCGTCGTAGGAATCCTGGGCTGACCACTCCTCGGCCGCGGCGCGCTCGGCGACGTCGGTGAGCCGGACCTGGAGCTCGTCGAGCCTGGAGTCGGGCGCGCGCCATGCCCATCCCAGGTGCTCGTCGTCGTAGTCGTCGAGCAGACCGTCGAGTCGACCCGAGGTGACGAGCAGGGACCGAGGCGGGACGAGGAGCCGGATGGCGTACTGCACCGGGTCCACGTTGCCCACGAGATCGCAGTGGGCCACGAGGTCCAAGAGAGCGAAGACGTCCTCGGGTCGTGTCCAAGGGGTGAAGGGGAGAAGCGACGGTCGGGGTTCGATCCCTGCCGAGCGCAGGATCGCTACCGCCTCGCACGCTTCGGCGGCGGTGTGTCCTTTGTCGAGCTGCTCGAGGATGTGGTCGCTGGCGGACTCGAACGCCGACACCGCCAACAGGCACCCGGCTGCTCCCATGCGAGGGAAGACCTCACGGTGGCGCAGGATGTGCTCGACCTTGACCGTGACGTCGAAGGTCAGATCGGGGAAGGTGCCGTGGACGGCGTCGATGACCCGGGCCGCATGATGGGGGCCATTGAGGAAGTCGGGATCGCCGAACGTGATGTGGCGAGCTCCCATGGCGACCAGTTGCGCGACGTCGGCCACGACGGCGTCGTCGGAGACCAGCCGGGTGCGCCCGTCATAGACCACCGGCACCGGACAATGCCGGCAACGGTGCGCGCAGCCATGGCTCGCTTCGACATATCCGACCAGGCGGCGTTCGCTTCCGACGGCGAGACGGGCATAGCGGTCCAATCCGGGCAGGAGGTGGCGGGCCGGAAGCCCGAACCGGGCCCGTCCGAGCTCGACCACCGACCGCCTTTGTGGGTCGGGCCCGGGCGCCGACGCCTTGGGCCCCGCCGCGAGGGAATCGACCCAGGTGACGAGGCGGGGCTCGTACTCGCCGGCGATGGCGAGATCGGCGACCGGCACGCCGTTCTCGGCCCCGTCGAGTCCCGCGTAGAGGCCGTAAAGACACAGCGCGACGTCGGGCCGCCGAGCCCGGATCCCACGAAGCACCGGACGCGCCAGGCGCAGGGCGGTGTGCATGGGCACCGAGCACGCCACCGCGTCGGCCCACGACAGCAACTCGACATCGAAAGCGTCGACGGCGAGGTCGGTGCATTGGACCTCGTGACCGGCTCGCAGTAGAGCACTCGCCGGTGAGGCCACGTGCAGCGGTTGATGGCCGAGTTCGTAAGTCGAGACCAACACGACGCGCACCGCCCCACGGTAGCGGGCAGCCGGTGGGGGCACGGACCTCGGCTTGTCAGGGGGTTGAGTCGTCGACGCCGTCTTCCACGCGCACCTCGAGACAGGCCCAGGCCCGCCGCAACGCGCCTTCAACGCGGGCCGGTGTGCTGTCGCGCGCGAAGACGAATCCGAGGTAGCGGTTGCCTTCTGGCACCGGGGCCACGGCGCGACCGGTGGCGATGGTGATCTCGAGGTCGATCACCCCCGGCACCTGGCGCGCCTCGGCCTGGCCGTTGACACCGACGAGGGTCCCGGCGCGGGGGATGGGCACCATGAGCACTCCCGACGCCCCCCGGGCGCCGGTCTCACCGAGGGCGAGGCCCAGGGCGTGCGCGATGACGAGTTCTTCGAGGGATCGTCCCGTGGAGAACGACAAGGTGCGCGAGCACAGCCCACCGATGGTGCGCGCCGCCACCTCGATCACCGAGGCGCGGCCGTCGAGCACGCGGACCTCGGCGTGGACCGGGCCCTCGGTCAGCCCCAGTGCGACCGTCGCGGCCGAGGTGGCCGCCAGTACCGCGGTCAGGTCGCCGTGCCCCAGGCGCGAGGGCGTGACGTAGATGGTCTCCTCGAAAGCCGGCCCCTCGAGTGGATCGGGTTTGTCGAAGACGGCCAGGGCCCGAAGCTCGCCGCCCACCATGAGTCCCTCGACGGCGACCTCTGGTCCGGGTGCGAATCGCTCGACGAGCAGTGCGGCGCCAGGGTCGACGCCCGCTGCGGTGGCGATGCGCCGGACCCGCTCGGCCACGGCCTGCGCCTCGGACATGGTGTCGGCCCGGAGCACGCCTTGGCTGCCCGCCAAGGTGGTGGGTTTGATCACACAGGGAAGCCCGACGATCCCGACGATGGCGGCGATCTCCTCGCGGCCGGCGTCGGCGGGGAGGGGGGCGAAGGCGGGCTGCGGCACCTCCAGCCCGGCCAGCCGGGTGCGCATGGCGAGCTTGTCGCGCGTGGCGGCCACGGCGTCGGGTGGGTTGTGCCGGAGCCCGAGTTGGGCCGAGGCCTCCGCCGCCACCAGCGTGCCCCCGTCGTCGACGGCGACGACGGCGTCGATGGGGAGGACGCCATCGTAGGCCACGATGACGCGGGCCGCCTCGGCGCAGTCGCCGAGTGGCACCTCGAGCGAGTGGGCCCCCATGAGATCGCCCAGGACTTGGGCCTCTTCGGTGCCGATGACGACCTCGACACCCAGGGAACGTGCCGCGTCGAGGAAGTCTCGGGCCCGGTACGTCGCCGAGGGGATGAGAAGGAGTAGTCGGGCCATCCCTCTATGATGGCTGGGGGAGGTTCACACCTATGGGCGAGGACGTCGCGCCGGCTGGCCAAGTCGAGGTGTCCACCGTGCTGACCGTGACACCGGCGGCCCGCGGCGTGGTGCTCGACGCCCGGTCCCAGGAGTCCGAGGCCGAGCGCCTGGCTCTTTGGGTCGAGGTGACCGGGGCGCGCGACGGTGCGTACACCTACGACATCTACTTCCAGGCCGTCGCCGATGCCGGCCCCGGCGACCGGGTCGGCGAGGACGACGGCCTGGCCGTGGTGGTGCCCGAGTCGAGTGTGGCCCGCCTGGTCGGGGCCCGCTTGGACTGGTCCGACGACGGTGACGGTGGGTTGGTCATCGTGAACCCCAACACCCCACCCCGGCCCCAAGCGGCCGTCGACCGCCCCGAAGTCGACCTGTCGAGCGAGTTGGCCCAGCGCATCTTGCAGGTCCTCGAGGCCCAGGTGAACCCGTCCATCGCCATGCACGGGGGCCACGCCGATCTGGTGGCGGTCGAAGAGGGTGTCGTCTACGTCCGCCTCAGCGGGGGATGCCAGGGCTGCGGACTGGCGTCGGTGACCCTGTCCCAGGGCATCGAGGTCGCATTGCGGGACTCGGTTCCCGAGGTCATGTCGGTGGTGGACGTCACCGACCATGCCAGCGGCGCCAACCCCTTCTACGAGCCCGCCAAGAAGTAGTACCGAGCTCCGGCGTGCTTGGGCACGCCGAGGTCCTCGCCGTGTCGCGCATCCGCGGAGGCTCGAAACCCGTCGGTTAGCGTGCCCGCATGCACGCCCTCGTCACGGGGGTCAGCGCGGGGGCCGGACTCCTCCTCGGCGGTGAGCTCGAGATCGTCGTCGAGCGCCTCGGAGAGCGTCGTCCCTTCGACCGTCCTTGGTGGCGCTGTCCCTCGTGTGCCACCCCTTACCAGGGACGGGCGCTCGTGCCGGTGGTCAATTCCCTGTTCCTGCGGCGGGGGTGCCGGTCCTGTCGCGAGAGGGTCTCGCACCCTTGGCGTCCGGTGCTGCTCGGAGTGGTCAGCGCCATCGTCCTGGGCGCCTTCGCGGCACGGTTCGGCAACGACGTGGTGCTCGTCGCCTACGCGGTGTTCGGGTTGTCACTCGTCGCCATGAGCGCAGTGGACTTCGAGCGCCAGATCATCCCCAACCGACTCGTCTACTCCACCCTCGCCGCGCTGGTCCCGTTGTTCGTGGTCGCCTCTGCCGTCGACGACCGGTGGGGGTCGTTGGCCCGGGCCGGCATCGGGGGGGCGGCTGCCTTCGTGGCCTTCCTCCTCGTCCACCTCGCCGTCCCCCGGGGCATGGGCTTCGGAGACGTCCGCCTGGCCGGGGTGGTGGGCTTCGCCACCGGGTGGCTGGGACTGGGCCATACCTTCGTGGGGTTCTTCACCGCCTTCGTCCTCGGTGCCCTCGTCGGGATTGGGGCCATGGCGGTGTCGGGCGCGGGTCGCAAGACGAGGATCCCCTTCGGGCCGTTCCTCGCCGCCGGCGCCGTGGTCACGATCCTGTGGGGCAGTCCTGTCGCCCACGCGCTCTTCCACCACGCGATGTGATGTCGCTGGCGGGTGGCCCACCCGACGGCCCTTCGGCCCGGGGCCACGAAGGCCCCGAAGTAGATTGACGTGGTGCTCAGGTTCCTCACCGCGGGAGAGTCCCATGGCAAGGCCCTCGTGGTGATCGTCGAGGGTCTGCCCGCCGGGCTGCCGGTGACCGCCCCCGAGATCTCGGGCGAGCTCGCCCGACGGCGCCTCGGGTACGGACGAGGGCCCCGGATGCGTTTCGAGGCTGACGAGATCACCTTGGTGGGCGGGATCCGTCACGGTCGGACCCTGGGCTCGCCCGTGGCCATCGAGATCGCCAACACCGAATGGCCCAAATGGCAAGAAGAGATGTCTCCGGACCCGGGGTTGCCTTCGAGGGTCCTCACCAAGCCTCGTCCGGGCCACGCCGATCTGGCCGGCATGCAGAAATACGGATTCGACGACGCCCGGGACGTTCTCGAGCGGGCCTCGGCCCGCGAGACCGCCGCCCGAGTGGCCGCGGGCAGCCTGGCCAAGGCCCTGTTGGCCCGGCTCGGGGTGTCGGTGCTGAGCCACGTGGTGGGTCTGGGCCCGGTGCGGACCGAGACGGCACAACGCCCCCGGCCCGATGACCTCGAGCGCGTCGACGAGTCCTCGGTGCGGTGCTTCGACCCCGAGGTGGAGGCGCGCATGGTCGACGCCATCAAGGCGGCGGCCAAGGAGGGGGACTCACTCGGCGGTGTGGTCGAAGTCCTCGCCTACGGGGTCCCGGTGGGGCTCGGCAGCCATGTCCACTGGGACCGCCGTCTCGACGGACTCATCGCACAGGCGCTCATGAGCATCCAGGCCGTGAAGCACGTCGAGCTCGGCGAGGGATCCGAGGTCGTGGCGCGGCGGGGCTCAGAGGCCCACGACGCCATCAGTTGGGACGAGGGGTCGGGCACGTACCTCCGCGAGACCGACCGGGCCGGGGGGATCGAAGGAGGGATGTCGACGGGCGGGCTTGTCGCGGCGCGCGTCGGCATGAAGCCGCTGGCCACCTTGAACCGACCTGTGCTCGGGACCGTCGACGTCGTCACGAAGGAGTCGACGGTGTCGTTCAAAGAGCGCACGGATGTCACCGCCGTTCCGGCCATGGGAGTCGTCGCCGAAACCATGATGGCGTTGGTGCTGGCGTCAGAGGCGTTGCGGAAATTCGGTGGGGACTCGCTGGCCGAGGTCGTGCGCAATCGGGACGGATACCTGTCGTCGCTCCACGACACGCCGTCGGCGGCCGCAACGGCCGGCCGTGGCTGAGCACGTCCTGCTCGTGGGGATGATGGGCGCGGGCAAGTCGACGGTGGCGCGGCTGGTCGCGTCGCGCCTGGGTCGACCCCACATCGACACCGATGCGGAGGTCGAACGTGAGGCGGGGTCGACGGTGAGTGAGCTCTTTTCCACCCGTGGCGAAGCAGGGTTCCGGGCCGAGGAGTCGCGCGTCGTCACCGGGGTGCTGGCCGGTGCCGTCCCGGCCGTGATCTCCGTGGGCGGCGGGGCGATCCTCGACCCCGCGCAGCGGCGCGCACTACGGGCCGCGGGCCCGGTGGTGTGGCTGCGGGCACGTCCGGACACGTTGGCCCGGCGGGTGGGTCGGGGTAGGGACCGGCCGCTGCTGGTGACCGCCGGAGATGGGACGTCACCCGGGCCCGCTGTTGCGCTGGCCCGGATCGACGGTGAACGTCGAGGGCTCTACGAGGAGGTTGCTTCTGTGGTCATCGACGTCGACGACCTCACCCCCAGTGCCGTGGCTGATCGCGTCGTGCGCGCCGTGGGCCTGGCCTCCCGCGAGCACAGCCGATGATCACCGTTCCGGTCAGCCTCAAGGATCGCTCCTACGACGTGGTGGTGGGGGCGGGCGCACGCAGCCTCCTGGCGGAGATGCTTCCTGTCGGGGTCCAGCGGGTGGCGGTAGTCACCCAGGAGAACGTCGAGGTCGAGGTGGACGCCGGAGTCCCGTCCGAGACCTTCATCGTCGAAGATGGTGAGTCGGCTAAGACCTTGGCGACGGTGGAACAGTTGTGTCGGGACTTCGCCCGGTTCGGTTTGGCGCGATCCGATGCGGTGGTGGCGCTCGGGGGAGGGGTCGTGAGCGACGTCGCCGGGTTCGCGGCCTCGGTGTTCTTGCGGGGCATCGCGTACGTGAACGTCCCGACCACGCTGCTGGCCCAGGTCGACGCGGCGATCGGTGGCAAGACCGGCGTGAACCTCCCCGAGGGCAAGAACCTCGTGGGGTCGTTCTGGCAGCCCGCCGCCGTGCTCTGTGACATCCAGGCCCTGAGCTCGCTCCCGGCGCGCGAGTGGTCGTCGGGTCGTGGGGAGATGGCCAAGTACGCCTTCCTCGGTGAAGGGCTCCTCGATCGAGGTCGGACCGGAGCCGCCATCCTGGGGCTGCCGCTCGACGAACAGGTCGCCAGGTGCGCGACGATCAAGGCGGCAGTGGTGAGCGCGGACGAGCGGGAGTCGGGGCGCCGCATGATCCTCAACTACGGCCACACGCTGGCTCATGCCCTCGAGGCATCCTCGTTCGGGCCCGATGCCAAGTGGGACCTGCGCCACGGTGAGGCTGTCGCCATCGGGCTCGTGTTCTCGGCCATGCTCGCCCGACGACTCGATCGCATCGACGACGAGCGCGTGGCCTTGCACCGCCGGGTCGTGGGTGGCTTCGATCTCTACGCTGACCTCCCTGTGGGTGCTTCGGCTCGAGAGATCGTCGAGTTCATGGGCCGGGACAAAAAGGCGCGTCACGACCTGACCTTCGTCCTGGACGGGCCCAACGGAGTGGAGCCGGTGCATCAGGTGGACGAGGCCGACGTTCTCGCCACCTTGGCTGACATGGGGTGCGCGCCGTGACTGGCCCCTCGAGCTCACTCGTGGTTCTCCTCTCGGGGCCGAACCTCGACCTCCTGGGCGAGCGTCAGCCCGAGGTCTACGGCCGCGCCCAGCTTGCCGATCACGTCGCCGCTGCCCAAGAGGAGGCGGCGCGTTGCGGCTTCGAGCTCGAGCATCACCAGACCAACCACGAGGGCGAACTCGTCGAACTGGTCCACGACGCGCGTGGACGGGCCGCCGCGATCATCGTGAACGCCGGTGCTCTCACGCATTACTCCTGGTCGCTCCACGACGCCTTGGCCGCCTTCGACGGAATCGTGGTCGAGCTCCACCTCTCGAACCCCGCCGCCCGGGAGCCCTTCCGTCACACTTCGGTGATCGCCGCCGTGGCGCAGGGCGCGATCGCCGGCTTCGGGGGCCTGGGCTACCCGCTGGCGGTCCAGGCCGTCGCCCGTCTGCTCGGCGAACGACCCGGCGCGCCGTGAACGACCCGGGACCGGCCTCCGACGCCAGGCTTCCCCCGTTGAAGCTTGCCGACCGGCTGGCTCGACTGCGGGTCGGGATCGAAGAGGCCGGTGTGGAGGCGTTGCTCGTGACGGCACTGCCCAACGTCCGCTACCTGACCGGGTTCAGTGGATCGGCCGGGGTCTTGCTCGTGACCGGGGGCGCCGCGGTGCTCGTGACCGACGGCAGGTACCGGACCCAGGCTGCGGAGCAACTCAGCGCGGCGGGACACGACGGCACGGTGGAATTGTGTGTCGGTGGCATCCAGGCGCAGCGCGACGCGCTCTCGGACGCCACCCGGGCCGGCACGGTCACACGTCTCGGGCTCGAAGCCGACCGCGTCACCTGGTCGGCGCAGCGACGCTGGGCCGAGGACCTCGCTCCCGCCCGGCTCGTGCCGACGAGCGGCGTGGTGGAGCTGCTGCGACAGGTGAAGGATGCCGGCGAGCTCGTCCGGATGGCACGCGCCGCGGCCATCGCCGACGCCGCGCTCGCCGAGGTGGTCCCGCTGCTGGGCCAGAAGGTCCGTGAGGACGAGGTGGCGCTCGCCCTGGACACGGCCATGCGACGTCTCGGCGCCGAGGACCGCGCCTTCGAGACCATCGTGGCGTCGGGGCCGAACGCGGCGAAGCCCCACGCGCGACCGACCAAGCGGGTCATCGTGCAAGGAGACCCCGTCGTGGTGGACTTCGGCGCCATCTTCGAGGGATATCGGTCCGATATGACGCGGACGTTCTGCGTGGGTGGAGAGCCGGCGGGCACCCTCGCCCGGATCTTCGACGTCGTCACCGAGGCGCAGGCGGCGGGAGTGGCGGCGGTGCGCGCCGGGGTGGCGGCCGGGGATGTCGACAAGGCGTGTCGCGACGTCATCGCCGACGCGGGCTGGAAGGACGCCTTCGAGCACGGCACCGGGCACGGGGTCGGCCTCGACATCCACGAGGCCCCGTCGGTGGGCCCGGGGTCGACTGCTATCCTCGGCCCCGACGTCGTCGTGACCGTCGAGCCGGGTGTGTACCTGGCGGGAATCGGCGGTGTTCGCGTCGAGGACACCGTCGTGGTCACCGCGGACGGATGTCACACGCTCACCCGATTCTCCAAGGACATCGCTGCCTGATGGCTGTCACCACCAACGACCTGCGCAACGGCATGACCCTCGACCTGCCCGACGGGTTGTTCGCGGTCGTGGAATTCCAGCACGTGAAGCCGGGCAAAGGCGGCGCCTTCGTGCGCACCAAGCTCAAGAACGTCCGGACCGGTGCGGTCGTCGAGAAGACGTTTCGCGCCGACGAGCGTGTAGAGCAGGCCATCGTCGACAAGCGAGTGATGCAGCTCCTCTATCGCGACGGAGCTGACTATGTCTTCATGGACGTGACGTCGTACGACCAGTTGCACGTGTCTCCGGGCGCGTTGGGCGATGCCTCGCAGTTCGTGAAGGAGGGTGACAACGCCGTCCTGCAGATGTACGCGGGGGAGATCGTGGGCGTGGACCTTCCCGCCGCGGTCGAGCTCACCGTGGCCGAGACCGAGCCCGGCGTCCAAGGCGACCGGGTGTCTGGGGCCCGGAAGCCCGCCACGCTCGAGACGGGGCTCGTCGTACAGGTCCCGTTGTTCGTGAACCCCGGTGAGCGCATCAAGGTGGACACGCGCACCGGCGAGTACATCACCCGGGCCTAGCCCGGGCCATGGACGTGGCGGAGGACCGAGCCGGGGCCGTACCCGGCGAAGGGCCCCGTCACGAGGCTCGCGAGCGGGCGCTGGCCCTGCTCTACGAGGCCGAGATGAAACAGCTCGGGGCCGCGGCGGTCTTGTCGGGATTGGTGGTCGCCCCCGACCCATTCACCGTGGCCCTGGTCGAGGGGGCCGCTCGGCACGAGCAACGGATCGACGAGCTCATGGCCGGCGCCGCCAAGGGATGGGAGGTCGAGCGGATGCCCGTGCTCGACCGCAGCATTCTGCGGCTCGCCACTTATGAGCTCATCGCCGAGCCCGACGTTCCCGTGGCCGTCGTGATCGACGAGGCCGTCGAATTGGCCAAGCAGTACTCCACCGAATTCTCGGGTGGTTTCGTGAACGGCGTCCTGTCGACGATCGCCCGCGAGGTGCGGCCCTGAGGGGAGACCCTGGAGGGGGAAGCCGGCCCTCGCCGGCGCCCATCGGTGAACGTGGCGGTGGTAGCATGGTGTGACGACCGTGAAGCGGGTCCCGAGAGGCCCGAACGGACCGTGGAGGAGCCTTGGCGGAGCGAGAACGCAGACTGACCCCACCGCGTGGTGGGGTCTTCGTTCCTCGGGTCCAGGTCCTCACCGCTCAGGACGTGCAGCGGGCGCTGACGCGCATCGCGCACGAGATCATCGAGCGAAACCACGGCCTCGAGGACGTCGTCCTGGTGGGACTCCAGACCGGTGGCGTGCCGTTGTCGTTCCGGATCGCCAGCGTGCTCGAGGAGATGGAAGGCACCGTGGTGCCCGTCGGCCTACTCGACGTGGCCTTCTACCGCGACGACATCGGGATCCGTCCCGTGCTCCCCGAGGCCGCCACCGACATCCCCGGCGACCTGGCGGGGCAGCTCGTGGTGCTCGTCGACGACGTGCTCTTCACCGGTCGGACCGTGCGGGCCGCGCTCAACGCGTTGGCCGACTACGGCCGGGCTCGGGCCGTGCAGCTGGCGGTCATGGTCGACCGCGGCCATCGAGAGCTGCCCATCCGCCCGGACTACGTGGGCAAGAACATGCCCACCCGCATCGACGAGCAGGTCGACGTCAGCCTCGACGGGGTGGTCCTGGGCGACGTGGTGCCCAGATGACCGAGGCGTCCAAAGGGAGTCGCCGGCACCTCCTGTCGATCGCCGAGCTCGGTGCCGATGGGATCGAAGAGATCCTCGAGGTGTCCGACGCCTTCGTGGAGGTGGGTCGTCGTTCGATCCCCAAGGTGCCGTCGCTGCGAGGCCGGACCGTGGTGACGCTCTTCGCCGAGCAGTCCACCCGGACCCGCCTGTCGTTCGAGACCGCCGCCAAGCGTCTCTCGGCTGACGTCTTGTCGTTCTCGATCGACACCTCGTCGGTCAAGAAGGGGGAGTCACTCCGAGACACCGTCGAGACGGTGGCCGCCATGGGGGTCGACGCCTTCGTGGTGCGCCATACCTCCGCCGGCGCCCCCGCGGCGGTGGCTCGCTGGGTCGACGCAGCGGTGGTGAACGCCGGCGACGGGTGGCACGAGCACCCCACCCAGGCGCTGCTCGACTGCTACACGATCCGCCAGGTCCTCGCCGAGCGGGCCGGCCGCCCACTCGAGGGAGCGGGCGTGGAATGTTTCGTGGGACTGCGCGTCGCCATCGTCGGCGACGTCCGCCACAGCCGGGTGGCCCGGTCGTTGGTCCTTGCCCTCGGTGCGCTCGGTGCCGAGGTGACCCTGGTGGCGCCGGGCAGCCTCCTCCCACCGTCGCTCGAAGGGTGGCCCGTCGCCAAGGTGTCATACGACCTCGACGCCGTCCTGCCCCATGTGGACGTGTGTTACCTGCTGCGGCTGCAGTCCGAACGCGGTGCAGGGGCATTTCTCCCTTCGGTGCGCGAATACGGCGCGTGGTTCGGACTGACGTCGCGCCGGGCCGCGCTGTTGGGTGATGACGCCCTCGTGATGCACCCGGGTCCCATGAACCGAGGCGTCGAGATCGCCGACGATGTCGCCGCCCTTCCCCAGTCACTGGTGCTGCGCCAGGTCTCCAACGGCGTGGCTGTGCGCATGGCGGTGCTCTTCATGCTGCTCGGCCAGGGGCAGGTGGGGACGGGCGGAGGTGGCCCCGGGCTGCTGCCGACCCTGGGGACCGTCGTCGGTGGCTGAGCGCAAGAGCCGGGGCACGTCGGCCTCCGGAAGGTCGTCGCCGAGCCTCGTGATCCGGGGTGGAACCGTCGTCGACGCCGGCGGCACGCGAGTGGCCGACGTCGTGATCAGCGGGGGAGTCGTGGTCGAGGTCGGGCCCGGGGTGACGGTGCCCCAAGGCGCCACGGTCCTCGACGCCGGGGGGTGTCTGGTGGCCCCGGGGCTCGTGGACATCCACACCCATCTCCGCCAGCCCGGTGCCGAGGACGCCGAGACGATCGAGACAGGCGCACGATCCGCGGCGCTCGGAGGGTTCACGGCCGTGCTGGCCATGCCCAACACCGACCCCCCCGTCGACAGTGCCGCCGTCGCGCTCGAGGTCCTGTCTCTCGGGAGCGGGGCGGCGTGCCAGGTGGCGGTGGCGGGTGCGATCACCATGGGCCGCGCCGGCGAGCGTCTGGCGCCCATCGGAGAGTTGGCCGGCTTGGGGGTGCGCCTCTTCACCGACGACGGTGCCGGGGTCCAGGACGTGTCGGTCATGCGCCGCGCCCTCGAATATGCGCGCGGCTTCGACGTCACCTTGGCACAGCACTGCGAGGACGATGCCCTGGCGCGCGGCGGGCACATGCACGAAGGGGAGTGGTCGAGTCGCCTCGGCGTCCCGGGGATCCCCGCCGAGGCCGAGGAGCTGATGGTGGCCCGCGACATCGCCCTGGCGCGGCTCACCGGCGGGCGCGTGCACTTTCTCCACATCTCCACGGCGGGCTCGGCCGCGCTGGTGGCGGCCGCCAAAGCCGAAGGCCTGGCCGTGACGGCGGAGGTGACGCCGCATCATCTGTCGCTCACCCACGCCGAGCTGGCCGGCTACGACCCGGTGTTCAAGGTGAACCCACCTCTGCGATCGCAGGCCGATGTCTGCGCGCTGCGCGCCGCGTGCGCATCGGGCATTGTCGACGCCGTGGCCACCGACCATGCCCCCCACGCCCCCGAGCGCAAGGACGCCACGCTGGACGCGGCGCCATCAGGGATGCTCGGCCTTCAGACCGCGCTCCCTGTGGTGCTCGATTCCCTCGGTGCCGGGTCGAAAGACGACGGCGCGGACCGTGATGGCGGCCCGGGCATGTCGGTCCAGGACGTGCTCGGTCTCATGTCGTGGCGCCCGGCTCGGATCGCGGGCCTGGGGCGCGACCAAGGTGGCGAGCACGGGGGGCCCATCGAGCCCGGCGCTCCCGCCCATATCTGTGTGATCGATCCCTCTGCCACCTGGGAGGTCGATCCCGTCCGGCTCGCCAGTCGAAGTCGCAACACGCCCTGGGCGGGACGTGTCATGACCGGCCAGGTCCGTCACACGGTGTTCCGGGGCGAGGCGGTCGTGGTGGACGGGGAGGCGCAGCGATGACGGCGCGGACACCTGCGCCCGCCGCGGTGGATGGCGTGCGGTCATCGGAGGAGGACTGGTTCGGGGGCCGGGCCCGGGCCCTGCTCGTGCTGGCCGACGGTGAGGTGTTCGAGGGCGAGGCGGTCGGGGCTCTTCCCCCCGACGGCGTGGCCACCGGCGAACTGGTGTTCAACACGGTGTTGTCGGGCTATCAAGAGGTGGTCACCGATCCGAGCTACGCAGGACAGATCGTCGCTTTCACCTACCCCCATATCGGGAACTACGGCGTCACCGCCCTCGACGACGAGGCGGCGCGCCCGTGGTGTCGTGGCGTGGTGGTGCGCGACTTGCCGCCGCGACCGTCGTCGTGGCGGGCCACGGGCTCGTTCGAAGAGTTCCTGATCAGCAGCGAGCTCCCCGGCATCTCGGGCATCGACACTCGTCGGCTCACCCGGCACCTGCGAGTCGACGGCGCCATGGGGTGCGCCTTCGGCACCGCTCCCGAGGCGGCCCTGCGCGCCGCCGCCGCGGCCGAACGTGGCACCACGGGCTGTGACCTCGTGACCGGGGTATCGGTGTCGGAGCCCTACCAACGCGGCTCGGGCCCGCTTCGCATCGTGGCCTATGACTTCGGCGTCAAAGAGACCATGCTCCGCGCCCTGGGCGACATGGCCACGGTGACCGTCGTGCCCGCCGCCCACGCCGCGGCCGATACCTTGGCCATGGGGCCCGACGGGGTCGTGCTCTCCAACGGGCCCGGCGACCCCGCCGCCTTGCCCGAGCACGCCGCCATCATCGCCGAGCTGCTCGGCCGGGTTCCGGTGTTCGGCATCTGCCTCGGCCATCAGCTCCTGGCGTCGGCCATCGGGGCTCGCACCTACAAGCTCCCTTTCGGCCACCACGGCGGGAACCACCCCGTACGTCGCCTCGACACGGGGAAGGTGGAGATCACGAGCCAGAACCACAACTACGCCGTCGACGGCGCCACGCTGCCGGACTCGGGAGCGTTCGCGGCGGAGGTCACCCATGTCAACCTCAACGACGGTGTAGTCGAGGGTTTCCGGTGCAGGGGCGTGGCCGCGTTCAGTGTCCAGTACCACCCGGAAGCGGGCCCCGGCCCTCACGACGCCCGCTACCTCTTCGAAAGGTTCCGGCAGATGATCGACGAGGTCCACGTCTGATGCCGCGCCGTACCGACATCGAGACCATCCTCGTCATCGGGTCCGGCCCCATCGTGATCGGCCAGGCGTGTGAGTTCGACTACTCCGGAACCCAAGCGTGTCGGGTGTTGCGTACCGAGGGATACCGGGTCGTGCTCGTCAACTCGAACCCGGCCACGATCATGACCGACCCCGTGGTCGCGGACCGCACCTACGTCGAGCCGCTCGATCTCGACGTGCTGCGGGCCGTCATCGAACGCGAGCGCCCTGATGCCCTGTTGCCCACGATGGGCGGCCAGACGGGCCTGAATCTGGCCTTCGGCCTCTCTGAGCGCGGGGTCCTCGACGAGTTCGGTGTGGAGTTGATCGGTGCCAACGCCCAAGCGATTGCCACCGCCGAGGACCGAGACCAGTTCAAGACGGCCATGGAGGAGATCGGCCTCGAGGTGCCCTCGTCGGGCTTCGCCACACATCTCGACGAGGCCATGGCGCTCGGCGAAGGCATCGGGTTCCCTCTCATGATCCGGCCCAGTTTCATCCTGGGAGGTGCGGGCACGGGGACCGCTGACACCCGCGCCGAGCTGGCCACGGTGGCGGCCGAGGGCCTCGCGGCGAGCCCGGTCCATCAGATCCTGATCGAGCGCTCCATCGCGGGATGGAAGGAATACGAGCTCGAGGTCATGCGCGACCGGGTGGACAACTGCGTGGTGGTGTGTTCGATCGAGAACTTCGACCCCATGGGGGTCCACACCGGCGACTCGATCACCGTCGCGCCGGCACAGACGCTTTCCGACGTCGAGTACCAGGCCATGCGCGACGACGCATTCGCGTGCATCCGACGAGTCGGCGTGGAGACGGGGGGGTCGAACATCCAGTTCGCGGTGCGACCGACCGACGGACGCCGCCTCGTCATCGAGATGAACCCGCGCGTGTCGCGCTCGTCGGCCTTGGCTTCGAAGGCCACGGGGTTCCCGATTGCCAAGATCGCGGCGCGTCTGGCTGTGGGCTACACGCTCGACGAGATCACCAACGACATCACCGGCGCCACGCCGGCGAGTTTCGAGCCCACCATCGACTACGTCGTCACCAAGATCCCGCGCTGGGCCTTCGAAAAGCTGCCCGGTGCAGTAGAGCGACTCGGCACCCGGATGCAGTCGGTCGGAGAAGTCATGGCCATCGGCCGGACCTTCCCCGAATCGCTCCAAAAGGCGATCCGCTCGCTCGAACAGGGCCGGGCCGGGCTCAACGGGGACTCGGCCGAAGGCGCTTATGACCTGCTCGACGACGACGAGCTCGTGGACCAGGCATGTTCGCCCACCCCCGGGCGCATCTTCCAGCTCGAAACGGCCCTGCGCCGGGGCGTGACTCCCGACACCTTGGCGAGCGCGACCGGGGTCGACCCGTGGTTCTTGGACCAGCTGGCCCTCATCAGCACGGCACGCACCCACGTGGAGTCGATGGGATCGGCGGGGCTTGGTCCCACCGATCTCGACCGGCGGACCTGGCGCGCCGTCAAGCGCCTGGGTTTTTCCGACAACCAGATCGCCTATCTCCTCTCCCCAGCGTCAGCCCGGGGCGCCGGGGGCGCCGAGAGTGCGCAACCCGCGGTGACCGAGGCCGAGGTCCGGGCCGCTCGCCTCGATACAGGGGTACGGGCCACGTTCAAGACCGTCGACACCTGCGGCGCGGAGTTCGCGGCGAGCACGCCGTATCACTACGCCACCTACGAGGACGAGGACGAGGTCCTACCGAGTACCCGTCCGCGGGTGGTGATCCTCGGGTCGGGGCCCAATCGCATCGGCCAAGGGATCGAGTTCGACTACTGCTGCGTCCACGCGTCGATGGCGCTTCGAGCGGCGGGTTTCGAGACGGTGATGGTGAACTGCAACCCCGAAACCGTCTCCACCGACTACGACACCTCGGACCGTCTCTATTTCGAGCCCATCACCGCCGAGGATGTCGCCAATGTGATCGACGCCGAGACCGCGGCGGGCTCGAGCCCCGGCGGCGCGCCCATCGTGGGTGTGATCGTGAGTCTCGGGGGCCAGACCCCGCTCAAGCTCGCCCACAGCCTTCCTCCCGAATTGGTCCTCGGCACGAGCCCGGCGTCGATCGACCTGGCCGAGGACAGAGAGCGCTGGAACCTCCTGTGCGAGCGGCTGAACATCCCCCAACCCCCCGGGGGCATCGCCGTCTCGGTCCAAGAGGCCCTCACCGTGGCCCAGAAGATCGGCTACCCGGTCCTGGTGCGGCCCAGTTACGTCCTCGGGGGTCGGGCCATGGAGATCGTCTACGACGACGAACGGCTGACGGTCGTCGTCGAGGAGTTGGCGGGGTCGTTGGCCCGGGAGGGCGCGGCCACCGCGGAGCGCCCCGTGCTCGTCGACCGGTTCCTCGAGGACGCCGTCGAGGTCGACGTGGACGCGGTGCGGGACCGGACCGGCGAGGTCGTCATCGCCGGGGTGATGGAACATGTGGAGGAGGCGGGGGTCCACTCGGGGGACTCGGCCTGCGCACTGCCCCCCCAGACCCTGTCGGACGCGGTGATGGAGATCCTTCGGAGCCACACCAACGCCATCGCCGAGGCGCTCGAGGTGATCGGGCCCATCAACGTGCAGTACGCCGTGAAAGAGGGATCGGTGTACGTGCTCGAGGCGAACCCCCGCGCCAGTCGGACCGTTCCCTTTGTGGCCAAGGCGACAGGAGTGCCCGTCGCCATGCTGGCAGCCCGGGTGATGGTCGGTGCCACGCTGGCGGAGCTGCGCACCGAAGGGCTGTTGCGTCCGGCCACGGGAGGCGGGTGGGTGAGCGTCAAAGAAGCGGTGCTTCCCTTCGACCGCTTCCCCGGAGTCGACACCCTGCTCGGCCCCGAGATGCGTTCGACCGGAGAGGTCATGGGCATCGGCTCCACCTTCGGGCTCGCCTTCGCCAAGAGCCAGATCGCGGCAGGCACCCGCCTGCCCTCCGAAGGAGCGGTGTTCCTTTCCCTCGCCGATCGGGACAAGGTGGGGGGGCTCGAGGCGGCCCGTACCTTCAGCGAGATCGGCTTCGAGCTCGTGGCCACATCGGGGACCGCCGCGTTCCTCGAGTCCAACGGTGTGCCGGTGGCAACGGTGGTGGCGAAGGTGGGGGAGTCCGGAGCAGCCGACGCCGTGGATCTCATCGCGTCGGGACGGGTGCAACTGGTCGTGAACACGCCACGGGGCCGTGGTCCGCGTGCCGACGGTGTGCACATCCGTTCGGCCGCGCTCGCCCATCAGGTTCCTTGTCTGACCACGGTGGCCGCGGCGCGCGCCGCGGCCACGGGCATCGTCGACTGGCAGCGGCACGGGTTGTCGGTCGTCTGCCTTCAAGAGGTCCACGGGTGAGAGGTCCACGGCTGAGGACGGTGGTGGACATGCGAACCCATGTGGGGTCGGTGCCACTTCCCAACCCGGTCCTCACGGCGTCGGGGACCGCCGGGCACGGGGCAGAGCTCGCCTCGTACGTCGACCTGGCGACGCTGGGTGCCGTCGTCGTGAAGTCATTGTCCGCCTCGCCCTGGCCGGGCAACCCGGCGCCGCGTGTGCACGAGACACCGGCGGGGATGCTCAACTCCGTCGGCCTTCAGGGCCCGGGGGTGAGGGCGTGGCTCGCACGCGAGCTCCCCCCCCTCAACGATCGCGGTGCGAGGGTGGTGGCGAGCATCTGGGGTCGCAACGCCGACGAATACGCGCGAGCGGCGGCGATGCTCGCCGGAGCACCGGGTGTGGTGGCGGTGGAGGTCAACGTCAGCTGCCCGAACCTCGAAGACCGCGGGCGGATGTTCGCACACTCGGCTCAGGCCACCGCCCAAGCCGTGGCG
>Ga0307373_10000667_pt1 | contig 66065 bp, 64 predicted proteins | sample OX2MG_FD_202534 | JGI IMG/M metagenome (GOLD analysis project Ga0307373, IMG submission 202534) | Soil microbial communities from Risofladan, Vaasa, Finland - OX-2 | ecosystem: Environmental > Terrestrial > Soil > Coastal area > Acid sulfate soil | place: Finland: Risofladan, Vaasa | collected... | reverse complement strand
AGTGCCTCTACGTCGGCGACGGCGGCAGCCAGGAGCTCAGCGGAGCCGAGCGCAGTGGTATGCGTGCCGTACGGCTTCAGGTTCCGCGCCGGGACGGCGATCGGCTGCTTCAGTACGACCCCGACGCTAGTTGGTCCGGTCCGGCGGTCTCGAACCTTTTCGGGATACTCCCGCTGCTGGGAGCATGATCGAGGGGGAGGTCGCGCCCGCTATGCTCGTGGGGGGGTAGGTCCGAAGCGCACATGTGGGGAGACATGCCCGTGGTTCTCGCCAACCCTCGTCGCCAACTGGTGACCCTGATCCCTGGGGACGGAATCGGCCCCGAGGTGGTCCGCGCCGCTCAGACGGTCATTGCGGCCACCGGTGCCCCCATCGAGTGGGAGGAGCGCCCCGCCGGGGCGAGCATCTTCCGCCAAGGGCTACCGTCAGGAGTGCCCCAGGCCACCGTGGAGTCCGCCCGCCGCACCGGGGTCGTGCTCAAGGGACCGCTCGAGACACCGGTTGGGTTTGGCGAGAAAAGCGCCAATGTGACCCTGCGCAAGCTCTTCGAAACCTACGCCAACATCCGACCCATCCGAGAGCTGCCCGGGGTACTCACCCCCTACAGCGGGCGGGGTATCGACCTCGTCGTCGTGCGCGAAAATGTCGAGGATCTGTATGCCGGGATTGAGTACATGCAGACCCCTGGGGTGGCCGAGTCACTCAAGCTGATCTCCCGCAAGGGATGCGAAAAAATCGTGCGCATGGGATTCGAATTCGCGCGCTCCGAGAGCCGCCACATGGTCCACTGCGCGACCAAGTCCAACATCATGAAATTCAGCGAGGGTCTGCTCAAGCGAACGTTCGAGGAGATCTCGCCGGAGTATCCCGACATCGAAGCGCACCACATCATCATCGACAACTGCGCTCACCAGCTGGTTAAGCGGCCGGAACAGTTCGACGTGATCGTCACCACCAATATGAACGGCGACATCATCAGTGACCTCAGTTCGGCGCTGGTGGGAGGGCTGGGCTTCGCCCCCTCCGCAAACATCGGCAACGATGTGGCCATCTTCGAGGCGGTCCACGGCTCGGCGCCTAAGTACGCGGGCCAGAACGTCATCAACCCCACGGCCTTGATTCTCACCGGGGCCATGATGCTGCGCTATCTGGATCAGGTTGACGCCGCCGAACAGATCGAGCACGCGGTCTCCCTGACTCTGGAGTCCGGAGTCAGGACCAGAGATATCGCCGGCGACGGCCCGGCGGCGTCCACCACCGCATACACCGACGCCATCGTCTCCCACATCGGCGAGCGGTCAGCGGCATGGTCGGGGCGGGCGCACCGGCCACTGCAGCTGCCCCAGGTCTCCAGCGAGTACGCCTCGGTGCATCCGCAGCGGCGACGGGACCTGGGGATCGACGTGTTCATCGAGTCCGGTCTCGCCCCCGGGACGTTGGGGGCCAGTCTGGAAGCGGCCACAGCCGGCACCGCACTTCGGCTGGAGAGCATCGGCAACCGCGGCACCCAAGTGTATCCCGCAACCGGGGGGGCAACGACCGACTGCATCGACCACTGGCCCTGCCGATTCCTGATTCGCGACCTGGCTGGCGAGCTCACGGATGACGATTTGTTCGCGCTCCTTCACCGGGTTTCCCAGGAACACCGGTGGGTCCACGTCGAACGGCTCCCCGAGTTCGATGGCGTGCGCGGCTTCAGCAAAGCCCAGGGGGAAGACTGATCCGCCACCGGGACCGGCGCGGCGGCTGGGCCGCGGACTAGCCGACGGCTTCCAGAACCGCCGCGGCGTGACCGGCTGGGGTGACCGCGTCCCAGACGCGCTCGACCTTTCCCTGGGCATCGACCAGGAAGGTCGCTCGCCCGACTCTGCCGGTAGCTCGATCAGGGCCCGTCTGCCAGACGCCAAACAGTTCGGCGACCTGGTGATCCGGATCGGCCAGGAGTGGCAGGTCGGGAGCTCCACAGGCGGTGGCGAACTCGGCCTTGGCCTGGACGTCACCAACCGAACAGCCGAACACCCGTACCCCGTGGGCGGAGAAATCGCCTAGGGCCTGGCCGAATTCTCGGGTTTCGATGGTGCACCCCGGGGTGTTGTCCTTGGGGTAGAAATAGATGACCCAGCGCTTGCCGAGCATCCCGGCGGTGGCGACGGTCTCGCCGGTGCCGGCCGACAGGCTGAAATCAGGTACCGCGTCACCGGGTTCGAGCATGGCGAGCTCCTAATCTGGGCTGGGTGGGCTCATGACGCTATCAGGAATTACCCGTCAGCCGGAGTACAGCTGCCTCGCCTGGAGGGCCACGCTCAGCACCACCCGGGTCTCGGCGTCGTCGAGGGAGGCACTCAGCAGATCCTCGATCCGCTGCACCCGATACGCCAGCGTGTTGATGTGGACGTGCAGCTGGCGTGCCGCCGCTCGTTGGTTCCAGCGCTGGGAGACGAGGGCCTCGAGGGTAGCCAGCAGCGGGGTGCGATGACGCAGGGCATAGCCGAGGATGGGGCCCAACGTCTCGTCCACGAAGCGCCGGAGCACGTCGGGGTCGCGAACCTCGAGCAGCAGCCGCAGAGCGCCTAGGGAACGGTACGAGGTAACCTGTCCCACACCCCCCGCTCGACGCGAGAGGCGGAGCGCCTGACGAGCCTCCTCGTGGGCGCGCGCCAGCTCCAGCGCCGAGGCGGCCAGGTTTCCCATACCGGCGGAGAAGAGGAGCCTCCGGCCCAGTCCCTGGGCGAGGGCCAGTATGGCCCGGGCGAACTCCTCCAACCCAGCTGGGTTGGGCTGCGCGAGGCCACCCCTGGCGGCCGCCGCCTGAGCCGGAATCAGCAGCACCGTGTAGGTCGCTCGGGCCACCACCAAAGACCCGGGGAATCGCCTCTGGGTCAGCTCGTTGAGGTCACGTTGCAGCCGCTCCTGGAGAGGCTGGGTCTGAAATTTCGCCAGCGTCCGCTCGTCGTCTGGTTCGAGCACCAGGACCCAGGCGCTGTCGGGGATCCGGTACCCGAGCCGCTCCGCACGCACCGCCAGCCTGGCAATGTCGTCCGGACTCTGTCCGGCCGTGAGCAGCCCCTCGAGAAGGTCTCCCCGCAGCCGACGCTCCACCTCGGCCGCAGCCCGCTCTTTGAGCAGCTCCAAGGCGACCACCGTGGCACCGTGCTCAAGGGCCCGACGGGTGCCCGCCCCGGCAGTGGCCACGGTCCCCTCCACGGCGAGCACCGCCACCAACTCCTCACCGGCCCGAACCGGGGTCAGGATCAGATCCAGCCGGGGCCGGCTGAGACTGAGCCCGACCGGCCCCGCCGCGGCGGGGCCGATCAGGGCGGTCGGAATGGCCAGCCGCCGCGCTGCAAGTCCCCTCCCGGCGCCGTGCTCGAGGTGAAACCCGAGCGGGTCGTAGAGGCCCACCTCGCCCCCGGCCAGAGCGGCGATAGCATCCAGGATCTTGGGAAGTCCGGCCCCGGAGAGAGCAAGCCCGGTAAAGCGCTCGTGGACTGTCTGGGAGAGTTGGATCTCGACCAGCTGGAGCTCCAGCCGGTGCTGCAGCTCGCTGCGCTCCAGAACACCCGCCAGGGCGCCGGCGATGGCCGAGAGGACTGCCAGTTCATCGGTCCGGAACTCTCTGCGCTTCACGGTCTGGACGTTGAGCACGCCAACCATCCGCGGCCCGGCCAGAATCGGAACGGAGAGCATCGAAGTGAAGCGCTCCTCGTCCAGACCGTCGATCCACTCGAAGTGAGGGTCGGTGGCAACCTCGGCGACCGAGAGGGGCTCTCGAAGCTTCGCGACGGCGCCGGTGATCCCCTGACCCGCGCTCAGCACAACGCTGCCCACCGCCGCCTGGTTGAGCCCGTTGGTGGCGGTGAGGACCAACCCGCCGCGGACCCGGTCCTGCAGGTAAAGCGAGCAGACGTCCGCCTCGAGGACACCGGTCGTCTCCCGGAGTACCAGGGAGAAGAGCTCGTCCCGCTCCATCGTGGAGGCCGCCTCCACCGCCAGCTTCTGGAGGTAGAGAAGCTCGCGAAGCTCCCGCTCCCGGGCGGCGCCCGAGCGGGCAGCGGGGGCCACCTCAGCCCCCTCCCGAAGCCTCGCCGCTCGGCGGGGGGCGGTGGATTTCTCCCGACCGGCCCCCGCGCTTCGCGACCAGGCCGATCGGGCCAACCTCGGCCCACGGGTCGAGACTCTTGACCATGTCGATCACAGTCAGGCAGGCCACACTGACGGCGGTCAGCGCCTCCATCTCGACTCCGGTGGTGCCATGGCACCGGACCGTGGCTCGAAGCAGAATTCTCCGGAGATCCGGGACCAGCTGGGCGTCAACAGCGACGTGGGTCAGGGTCAGGGGGTGACAGAGAGGAATCAGTTCCGGGGTGCGCTTGGCCGCCATGATCCCGGCCAGCCGGGCCACCTCCAGGACGTCGCCCTTCGTCACCGTCCCGTCCGAGACGGCGGACCAAGCTGCGGAGTTGAGCCTCACCTCCCCTTCCGCGGTCGCCTCCCGGTCGGTACTGGGCCGGTCGCCCACGTCGACCATGCGAGCGCGCCCGCGTTGGTCCAGATGGCTGAGGCGAGGACTCTCTTCCGGGCTCACGAGCTGGCCGCACAGGCGTTCACGCCCTTGGGAACGGTGCCTCCCCCGAATCCCACTCCGACGATGAGGTCGTCTGGGCGGGCGGCCTCGCAGGAGAAGGTGAGATCCCTGCCGACGGCGATCAATCCCAGGGAGAAGTAGGGGTGAAACCCCCGGGCCAGAGCTTGGGGAATCAACGATGGCAGGACCATCTGCCCCAGCGAGAGCCGGCTGAAGGTGAGAGTGATGGTGGGCGTCCCCAGGCCCCGGAAGGCGACCGGGCCGCTGATCACCAAAGCGTGGTTGAGAATCGAGGTCTGCCCGCTCACCACCACCTGGCCTTGAAGTACGTGGACCTGAAGTTGGGAAAGGCCGCCGTAGCTGCTGAGACTGTCCTGGAGGAGCCCGGTTGCCTCGGCATCGCTGAGATGCACCAAGGCCACCGGCTGGCCACCCGAGAGCGCTGAGGCCACCGCCCTTGCCGCCCCCAGCTGGAGCGCACTGGCCGGTGCGGGACGAACTTGGGCGAACTGGGGTGGGCTGGTCCAGAGGTGGATCGCGTACCCCGCCAGGGCCACCACCAGCACCACCGGGATGAGGCAGCCCAGGCAGTTGAGGGTGCAGCCGCGCCGGATCGCGCCGAGCACCTCAGCTGGCCCTGGTCCGAGCTGCCTGCCAGGCAGCCAGCGCCCGCCGGTGCGAGGAGAAAACCAGCCGGGGCAGCCCGGGGGGCTCGAAGCAACCCAGCTCGGGCGCCTCGGGGGTTGGGGTGGGCTCGCCTCGGGTGAGCCTGCCCGCGTAGGCGAGGACCACCAGCCCGCCCTCCTCAGTGATCACGTGGAAAGTCCCGACCAGGTCGTCCACGCCCGCTTCACAACCGGTCTCTTCGAGGCATTCTCGGGCTGCGCTGAAGGCGGGGTCCTCCTCATCGTCGACGTATCCGCCGGGGAAGGCCCAGCCCCCCTGCCCCGGTGACGTTCCCCGCCGAATCGCCAGCAACTTTCCCTCGGGGTCGCAGGCCAACAGCGCCACCGCCACCTTGGGTCCCCGCCAGGCCACGAAGTCGCACTTGGGGCAGGCGGGGAGAGGGCGTCCCTCGATCAGGCGCGCACTCAACGCGCTGCCGCAGCTTGGACAAAAGCGGAACTCCGTCTTCATGGTCCGCACCCGGCCATCGCTGCCACCTCCTCCCGACCCTGGCCGGGGCGCCCCCGAGGGCTCAGATGATACGTGGCCGTTTTGCCGATCACCGATCCGGATTCGATTCCGCGAGGTGGCGGAGGTGGTCGCGGTTCCAGTCGAGGGGCGCCTCGAGCGACCGTGTGCCCCGGGCAATAGTCCTGCCGCCGTAGCGCCTCCGGAGCCTGTCAAGGGCAAGGTCCAGACGTTCCTCGCGCTCGCCTCCGGGGGCGAAGAGGGTCAACTGGCGCGCCCCAGTCAGACCCTCGGCGCCCACCCCGAGCAATCGGACCGGGCGGCCCCCGCTCCAGGTCTCGCCGAGCAGTGCAGTCGCACCCGCCTGCAAATCCTGGTCGGTGAAGGTGGGCTCGGCGAGGCGGCGCCGCCGGGTGACGGTTTCGAAGTTCGCGAAACGCACCTTCATGGTCACCGACCGGGCCAATAACGACGAAGCGCGGAGACGAAGGCCCACTCCGGCGGCAAGGGCGGCCAGGCGGGTCTCCATCTCGTCTAGGGACACCAGGTCTTCGGAATAGGTCTCCTCGCGGCTGATCGACTTGGGGGCACCGGGAACCACCACCGGGGACGGGTCGACGCCGCGGGCCCGGTCCTGCAGTGCGACCGCGTTCGGTCCCAACGTCGCCTGGAGCAGGGTGAGGGGGGCATCCGCCAACCTGCCCAGGGTGTCGATCCCCAGGAGCCGCAGCTTGGCCGTCGTCTTGGGGCCCGCTCCCGGAAGTCGATCGACTGCGAGCGGGGCCAGAAAGCCGGCCTCGTCGCCGGCCGGCACCACCACCATGCCTCTGGGCTTGCGCAGGTCGGAGGCGACCTTGGCGACGACCTTGTTGGTCGCCACGCCCACTGAGGCTGGCAGCCCCAGCTCCAGGTCGAGCCGCCGGCTGATTGCCTGCGCCGCCGCCGCGCCGCCGCCGCTGAGGGCATCCGTGCCGGTCAGGTCGAGGAATGCCTCGTCCAGGGAGCCCGGCTCGACCAATGGGGTGTACTCGGAGAAGATGGCAAACACCCGCTCCGAGAGGGTGACGTAGGCCGGGATGTCGACGGGCAGCACCACCAGGTCCGGGCACAGCCCGAGCGCTCGCCCTAGTGGAAGAGCCGATCGGACCCCGTACCGTCTCGCCTCGTAGGAGGCAGCGGCGACCACGCCCCGGCCAGGGTTCCTTCGCTCCCCGGGATGAGATTCGCGGCTCCCCGCCACCACCACGGGCCGGCCCGCCAGCTCGGGGCGGCGGAGCAGCTCGCAAGAGACAAAGAACGCGTCCAGGTCCACGTGCAGAATCGTTCGTGTTCTGGTCATCGGAACCGAGCCAGGGTCAGCTCCCCGATCCGAAGGTGAGTGTCGCGACCGCCGCCACCAGTTCCATCTGCTCCCTGGACCACGCCTCGTCCTCGCGCCGAATTTGGGCAAGCTCCTCCGCCACCGACTCCCGGATGAGAGTGCGCCCCACCTGGCGCGGCGAGCCGGTCCGGCGCTTGAACTCGGCCCCCTCGGCCTCGACGGTGCGCGGCGAGATGGTCACCCGGAGCGGCATCCCCCGAAGGTCGGCGTCGGCGAACTTGACCCCGGCGCTGGCGTCCCGATCGTCATACAGGACCTCGACTCCGGACTCCTCGAGCTCTCGGTAGGTGGCCTCCGCGAGCTCAATCACCGTGGGGTCGCGGCCGACCGCCACCAGGGCCACCTCGAACGGAGCCACCGCGAGGGGAAGGGTCAGGCCGCGATCGTCGTGGTGCTCGGTGGCGACACAGGCCAAAAGCCGGCCCACGCCGATTCCGTAGGAGCCCATCACGACCGGCAGCTGCTGACCGGATTCGTCCGTGTAGATCGCCCCCAGCGCGAGGCTGTACTTGAGCCCCAGCTGGAAGATGTTCCCGTACTCGATCCCGCGTCGGACTCGCAGGGGGGCGCCACAGTTGGGGCAGGGGTCGCCGGTGGTGGCCGCAGCCAGGCGGGTCACAGCCGTCACCTGGCAGTCACGAAGAAGGTTGAAGTTGCGCAGGTGCCAACCTACTCGGTTGGCTCCGGTGACCAGATTTCGCCGCCGCGCCAAACCCTCGTCAGCGACCACGATGGCGGCTTCCGGAGCCAATCCGTGAGGCGACATGAAACCCGGCACTCCGCCGGCGCGCTCCACCTCCTCGCGGGTCGCCGGTCTGAGGTCGACCGCGCCGGTCGCGTTGCGGAGTCGGGCCAGGTTCACCTCGGCCGGGCCGGGCACCAGGGCGAGGACCAGCCGGGGAGGCTCGCCGCGGTCGAGCTCGGCCATGAAGGCGACCGACTTGGCGATCCGGTCCGGGTCGACGGCGAGGTAGTTGGAGAGCTCTGCGACGGTGGCCGCGCCCGGCGTGGCCACCTCCGCCAGCTCCGCCTCCGCCTCGGTCTCGGCCTCGGCAAGGGTGGTCTCAGCCACCTCCTGATTGGCCGCGTAGCTGCACCTGTCACAGAAGACCAGGGTGTCTTCGCCGTCGTCGGTGAGGTAGGTGAACTCATGGGCCATGTGGCCACCCATCACGCCGACGTCGCTGAGAACCGCCACCACCGGGATTCCGGCCCGAGCGGCGATCTTGAAGTAGGCGTGGAAATGGGCCCGGTAGGCCCGCTCCAGACCAGCCTGGTCACGATCGAGTGAATAGGAGTCCTTCATCGTGAACTCCCGGGTCCGAACCAGTCCGCCCCGGGCTCGGGGCTCATCCCGGAACTTGGTCTGAAGCTGATAAACGATCCTGGGGAGGTCCCGGTAGGAAGTCACATTGGCGGCCGTCAGGTCGGCGACCACCTCCTCGTGAGAGAGGGCCAGCGCCATGTCCCGCTGGCGCCGATCTTGAAATCGCAACAGGACCTCGTCGATCGAGTCCCAGCGCCCGCTCCGCTGCCACAGGTCTGCCGGCTGCACCACCGGCATCGAGACCTCCTGGGCGCCCAGAGCCTCCATCTCCTCGCGAAGGATGCGCCGGAGCTTCTGCTCCGTCCTCCAACCGATCGGAAGGTAGCTGTAAATTCCGGTCGCCAGCTGTTGCAGAAATCCGGCCCGGAGCAAGAGCTGATGCGAGACCAGTTCATCCTCGGGCGCGCTTCGGCGGGTGCTTCCAAAGAGATCGCTGACTCGCATCGTTCTCAGTGTACGAAGCGTTCTGATCGGATTCGGCCGGGTCCGCGCCTCAGCCCAGGAGTGCGATCAGATCAGCCCACTTGTTCAGCTGCTCGGCCCCGGGCTCCCGAGATACCGCTCCCGGAGCCAGGATTGCCCGCATCCCAGAAGCCGCCGCCCCCTCAATGTCCGCCTGCCAGTCGTCCCCTACAAACCAGACCCGCTCGGCCACCAGCCCGAGGCGGTCAAGCAGTTCAGTGAAGATCCGAGGGTTCGGCTTGCGCCAGCCGACCTCGCTCGAGAAGAGCACGACCTCGAAGTAGCGGAGCAGGCCCAGTCGCCCCAACTGTTCCTGCATCAGCTCTGCCGGGTAGGGGGCGTTGGAGCAGAGCGCCAGGCGCATACCCCGCCCCTGCAGGGCCGCCAGAACCTCGCGAGCGGGCTCGATGGGCACCACTCCGGCGACCCAGGCGCGCTGCAGCACAGCCCCAACTTTTGAACTCAGCTGCGGGCTGGGCGAAGAGCCGAGGAGCCGCGCCAGCGATTCCTGCTGAATGGCCTCGAAATCCACCTCCCGTCCTGGGTCGGAGTGCTGCCCCTGGCCAACCAGCTCCTCCACCAGCCGATCGACTTCCAGGGCAAATTCGCCGGCCGTCCCCTGCCAGCCGGACCCCGCCAGGTCAAGTTCGGCGGCCAGGTCGGGTCCGGCCGCGGCGATCGCCTGAGTCGGCCTGGCAATGTCCACCAGGGTGTGCCCGTAGTCGAAGCAGATCGCGGATGGCGGCCCCACCGCACTCAAGCGCCGGTTCCAGCCTCCGGGGGTTTGCGCCCGGCCCGTGACCGGCGGCGGCGGCGGCGGCGGCGGTCCCCCCCTTGGCCCGGGCTAGGGGGCGCCGCGGCCACTGGCGTCGGCCCAACCGGGCGACGACTAGTGGACCCGGGGGAAGGGGCCGGGTTCGCGGATCCACCCCCAGGGCGGCGGTGACGACGGCGTCGTCCCGGGGCTGGACCCGGGCGAGCTGGGGCGAACCTGGCCAGTAGCCGCTCCTGATGCTGGGGATCCCAGCTTCCACTCGCCAGCTCGCCGTAGGCGGCCACGGTGGCATCGAACTCGCGCATGAATTCTGCCAAAGGCCGCTTTTCCTTCACCGCGTTGGTGATCTGCTTCTCCGCCCAGGGCTGGTAGCGCGGGGATTCCGGGTTCAGGAACTCGGGTGGCGGAGCGCTCTCCGACTCTCCGGCGGTGGGCCCCAGCGACGCCCCTTCGACTGGTTCCATCGGTCGAGTATAGGTCGGCCCTCGGACGCCCTAGATGCCCCCGTCCGGCGCCCTTTCCGGTGATTCGCCCTGCTCGGCGCGGTAGGGGGATCGGTTGAGACGCACCGTGAGGTGGCCCTTGCTGATCAGGGCGGTCCGGGGTGCCCGGCGGGCCACCTGGGTGTCGTGGGTGACCAGCACCAGAGTCATGCCGCGCTCCCGCCAAAGCTGCTCCATCATCCCCACGATCTCCGCCGTGGTCTCCTCGTCAAGGTTGCCTGTCGGTTCGTCGGCGAGGATCACCCGTGGCTCCTTGACCAGGGCGCGGGCGATCGCGACCCGCTGCTGCTCCCCGCCGGACAGCTCCCCCGGGAAGTGATCGGTGCGGTCGGAGAGCCCCACCTCGGCGAGGGCAGCGACGGACCGTCTACGGCGTGCTCCGGTGGAAACGTGGAGCGGGACCAGGGCGGCCTCGACGTTCTCTGCCGCAGTCAGGGTTGGCATGAGGTTGTAGTTCTGGAAGACGAACCCGAAATTCTGCGCTCTGACATCCACCAGCTGAGACTCCCGAAGCGCGCCCAGATCGCGGCCGTCGAAGGCCACTGTCCCGGAGGTCGGCCGGTCCAATCCCCCGAGGAGTAGCAGCAGCGTGGTCTTGCCTTGTCCGGTGGGGCCTTGGATGGTTATGAATTCGCCATCCTCGATCGTGAGATCCACCGCTTTGAGGGCGGTGACCTTACCCCGTCCGCGCGAGTATTCCCGAGAGAGCTGGCTCAGTTCGTACATGAGCGGGCTCCAGAGCGCCAGGTCGACGAGCGGGAACGGCTTCGAGAGAAGAGCTCATTCATCGGCTCACTCCACCCTTCGAAGCGCTTCAGCGGGCCGCAACCGGGCTGCCCGCCACCCTCCCAGGATGCCCGCGATCAGCCCCCCTCCGACCGCCAGGGCAACGGCAAGCCCGAAGACAGCGAGCTCCAGCGGGGCGCTCAAATGCAGGACGACGGTGTGGCTCGTGGGCGCAAAGCTGTGAACGAAGTGTCGCCGCGCCGCAGCGGCGCCAAGCCCCGGGCCCCGCAGGGCTCCAGTCCCGGCGCCGCTTCAAGGTGCGCCTACGGTAGCTTTCAGCGGCGGCGCGATCTTGGTGACCAGAAAAGCACCCAGCACTCCGACCCCGATACCCAGGGCTCCTCCGACCAGCCCCTGAACTAGGGACTCCCCGATGACCTGGCCCACGATCCTCCGGCTGTGCCATCCCATCGCCTTGAGGGTCCCGAATTCGCGCACCCGCCGGTTGACCGACGCTGTGGTGAGCAGCGCTGCCAGAGCGAAGGCGGCCAGCAGAACCAGGCTGGCGAGCCAGAACCCCAGGGAGCCGGCCAGACCGGCAGCTGTGCTCAGAGATCCGGTCACCTGGGTGGCGAGGTTCTGGGCGGTCGTCACGGTGGCCTTGGGAAGCAGCCGTTGGATCTCAGTTTGTACGCGAGATATGTCCGCCGCGCTGGTCGCCTTGACGACGAGCGTGTTGACCCGACCGAGGTCGCCAGCCAACGTCTGGGCCTCGCTCAAGGGAATATAGACGTCGTCAACGGAGGCGGCCTGGGCGAGGGAGACCAGACCGAGCACCTTGAAACTGGTTCCGGAGATGGTGACGCTCGAGCCGACCGCGATCGAGTTCTGCTTGGCGTAGCTCCTGTCGACCAGGGCGACCAACTGGTCGCTGGCAGCGGACCCGCTCTCGACTCGCTTGAACCAGGCGGAGACCTGCTGGGCGCCAGAGGTAACGTCGACGGCGGCGAGGGGGCCAAGCCCGGGCGTCGTCGGGTCCACTCCTCCGACGGTGAAGGAGGAGATGCGGAATCCGTTAGCCGGGCCAAGGGCCGAGCCTGATCCAGTACCTCCCACGGTCCCGGTGATGTGGATCGAGTTCAGGTTGAGCACTCCGGCCGCGCCGGCCACGCCCTGCAACCTGGAGACGGCGCCAACGTCGGCACTCTTGAGAGTGGCCAGCCCACCGGGCGACGCGAGCCGATCCTGCGTGAAGCTCTGTCCCGGTTGGCCGCGGCTCGGGGCGGCGCCTCCAAATTGAAAGGGGCCGCCAGTCCCCGGCGCTGCCGTCTGGGTGACCGTGATGTCCGTGCCCACCCCGTAGAGAGAATGCAGCACCTGGTTCTGGGCGGTCCTGACCCCGGCCGCGGCCGCAGTGACCGTGATCACCAGGCCAACCCCCAGTGCCAGCCCGGTGGCCACGAGGAGGGCGGATCGCGCTCGGCGGCGGAGTTCGCGCCTCAGGTATCGGAAGTACAACCGTGAACCTACATTGGTCGGTGGGCGCGGCAGATCCAAAGTAGAAGCGGCGCTGCTGAGATCCGCCTCGGGAACGGCTGGGAGTTCACTGAGGTCGCAATTCCGATTCAGCGGGGCGTGGACCGCTACCGTTTGTGTGCGGGTCCAAGTAGGCCCCGGTTCGAAGCGGGCGAGGTGAAACCATGGACCGGTCCCTGGCTCCCGGCGTTTGGCAGATCGACACCCTCCTCGGCGGATGGAAGGAGGTCAATTCTGTCTTTCTGATCGAGGCGGATCAGCCCTGCCTGGTCGAAACCGGGCCCCAGCGCGATGTTGCCATTGTCCTGGAGGGCCTCCGCCGCCATGGCCTCGGCCCGGACGATCTGGCCTGGATCGTCCTCTCCCATATCCATCTCGACCATGCGGGCGCGGTCGGCGAGATGGCGCAGCTCTTCCCCCAAGCCAGGGTGATCTGTCACCCCAGGGGGCTGCGCCACCTGGCCGATCCCGCGCGGCTCATCTCCGCCTCCGCTCAGGTATATGGCCCGCGGCTCGATTCCCTCTACGGCCGGATGACCGCGGTGAACCGGGATCGGTTGGTGGCGGCCGAGGACCGCGGGGTGGTCGAACTGGGCGGGGGTAAGCAGCTCCTGCTGGTGCACTCCCCGGGTCATGCCAAACACCACATTGGCGTCCTCGTGGTCGACTCCGGCGTTCTGCTGGTGGGGGATGCCGTCGGCGTGAAACTGCCGGGGGCCGGGCCACTCCGACCGGCTACTCCACCCGACGACTTCGACCTGCAGCTGGCACTCGACTCTCTGCATACATTTCAGGGGCTTCGGCCGGAGCAGCTGATCCTGACTCACTTCGGCTCGGCGGGAGCGCCCGAGGAGGTCTTGGGCGAGGCGGAGGAGCAGCTCCGGGCCTGGGCCGGCGTCGCCCAGGAGGCCTACCGGGAGCACCCAGCCGTCGACCAAATCGAGATGGCGCTCCGGCAGCGATTCTCCCCGGCTGACCCCGGCCGGCCCGATCGGCGGTCGGCGGCAGACACCCTGAACGGAACCCGCTCCAACGCCGAGGGCCTATTCGGCTGGCTCGAGCGCCAGAGGGCCGCAGCCGCCGAGGGGCCCGAGACCGGTCCACCCCAGCCGTCGGGATGACCCAAGATCGGGCTCCCGAGACGACCAGATACAGGTTTGAGGTTGCGGGCGGTCGAGTTGGTGAATACAATGCGGCTGATCGCCCGATCTTGGAGTTCGGGCTCTACTTCCAGCGGAGGGGCACCAAGATGGCCGTTACCGGCTTTTGCATGAAGTGCAAGACGGCGCGGGAGATTTCCAACCCCCAGCCCACCCAACTGAAGAACGGCAAGCCGGCAACTACCGGCACCTGCCCCGTCTGCGGGACCAAGATCTTCAAGATCGGGAAGGCGGCCTGAGGGCCTGCTCACTCGGCCCGGGCCTCGCTTCGGCGAGGGTCCGGGGCCGGTGAGACGAGAGGGGGAGCTGGCGGCGGCCATTCGAGGTCGGGAGCGTCACCTGGTCGACACCCTGTCCCGCTGGGTGGCCATCCCCTCGATCAGCACTGATCCCGAGCGTTCTCCGGACGTGCGAAGGTCAGCGGAGTTCCTGCGTCAGGCTGCTCTGGACGCCGGCTTCACCGTGGCCGAGGTCTGGGAGACCGCTGGGCAGCCTTCGGTATTCGCCCAGCGGATCGAGGACCCGCGCCTTCCCACCGTGCTGATCTACGGACATCACGACGTCCAGCCCGTCGACCCGGTCGCGGAGTGGGAGAAAGCCCCCTTCGAGGCGCTCGAACGGGACGGGCTCCTGCTCGGGCGCGGCACGGCGGACGACAAAGGCCACTTGGTCATGCACCTAGAGGCACTGCGAGGTTTCTTGGATGCTCGGGGCCAGCTCCCCATCAACCTCAAGCTGATCGCCGAGGGTGAGGAGGAAGACGGCTCGGAGCACTTCCAGCAGCTGCTGGCCGGGCACCGGGACCGCTTGCAGGCTGACGTCGCGGTGATCTCCGACACCGCCATGCCAGCTGTCGACGTGCCCGCCCTCACGGTCGGGCTGCGGGGACTCGCCTATTGGGAGCTGCGCGTCGAAACGTCCGCCACCGACCTCCATTCCGGGGTCTATGGGGGCGCCGTGCTCAACCCGATCACGGTGCTGGTCGAGATCCTCGCCCAGCTCCACGACGGCCAGGGTCGGGTTGCGGTACCCGGGTTCTACGATGACGTGAGGGAGCTCACTCCAGCCGAGCGAAAGGAGATCGCCGACGTCCCCTTCGATGCTGACGAATTCGCCGCCGACGTGGGAGCAATTCTCGGAGGCGAGGTCGACTTCAGCGCCGCGGAACGGCGCACCGTCCGGCCCACCCTCGAGCTGTGCGGCATTTGGGGCGGCTACCAGGGGGAGGGGTCGAAGACGGTGATCCCGGCCCGCGCGGCAGCGAAATTGTCGTCCCGGCTGGTCCCCGACCAGCTGGCGGATCGCGTCACTGGCCGGGTTGAAGCGCATTTGCGCCGACTCGCCCCGGCCGGTGTCCGGATTGAGTTTGAGACGATCTCGACCGGGCGCTGGGTGCTCACCTCGCCCGACCACCCTGCGGTGGGCGCAGCTGCCCAGGTAGTGGCCGAGGTGTGGGGTCAGCCAACTCGGTTCGTCCGTGAGGGGGGCAGCATTCCTCCGGTGGCGGCGATCTCTGAAGAGCTGAACGTTCCCTGCGTGCTGCTGGGAGTGGGATTGCCGGGCGACCGGATCCACGCGCCCAACGAGCGAGTCGTCCTGGATCAGCTATTTCGGGGAACGCAGGCGGTGGGCCGCCTCTGGGAGCGCTACGGGGAGATGGGCCGGAGCGGGCTCAGCGCACCCCCGGGGAGACCAGCGCAGGAACCTCGAGGGTGAAGTCGGAAGCGGGCCGCTGCGTGAAGAGCACGATCTGATCCCCTGCCTCTAGGGGCATCTCGGAAGGGATCTCGTGGCCGTTGCGCACGATCAGGAGCATCCGCTCCGACGCCAGATCCGTGATCTCCATGGCTTGGCGGCCTACGATCGGGCCGGCAGGCACCGTCACGCGCACCAGGGAAGCCTCGCTGCCTCCCATCGGAATCTGCAGGACGTCCCCGTGACTGGCGAGCCCGCTCTCGATCACGCCCAGGATCAGCTCCGTCGCGGACACGGCGACGTCCACCCCCAGCTGATGGAACAGCTGAACGTTGCGGGGGTTGTTGACCCGGGCGATCGTGCGAGGGACATGGAACTGTCGCTTGGCCAGCTGACAGGCAATCAGGTTGTCCTCGTCGTCGCCGGTCACCGCTGCCACGACATCAGCGCGCTCGATGCCGCTGGTGGAGAGAAAGGACATCTCGTCACCGTCTCCAACCAGGCTGGCGCAGCTGCCCAGTTGGGCCCCGACCAGCGCGGCCCGGGCAGGGTCCTTCTCGATCAGGGCGACCTCGTAACCACCCTCGAGCAGGTGCCGGCTCAGATAGAAGCCGACCTTGCCGGCACCGATCACGATGATGTAGGCGGGCCGGTCAGGCACCTCCCGACGCCCCCGATGCGGCCACCGAGTGGCGCGCCCGATCGGCCTCTTCAGCTCCACTCTCGAAGAAGGTGCGGGCGATGGCGGCGCCGACCACCGTTGGGCAGAACGTGTAGAGGCCCATCTCGCGATAGACGTGCTCCCGGATCGGATCGTAGATGCGAGTCATGACCCGGGGGATCTTGAAGATCTCCTTGGCCACCTGGGCCGACATGATGTTGCGATTGTCCCCGTTGGTGACCGAGATGAAGCAGTCCGCATCCTTGGCACCAGCCTGTTCCAGGATCTCCTGATCGATACCACTGCCCAGGACCGCCAGTCCCGAGAACGTGTCGCCCAGCCGATCGAAGGCACGCCGAGAGATGTCCACGATCGCTACCTCGTGGCCCTCGACCGCGAGATCCTTGGCTAAGGTGGAGCCGACCCGGCCGCATCCGACGATCACCACCTTCACGGCGGCGAGTATATCCCGGGGCCGAGGCCAGGTTCCCAGCCTCACCACGCTCTCGCCGGCGGTCGCTCGGCCGGCTGCTCCTGAGGAACTGCTTAACTGGGACTTGAAGTATCCGTGCGCCCGCTTCAGCCCGGATCCACCAGGGACGCGTCCGGAATCCCCACCCGGTTGTGGCCGAAGCGAGCAGAATTGACCGCGATGACGTCCAGGATCTTCCGTTCTCGTCCCGCCGGAGAGCTCGGCGAGCGTCCCGGGATCCTCTGGCCCCGCCGAATTGCGGTTCCCGTCCGCGGCGATCCCGTGGACAAGGACGCCATTCAGGCGGCCTGCCGGCTGGCCCGGCCGGCCCGGGCCAGCATCCTGGTGATCACGGTCCTGGAAGTGGCCAGGAACCTTCCCCTCTCGGCCAGTCTGGGGGGCGAACTGGGCCGCGCTGAGGAGGTGCTGGCGAGCATGGAAGAGGTAGCCGCACATCTGGAGTCCAAGGTGCAGTCGACAGTGCTCCAGGCCCGGGAGGCGGGACCCGCGATCATCGACGAAGCGCGGCGCTGGGAGGCCGACCTGATGGTGGTCGGGCTCGGCACCAAGCCCCGCTTCGGCGAGTTCACCCTGGGTCGGACGGGTACCGATCTCCTCAACCATGCCCACTGCCGGTTGATCCTGATTCGGGCCGCGCTGCCCAAAGGTCCACCCCAGGGGCACATCGAGATCTCGTGATTTCTGCCAACCGCGCCTGACCGCTCGGGCCCGGACGGTCGCGCGTCCAGGCTCGGGCTCTAAAATGTCGCTCAGGCACCCCCGCTCGACGGCTTACGGCGCGATCTGAGCCACCTCCAGGCGAACCAGCCGAGCACCACCGCCACCGCGGCGGCGGCGGCAATCAGGAAGGCCCCACCTCCGATCCGCAGAATGTCGCGATAGTGGGCGCCCACAGCGTCCCCCACCGAGAGAACCGTGACGCACCAAACCACTGAGCCAGCCACCATCGCGGGGTAGAACACTCGGGGCGGGATGGCGGCGATCCCGGCGGCGTAGGAGGCGACGTTACGGGCGATCGGCAGCACTCTGGTGAGAAAAACACCCACCCCACCCCGGCGGCGCATCCAGGCCTCGGCCGACTCAAGCCGCTCCCCCTTGATGCCGACTCGGGCCGCGATCCGAGCCACCACCGGCCGTCCCAAGCGGAGCCCAATCGTGTATGAGGCGGTCGAGCCGATCAGTGCCCCGGCCGCAGCGCAGGCCATCGCCGGGGCCAGCTGCACTGTGCCCTCGTGGGCGAGAAAGCCGACGGTCAGGAGCACCGCCTCGTCCGGAAGCGGGACCCCCACGGATTCGGCGGCGAGCCAGAACAGAAGGAAACCGTAGATGCCCACCGCGGGAAGGTGGGTCAGCTGGAAGAGGATGTGAGTCAGCTTGGCCTACTGCCGTCCGCGCGGCTCGGCCGACCGGACGGTTAGTCCTCCTCGAGGTCGCCGGGCGGCGCCACGCCGGCAATCGATCCGACCAGGTCGCCGTCGTCCAGCCGCATCAGGATCACCCCTCGAGTCTGCCGGCTGGAGATTCTGACTCCCTCCAGGGGGATGCGGATGATCTGGCCCCGAGTGCTGATCAGCATCAGCTCGTCAGTGAGATCCTCGACGATCTTCATGCCCACGATCTCACCGACCTTGGCGATTGCGTTCTGGTCGAGGGTGTACACCCCCTGGATAGCTCGACTCTTGACCGGATAGTCGGAGACCGGGGTCAGCTTCCCAAACCCGTTCTGGGTCACCACCAGCACGTGACCATCGGGCCGGACGATGTCCGCCCCGGCGACCAGGTCGCCTCCCCGCAGACGCACCGCGGTGACCCCTTGGGTGTCCCGGCCCATCGGCCGGACCTGCTTCTCACTGAACCGCAGCGCCTTACCTCTGCGGGTGACCAGCAGAATTTGGTCTCCGCCGGTGCTGATCCGCACCCAGTTCAATTCGTCGCCATCACTCAGGTTCATGGCGATCAACCCGTTGCGCCGGACCGCGGCGTAGGCGGCGGCAGGCGTCTTTTTGATGTGCCCCCGAAGGGTGGCCATCACCATGTAGGTCTCGTCGGAATAGGCGTCAACCGAGAGCATTGAGGTAACTCTCTCGCCCTGATCCAGCTCGACCAGGTTGATCACTGCCGTGCCCTTAGCCTGGCGCGAGACATCCGGGACTTCGTGAGTGCGGAGCCGGAACACCCTTCCTCTGTTGGTGAAAAAGAGCATGTCGGAGTGGGTCGAGGCGACCTGCAGGTGCTCGACGTAATCCTCCTCGCCAACCCGTTTGGCGCCCATCACCCCTTTACCACCCCGCTGCTGGGAGCGGTAGTCGGTCGCCGGGGTGCGCTTGATGTAGCCACGATGGGTGAGCGTGACCACGACCTGCTGCCGGGGGATCAGATCCTCCTCGTTGAGCTCGATGTCGCCGTAGGTGATCTCGGTCCGACGCTCATCTCCGAACTTCTTGCGGAGAGCCAGCACCTCTTCCCGGACCACGCCCATGAGCCGCTCCCGGGTCTCGAGGATGGCCTCGAGCATGGTTATCCGCTCCAGCAATTCCGCGTGTTCCGCCTCCAGTTTGTCCCGCTCCAGCCGGGTCAGGCGCCCCAGCCGCATGTCCACGATCGCCTTGCTCTGACGGTCACTGAGCGCGAAGCGCTCCTCCAACTGACGCTGGGCGGTCGCCTCGTCGGGGGCAGCCCGGATCAGCTTGATCACCTCATCGAGATTCTGCAGACAGATCCGCAATCCCTCGACGATGTGGGCTCGCTCGCGGGCCCGCTCCAGGTCGTGCCGAGTGCGTCGCTCCACCACCGTGCGGCGGTACTCAAGGTAATGGTGGAGGATGTTGCGGAGTGACAGAATCTGGGGCTGTCCATCCACCAAAGCCAGCAAAATACAGGAGAAAGTTGACTGCAGCTGGGTGTGCTTGTAGAGATTGTTGAGCACCGTGTAGGGTCGCGCGTCACGCTTGAGCTCGATCACCAGGCGAGTACCCTCACGGCGCCCGGTCTCGTTGCGAAGGTCGGCGATCCCCTCCAGTCGACGATCGTTGACCAGCTCGGCGATGGTCTGGAGGACCCGGCTGGGATTCACCTGATAGGGGAGCTCGGTGACGATGATCTGCTCCCGACCTGCCTTCGATTCCTCGAAGATGACCCGCGCCCGCTGGACCACCCGGCCGTGACCGGTGCCGTAAACCTGAGGCAGGTCGCGGGCATAGATGATCCCGCCGGTGGGGAAGTCAGGCCCGGGAATCAGCCGCATCAGATCCTCGGTGGTGGCATCCGGGTTATCGATCAGATGCACCAGCCCGTTACAAACTTCGGTCAGATTGTGGGGAGGGATGCTGGTCGCCATCCCCACCGCAATCCCCGAGGCGCCGTTCACCAGCAGGTTGGGCATGGCCGCCGGCAGCACTGCTGGCTCCTTCTTGGTGGCCGCGTAGTTGTCGATGAAATCGACCGTGTCCTTTTCGATGTCGGCGAGCATCTCGGCGGCGATGGGCGTCATCCGCGCCTCGGTGTAGCGATAGGCGGCGGCGGGGTCACCCTCAGGAGAGCCGAAGTTACCCTGGCCGTCGACCAGCGGGTAGCGCATCACCCACCATTGGGCGAGCCGGACCAGCGTGTCGTACACCGAGATATCACCGTGGGGGTGGTAGTTCTTGAGCACCTCGCCGACGATCGCGGCGCATTTCTGGTGGCTCGCCCCCGGGGTCATGCCCTGGTCTTGCATGGCATAGAGGATTCGGCGCTGGACGGGCTTGAGCCCGTCCCGAACGTCGGGGAGGGCTCGAGCCACGATCACGCTCATGGCGTAGACCAGGTACGACTCGCGCATCTCCTGCACCAGTTCGACCCCGCGCACGCCGCCGACCCGCGCGCCGCCCTGATCTATAGCCACACCTAGCTCCCTGGGACCGCGGCTGGGGCCGGATGCTCGAGCGCCGACTGCCAGACCTCGGTCAGCCCGGCCCGCACCGCGGCGGCCGCCACCCGGATCGCACTGGTGACCGCGCGGGCGTCGGAGCGGCCATGGCCGATGAAGACGAGCCCGCCCACCCCCAGAAGCGGTGCCCCACCGACCTGGCCCCAGTCGAGTCGGTCCCGGAGCCGGCGCAGACTGGGAAGTAGGAAAAGGGCGCCCAGCCGGGACCGTGGGGTTGAGTTAGCCTCCTGGCGCAAGGCGGCCATGATGGCGTCGGCAACCCCTTCCGCCGTCTTCAGCGCAACGTTGCCGACGAAGCCGTCGGAAACTACCACGTCGACCTTGCCGGAGAGCAGGTCGGTCCCCTCGACGGGTCCTAGGTAGCGCAGGTCGAGCTGGGAGATGAGCTCGTGGGCGGCCTGGACCAGGGCATTGCCCTTGGAGGGCTCCTCGCCGTTGCTGAGGAGCCCGACGCGGGGACGTTCCACCCGCAACGCCCGCCGGCAGTACTCGCTGCCCAGCTGGGCGAACTGGGCGAGCCATTCAGGTCGGCAGTCCACCTGGGCGCCGGCGTCCACCAGCAATGTGCTGCCCGAACGCGACGGCAACACCGTCCCAATCGCCGGCCGGGCTACCCCGGGTAGTCGGTGCAGGCGCAGGAGGGCGGCCGCCATGGTAGCCCCGCTGTGGCCGGCACTGAAGCAGGCATCGGCCCGACCCTCCCCGACCAGCCGGATCGCAACCGAGACGCTCGCATGAGGCTGACTACGGACTGCCTGGGCCGGGTGAGCGTTCATCGGTATCGCCCCCTCCGACTCCTCCAGCGTGAGCCGCTCGGGGAGTCCGCGGCCGACCAACGGAGTGATCTGTTCGGATCGCCCAACCAGGATCACCTGCAGGTCGGGGTCCGCCCGCAGCGCACCCAGGCTCCCGGCCACAAGAGCGTCCGGGGCCTGATCCCCACCCATCGCATCCACCGCCACCGCGGGAGAGGCGGCGCTCAAATATCCAGGTTCCGGACCGTCTTGGCATGGGATTGAATGAAGCGCTTGCGGGGCTCGACCGCCACCCCCATGAGCCGGTCGAAGATGTCGTCGGCGCGAAGAGCGTCCTCGACCTCGACCTTGAGCAGCACGCGGTGCTCGGGATCCAGCGTGGTTTCCCAGAGCTGATCGGCGGTCATCTCGCCTAGCCCCTTGTAGCGCTGAACCTTGCTCTTCTCCCCCATCTCCTTGAGGGCCACCCGAAACTCCTCCTCGCTGTAACACCAGACCAGCCTCTTTCGGGAACCCTCGATCCGGAAAAGTGGGGGCTGGGCTATGAAGAGATGGCCCTCGTTGATCACCGGTTGCAGATAGCGCCAGAAGAAGGTGAGCAAGAGGGTTCGGATGTGAGATCCGTCCTCGTCGGCGTCGGCCATGAGGACGACCCGGTTGTAGCGCAACCGCTCCAGGTCGAACTTCTCGCCGACTCCCGTGCCCAGCGCGGTGATCAGATTGCGGATCTCCTCGTGCTGGAGAATCTTGTCCTCCCGAGCCTTCTCGACATTGAGGATCTTGCCCCGCAGGGGCAGAATCGCCTGGTAGCGGCGATCGCGTCCGCCTTTGGCGGTCCCACCGGCGCTCTCCCCTTCGACGATGAACAGCTCACAGAGCTCGGGATCACGCTCCGAGCAGTCGGCCAGCTTCCCGGGCAGGGTCGCGGACTCCAACAACGACTTGCGCTGGACCAGCTCGCGGGCTCGGACGGCGGCGGCTCGCGCCCGCGCGGCGGTCAGCGACTTCTCGATGATTCGCCTGGCATCCGCTGGGTTCTCCTCCAAGTACTGGTTGAGCGCCTCGGATACCACGGTGGAGACCTGACCCGCGATCTCCGAGTTGCCCAGCTTGGTCTTGGTCTGGCCCTCGAACTGCGGCTCCTGGAGCTTGACGCTGAGCACCGCCGTCAGCCCCTCTCGGACGTCCTCCCCGGTCAGGTTGCCGTCGCCGTCCTTGAGAATGGCGGCCTTGCGGGCATAGCGATTGAGGGTGGCGGTCAGGGCAGTCCGGAAGCCGGTCAGATGGCTCCCCCCCTCCACGGTGTTGATGTTGTTTGCGTAGGCCAGCACATGCTCGGCGAAGCCGCTGTTGTATTGGATCGACACCTCAACGGTGCTGCCTTCGATCTCCCGCTCGATGTACATCGGTCGGGCCTGGACCGCGCCCTTGCCCCGATTCAGGTGGCGTACAAAGGCCTCGATGCCCCCCTCGAAGTAGAAGTTGGCCTCGGACCAGGGGGACGGACGCTCGTCGATGAGCCGAAACAGGACCCGCTTGTTGAGAAACGCCAGCTCCCGCAGCCGGGTCAGAATCGTGTCCCGGTTGAACTCCTGGGTTTCGGTGAAGATCTGGGCGTCTGGCCAGAATCGCACCGTGGTGCCTCGCCGACCGGACCGGCTGTCGGCGTCGCTGCGGAGCTCGTTCATGGGAATGCCGCGGGAGTACTCCTGGCGGTAGATGCGGCGGTCGCGATAGACGACCACCTCGATCCGCTCCGAGAGCGCGTTGACCACCGACAACCCGACCCCGTGAAGTCCTCCCGAGACCTTGTAGCCCCCGCCACCGAACTTGCCCCCGGCGTGGAGCTTGGTCATGACCACCTCCAGGGCCGGTCGACCGGAGGGCTGGTGGATGTCCACCGGGATGCCCCGACCGTTGTCGCTGACCAGACAGGATCCGTCCGGCGAGAGACGCACCTCTACCTCCGTGCACTCGCCCGCCAGGGCCTCGTCGACCGAGTTGTCGATGAGCTCGGTGACCAGATGGTGCAGGCCGTGGACGTCGGTGGAGCCGATGTACATCCCGGGCCGGCGACGGACCGGATCCAGCCCCTCCAGCACCTGGATCTGCTCCGCGGAGTAACCATTGCCGCCGGATTTCGATCCCGAGGGCTTGCGGGCTCGCCTGGTGGGAGGCGCGGGTGGCTCACCCTCCGGTTGAATGGGCAGCCACAATTCGGGGTCAGGCGGCTCTACCAACTCGCTCCTCTTGGCGAAGTGCGCGGCGCAGGGGGCGCCGGCTGGGCGCTCCACCATGATGTGGAGGGCGGTTCCGAGACCTCAGCCGTACGGAAGCCACACCCAATTTTAGCAGTCCGCAGTGAGTTGCCAGCGGGGCCGGAGAGCGCCGCCGAGAAGGTGGTTTGCACATCCGGGGTCAATTCGAGTTATCGTTCCCCATGCACGGCGGCCCACCGCGCTCGCGGCAGGGCCGGCCGGAAGCAGGCCTCGTGCTTGAGGCTTCGGCCTCAGCCAAGGAGACCGATACCACTCAGCCTGTTCCAGGCTAGTTCCCAACACACGGTTCGTCCGGAGGAAGTGGCGCCCTGACGCCCCCAACCTTGACCCTCGGTCACCTCCACCTGGTGGTGCCCGAGGGCACCGAAGCGATGTCCTTTCTCGAGGCCCTCAACGGCCACGGGAACGGTGGCGCGCGCGAGCATTTCGCAGCCCAGATCGGGGCACTCGACGAATTCGCGGTCGTCGCCGGGCAAGGTGATTCCCCGGGAGTCACCCTGCTTCTGCCTGGGCTCGATGTCAGCTGCACCCCGGTGCGACCGCCGCGGGCCAAGCGGGAGCGCACCGCGCTCCGGGTCGACAGCGTCCGACCGGCGCCCGCGGAACGGGACGAACCGGGAAACCGGGTGCTCCGGGTGAGCTGCCGACACCCGGTGGTGAGCCCCGAGGACGGAGTCTCCAGCGACACCTTCCACCTGATGGACCTGGCCAAGCTGGCTCGGGGCTCCAAGGAGCCCGACCCGATCCTGCTCCAAACCCTGGCCCTGGTTGACGGCCTGGAGAGCGCTGAGCGCAATCGGGCGGCGACCCAAAGAACCCCCTTCGACGGGGTGGTCGAGATCTGGCGGTGCCGCAACTGTCGCGGGCTATGGCGCTCCGATCGCGACGAGCGGTGCCCCTCCTGTGGCAAGGAGTTCTCCGAGGAGGACCGCCGCCGGCCCGAGCTGGGCCGGATCGAGTTCTCGGTCCCCAAGGATCACACCATCACCATCTCGGTCGACTCGGCGGTGATGGTGGAGCCGGAGGACGAGCCTCACTACCTGGGGCGGGTCACCAAGGTCGACCATCGCCGCCGCCTGGTGGAGGTGGCCTGCAAGGCCTACGAGGCGGCCGGCAGCCAGGGTTGGATCACGCCCTCCTTCAACAAGCAGCTCTACGCCTCCAAGCGGAGCACCCTGGCCTCGATCGCCTCGGGCGACGCCCGCAGCTTGCTTCTCGCCCAGCTGCTCACCGATCCCACCGCCGTCTTCGCACCGGAAGTCGATCCCCGGAGCGACTGGCTCACCGTGGGGATGCACAGCAACCCGGCCCAGGACCGGGCGATCGGAATCATGGTCGCGCTGGAACCCGGACAGGCCGCTCTCATCCAGGGGCCACCCGGAACCGGCAAGACCACGGTGATTGTGGAGGCCATCAAGCACCGCCTTGCCGAGCGTCCGGAGCAGCGGATCCTGGTCTGCTCGCACAGCAACTTGGCAGTCGACAACGCCCTTGAAAGACTGGCCGGCACCGAGGGACTCCGGGCCGTCCGGGTGGCCAAGGCGGAGCGGGTCCATCCCGCGGTGGACGCCTTTCGGGTGGAGGACGAGGACGACGAGCGACTGATCACCGCCAACGTGTTCTTCGCCACCTGCGCCACCGCAGCAACCTCCTCAATCACCAACGACGAGGCCTATGACATGGTGATCCTCGACGAGGCCAACAAGGCCCGCATCGATGAGGCGCTGCCCTGCCTGCGGCTCGGCACCGCAGTCGTCCTGGTAGGGGATCACAAGCAGTTACCCCCAGTCGAGGACGACGCGATTTATCAGATCGTGGAAGACCATCCGGATCTGGAGGAGATCGTCGACACCAGCCTCTTCCAGCGCTGCTGGGAGAAAGGGGTCCCGGAGCAAGCTCGCTGCCTTCTGGTGGAGCAGCACCGGATGCACCCGGAGATCTCCGCATACATCAGCTCGGCCTCCTACGACAACCAGCTTGAGAACGCCCCCGAGGTTCTCGAATACCAGTACATAACCCGTCGGCCCTTCCCGGTCGCCCTGCATATGGTCGATACCGCCGGGCTGCGTGGGGGACGCGAGCGGCGGGGCGCCGGAGGTGCCCTGCGCAATGACGCCGAGGTGCGGGTCTGTGCCCAGGTGGTGCGGATCCTCGATGAGCGGGCCGACCCAGGTCTTTCCCTGGCGGTGATCGCGATGTACGCCGATCAGGTCGACCGGCTACGTCAGGCACTGAGCCGGCGCCACTTCCGCCGCCAGGTGCGGATCGACACCGTCGACTCCTTCGAGGGGCGCGAGGAGGACATGGTCGTGATCTCACTAGTGCGCAGCAACGAGCGGGGGCGGATTGGGTTCCTGAGGGTACCTAACCGGCTCAACGTGGCCATCTCGAGAGCCCGGAGACTGGTTGTCTGCGTCGGGGATGCGGCGACGCTGCGAGCCGGCGAGGAGACGATGTACGGCCGCCTCGTCGAGGCGGCGCGCTCCTGTGGAGGCTACCTGATGGCGACCGACCTCCTCGGTGGTCGTGCCAGCGCGCGCGCCCGACCTCCACGGCGGGGCGTCGCCGGCCAGCCTGGCGCTCCTCAGGAGCTGGATCCCACTGCCCCCCGGCGGAGCCGGCGTCGCCGGCGCCGGCATCCCCAGCCCGTGCCCGGTCAGACTCCCGTTGTTACCGGCGTGCCGACTCCCCTCCCGCCTGGCCAGGAGGTTGGGGACGGGACGTCGCGGCCGGCCCGACGGCGTCGACGCCGGCATCGCTCCCGCGGGGGGTGGGTGGCCAACCCCGCCGCCCCGGGCGTCGACGGTCGGGCGACCGCGCCACCTCCGGGCGGTGTCCCACGACCGCCTGGCGAGGGTTCGGCGCGGCGCCGCAATCGACACCGCCGCCGCGGACCCCGACCTCAGGGGGGTCCGGGCGCAGCGGATTCCGCGACCACTCCGCCGGCCGGTCCTGGCGATCCCCAGGCGCCCCGGTGACTGCCGCCGCGCCGACCCGAATTTTCGTGATCGGAGCCGGTCTAATGGGATCAGGCATCGCCCAGGCAGCGGTCCAGAACGGAATTGAAGTGCAGCTATTCGACGCCAGTCCCGAGGCTTCGGGTCGGGCCCACCAGGCGATCGGCGAGCGTCTGAGTCGGGCCGAGGCGGCCGGACGCATAACCCCGGGAGGCGCACATGCGGCCTTAGCCCGGTTGGTGGTGCTGGGTGACCTGAGCCCCGCTGTGAACGCCGATGTGATCGTCGAGGCGATCAGCGAGGAGCCGGAGGCGAAACTCAAGCTCTGGGCTGAGCTGGAGCGGATCTGCGCCCCGGCCACCGTGTTCACCAGCAACACTTCCTCTATCCCGATCACCCGCCTGGCCGCAGCCACCGCCCGCCCCGACCGCTTCATGGGAATGCACTTCTACAGCCCGGTCCCGGTGATGAAGCTGGTGGAGCTGATCCGCGGCGTGCTGACCTCGGACCAGACCGTCGCCCGCATCGAGGCACTCTGCCAGGAGATGGGCAAGACCGCGGTGACCTCCGCCGACACCCCGGGCTTCATCGGGAATCGAATCCTGATCCCATTCCTCAACGAGGCGATTTCCGCCCTTCAGCAAGGGGTCGGCACGGCGTCCGACATCGACCAGGTCGCCAAGCTCGGACTCCGGCACCCGATGGGACCACTGGAGCTCGCCGACTTCATCGGCCTCGATGTGATTCTGGGCATCTGTCGGGTGATGTACCAGGGCCTGCACGACCCTCGCTATGCACCGAACCCTCTCCTCGAGCGGCTGGTCGAGGCGGGGCAGTTAGGCCGCAAGACGGGCCGCGGTTTTCACCAGTACAGCGACCCAGCGGGCACGGCCTGAGCGAGACCCTCCCCAGCTAGCTGGAGAGGGTCTCGGCCAGAAAGCGGACCGAGATCGGGTAACGGTATTCGATCCCCCGGTGCCCTCCCTCGAAGATTTCGAGCCGTAGATTGTCGACGCCCGCTCGGCGGAGAAGCACGGCCACGGCGCTGGCGCCGACGTCCAGGTAGTACTCGTCGCCGCGGCCTCCTTCGATAAAGGCGCCGCGCAGCGAGGTCGCCGCCTCGGGGTGATCACCCAACAAGCGCACCGGGTCCCAGGCGAGCCAGCGCTGCCAGACCTCGGGCCGAAGGATTCCGGTGGCTTCCTCGAAGGGCAGCTCGGGGGATCCATCGGCCGACGCCGAGTAGCAGGCCGCCATGCACCAGGTGCTGAGCATGACCACGTCCCCGGGCTGCGAGAAGGCGGGCCGGTCTGGGAACCCGTCCCAGAACTTCGCGAACGACCCCTGAAAGCGGTCGCGCAGCTGGCGCACCACCAGGGGAAAGTCCGGCAGATAGCAGAACTCGAAGAGCGCATCGCCGGCGTGGCTCGCCAACGCCCCGAACAGATCGGGGCGCAAGAGGGCGCTGATCATAGCCCCGTAGCCGCCACTTGATTTGCCCGCCACGGCCCGGTGCTCCCGCTTAGCCAGGGTCCGGAACTGGTCGTCGATCGCCGGCACCACCTCTTCGCAAAGGTAGGTGTGGTAGCGCCCGGTCCCGGGTGAGTCGAGGAACTGACTGCCTCCGAGCCGGGTCCAGCAATCGACGAACACGAGTAGGCAGGGAGGGACCGCAGGATCGGCGAAGAGCGCGTCAAACAGCTCGATCGGCGTCCGCCGGAACGGACTTCGGGCCTTCCACATGTCGATCTGACCGGACAATCCCTGAAGTAGGTAGATCACCGGGAGCCGTCGCTCCGGATCCTCCTGGTAGGCGGGGGGAAGGTAGACCCAGAGGGGCCGCTCGGCCGGGTCACCGAGGGGATTGCCCTGGAGGACTCGGCTGTGGAGCACCATCTCAACCAGCTCGCCCCGCATCGGCCAGGCCCAGGGAGGGCCCGACGGGGACCCCCTCTCCAGGGCTGGGGAGGGTCTTTCGGAATCAATCATGGCGCGCTCCCGGTTCCGGGCGGCGAATCTGTCGCCTTCGGATCGCCCGAGGATAGCGCTTGAGGAGACCGGGGCAGAGGAGCGGCGGGCCTGCTCGGATCCCCCGGATCGGCGTCGCCAAGCAGGGGGACGAATCGGCACTCCCCGAGATCCTGCCACCGCCAACCCGGCCCCTCGCGATGAAGGCACCAGAGGCGCTCCTCGTTGTCGCTCACCAGGGGACAGACCAGTTTCCCGCCGGGTCCGACCTGCCGCAGGAGTCCGCGAGGGATGGCGGCGGTCGCCGCCGAGATGACCACGGCGTCGAACGGACCCCACCCAGGTGCCCCGAGGCGACCGTCCCCGACCAGAATGGTGACCCCTTCGATTCCCGCCTGACTCAGGTTGCGGCGGGCCTGGGCGGCCAGCTCGGGGAGGAGCTCGATGGCAAGCACGCCTCCGGCTCCGGCGGCCCGGAGAACGGCTGCCAGGTAGCCGCTGCCGGCGCCGACCTCCAGCACGGTAGTGCCCACCGTGAGGTCGAGGGCCTGGACCACTACCGCGACGATCCATGGCTGCGAGCAAGTCTGCCCGTGGCCGATGGAGAGGGCTCGATCCGCGTACGCGGACAGGCGCTGGCTGGCGGGAAGAAAGAGCTCACGGGGCACGCTCCCCAGGGCCGCCAGGGCCGGCCGGCTGACCAGCTTGCCCTGAAGCGCAGCGAGAAGCTCCGCACGGTCTCGACTCAGCTCTGGTTGAGGATCTGGATGCAGTGGTCGACATCCTGAGCGTAGAGGGTGGTGGGAAGCTGCCCGGGTACATCGCCCCGACCCACGGGGAGGTAGAACCCGTGAACTTTCGGGGCGACGAAGCCAGAGTCGACCACCGCGATTTTCACCGCGAGGTTCACTGGCGGGTAGACCGCCAGCATCCACACCTTGGCCCCGGGATTGACGTCTGCCGAGCAGACGTCCAGTCGATTGCTGGAGATGACCACGATGGGACGAATCGGTTCGTAGTAGGTGCGCTGGAGGGTGCTGTGCACCCCGGCCGGGTCCAGCCGCGCCGTCACTCGGGACTCGAGCACAGTCTGGATGAGATCGACGGCGCTCGTCGACGCACCGGGATTGGTCGCGGTGATAACGACCTCCAAGAGTGGACCCAGCCCGGAGAGCGACTTGAGGTCCTGTGCCTCCGATCCGGTAAGGAGGGGTGAGACGTCGCTCAAGGGCACCGTCCGCAGGTAGTAGAAGTGGAGGTAGGTGGGGTCAGTGTAGAAGCCTCCGTCCGGGGTGCTGGTCACCAGGGCGCTGTTCAGAGGATGGGCTCGGAGACTGATCGGCAGCCCGCTCCGGAGTGCGCTCACCGCCTGCCGGGCGTTGATGTTGGTCCCGCATCCAGCCAGCAGCAGTAGGGCCGCCAGCGCAGCGCTCACGGCTGCGCAGCTACGACCTCGGCGCCGACCGGCGGCGGGCGCGCGAGCCACGCCGTTCACTTCAGGCGGGGAGCGGCAAGGCCTGGCCGTCGGGCGCCAGGAGGTCACTTCGCAGGAAAACCGAGCGGGTCCGGAAGCCGGCGACCTCAAGCCGCTCGCGTCCGCCCTCCTCGCGATCGAGCAGAGTGTAGATCGCCACGATCCGCGCTCCCGAGGCGGCGACTCGATCGGCAGCCTGGAGAAGCGACGTCCCGGTCGTGAGAGCGTCGTCCATGAGAGCGACCGGCTCACCGGGCTGGGGTTCGGGCCCGGCGCACCAGCCGCCGGCGCCGTGTTCTTTGAGCTCCTTGCGCACAATGAACGCACCGACCGGGGGTCCGCCGTCGAGGACGCTGCAGAGCGCCACCGCGGTGACCATCGGATCGGCCCCCAAGGTCGGGCCTCCGACCCGGGTCACCCCGTCCTCGCGGGCGAATCGGAGCAACGCCTGACCGACTAACCGTGCCCCCACGGGGTCGAGGGTCACCATCCGGCCATCAAAGTAGTAGCGGCTGCGCTTTCCGCTCGTCAGCAGAAAGTCCCCGACCCGGAAGGCGCGCCCCAACATCAGGCCCAGCAGTTCCCGCCGCTCGGCAGCGTCCGAGCTCAACCGGGCGCCGTTTCGGGACGCCAGCGCAGGACCAGGTGGCGCGCCGCGGCAACCTCGTCGACCCGGCCCACGGGAGCCTGGTGCGGCGCGGTGCGCAGGATCTCGTGATCCTCGCCCCCCTCTTCCATGATCGCCTGGACCACCGCCGCCAACTCGTCCAAGGAGCGCTTGGACTCGGTCTCGGTCGGCTCGAACATCATCGCCTCCGGCACGGTCATCGGGAAGTACACGGTCGGCGGATACACGCCGTAATCGATCATTCGCTTGGCTATGTCGAGTGCGCGCAACTCCGAGAATGGAGCTGGTGCCCACTTCGGCGAGGCGACGAATTCGTGAAACGAATCCGCCGGAGTCGCCGCCGGCAGCCACGGCTCGAGGCGGTGACGGAGGTAGCGGGCGCCTAGGACGGCGTCGCGGGCAACCATGGCCAGCTCGTCACCGTAGGCGCGAATGTAGGCGTAGGCGCGCACCAGCATGCCGAAATTCCCATAAAAAGAACGCACCTTCCCGATGCTCTGAGGTCGTTGGTAGTCCCAATCGAACCGTCCGTCGAGGCACCGGATTCGGGGCACCGGCAGGAACTCCTGCAACGCGGCTGAAACCCCCACCGGGCCAGCGCCAGGGCCACCACCGCCGTGGGGCGTTGAGAAGGTTTTGTGCAGATTTAGGTGGACCACGTCAAACCCCATGTCGCCGGGACGGGCAACCCCGACGAGCGCATTCAGGTTGGCCCCGTCGTAGTACAGAAGTGCTCCGGTGGCGTGAGCCATGCGCGCCAAATCTGCGATGTTGCGCTCGAAAATCCCGAGTGTATTTGGGTTGGTAAGCATGACCGCCGCGACCCGGGGGCTCAGTTTGGCGGCGAAGTCCTCCAGGTCGACTGTCCCGTCCGCCGCGCTGCGGACGGTGACCACACCGAGGCCACACTGAGCGGCGCTGGCAGGGTTGGTCCCGTGGGCCGTGTCCGGGATGATCACCTCGGTCCGTTCGTGGTCCCCGTTGCGCAGGTGGTAGGCCTGAATCATGCGCAACCCGGTCCACTCCCCATGGGCTCCGGCGGCCGGCTGAAGCGAGACCGCCTGCATGCCGGTGATGCGGCAAAGCAGGTTTTCGAGCTCCCACATCAGTTCCAGAGCACCCTGAATCGAGTCCACCGGCTGAAGGGGGTGGATGTCCGCGAAACCGTCCAGAGCGGCCACCTGTTCGTTGACGGCCGGGTTGTATTTCATGGTGCATGAACCGAGCGGGTAGGCCCCTTGTTGCAGGTTGTGGTTGCGGCGGCCGAGGCGACCGAAGTGGCGGGCCAGGTCGGGTTCGTTTACGGCGGGGAGCTGGGCCGGGCGGCGCCGTCGAAACCTCGCCGGCAGGGCATCCGCCAGCGCCGCGCCGCCCACCCCCGAGTCGGGCAGTCGCGGCCCCGGGCTGTCGGGTCGGGACAGCTCGAAGAGCAGCGGCTCCGGGCCAGCCCAGGCAGGAGCCGGAGGGGCGCTCAACCGGATACCGCCACCGGCAGGGGCGGAGTGGACACCCGGCTCAAGCGCTGGACGAGTCGCTCGATGGCCGCAGGCGTCGTCATCTCGGTGGCACAGACGAGCAGGCAGTGGGATAGCCCTGGAGCCACACTCTGGAGGGGATATCCGGCCAGGATCCCCTCCCCGGCCAGCTCTTGGGCAAGCGCCCGGGCCTCCACCGGAGTCTCCAGGACAAACTCCCAGAGGAACTCTTCCGCGGGGAACTTGAGCTGGAACCCGGGGATTCTGCAGAGGCGCTCGGCTAGGTGGTGCGCCCGCTGGTACGAGATCGAGGCGATCCCCCGGAGGCCGACTTCGCCCATTTTCGCCAGGTAAGCGGTAGCGGCCAGCGCCATGAGCGCGTGGTTGGTGCAGATGTTGGAGGTGGCCCGCTCTCGGCGGATGTGCTGCTCGCGGGTCTGCAGCGTCAGGCAGTAGGCCTGCCCGCCTCGAGAGTCGGTGGTCAATCCCACCAGTCGTCCGGGGATCCGCCGGACCAACTCGTCCCGGCAGGCCAGCAACCCCAACGTGGGGCCTCCCAGCTGGGGTGGTATTCCCAGCTGCTGACCGTCCGCCGCGACCAGGTCTGCGCCCAGAGCCCCGGGCGGTTCGACCACCGCGGCCGCGATCGGGTCGGCCACGACCAGGGCCAGGGCGCCCGCCGCGTGTGCCAACTCGATCAGCTCGCCGACCGGTTCCAGCAGCCCGAGGAAGTTGGGTTGCGGGACGACCAGCACCGCCGCGTCCGGATCGGCGAGAGCGCTCCGGGCAGCCTCCAGATCGGTGACCCCGTCGCGCTGGCCGATGCGAACCAGCTGCGCGCCCCTGCCGGAGATGTACGTCTGCAGGACCGCCAGCACCTCCGGGTGCAGAGAGGCCGCGGCCAGGACCCGGGTGCGGCCCGTATGAAGCGTTGCCAGCAGGGCGCCCTCGGCGGTGGCGGTGGCGACGTCGTACATCGACGCGTTGGCAACGTCGAGGTCGAAGAGCTCGGCAACCATCGACTGGAACTCGAATATCGATTGGAGATAGCCCTGGCTCGCCTCGGCCTGGTAGGGCGTGTAGGCGGTGTAGAACTCAGGGCGTCCGATTGTGGCGCGGACAATCGCCGGGATGAACCGCGAATAGGTGCCCGCCCCAAGGAAGCAGTCCCATTGCGAGAGCGGCACGTTCCGTCCCGCCAGCCGGCGCAGTTCAGTGATTAGATCGAGCTCCGCGAGTGGCGGAGGAAGCTCCAGCTCGGGGTCCCTGATCGCGGCTGGGACATCCCGAAAGAGCTCCCCGGGAGAACCGAGCCCGAGCGCGGAGAGCATCTCGGCTCGATCGGAGTCCGAATTTGGAAGATAGGCCATGAAAGAGCTGGCGCCTCCGCTTTGCAATCCAAACGCTAGTGCGAATCCGCCTGCGCGAAGGAATCGTACGCGGCGCTGTCGAGAAGCTCCGCCGGGAGATCTCCAGCAACGCGAATGCGGATCAGCCAACCTCGGCCGTGCGGGTCCTGATTGACCAGCTCAGGGGCGGAGCTGACCTCCTGATTGACCGCCACCACCTCACCTTCGACCGGGGAATAGAGGTCGCTCGCCGCCTTGACGGACTCGACCGCCCCGAAGCGGGCGCCGGCGGCTAGGGTTGTTCCCACCTTGGGCAACTCCAGAAAGATCACGTCCCCGAGCTGGGACTGGGCATGGTCGGTGATCCCGACCAGGGCCTCGGCCTCCCCTTCGCGTTTGACCCACTCGTGGGTTGTGGTGAAGCGATACGCGCTCAAGTCAGGCACCGGCTCTCCTCCCGTTCCTTCCCGTCGTTGAAGTCAGCTACCAGGTCGCTTGTAGAAAGGTAGCGCCACCACGGGAGCGACCGCCCACTGCGGTGGGTCGGCCCGGAGCTGGATCCTGAGCTCAGTTCCAGGCGAGGAGCTCCCCGGATCGACGTACCCCATCGCGAGGCCGGCGCCGAGTGTGAATCCGAAAGAGCCGCTGGTCACCTCACCGACGCGGCGAGACTCCTGGAAGATGGGATGGCCGTGGCGGGGAATCTCCCGTGGTCCGAGCTTGAGCCCGACGAACCCCTGAGGCGGGGACAGCGCGGCCCTGGCCAGGGCCTCCCTGCCGAGGAACGCTCCTTTGGCCGGTTTGACCACCCAGCCCAGGCCCGCGCTGAGCGGGTCGTGCGCCTCGTCGATGTCCTGACCGTAGAGCCTGAAACCGGCCTCCAGGCGCAGCGTGTCCCGAGCCCCGAGCCCGGCCGGAACGAGACCGTGGGGAACCCCCGCCTCGAGCAGCTCCGACCACAAACTGTCAGCGTCGGCAGCCCTGGCATAGAGCTCAAAACCGTCCTCTCCGGTGTACCCGGTGCGCGAGATCCGGCTCTCCACGCCGCCGACCTCGCCGGGGCGGTGGTGGTAGTAGCGGATCGACTCCAGCTCCGCGCCTGGGCTGAGCGACTGGACGATTTCCTTGGCGGCTGGACCCTGGACCGCCAGCAAGACGGTCTCCGCCGAGACGTCTTCGATCTCGGCGTCATGCCCGGACAGGTGCTGACGCATCCAGTCCAGGTCAACGTCGTGACGGGCGGCGTTGATCACGCAGAGGTACCCATCCTCTAGCTGGTAGACCAGCAGATCGTCTACGACGCCCCCGTCGGGACGGCACATCACCGTGTAGAGAGCCCGCCCGGGACCGAGCCGGGAGACGTCATTGGTGACCAGCTCCTGGAGGAACCCCAGCGCTCCCCGACCGGTCACGTTCACCTCGCCCATGTGGGAGACGTCGAAGAGGCCGGCCCGCTCCCGAACAGCCAGATGTTCCCCGCGAATCGACCCGTAGTGGAGAGGCATCGAGTACCCGGCGAAGGGCACCATCTGACCGCCCTGCGCTCGATGGGCCCGGTCGAGAGGGACCTGCTTGGCTCCCTCGCTCATTCGGTTTCGATTTCGCTGAGGATGTCGATCAGTTCGGCGTCGTGCTGGGATCGGGCTTCGTCCACCGCGTGGCGCAGCTGCGCGACCCGGGTGGCAGGCCAGTTCAGGTACCCCGCCAGCGCGAGATCGCTGGGGGCAGAGGCCGAGCTGAGCCGGAGCTCAGCTTCCGCGGCAAACAGCCGCTCCGCGTCGGCAGCCCAGCGGAGGTCCTCGAGCCGAGCGGCGACCTCCTCGGCGACCATGGCGTCGATTACCTGGTTGACTGCCTGGCGCACCCTTCGCAGAAACTCCGTGGATGAAAGGGGCTGTCGGGGATCGAGACCGTGGACGAAGGTGACGACCGCAGAGCTCCCCTCTTGGAAGAGATCCTCAAGCGGAATCGTTTCGGACTGGCGCGCCTCGGCGGCGTCAAGCACGACCCAGAGCATGCCCTCCACCAGCCGGGCCTCCGTCTCGGGCGGCGCCGCCTCAGCAGAGCTTGTCAGGAGCTGGGAGATCTGGTCGAGGCTCAGTCGGGGTAGCCCAGCCACCAGTTGCCGGACGTCGCGGGGGCGGGCCAGATCATTGCCCACCTGCTCCGACCCCGACTTTGAGCGGCCACTGACCACGTCCCGAGTATAGGACCGGGCAATCTCCACCCCGAACCGAGGCGGGGCTCGCCCCGTAAACTCGGGCCGTGGCTCCAAGTCGCCTCCGCGTCCCCCCCGATCAGGACCTTCTGGTGTTCGGCGCCACCGGCGACCTGGCCCAGCGCAAGCTTCTGCCAGCCTTATACGAGCTCAGCCTCCAGGGTCTGCTGCCCCGCCGGTGCGACATTCTGGGGACGGCCACCAAGGAGCTCGGGGATCACGGATTCCGGGAGATCGCCCGCGAGGCGGTCAAGCTCTACGCTAGGTCCGGATACCAGAGAGACGGTTTCGCCGAATTTGCTAGGCGCTTGCGCTACGTGCCGACTACCCACGATCAGGTGGGGACCGGCGCCAAGCTCGCCCAGGCCCTCCGGCAATCTCGGAGGCTGATCTACCTGGCGGTTCCGCCCTCCGCGTTCGTCACGATCCTCCAGGAGCTGAAGGGCGCCGGGTTGGCCAGGGGCTCGTCGGTGATTATTGAGAAGCCGTTCGGCCACGACCTCAAATCGGCGGTGGCCCTGAACGTGGCCCTGCACAAGACGGTCCCGGAGGACCGGATCTTCCGGATCGACCACTACCTGGGCAAGGAAACCGTCCAGAATCTGCTGGTTTTTCGCTTCGGGAACACCCTGGTGGAGCGGATCTGGAATCGGAACGTGGTTGATCAGGTGCAACTCACTGTCGCGGAAGACATCGGGATTGAGAGCCGAGGCCGGCTGTACGAGGAGACGGGCGCGATTCGGGACATCTTCCAGAATCATCTGCTTCAGCTCCTGGCCCTCACCTGCATGTCACCGCCGAGTTCCTTCGACCCCGAGGCTCTCCGCGACGAGAAGGTCAAGGTGCTCAACTCGATCCGCCCGGTTGGGCCAAACGACGTCGTCCGTGGTCAGTACACCAGAGGGTCGGTGAACGGGGTCACGATGCCTGGCTACCGTGAGGTCGAGGGCGTTTCGCCAGACTCAACCACCGAGACTTACGTGGCGATGCGGTTGGCGGTCGACACCTGGGACTGGGCCGGAGTCCCCTTCTACCTGCGCTGTGGTAAGGCGCTCTGCACCCGCCGGACCGAGATCATGCTCTTCTGCCGAGATGTCCCCCTCCATCTCTTCGCCGGCACGGGGATCGAACATCTCAGCCCCAATCGAGTCACCATCCGGATTCAGCCCGAGGAGGGCATCTCCTTTTCATTCATGGCCAAGCAACCCGGCGCGACCGTGGTCGAGCAGCCGGTCCGGATGGACTTCTCCTACGGCCAGTCGTTCAAGACGGAGCCAGCCGAAGCCTACGAGCGACTTCTTCACGATGCCTTGCTAGGAGATCACACCCTCTTCATCCGCCAGGACGAGACCGAGGCCGCCTGGGCCGCGCTGGAGCCGGTACTGGAGAACATGCCCCGGGTCAAGCTCTATCCGGCGGGCAGCGAGGGACCGGAGTCAGCGAATTCGCTTCTGGTTTCCGGCGCTTGGCACGACCTCTCCCACCACACCGAGGCCGGCGATACCGAGGCGTGAGCGACTAGGGCTGGCCGCCCCGGGCGGCCAGCACGTCGGGGACCAGCTGATCCGCCTCGATCCATCCCTCCTGGGACCCCTCTCCCAACCCGGCCTGAACTAGGACCCAGCGGCCCTTCTGCTCGATGGCTCGGAGTGGGCTGGCGGGGCGTACCGGAAGGCCCCGCGCGGCTTGGTAGTCAGGACCCAGGAAAAGCGGGTAGCCGGTGCCCGCCCAGCTCTGCACGAGGGTGCATGGCCCCGGGGAGATGGTGCGCAGGCGGTAGATGGTGGCCGCGTCCCGCTCCCCGCGGGTCAGAATGCGAATTAGGTTGAGGGCCCGAATCGTGGCGCTTCGCTGCCCCTGGGCGACGATAGTCAGTTCTGTCCCGCGATCGCCGAGGCGGCACTCGATGCGGACCTTCGTCTTGGGTTTCTTCACCTTGGTCCACTGACCGAAGAATCCGTTGGCCAGGACTTGAGCCACCTCTGCCGTGTTCCCGTCGATCACCCGAAAGCTGAAGGGGGGCAACCCCATTACCTGCTCGGCCACGGCGAAGACTTCTCGGGCAGGGACATGGACAGTCGTCACCCACCGGTTGGTGCGCGGACGCCCCAGATAGAGCATGAGCGGATTCTAGGCAGGAGGCTCTCGGCTGGGACCTAGACTGGCTGGCCGAACCCGTCCCACGCGGCTAGCGAAGTAGGGGGCGGTGGCGTAGCAGGAGCGCCTCCACTCGGTGCACCGCGGGGTCGAGGGGGCCCAGCACTGGCGCGAGCATCAGTCCGCTGTAGCTGCCGAGGCGGCCGCTCCACTTGGTCTTGAATTTGGCGTAGCCGTGGTCCGGGTTGGCCCGGTCGAAGCGCCGGGGCACGCCCCACATGTCGTAGATGGTGCAGCCCTGCTCGATCCCCCATTGGATCATGGCCCACTGCAGGGCGTAGCTGGCATGGGCACGGGGCACCGCGGTGCTGGTGCCCCCGAATAGATGGACCAGCCGGCGCCCGAAGGCAACCGTCAGCCCCCCCGCCAGCGGCTGCCCCCGGTAGGAGGCGATGAAGATCGTCGCGCCGAGCTCCTCGGCCACCGCCTGGTAGTAGCCGAGCGGGCGGGAGTGGAGCTGTTTGCGCCCCACTGTTTCCATGTGCAAGGCGTAGAAGGCGGCCACCGACTCCGCGCTCCGGTCCGCGCTAACTCGGACACCCTCCCGCTCGGACACCCGAATGCAGTACCGGGTCGCCGATGGGATCCGGGCCGAGACCGCCTCCAAACCCCCACGCAGGTCGACCAGCCAGGTCTGCCGGTGCTGCACATCGAACTTGGCCGGGCGGAGCCGGCACTTCGACCGGAGCCTCGCTGCGGCCTCGGAACTGACCGGCCATTCAGGATCGCATTTGAGCTGGAAGCCTCGATGTCGCCTCAGGTTCCGTGCGGCCGCGCCCAGAAGCACCTGGCCGGCTTCGACGTCATCCAGCGAGGACAGGACCGGACCCTGCGGGGCGTAACCCCAGCTCAGACCGCCAGGCCCGACCCGCTGCTGCAGAACCTGAATGGCACCCACCCATAGGTCGCCGCGGCCGCGCGTCGCAGCCAGCCGGAGGACCCGCCAGCCGTACCGGCGGCGGAGCTCGCCCCAGCCCCAGGCTTGGAGCAGATTACCCGTCTCCTGCTCGCTGACATAGCCGTCCCAGCGCGACTGGGCGTCCCCGGCTACATCGACGATCCGGAGCGGGCCTCCCTCCGGGACGCTCACCCGCTACGGACAGAGGCAGCTCTCATCACTCTCCATTATCTGTGCCCGACTTCGACGCGGAGTTAGCCGCGAGCTGCGGCGTATCATCGAATTGCCATGCGTCGTGGGCCGATTGTGGGCGCGGTTCTAGTAGCCGCCAGCGGTTCCCTCGGGAGTCAGCTCCAGGTCTTGGCGGCCAATTCGGCCGGACCTGCACTGAGTCATCCAACGGGGATCGTCGGCCTGCTGGCGAACCCCTCCGTCACCTTCGTGCTGTTGCTGAGCGCCCTCCTCGCGTTGGGGTTGGAGGTGATTCACCCCGGGACCCTGGCCTTCGGCGCGTTCGGCCTCGTCGCCGGTGCCATGGCGATCGTCGGTCTCGCCAACCAACAGGTCGACTGGCTGGGGCTGGTACTGGTCGGGCTGGCCGCGGCGCTACTGGTGGTGGATACTTCCCTGCACAGCCACGGGCTGATCAGCCTGGCGGGGATGTGCGCCGCCATCGCTGGCGGCCTACTCCTCTACAACCAGGCGCCCGGCGAGTCCGGAGTCAGCCTGGCGGCCCTGGTCACGGTGCCGGTGGTGCTCGGGGGGGTCTGGGTCACCTTGAGTCAGCGAGCGCTTCGGGTCAGGCACATCCCGTTCGCCACCAGTACTCATGAGCTGCTGGGACTGACAGCTGTCGTGCGCGAGCGGGCCGACCCTTCCGGAATCGCTGCCGTCGAGGGAGAGCTATGGCGGATCCAGTCAAGGTACGGTGAGCCAGTTGAGGTTGGCGCCGAAGTCGAGGTGATCGCTCAAGAAGGGCTTACCCTGATAGTGCAACCGCTGCTCGGCCCGGCGCCCGTCAGCGAACAGGCGGCCGAGCTCGAGGCTAGCTCCTCGGCCAGCAGCGCATAAGGAGGTCGAAGCGATGGGAACGGTAGGTTTGGTCGTGCTGGTGATAGTTGTGGTGCTCCTGCTGACCACCTTTGCCACGGGTTTTCGGGTGATCAATGAGTACGAACGCGGTGTCGTCTTCCGCCTCGGGCGACTCATCGATGTCAAGGGTCCCGGGCCCCGGCTGATAATTCCCTTCGGGATCGACCGCCTGCTCAAGATCGATCTCAGAATCAACGTGCATCAGGTGCCGCCTCAGGACATCATCACCAAGGACAACGTCACGGTACGGGTCACCGCGGTGGTGTTCTTCCGGGTGGTCGACGCCCGCGACGCCTATGTCAAGGTCAACGACTATCGCGGCAGCATTTCCACCGCCGCCCAGACTACCCTCCGCTCGATCCTGGGCCAGTCGACCCTCGACGAGCTGCTCAGCCAGCGCGACAAGGTGAATGCCGAGCTCCAGGCTGTTATCGACGAGCAGACCGAGCCGTGGGGAGTCAAGGTGACCGCTGTCGAGGTCAAGGACGTGGATCTTCCCCAGTCGATGCAGCGGGCTATGGCCATGCAGGCGGAGGCCGAGCGCGAGAAGCGGGCCAAGATCATCCGCGCTGAAGGCGAGTTCTTGGCCGCTCAGCAGCTGTCCAATGCGGCGGAGGTCATCGGGCGGGAACCGGCCACTCTGCAACTTCGCTACCTGCAGACCCTGGCGGAGATCGGCGCGGAGCAGAATACGGTCGTCGTCTTCCCCCTGCCGCTCGATCTGATCCAGCCGTTCCTCGAGATCAGCGCCAAGGCGGGGGACCACAACGGCCATAGCGCCGCAGCCGTCAGGGCGATCACTGAGAAAGTGCTCCCGAAGCCCGGCCCGAGGGCCCCGAAGGCCAAGACGGACTGAGCGCCCCCGAAATCACCGAAATGGGGGAGGGCCCGGAGCCCGGCGCAGTCCGCGCTCCCCGGTGTCTTCTGCTTGGCTCCGGGGAATTCGAGCCCTGGGTGGGCCCAGTGGAGCTCATCGCACTGACCGGCGCCGCGGGTGACGGCTCGGTCGTGGTTCTGCCTACCGCGAGCGCCCCCGAGGGAGATGCTACGTTCAACCGCTGGGCAGAGCTCGGGCTGCGGCACTACTCGGAGTTGGGCGTGTCAGCTCGCGTCTTGGACGTGCGCACCCGCGACGACGCCCAACGTTCAGACCATGTCGCCGCGGTGCGGGCCGCTAGCCTGGTCTTTTTTTCGGGCGGGAACCCCGAATTTCTCGCCCGGACCCTGGAGCGGACCCTGCTCTGGTCAGGGCTGCTTGAGGCCCTCCACGCGGGCGCGGTCTTCGCTGGCTGCAGCGCGGGAGCCATGGTCGCCGGGGCCGCCCGGCAATCAGGGCCTTCGCGCGGGCGTTTTCGATTCAGTGGGGGCCTGGGACTGTTCCCGGCCGACGTGTTCGGAGTCCACTGGGATTCCCCCTTCATGCGGGTGCTCAGACCGGCATTTGTCCGCCGGGTGCCTACCGACTGTCGCCTGATCGGCATCGCTGAGCGCACTGCGATCTTGACCGCTGGAGTCGGGTGGCGAGTCTTCGGGGAAGGAGCCGTGGAGGTCCGGGACGGGCTGATTCGGAGGACCTACCGGTCTGGGGAGTTGATCCCGGAAGGGCCTCTGGCGGACGTCCCCTGAACGACCCGAAGTGTTTCACGTGAAACATCCCGGCGCTCCTATACTGCCGAACATGTCTCGCCCTCGGGTGATAACCGTGTGCAATCAGAAGGGCGGGGTCGGCAAGACCACCACCGCGGTCAGCCTCGGGGCAGCTTTGGCCGAACGGTGTCTCCGCGTGCTCCTGGTGGACTGCGATCCTCAGGGAAATGCCACCTCGGGGCTGGGCGTGCGGCCGGGCGGGCTAATCAGCTCGATCTACGACGTGATCGTCCTCGGGCAGCCGCTCCTGGAAGTGGCGGTCCGGATCGATGAAGTTCCGGGTCTGACCCTCGTGCCCTCCAATGTCTCTCTGGCCGGGTCAGAGTTGGAACTCGCCGAGCTGCCGCTACGGGAATCCCGGCTTCGCCTCGCCCTGGATGGACTTCAGGACTTCGACTACGTCCTGCTCGACACTCCCCCTTCGCTGGGCCTGCTGACTGTCAACTGCCTGGTCGCGGCCGACTCGCTGCTGATCCCACTGCAGTGCGAGTACTACGCTCTCGAGGGGCTCTCGTTGCTGACCCAAACCCAGTCGCTAGTGCGCCAGTCGCTGAATCCGGCACTCACTTTGGCGGGGATCGTGCTCACCCTGTTCGATCCCCGGACCATCCTCAGCTCGCAGGTGGTGAGCGAGGTCAGGCGCCAGTTTGGGGACCAGGCGTTCACCACTGTGATCCCCCGGTCGGTCCGGCTCAGCGAGGCGCCCAGCCACGGACTACCGATCACCCTCTACGATCCCGCGGGACGGGCGGCGGCGGCGTACCGGTCCCTGGCTGAGGAGCTGCTCGCCAGGACCGCCCCGGTGGCCGCGTGACCAACCGCCGGGGACTGGGTCGCGGTCTGGAGCAGCTCATCCCGACCGGGGCAACCGACTTCAATCCCATCCTGGGCGGCCCAGGGGCCCGAGATGTTCCGATCTCCCTGATTGATCCGAATCCCGAGCAACCACGATCCAGCTTCGACGAGGGATCGCTGCGCGCCCTGGCCGAATCGATCCAAGCCTACGGGGTACTGCAGCCGCTGGTCGTCGAGGCGAACGGCCCACGGTTTCGGCTAGTCGCCGGCGAGCGTCGTCTGCGGGCTGCGCAGCTGGCCGGCCTCGGCAGGGTGCCGGCGGTCGTCCGGCCGGTCGGTCCTGACCGCGAGAAGCTCGAAGTCGCTCTGGTTGAGAACCTCCAGCGCAGCGACATATCGGCCCTGGATGAGGCGCGCGCCTTCGCGCGCCTCTGCGACGTATTCGGCCTGACCCAGGAGCAGGTCGCCCAGAGGGTGGGGCGGAGCCGCTCCGGGGTGGCCAATACGATGCGCCTGCTCCAGACCGCGCCCGCGGTCCAGTTGGCCATCCAAGGTGGCCAGATCGCTCCCGCCCATGGTCGGGCGTTGCTGTCGCTTCCCGACGCGCTGGCGCAGGAGCGGCTGCTGGGCAGAATCGTGGCCCAGAACCTCTCGGTCCGGGCGACTGAGAGGCTGGTAGCCTCGCAGATCAGCTCCCGGCCCGCGCGTGCGGGTCGGGAGGGTGCATCCTCGGATTCTGCCCTGCGCGCGATCGAGGAGACGCTCAGCCGCCGCCTGAGCACGCGGGTTAGGGTCCAGAGCGGCCCCCGGGGCGGGGGACGGATCGTGATCGACTACTTCTCGGAGGAGGAGCTCAACGGTCTGCTCGACCGGCTGGCGATCTCGATCTAGTCGGCGGGGCGGGTTTTTCCTGGCTCCTATACTGCCGGGGTGCCAACCGACCCCTCTCTCGTCTCCGAACCGGCCGGAGATAGGATCGAGGGGACAAAACCTCCCCACCGCCGCTCGCTAGCGCGAGATCTGGTCGAGGTCGTCGCCCTTGCCATTCTGATCTACCTTCTGATCGCCTTCGCGGTGCTCCCCGTGCATGTCGAAGGCACCAGCATGTACCCCGGCCTGCAGAACAACAACCTGCTGCTCGCCGAGAAGGTGTCGCTTCTGTTCGGCGGACCATCGCGGGGCGACATCGTCATCATCAAGCCGCCGATCACCTCGTCCAACGACTTCATCAAACGGGTGATCGGCCTCCCCGGCGAGTGGCTGCGGATCGCCCCCGACCGGCAACACGTGGGCCACGTCTACGTCAGCGAGGCGCGTCCAACCTCGACTGGAGGTGGGATCGCCCTAAACGAGCCCTACATCAACGGAGTCTGGCAGGACGAGGTCGAGTGCTGCACGGCTGCGGGAACCTTTTCGCCTCTTCTCCCGACCACCGGACGCTGGGTCAAGATCCCCCCCCACGACTATTTTGTGATGGGTGACAACCGCAACTTCTCGGAGGACTCCCGCACCTTCGGATTCGAACCCCGCAGCGGCATCAAGGCGATTGCTCTGGCCCGTTTCTGGCCGCTCAACCGGCTCGGTCTCGTTCCCGGGGTCAGGCCCACCTTCAGTCTGTTGGTCGGGGCGGTCACCCTGATTCCCGTTCGGCGCCGGCGGCGGCGAACCGCTAGGGGTAGATCCAGCGCGCGCCCTCGCGCTCCCAGCTGATCAACTCCCCTTGGTTGAAGAAGATGGCGATCTCCTGCTCGGCGCGAGAGGGGCTGTCGGATCCGTGGATCACATTCTGGCCGATGTCGATGCCGAAGTCGCCCCGGATGGTACCCGGCGCCGCGGTCGCTGGGTTGGTCGGCCCCATCATGGATCGAACCATGGCTACGGAATTCGGACCCTCCCAGACCATCGCCACTACCGGGGAAGAGGTGATGAAGTCGATGACCGCGGCGAAGAAGGGCCGATCCCGGTGCTCTTCATAGTGCTGCTCCGCGAGTTCGCGGCTCAGGGCGGCGAGCTTGAGGCCGGCCAGGTGCAGGCCGCGGCGTTCGAATCGGCCCACCAACTCGCCGACTAGCCCTCGCTGCACCCCGTCAGGTTTGATCAGCACCAGGGTCCGCTCCAACGTCATTCCCTCCGCGCCTGGGCATCCGCAGCTGGGACGCCCCTTATCACCATCATCCGCCAACCCCCGACGAGATCGCGCTCAGCGCGGCGTCGGACCGGACACCGGGACCAACCGCCGCCATTCTCCAGCCCGGGCCGGAGAACAGCCGTTGGGCCGTCGCTTGAACCTCAGCCGCGGAGACCGACCGCACCGCGGCGATCACCTCAGCGGGCGACATTACCGAGCCCATCAGAGCTGCCTGGTGGCCGAGGAATTCGGCCAGCGCGCTGGTACTCTCCAGCTGGAGGCGCAGCCGTCCCTCGATCTGGGTCTTGGTGCGCTCGAGATCAGCCGGGGTGAGTCGTTCCCGGACCAGCCGGCCCACCTCGATGAGCGCACCTCGTACCGCGGTTTCCACCTGCTCGGGCTGGGTCGCCATGTAGATGCCGAACCCGCCCGAGTCGCGATGGCGAGCTGCGAACGAATGGATGTCGTAGGCAAGGGCTTGGCGCTCCCGCAGCTCCAGGAATAGACGGCTGCTCATGCCCTCGCCGAGGATCGTATTGAGGACGTCGAGCGACCATCGATCCGGAGCCAGATAAGACGAACAACGCACTCCAAGCAGCACGTGCACCTGCTCCCCGCGACGGTTGCGGACGCGCACTGCTGGTTCCCGAGCGAGGGGCTGCGGCGTGCCCCCGTCGCTTCCCGGCCGATCAGGAGGGCCAATTGCCGCGCCCCGTTGATCGAAGAGCGCCTCTACCAGCTGCCGAGCCCGGCCGGGATCGAAACCGCCCGAGAGAACCACGACGATCCGCCCCGGCACGTAGTAGTCGCGCCGGTGAGCGCCAAGCTCGGCGGCGCCAATCCGGGCTACGGACGCTTTGGTGCCGGCCGGGTCTCGGGCCAGGGGATGCTCGCCCCAGAGCAGATCGTCGAAGAGTATCTGGACCAAATCACCCGGCTGATCCAGATACATGAGCAGCTCCTCCAGCACCACCTGCCGTTCGCGCTCGGCTTCGTCGGGGGCAATGTGGGGCTGGAAGACCAGGTCAAATAGGAGCCTGAGCGCCAGCTCCAGGTGGGCACCTGGCACCCTGGCCCAAAACGTGGTCAGCTCTTTGTCGGTACTGGCGTTGAGGACTCCGCCAATCCCCTCAATGGACTGGGATACATCCCGACTGGTGGGGAAGTGCTCAGTTCCCTTGAAGACGATGTGCTCCAGAAAGTGGGAGACACCGGCTAGCCGCTTGCTCTCCCAGCGCGAACCGACCCTGACCAGTATCGAAGCGGCCACCGAGTCTCTTCCCGCCATCGGCGCCAGGACCAGCTGGGCCCCATTGGCGAGCTGGATGAGTTCCCAGGTGGGGTCGCGGCCAGCTTCGGTCCGGTCCGAAGCGTTCTTTGGAGAGGGCATTTAGCGGGCCGTCTCATCTCGTTGCTGGACCCGCGCCAACGCGAGCGCGTAGGTGAGATCGAGTGTCGCCGCGTTGCCGGCGATCCTAATCTCATTCACCACGTTGGCCTGAAGCCACAAGATCACGAAGGACTGGTACTCGGTCTGCGCCAGGGCCTTGGTCTCCGTGAACCCGACGGCTCGCTGACCTAGAGATCCCGTGGAGACCTGCTGCCATCCCGTCTGCACCAGGGTGCTCGCCCCCTGCCGTAGGCCGCTGGCGGCCCCGCCGACGGAACGGTAGGTAGCGGCCGTGCTTTCAATCACGACGGGACCCACCACGGCCTGGGGGCTGACCTCGCGAACGAATGTCGCGATGTAGCCGGACTCACGGCCCTCGGACTCAAACCGGCGCAGCAGGGCGGCATCCCCGGCCGCAGCCCTGCTGTTGCTAATAACGCCGGTCGTCGCCGATCCGTTCTCAACAATGAACCCAGGGAATGGCAATTGCGACAGCGACAGGGTCAGCGTCCGCGGGGAACTGGTGATAAGCGCAGGGGTGTTTCCGCACCCCGCCAGGATCAGCACCAGGCTTCCGCCCAGGAAGGGCCGGATCCACGTCCGGTGAGCGCTCCGACTCAGGGCCCTGCCTCGGCGGCGGGTCGGATGGTGATTCTGCGCTCGGAATCCGTCCCACTGCTCTCGGTGGATACGCCGGGGTCCGTGGCGAGGGCCAGGTGCACCGCGCGCCGCTCGTAGGGCTGCATCGGCTCCAAGGTCACCGGACGGCCGGTGCGGGCCACTCCAGCCGCCATCCTGACCGCCATTTGGGCCACCGCCCGTTCCCGTCGCTGGCGGTACCCGGCCACGTCTATGATCAGCCGCTGCGCTCCGGGCGGTAGTCCACTCTCCCCCTGCATGAGGTTCAGAACTGTCTGCAAGGCGCGCAAGGATTCCCCTCGCCAGCCGATCAGGATGCCCAAGTCGTCCCCTTCCACGTCGAGCAGCAGCGGCTCTGGGGGGGTACCGTCGCCCCGATCCTCAGTGCTGGAGCGGACCCGGCGCACGCGGACTTCAGCCTCGACCTCCATCAGGCGCAGCAGGGTCTGAAGATCGCTCCGACCCTGAATCCCGGCGGGGGGAATCGCTTCGATCCGGACTCGGGCGGATGCGCCCGAGATCCGCTCCCCGGGAACGGCCGCACCGCCCTCGCTGAGCACCTCGACCATCACCTGGTCCGGCCCGAGCCCGGCCTCGCGGCAGGCCATCATGGTCGCCGCCTCGACGGTTGCTCCCTCGCCCTCAATGGCGCCCGCGCTCAGTGACATCCCGGTCAGCGGCGCGGCCGCCCTCGCTCCTTGCTGCGGGTCCGGCGGGCTGAGGGGCGGGGCGCCGGACGCCGCGGCGTGCCCGTCACCAGGCTTCCGTTTCCGCCGATGGCGGGCGAGGTGACTGCCGGCGTCGGCGCCTGCATCCGGCCCAGGGGGGAATTCTTTGGGCGCCAGGTCGCCCCGGGAAACCAGGGCGGGACCTTGAGGCCACCCCAGCCCATCATCGAGAAGACCTGAACCACCATGATGCCGCTCTGGGTGATCCAGTAGAGCCCGATGCCTTGGCTGAAGTTGAGGGCGAAAACGGCGATCAGCACGGGCATGAGATATGTCGTCTGGCGCATGACGTTGTACATCTGCTTTTCCTGGTCGGTCATGTCCGGCCGCTGCTGCTGCATCATCATCTTCGACTGCATGAAGGTCAGCAGACCGGCCAGGATGGGCACGATCACCATGGTCGGATGCGAGAGCAAACCGGCCTTCAGTGCCGACTGGTCGAGATTTTGGATCCAGAGAAAGTTGGTATGGCCGTGCAGGTCCTTGGAAAGCTTGTTTATCGATCCGAAGAGGGAATAGATAAAAGGCAACTGGATTAGCAGCGGAAAGCAGCCGGACAGTTGACTGAGGGGGTTGATCTGATGGCGCTTGTAAAGTGCCATCGTTTCCGCCTGAAGCCGGGGCTTGTCCTTCTTGTACTTGGCTTGAATCTCGCGAAGTTCGGGCCCCATCCGGCGCTGGTCCGCCTGAATCTTCCACTGGGTGCGGATCTGCCACCGGAAGAGCGGAAACAGGAGGCCCCGAATCACCATCGTGAGCACGATCACCGCCAATCCGAAGGCCCCGATGGCGTTGGTCGGGCCAAAGCCGACGAAAGCGTGGTCGAGGAACTGCAGCGCCACCGCGATTGGGGTGAGCAGCACGTAGAAGAAGATGGCAAAGAGGGGATTCGTAGGCGCCGGTGCCGCCGGGTTGACGAACGTCAGGAACTCAATGCCCACCGAGTAACTCCTCGGGGAGTGGCACTGGGTCGTAGCCGCCGGGGTGGAAGGGATTGCACCGGACGATTCGACGGATGCCCATCCACCAGCCCCGCCGGACGCCGTAAAGCTGGATCGCTTCGTACGTGTAGTGAGAACAGCTGGGCTCGTAGCGGCATGACGACATCAGCCCAAAGATCGGGCTAAGTGTCGCCTGATAGAAGGCGATCAACCAAAGAGATCCCTTTCTCATTCAGCCACTCCCGCCTGGCGCAGCGCCCGGTCCAGAGCCCCGGCCAGACCGTCGGGGGCGAGGGTGAGCGCGGCCGGCTGAGGGAAGAGCACGAAGTCATAGGGACCCAGCGCAGCCAACCTGGTGGCGGTCTGCGCCTGGAGTCGCCGTCGCATCCGATTGCGGACCACAGCGCCTCCCAGACGCCTCGTGACCACGATCCCGACTCGAGGGTGGCCGAGGGCGTTGGACCGTACCAGGAGGCGGAGAAACTCATTCCTGGCGCCCTTCCGCTCCGCCCTCACAGCCCGAAAGTCGGCGGGGCGGCGGAGACGGTACTTAGTCTTCACCGCACGGGCGCGGGAGTCAGGCGCAAGCGCCCCTTGAGGCGGCGGCGCTTGAGAACGCGGACCCCTCCAGGAGTCGACATCCGGGCACGGAACCCATGCACCTTGCGCCGGTAGCGCTTCTTGGGCTGAAAAGTTCTCTTGATGGTCGGATTCCTTCGCAGGATCGGGGCCGGGGCCAGGGCCTCCCGCCGATCCTGCCGCACGGGTGATTTTCTGGGTGGACCGGGGCTGAGGATAGCAGACACTGACCCAGGGCCCGGGATCGAGCATCGATCTCGCCAGGGTTGGTCGGGGGGTTCATCGGTCCCAGCTGGTCGCGGCCAGCCCAGACCCGGCCCGGGCCGGCCCCGCCCCGGGCGAGATTGCCATCGGGCGGACGGCCCCGCGCCCGAGCTGAAGGGGCCTGAGCGAAGGGACCTGGCCGCCGCGGGCGCCGGCGGCGCGGGCCCGCTGCGGAATGCTCTGGAATCCGCAAAAAGCTGGGGGTTTTTGCCGACGGCAGTGGACCGCTAGGCCCGCCCGGCGCACCTCTGCAGACGTCTTCGGCGTTGCCCACCGCCCCTCTCCCGCGTTGCGCGACGGGGTGGGCGGTGCTACCATCCGGGAGCGACCGCAGGGGTGGGCCAGACCGGGTCCGAGCTTTTCTCTTCCAAGGGCCGAATCTACCCCTCAGGTGGGTTTTCCACTCCTGTGTAGAAGGTGTGTATTGCGCTCCGTTCGACGCGCCATGGCCTCCCGACGGGACTCTTGGTGAGCCTCTCCTCCGACCAACTTTGGTCCGCTGCCCAGGAGGAGCTCCGCTTCCAAGTCAGCCGCCCAGGTTATGAGGCCTGGCTCAAGAACGCCCGACTCCTCAACTTCGACCAAGATGAGTCTCGAGCCGTCATCGGGGTCCCCACCCCGCTGGCCCGGGACTGGGTCAGTGACCGTTATTCGGCGGTCATCCGGGAGACTCTGTCGGCGATTCTCAACCGCGATGTCGAGGTTGCCTTCGCCGTTCAGACCGCTTCCGACGAGGGCGGGTCAGCCGAGCCGCCGGACGCCAAGGCTCCGGTCGTGCTCACCGACGACAGGTCCGACGGGATCGCCGAAACGGTCCCCGGTCTCAATCAGCGCTACACCTTCAACGCCTTCGTCGACGGCAACAACTCCCGCTTCGCCTACGCCGCCTGCCGAGCGGTGGCCGACTCGCCCAGCCGCGCCTACAACCCGCTCTTCCTGTACGGCGGCGTGGGCTTGGGCAAGACCCACCTCATGCACGCGGTGGGCCACGCCGTCTGGCAGAGCCACCGGCTCCGAGTCGCCTATGTGACCTCGGAGAGCTTCATGAATCAAATGATCACCTCCATCCAGGAGAACCGGATGGCCCAGTTCCGGGCCCGCTACCGCACCGTAGACGTGCTCCTCGTCGATGACATCCAGTTCCTGGCCGGCAAGGACCGCACCCAGGAGGAGTTCTTCCATACCTTCAACGCGCTCCAGGAGGTGAACCGCCAGATCGTCATCAGCAGTGACCGCCCGCCGCGCGAGATCCCCACGCTTGAGGATCGGCTCAGGACCCGCTTCGAAGGGGGGCTGATGGCGGACATCCAACCACCCGACTTCGAGACCCGGTTGGCGATCCTCCGAAGCAAGGTGGATCCGGCGCAGAACCCGCTCAGTGAAGAAGTGCTCTCCTTCATCGCATTCAAGATCCAGAAGAACATTCGAGAGCTGGAGGGTGCCCTGATCCGGGTACTCGCACATGCCTCGATCGCAGGCGGCGAGAGCCCCTCTTTGAGCCAGGTCTCCGAAATCCTCCGGGACATCATCCCTTCCGCGGACACCAAGCCTCTCTCGATCGAACTGGTGCAACAGGTGGTAGCCGAGTACTACGGGATCTCTGTCGAGGAGATGCGCAGCAAGCGCCGGGACAAACACATCGTCTTCCCCCGCCAGATCGCCATGTTCCTGATTCGGGAGGAGATAGCCATGAGCCTACCCGCGATCGGACAGGTGTTCGGCGGCCGCGACCACACGACCGTGCTTCACTCCTACGAGAAGATCGTCAATGAGGCCAAGGAGGACCCCCGGGTTGCCGACGACGTGGCCCGGCTGAGAGAGCTCCTCCTTTCACGTTAGCGGACTTAGCCCACAGGTTTTCCAGTGTCCGTGTTAGCGGCAACCCCCCCTCTGTGGGCAAGCCTCATCGCTCCTAGGAGTCCCCTCCGGACGGCCCTCCCCGGCAAGGATATCCACAGTCTGTCCACCGCCAAACCGAGTTCAGCCGCGATCGCTTTCCCCAGCCTTCACTCCCCTACTATGACTACGGATTTAGAAATACGTTCCAAGAGTAGCGCGGGGGTGTTGAAAGGCCAGATGGAGAGCTCTTGAAGCCAAGGAGGCATATTCCGTGAAGTGCACGATCTCACCCCAGCAGTTGGGCGCCGGTCTCAACTCCGTGAGCCGCGCCGTGTCCAGCCGAGTGACCCTGCCCATCCTCAACAACGTGCTGGTGACGGCCAAGGGCGGCACGCTGCAACTGACCGCGACCAATCTTGATCTAACCATCCACCACTCCCTGGCAGCGGAGGTAGAAGACGAGGGCGAGGTCACCGTTCCCGCCCGGATGCTCTCGGAGTTCGTGAGCGCACTTCCAGAGAACCCTCTCCGCTGGGAGCTCGAAAGTTCCCACCAGACAGTGAGCCTGCAGAGCGGTCGATTCGACGCTCACATCCGGGGCGTCGATGCCAAGGAGTTCCCGCCCCTGCCTGACGTTTCGGACGGAGTGACAGTCGAACTGGACCCGCAGACCCTGCTCACCGCCATCGACCAGACCGTCATTGCCGCCAGCTCTGACGATGGCCGCCCGATCTACACCGGGGTCCTCACCGAAATCGCGGGCCCCGAGGTGACCCTGGTGGCCACGGACGGGCATCGGCTGGCGATAAGGGTGATCAGGGTAGCCGACGGGGAGCGTGCCGGGGACGCCTTTGGCGTGATCATTCCGGCCCGGGCTCTATCCGAGCTTTCCCGACTCCTGAAGCCGGTGGCGGCGAGTCCGGCCACCGTGACCATGACCGTTGGGGCGTCGAGGGCACAGGTGAAGTTCCAGCTCCCTGGGTATGAACTGACCGCCCGCCTCATCGATGGGGTCTATCCAAGCTATGAGAAGGTCATACCGACAGCCTCCCAGACCGTGGTTCGCGCTTCCACCGAGGAGCTCCGGCGGACCACCAAGGTGATCTCCCTTTTCGCCCGAGACGCCGCCAACGTGCTGAAGATCCGCTGCGATCCTGGTCAGATCGTGCTCTCGGCCAATACCAACGAAGTAGGCGATAACGTCGCCGGAGTGGATGCCTCGGTGGAGGGGGATAGCATGGGGATCGCCTTCAACGCGCGCTACGTGGCCGATGTCCTAAACCTGATCGACTCGCCCGAAGTCGAGTTGATCCTCAACGGGCCCCTCTCCCCGGGCCTGGTCCGAGCTCCGGGGGACGACACTTACCGCTACGTCATCATGCCTGTCCGGGTGGCCATCTGAGGGTCTTGGTGGATCGCGGCCGGTGTACCTAGCCAGGCTTCGGCTGGTCAGCTTTCGCATCTACCAGGAGGCTTCGCTACAGCTGCTGCCCGGCGTCAATCTGGTCCTCGGCCAGAACGGCCAGGGCAAGACCACTCTGCTCGAGGCGATCTCGACTCTCGCTCTGACCAGGTCGCCTCGCTCAGGCTCGCTCGGGGAGTGCGCCTCCTGGGGAGAGGCGCGGATGGGGGTTGCGGCCCACTTGGTCGCCCCCGGTGGCGAGACCGACATCGAACTGCGAGCGGAGCGCCGCGAGGGCAGCGACCGCTGGGTGCGCAAGCTTCGCCAGGGCGGGGCGGCCGTCCTGCCCCGCGACCTGCTCGGCCGGTTCCGGGTGGTCGTGTTTTGGCCTGAGGACCTGCTCCTGGTCAAGGGCGGCCCGGAGCCGCGCCGACGGCTGATGGACGTGGTGTTGAGTCAGCTCTCACGCCGGTATGCCGACGCGGCCACCCGGTACCGGAGAGCTGTTGAGCACCGCACCGCGCTCTTGCGCCGAGTCCGAGACCGGCTGGCGGCGGAGTCAGAGCTGAGGCCGTGGACGGAGGCGCTCGTCGAACACGGGTCGGTGCTGATGCAGGAGCGCCAGCGCTACCTGGCGGCGGTCGAGCCAGTCGCTGCGGAGGCAATCCTCAAGATCGGCGAATCGGCGGAATTGCGTCTTCAATACCGTCCCGGATTGGGGCATACGAGCGAGTCGGGGACGGGCGGGGAGCCCAGCGACGCGCTGCGGCGGGCGCTGGCGAGCACGGCCGCCGAGGAGATCATTCGGGCCCAGTGCGTGGTCGGGCCCCACCGGGACGACTTCGAGATCCTCCTGGCCGGGCGGCCCGCCCGACAGTACGCCTCCCAAGGCCAGCAGCGAAGCATTGTGCTGGCGCTCAAGGTGGCTGAGGTTCGCCAGCACCTCGGCCTCGGAGGTGAGACCCCGGTGCTGCTCCTCGACGACGTGTTGTCTGAGCTCGACCGCGAGCGCCGGAATGGCCTTATCCGGCTTCTCTCGGAGGAGCTGGCGGTGGAGCAGACCCTCATCACCTCGACCGAGGACCCCCAGATCGACGGCGAGGTGGCGGTCTCTCAGGTGCTCCAGGCGAGGGGGGGCCGGCTCAACCAGCTGGTGCAGCCGGGGTGGGAGATGGCCGAGTGGAGGGCATAGACGCGATCCTGCCCCGGGTGCTGCGTCGGCTGGGCGGGACCGGCCAGGTGCGCCAGGTGCGGGTGGAGGTCGCCTTCGCAAGGATCTGCGGGGAGTACGTCCGGCCCCACGTCCGCGTGTACGCGGTGGAGCGCCAGGTGCTGGTGTTGGCCTGTGCCCACCCCGCCATCGCCCACCAGTTGCAGATCGAATCGACCACGATCCTGGACGCGATCAACGCCGAGGTGGGGGGACGGCCGCTCACCCGGATGCGCTTCGTGCCCGAGGCGGGGGCGCCAGCGCCCCACCGTCGCGGTTGAGAAAGCTGACGACAACCTCGGCGGCCCGGCTGGCCGCGTCGGGCCGCGCCCACTGCCGCGAGCCCGCCTGAAGCTCCGCGAGGAGCGTGTCGGCTGGGTCGCAGAGCCGCCGCAAGGTGGACAGCACCTGTACCTCACCCCGGACCTGAAGCGCAGCTCCGGCCGCCGCCAGGGCCGCACCGTTGTTCTCCTCCTGACCCGGCAGAGCCCCGGCGACCAGGAGGGCGAGTCCCGCAGCGGCGGCCTCCGCGAGGCTGCTAGGGCCGGCCTTTCCCAGGTACACATCGGCGGCCTGCAACCATGGGGTGAGCGATGGCTGGAACCCGAGCGCGATGGTGGGGACGCCAACGGAGTTCCGGCGAAGCCAACTCCGGACGCGCTGGTTGTTGCCGCAGGCGACGACCAAGTGGATTGGCAGTCTGCTCTGCCCGACCCACCTGGCGAGACGCTGGAGGTCGCCCGCTCCCTCGGCTCCTCCTCCCAGCAGCACGCCCAGGGCATCAGGGTCCATCCCGAGCGACCGGCGCAGCTGGCGGCGCGATGCGGGGGTGAGCGCTCCGCCCTGGAGAGCAGGATCGACCGGGAGCCCAGTCTGCCGGACGAGCTCCGCAGACAGCCCTCCCCGCAGGCACCAGTCGGTGGCCTCGGCGGTGGCGGTCAAGATTGCGTCGGGCCGCGGAGCCAGCCAGCCCTTGTGGCCCCCGACCAAGTCAGTCATCACGGTGATGAATGCGGGCGCCCCCCGGGCGGCCTGGTCCATGCCGAGCCGGGCCGGGAGGCCCAGCAAAGGGTGGCAATTGACAATCACCCGGGCTGCGCGCGCCCGGCTGCGCTCAGCCATAGCCGGCCCCAACTGTCTGACGAGGAAGCGATCCATCCCCGAACTCAGCCCGGGACTGCTGAATCCCCGATAGACGGCCCCCCATAGAGCCGGCGAAGCGCGCACCAGCGGACCGTAGGCGAGGGCCAGACGGCGGGCGGCGCGCCCGATCGGCTCCAGCGTGGGGTCGTCCAGCGCCACTGAGACCGCGCCCCCTGCGCGCTGCTGCAGCGCCGTGACGAGTGCGTGGGCCACGCTGAGATGACCGCCGCCGGTCCCGGCTGCCCAGATCTGCACCTCCGCGGCATCGGATCGGTTCAAGCTGACAGGCTCCTGAAGAGATGGTTGGCCGCTGGCCGCGATGGTAGAGTGATCTCGGCGGCCGTGGCTCGGACAGCCCGGTAGAGTGCCGGGATTTCAGGGTGGAGCAAGCATCGGGGCCTCATGTCCTGCGCCCCCCGGGGCGCAATCGGAAGTAAATCCGCAAAACCGGGGCCTCTGGGTGGAGGAGATCACCACCACGGACGGGCTCAGGGACCTGCGTCCGGAGTGGAATGCCGTCGAGGCCGCCGGCGACCCCATCAACCCATTCCTCTCCTGGGAGTGGCAGTGGAGTTGGTGGGAGGCGTTCGGCGCCGACCGGGAGCTCCACTGTCTGGTCGTCAGGGACGATCAGCTGGCTCTGGGGATCGTGCCACTGCAGTGCCTCCCGGATGCGCCCGGGGTACTCGGATTCTGCGGCGGTTTGGAGCTCTCGGACCACCTGGGGTTTGTATTCCGACCGGGGCGCGCCCTTGAGGTGGCGGCCGGCGCCCTGGAGTACCTGTTCCGAGGGGCATCGGCTGCCTCGGTTCTGGTCATCGACCTGCATTACCTGCCAGACGGGTCCCCGGAACTGGCAGCTTTGAGCGACGCCGCCCGCGACGCCCAGCTCCCCTGGGAGCGGACCCAGGAGGAGGTCAGTCCCCGAGTGGTTCTGGGGGGCGACTTCGAGGAATACCTCCGCGATCGTCTGAACAAGAAGGATCGGCACGAGCTGCGCCGCAAGCTGCGTCGGCTCGACGCCGAGCAACCAGGCTGGGACCTGGTGACTCAGGCCGAACTGGGCCTGGAAGGTGCTCTGGACGCTTTCTTCCCGATCCTTCGAGCCAGTGGCCCCCACAAGGCGGAATTTCTCACCCCGCAGGTTGAGTCATTTGTCCGCCTTGCTGGCCGGCGGCTAGACGAGCGCGGGTGGCTCCGGATGCAATTCCTCAGGGTGGAGGGGCAGCTGACGGCGGCCACCCTGGGGTTCACGGTCTCCGGAACTTGGCACCTCTACAACTCGGGCTACCAGCCGAAGGCGGCGTCGTTGTCCCCCGGACTGATCTGCGTGGCCGAGGGGATCCGGGTGGCGATTGAGGAGGGTTGCCAGACCGCTGACTTCCTGCGTGGGAGCGAGGCGTACAAGTACCACCTGGGCGCCCTCGACCACCCCCTCTGGCGGCTGACAGTGGGTGCCCGACCGCCGAGCGTGGGGAGCCCTTGACCGCGGTAGGGGGCAGCGGAGGCGCCGGGTCCGGCGAAACGATCGCCTTCCTCTCCCTGCACGCCTCTCCCCTGGCCCGGCTCGGGCAGCGGGAAAATGGCGGGCTCAACGTCTACGTGCGGTCGGTCTGCGAGGAGCTCGGCGCCCGAGGGGTGCACACCGACGTCTTCGTGCGCCGGACCGACCCAGATGAGCCGGCCGAGCAGGCGATGGGCCCGCGGAGCCGGGTGATGGCGATAAATGCGGGCCCAGCCCGCCGGCTTCCGAAGCACCAGCTGCCCAACACCCGGGACGAATACTTGGATGGGGTGCGCCACTTCATGGTGAGTTCGGGACGCCGATATCAGGCGGTCCACAGCCACTACTGGCTCACGGTCGATGTGGCTGCCGAGCTGGCCCGCCAGCTGGGGGTTCCCTGGCTGCACACGGCCCACACTCTGGCCGCAGTCAAGGGAGAGTACGGCTTCGACGGTGACGGGCCCGAACGACTGCTGGCCGAACTCCGCGCGGTCTCGGGTGGAGCTCGATTGGTCGCCAATACTCCGGGCGAGGCTCACGGTCTGCGACGCCTCTACGGGGCGCACCAGGGACAGGTGGTGGTGGCTCCGCCAGGAGTGGACCTGGTCAGGTTTCAGCCGCGGGACCCAGCGCGACTTCGCCACCGACTGAAGTTGGAGGGCCGAAGGGTAGTCCTCTTTGCCGGGCGCCTGGAGCCGCTCAAGGGGCCGGACACCCTGCTCGACGCTTTCGCCGTCCTGCTGCGGCGGGCGGATCTGCAGGAGCCGGTCCAGCTTCTGTTCGTTGGCGACGTCAGCAGTGATGGCGCCCAGGTGGACCAGCGGGGAGCGCTCGAGGCCCGAGTTCGCGAGCTGGGGCTCTCTGAGCTTGTTTGTTTCCTGGGGGCCCAACCCCAGGATCGGCTGGCCCTTCTCTACTGCCTCGCCGACGTGGTGGTGGTGCCCTCCCACACCGAGTCGTTTGGCCTGGTTGCCCTCGAGGCTCAGGCCTGTGGTACCCCCGTCGTCGCCGCCTCGGTGGGTGGGTTGCGCGACGTGGTCGCGGATGGCCGCACCGGGTACCTGGTGGAGGGGCACGACCCGGCCGACTACGCCAAGGCGATCGCCCGGGTCATCTCAGCCCCCGCTGGGACCGACTCACCGATGCGCCTGGCGGCCTGGAGGCGCGCCCAGACCTTCACCTGGGAGCGAACCGTCGACCTGCTGCTCCCCGAGTACGGGCTCCCCGCCAGCCTGGCGGCCGTGGCTGGCCAAGAGGTCTAGCCGGCCCCCAAAAGTGCGGACGAGTGCCCGCTAGCCGTGGTCAGTTCCGGCTCAGCGCTTGGTCGCTCCCGTAAGGGTGCGGATCCTTCCCGCCAACGAACGAACCGCCGCGGCGGCGCACCCCCTTCCCGATCCAACGTCGGCGGATCGCACGACCCGTCTCTAAGTGCCAGCCGCACTTTCGTCTGCAACCGCCGTCGCCGCGCTCCGCCCGGCCCCGGGCTGCGCCCTGAGGCGGACGAGCATGCGGGGCACTCACCCGCCGACGAAGCTGGGTGGGCCGGCGCTGAGGTTCAACTGCGGGGAGAATTCGGTCAATGGCTCGACGCCCGTGCCGTCGGCGTTGGCGAGGAACATCTGGATCCTTCCCTGGACGCTGAGCGAGAACGCGACCTGGCGACCAGCCGATGTGGCCGCAGCTGCCAACGGGAAATGTCCCCTCCGGCTCCCGACGATCTGCGCCGACGTTCCGGTCGTGGTCGAGATGGTCGCCAGCGCCCCATCGGATTCCCGCACCAGGACGGTGTCAGGATCTAGGAAGGCAAGCGGCTGCCCCGCGTGAGGTGCAACCAGGCTGAGCGGTGCGCTGGTGTCGAGGGGACGATAGATCCAGAGTCCGGGGCTGCTCGACGCCCCAACCGAAAAGGCTAGGCTTCGCCCACCCGGGCTCCAGACTGGGTTACCCTCGGCGGCGGCGGCCGTCGGCGAGTTGGGAAGAAAGGTAAGCGCTTTGAGGCCCGGGCTGAGCAGCGCTACCCGGGCTAGGTCTCCGGTCGGTGCCGCCACGGCAGCTACCACCTGCCCGTCCGGTCGCCAGGTGAGTGGACCACTCATGCTGGGGGTGGTGGCCAAGGTGAGCGAGGTGGAATTCGCCACCGTGTACACCCTCAGGACCCCCCCCACCACGAAGGCGAGCTGCTGGCCGTTCGGGCTCCAGGCTGCGCTCCCGGCGCCTGTGCTACCGAGCACGCTAGCGGTCTTGCCGGACGTGAGATCGATCACCTCGATGGGCTGGCCGCCGGCGACTTCAACGGCCAGGTGGGAGCCGTCCGGCGACGGCCAGGCGTACAGGTAGCGTTGGCCAGCCGGGGCGTTGCTCAACACCCTCAGGGCCGGAGGATCGCCAGGTATCTGGGGAGGCGAGGCGGCCAGCACCTCGGTGTAATCGGCGGGTGAGGGGCCGGCGGCGAAGTCTACCGTCGTGGTACTGCCCAGGCGACCGACGTTGAAGTGCAGCACGACGGAGCGCTGTAGGAGATCACCGTCGACATCAAGGGCGGAGCGGGCGATCGCCAGCGTATAGCGGGTCCCCGGCACGAGCGGGAAGTGAGGCTGGAGAAGGAACCGGCCCGGGATCGTGGCGCTCTGCTGGAGCTGATAGCCGCCGAGTGGAGCCGGAGAAAGGGTGATCGCTCTGAGAACCGCCTTCCGGTTCATGTCCCGGCTGAAGTTGATCGAGATCGCCTGGTCGGGTCCGAGAGTGCCCCCGTTGGAGGGGGAGGTGGCGGAGACCTGGGGCCCACCCTCGGTGGAGAACTCCCAGGAGTGCGATAGCGTATTGACGGCTCCGTCGGCCGCCTCGATGCCGCCCCGAAGAGCGATCCGGTAGGTGGTGATGACCGCCCAGGGGTGGTGGGGATGTACCAAAGTCATCACCCGCGGGGTAGGCCAGATGAAGTGGCAGCCGGTCTTGCGCCCGGCCTCGGCGCGGGCGATCGAGCAGTCGGGGGGAAACCGATTCTTGCGAGTGCGCATGTAAAGACGGCTCTCGACGGAGCGCTGGTTCATGGCCGTGTCGAACGTGATCACCAGGGGGTCGGCAGTGTGCACCGCGCCCTGGCTCGGCGACGGGGAAACGTTGGTGATCTGGGGCGGGGTGAGAGGGCCACACCCAGCCAGCAGAGAGGCTGCCATCACCGCGACGATCAGGCCAGCGGCAGGCGCGAGCTGGCTTGGATCCATCGCGACGAGCAGACTTCTCCTACCGGTCAGGCGATCTCCGCGACCTCGATCGCCGGGAGCGGGCCCGGGGGAGCGGCGACGACGTCAATCCGCGACTCGCGATCCGCACAGGCCGCGGCCGCCACTCCGGGGCCGTCGGTGAGTTCTGGGGTGGCCGAGCTGTAGCTGCCCTTGGCCCGGCCATCGGTAAGAAGCACCACCGAAACCTCTTCTCGGCCGGAGCTGACCAGGATCCCGCCGGACAGCGGTTGCTCTTCCACGAACTCGACTAGCGCGTCGAAATCGACGATCCGAGACGGGAGCTGTAGGAACATGGTATTGGCGACCACCAGCGAACCAATGGACTCGACCAGATCGGCTGGGAGCTCGATCGCATCGATCAGCCCCTCCCCGGCGCCCACCCCCTTGACGATCTCCTGGAGGGCTGCCTTGTGGCGCCGATAAGAGCCCGCCGACCGCTGCTGCGCCTGGACGATGGATCCTTCCCGGAAGAGGATATGCCCAACGTTTCGTGAGTCCTTCTCGCCGGCAATGCTGACGTAGCCGGAGAAGCCGTCCTGGGTCAAGGTCCGAAGCAGCATCGGGAAGTTGAGAAAGCTTGCCTTCAGCCCGCTGTGGAGCGACGACCCCGTGGGCATCGGGATCAGGAGTGAGAGCTGAGTCCGGGTGGCGCCTGCCACCGGCTTGGCCCCTCCGCCCCCTTCTGAAGGCGGCGCGTCAGAGCGTGGCGATGCTGCCGACCGAGTCCGCTCCGGAGCAGGCGGAGCCGCCGGTCTCTGGCTCGTCGGCCAGTTCGTCGGCGCAGGTCCGGTTGGCCGGGGGGTGGAGGTCGAAGCCACCGCCGGCCGAGGAGCGACGAAGGCGCGCTCGCGGGCTGGGGGAGTGGGTGTCTGGAAGGCCGGGATGTCGAGCGGCTCCTCCAGCTCGGCGGCGATCTCGCCGCTCGCGGGGGTCGACAGCCAGTCGTCGTCGTCGGCAGCCGCTGCAACCGAGTTGGCGCCGCCGGCGACCGGAGTCGCCTGGGCGGCGACTGTCACGGTAACCTCGGCCGCCGCCGCGGTACTGCCGTTCCGCCAGAGCGCCAGGAGATCCTCGGTGGAGCTGTTGATCGTCTCCTCGGGAGGCAATTTGGCGCGCGGATTGAAGCTGTACTCTCCGTCCCGCCAGCTCAGGGCATCAATCACCGCCGGCTCGCCTTCAGCTGTCCCGCCGACGGCGTGGAAAAGATGGCCGAATAGGAAGTGGAGCGAGCACTGGCTGCCATTGCTGGCCAGTGATAGGGTGCCGGTCGCCCGTTCCTGCTGCATGGTCTGGAGCAACTCAGCGACGGTGGTTGGCCCGAGGCTTCCCTGGTTTTGCATTTTGCCGAGTAAGCTCCATTGAGGCAACCCGAAGTGACTTCGGGCCCGCCCTCCCCACGTGCGGTCGGCGCGATACTAGCACAGGCCACCTTCACGTTTGTGGCTTCACCGAGACTCGGCACGCCGTCTGCCAGAATGCCCCCGTGAGTTCGCCGGCAGGGTCAGCCGAGGGAGCCGGATGGGACCTCCGCCTCAGGGAGTGGCCCGCGGCCAACCTGCTGCAGTCCTACGGGTGGGGCGAGGTCCAGGGCAGGGCTGGGTGGCAAATCCATCGCCTGGAGGTGGCTGGACCCACCGGGACGCTACCGGTCTCGGTCCAGGTAGCGCCGGTCGGACTGGCCGGACGGTCGCGGATTTACGTCCCGAGGGGACCCGTCTGCGCCGCCACCGATCTTGCCCTCTTCGAGCAGCTGGAGCAGGTGCTGGTCGCCTTCGGACGAGAGCACCGAGCGCTCGCCATCGAGCTCGAGGTGCCGTGGCTCGCGGGAACCGTCCCCGCCGGCCATCCCTGGCTCGGCTGGGCCCCCTGCCGTCCTCGCCAGCCCATGGCCACGGTGGTGGTAGATCTGCGACCGGAGCCGGACGCGATCCTCGCCTCGTTCCGAGACAAAACCCGCTACAACGTTCGCCTGGCCGAGCGACGGGGAGTGGTCGTCGACGAGGACGCCAGCCTCCAATCGCTGGCGGCGTGCATTGGGGCGACCGAATCCAGGCAGCGGATTCACCTACCCAGCCCCGGCCACTTGGCCCAGGTGCGAGACCAACTGGGCGAAGCCGGCCACATCCTCGCCGCCGAGGTGGACGGCGAGGTGGTGGCCGCGATCCTGACCGCGAACTTCGCCGGGGTGTCGATCTACCTGTATGGAGGGGCCACAGGTAGGTACCGCGAGCGGATGCCCAACCAGTTACTTCAGTGGCGGGCGATGCTGCAGGCCCGCGCCGAGGGATGCCACCACTACGATCTGTGGGGAGTCCCGGAGAACGACGATCCCCGCCATCCCTGGCGCGGGCTGGCCCAGTTCAAGCTGGGGTTTGGCGGCGAGCAGATCCGCTACGCGGGCGCTAGATTCAGACAGCTTCAGGTTGTCGGGGGCACCTTCTTACAGGTGACCGACGCGGCCCGCCGCTTTCTGAGGACGCGAGGGAGGAGATGAAGAGAGAAGGTCCCCGAGGTGCCCCCGAGGCGGACGAGCCGTACTTCCCCACCTACGAGGAGCTGGCGGCGGAACTTCTCGACAGTCTGGAACGGGCGTCGTTGGTGGTCAACGACGTCGGTCACGAGCTCGAGCCGACCAGCGGCGAGCGCACCTTCCACGCCACGGTCCGGCTGCCGGCTAGCGAGCCCCCCCACCGGTACTCGGCCACGCTCCACTTCCACTGGGATGCCCTGCTCACCTACGTGGGGACCTACGGCCCAGGCAGCGACTGCGAGCTGTATCACGACGACGAGGAGATCTGCACCCACCGCCATACTTCGCCGCGCCCCTTCGTCGAGCTGGTGGCCGAGTTCGACCTCGGCGACGGCGGATACGAACTTCGGGAGCTGAGCGAGATCCATGGTTGGATCGGGACCGTCGAAGGGTTGCTCGCCCGATCAGTCCCTGGTCAGGAGGGGAGAACGGTCCGGGTCGGCCTGGCCGTTCGTGACGGAAGCATTTGGGTGGACCGTTTTCACGCTGACCAGGCCTGGTACCTGGACCTCAGCGAACCCCCGGAGCTCGAACCGGCCTGCCGGATCATCGCCGCCACCCTGAAGGCGACGCCGGCCCTGGCGGACCGCCTTCCGCTCTAGTCGGCGCGACCCTGCTGCGATCTGGGCTCCCCCCAGCTCCCGGTGAGTAGCCGCCGAGCCAGCGCGGCGATTGTCTGCCCCTCGACTGGGTGGACCCAGGTGGGGACCAGCTGGGCGGCCCCGCGCAGCAGGTAGGGCCGCAGCAGCAGGCCCGGGTGAGGAACGGTGAGGTCGGCCGACTCCCAGTGCTCGTCCTCGATCAGGATCAGATCGACGTCCAGGCGTCGCGGTCCCTTAGGTACGCTGCGCGAGCGCCCGGCGCGGTCCTCAGCGCGCTGCGCTAGTTCCAGCCATTCCCGGCCCTGCTGCAATCCCTCGGCGAGCAGAAGTTGGTTGAGGAAGTCCGGCTGAGCGACCTCACCGATCGGCCTGGTGTGCCAGCGCGGAGTCCGAGCGACCACTTCGACGCTCGACTCGGCGAGGACCGACAGGGCGACCTCCAGCCATTCCGGCCGGGGCGGAAGATTGCTACCCAGCGCCAGGACCGCACGGGAGCGACGGGGCAGCACCGGCATCACGGGTCGGAAGTGCGCCTGGCCAGTTCGTCAGTGATCCGAGCCACGTCGCGCATCTCAGCTACATCATGAACTCGGACCAGGTCGGCGCCCGAGTTGATCGCCCAGGCGACAGTAGCTGCCGTCCCGAACAGACGCCCGTCGACGGGTCGCTGGTCGAGCAGCCAGCCGATCAGGGACTTTCGCGAGGTGCCCACCAGGATCGGCCGGCCCAGCAGGCGCAATTCCACCAGTCGGCGCAGCACCTCGTAGTTCTGGGCGGGAAGCTTGCCGAACCCAATCCCGGGGTCGAGTACCACCTGGTCGGGGGCAATCCCGCTGCGGTCGGCCACCGAGAGCGACTCGCGCAGCTCGGCCAGGATCTCCCCGAGGAGGTCCTGGTACTCGGTCCCGATCTGGTTGTGCATGCAGATGACGGGGACCCCGGCCTCGGCCACCACGCGGGCCATGTCGGGGTCTCGGCGCAGGCCCCAGACATCGTTTACGCCGGCCGCCCCCGCAGCCAGTGCGGCCCGCGCCACCTCCGCCTTACTGGTGTCCACAAAGATCGGGACCGGGAGTTCCGTCGCGATCAGCCGTAGGGCCGGAAGGACCCGGCTCAACTCCTCCTCCGCCGAGATCAGACTGTGTCCGGGCCGGGTGCTTTCACCGCCTATGTCGAGGGCGTCGGCGCCTCCGTCGATCAGTTGTCGAGCGCGGGTCAGGGCGGCCTCAGGGTCGCTGCCAAGGCCGTCCCCGCTGAAGGAGTCGGGCGTGACGTTCACCACCCCCAGGAGGTAGGTGCGCTTGCCAAACTCCCACACCCCTTTACCCAGCCTGAGGGGAGGAGCGGGTCGGCGGAGGTGTCCTAGGGCGTCGCCGAGAGCGCGCGCCGATGCCCAGCCAGGCCGCTCCGGATCAAGCTGCTCGATCCCCTCCAGAAGGCGCCCGATTCGGCCCTCGATCAAAATCGAATCTGTTTGGTCCAGCTGAATCCCGTCCGGGCCGATCTCGGCGAGCGTCGAGAGGGCGCATCTCAGCCCGCCACCCACCTCCAGCTGGAGCCGGACCGCACTGTCGGCGCCCAACGTGGAGAGATCTGGGTACGGGGCGAGTAGCCGGACGACGGTCTCCCGGTCGCCCTCCACGCTCATCCGCGCCAGTTTGCCGCAGGACCCCCGGCCCGGGTCAGCTCCGCCTAGAATCAGCCCTGGAATGGCAGTGGGCGCGCGGGGGCCCGGGCTGAACGTTGCCATCCTGGGCCACAGCCACGACGGCAAGACCACCCTGGCGGAGTCGCTGCTCTTCGTCGCCGGGGCAACTCCCAGGCTGGGGTCGACCGATCAGGGCACCGCGCTCCTGGACTACGAGCCTGAGGAGCAGAGAAGGCACATTTCGGTGCAGCTCGCAATCGGCTGTCTGAGTTGGAGGGGGTCGACGCTCGCCCTCCTTGACGCACCGGGCTTCCAGGACTTCGAGGGAGAGGTCCTGGAAGCGCTCTCGGTGGCCGATGCGGCGGTGCTGGTGGTGGGGGCGAACACGGGGGGCCAGCTCCCGGTGGGGGCGGAGAGCACCTGGGACCTCCTCGCCGAGCGAGAGTTGCCCCGGCTGATCGTGCTCACCAAGCTGGACAAGGAACACGGGGATTTCGAGTCCACCTACGCCGGGCTGCAGCGGACCTTGGTCCCCAGGCCGATCGCCCTGCAGATTCCGATCGGAGCCGAACACTCGTTTCGAGGCGCAGTCGACCTACTCTCCGGTCGCGCACTTATGTTTGACCTCCAGGGAGGATGCACCGACTCCGAGTGCCCGGACGATATGGCCGATGAGGCGGCTCGCCGCCGCCAGGAACTGGTCGAGGCGGTCGCCGAGACCGACGACGAGATGCTGGAGGGCTATCTGGAGGGACAGGAGCCTTCGAGCGAACAGCTGCTCCAGGCCCTGCACGCCGCCGCCGCGGGCGGCAAACTCGCGCCCCTCCTGGTCGCCGCTCCCGCCCGGGCACTGGGAGCCAGACCCGTGCTCGACGCGCTGGCCAGCTGTCTGGCTCCCCCGAGCTCGGGCCCGACTGGGGACGGCCCTCCCACCCTGTACTTCTTCAAAACGGTGGCCGACCCATTCGGGAAGATCTCTTATTTTCGGGTTCTCAGCGGTCGGCTCAGCGCCGACGCTCACCTCGTCAACTCCAGGACCGGAGAGGAGGAGAGGATCGCCCGCCCCCTCCGGCCCCGGGGCAAGCTGCTCGATCCGATTGACCACCTGGTCGCCGGCGAGATCGGAGCCGCCACCAAGCTCGCCCGCGTGGCAACGGGCGACACCCTCGGACCTAAGGGAACTGCCCCGTCGCCGGTCCTGGCGTTCCCGCCCACCTCATACACCATGGCGATCCGGCCGAAGGCGAAGGGCGACGAAGAGAAGATCCACGCCGGGCTGAGCCACATCCTGGAGGAAGACCCCACCCTTCGCATCGAGCGCGAGCCGGGCACCCACGAGACCCTGCTCCACGGGCTTGGGGACGTCCACCTAGAGGTGACCCTGGAGAAGCTCCGGCGCAAGTACCAGGTCGACGCCGTGCTGGCGGTACCACACGTCCCCTACCGGGAGTCGATCAGGGGACCGATGCGCCAGCAGCACAAGTACAAGAAGCAATCCGGAGGCGCGGGACTGTACGGTGACTGCACCCTTGAGATCGAGCCGTTGCCCAGGGGAGCGGGTTTCGTCTGGGAGGACAAGATATTCGGCGGAGCGATTCCCCAGCCTTTCCGCCTCTCGGTGGAAAAAGGGGTCCGCCAGGCTCTGGACCAGGGCGCCCTCGCCGGGTACCCCATCGTTGACGTCAAGGTCAGGTTGGTCGACGGCTCGACCCACCCCGTGGATGGAAAGGACATCGCTTTTCAGTTGGCCGGGGCCATGGCCATGCGCGAGGCCGTGGAAAAGGCGGGGCCCTATCTCCTGGAGCCGGTCATGGATGTCGCCGTGATCGTGCCGGCCTCTCACATGGGGGATGTGATCGGCCACCTCAACTCGCGTCGCGGCCGGATCGGGGGCATGACCCCACTCGGAGCCGAGCTCGAGCAGGTCACCGCCAAGGTTCCCCTGGCGGAGATGTATCAGTTCCCCATTGAGCTGCGGGCGGCCACTCAGGGTCGGGGCCGCTACACAATGACGTTCGACCACTACGACGAGGTGCCCGCCCAAGTAGCCCAGCCGATCATCGCCGCCCGACAGCAGCTCAAGAGCCGGGAACCCGTCAGCGCCTGACCCGGAGACGCTCTGGGCGCGTATAATTGCACGTGCAACCACATTTCCGAGGCGTGACCCGCTCCTCTAGGAGGCTCCGATGCCGGCCATATCCGTTCCCGATCCGCT
>Ga0307373_10000665_pt1 | contig 66172 bp, 57 predicted proteins | sample OX2MG_FD_202534 | JGI IMG/M metagenome (GOLD analysis project Ga0307373, IMG submission 202534) | Soil microbial communities from Risofladan, Vaasa, Finland - OX-2 | ecosystem: Environmental > Terrestrial > Soil > Coastal area > Acid sulfate soil | place: Finland: Risofladan, Vaasa | collected... | reverse complement strand
AGACGACCAGAAGCGCCGTCGACTCAAGCCGGCCGGCTATGGCTGCGGCCAGCAGTTCCACCTCTTGTGCGCTCCGCTGCCCCCCCAGGATCTGAGGAGGATCCCAGATCAACACCAGGCGGCGGAGCGCGAGAAAGGGAGGGGTCGCCACACTGCGAGCGATGGCATCGATATCGCGGGAGGATCGGAACTCCTCCAGACCCAGATCGGCCACGATGTCGGAGCTGAGTTGGGTGCGCAGGCGCTGAGCGGCGACCGTCACCGAGTACGGGTCGTCGCCGTGCAGCAGGACCAGCGGTTCGATCACCCCCGGATTATCCGGGCGGAGCAGCGTCCCGGCGGGGACTGATCCCGGTTGGGAGTTGCCTTGCGGAGGGTCCTCCCGTCAGCATTGGGGCGAAGTGCTGCTGTCCTCGCTCGCCACTCCGCTCCCGAGGCTGCCCTTCGGCACCCTGGGAGCTCAGTTTGCGATCGGTGGTCTCTTCCTAATCCACATCGCGCTGGTGGGCTTCATCCTGGCGGCGACCGGTATCGCCCCCTTCATGGAACTAGCCGGCCGCCGCCGCCAAGACGAGATGTGCCTGCGCTACGCCAGGGGGCTCTCCAAGGCCATCCTCTATCTGTACAGCCTGGGGGCCACCTGGGCGGTGCTGGCGGTTTTCGTGATGGCAGGCCTCTACGGCCGCCTGATCGGAACCTTGCTCAACGAACTGCTCCTGCCTCTGACCATCGCCTTCGCCAGCTTCTTCGTCGGCATCCCCCTTCTGCTCCTCTACGTCTACTGCTGGGACAGGTTCTCGCCCCGGATCCATCTGACAGTCGGCTTCGCCTTCGCAGCGGTCCAGTACGTCTTCCTCTTCACCATCGTGGAACTGGACAGCTACGTACTCACCCCGGGAACCGCCGTCAGTGCTGTGGGGGCGGCCTTCTCGCCCAGCTATCCCTGGCTCCTGCTGCATTACGCCGGCGCCAACCTCTCCTGGGCACCCTTGCTCTTGGCCGGGATCGCGGTCTGGCGCGGCCGGCGCGCTAAGTCGGCGGCTGAGATCACCTACCAGCGCTGGGCGGCCCGGATCAGTTTTGCGATTGGGTCGATTTTCCTCTTGGCCCAGCCAATCACCGGCTTCCTATTGGCGGAGACGGTCAAGACCTCGTCCCTGCCGGCGTTTGACAACCTCTTCGTGCTCAACTCAGCCTCCCTGTTCATCGGCCAGGTGGCCCTCCTCGCCGTCCTGGTGATCGGCGCCAACCTGGTCTTCTGGCGCCACAAGGAGAGGACCGCCCTGGGCGGGGGAGGTGCCGGTCCATTGACCGTGGTGGCTCTCCTGGGTATGGCCGGGACCGCCCTGCCGTCAGCTGTCCTTCCCCCCAATCTGGTGGCCCTGCGCTACGTCGCCTTGCTGATCGCCTTCCTGGCCACTGCCGTCAACCTGGCCGGTTACCTGCGCTCCTTGCATGGTGGGGCGCTCGCCGAGCGGATCGATCCGTTGGCCGCGCGGGTGATGGGCGTGGTCGGCGTCTGCGCACTGGTCTTGACTCTTTACATGGGTGTGATCAAGGAGAACGCCAAGCTGCCCTGCGGCATCGACGCCAACACTGGCCAGGATTCCTGTCTCCTCAGCCTGCCCCAGTCGGCTCAGAACTTCACCGTGCCCAAGGGCTACCAGCCGTGAACTACCAAGATTTCGAGTCCGCTTGGTACCTCGGCATTTTGGTCACGGGGTTCTTCTGCATCGTGCTGACAGGCTTCTTCATGGTGCTGCGTCATGCCCGCCAGCTGGCCACGGAAGAGGGACCACTGTTGGCCTGGATGACGATTAGCGCCACCGTTTTCACGTTTCTCTTCGTGCTGGCGATCTGCTTAGCTCTGCTGGTGGGAATCGTGGTCTTGGCCGGTGGCTGACAACGCCCAGGCGCTGGCGAAAAAGCGCATCTCCCGACGCCGTTTCATGATTCTCACCATCAACGGGGTCGGAGCCGGTACCGGGCTCTTGATCGCCGCCCCCATCGTGGGCTCGGTGCTGAGCCCGCTTTTTGCCAAGCGCAAGACGCCTTGGGTGCTGGTGGCGGATGTCGGCCAGGTAGCGGTGGGGGTGCCGACTGCTTATGTCGTCAATCTGCCCACCGACGAGGGTTGGACGGTCCCAGCGGTGCCCCGGACCGTGTATGTGGTCAAGCTCAACCTCAACGGCAGCGTGCAGATGCTGACCCTCTCCAACGTCTGCACCCACATGCAGTGCGACGTGCACTGGGACACCAATCTCAAGCAATTTCTCTGTCCCTGCCACGGCGGTCTCTACAGCATCACCGGCACCAACATCGGCGGGCCGCCGCCTTGGCCGCTCTTTCGCTACGAGCACAAGCTGGTGGGCAACACCCTCTATGTCCGCAATGTTTTGACGGGTGCCTAGGCCAGTGTCGAGCCCCAGCCAGCCTCCACGGAGCGAGTTGGTGGCCAAGCTGACGCGTCCTGTCGCGCGCCCCCTGGCCGGTACCTACCGCTGGGTGGACGAGCGGCTCGGCATATCCGACCTCACCCACCAGCTGCTCTACGAGGCAGTTCCCCGCCGAGGCGCGTGGACTTACTCGCTAGGCAGCGCGACGTTGATCATCATCGTGCTCCAGATCGTCACCGGCATCTTCCTGCTCTGGACCTACGTGCCCTCGACCACCGAGGCCTGGGAGAGCCTCAACTTCATCGAGCACCACGATGAATTCGCCGCCATCGTGCGGGGCATGCACCTCTGGGGTGCCTATGTGCTGCTCCTCGTGATCGGACTGCACATGATCCGAACCTTCGTCAGCGGCTCTTACAAAAAGCCTCGCGAACTCAACTGGATCGTGGGGGTGCTCCTCTTTCTGCTGGTCTTGGGTCTGGGCATCACCGGCGCCATGCTGCCCTGGGACCAAGCCGCCTACTGGACCGCCACCGTGGTCACCCACGTGGTCGATTACATCCCCTTCCTCGGCAACTGGATCCAGGAGATACTCCGCGGCGGTCCCCAAATGGGACCGGAGACCTTGACCCGTTTCTTCGCCATCCACATCTGGCTGTTGCCCGCCCTGCTGGTTCCCTTGGTGGGCCTCCATCTCATCCTGCTCCGCCGCCACGGCGAGCACGGCTCCTGGGTGAACTACGAGGGAATCGACACCGAGACCGAGGCGGAGAGGGCGGCTCGGATGGCGGCGGCGGAATATCCCTATCCGGCGGTTCCCAGCGATCCCGGCTATGCCGTGCCCATGGACATCGACGACTTCTTCCCATCCCAGGTCTTCAAGGACGCGATCGTCAGCTTTGCCCTGGTGGTGATCATCTTCGTCATGGCGGTCGTCGTGGGGGCACCTCTGGAGCGGGCGGCGAATCCGGCTGCCCTCAACTACGTGCCCACTCCGGAGTGGTTCTTCTTGCCTCTGGATCAGCTGCTGGTGCAGTTCCCCCAAGCCTGGATGATCCCGGTCGGAGTCTTCGTCCTGCCCGGCATCGGGACCACCCTGCTCGTGCTGGTACCGTTCCTGGATCGCTCACCCGAGCGTGAGCCCTGGCGCCGGCCGGAGGTGATGGTGCCAGCTCTCTTCGCCGTCCTCTTTCTCGTCTTCGAGGCACTGCTTGCCGTGAACCGACTCTTCAACCTGTGAGCAACTTCCCCGTGGTCGCCGCCACCTCGCCGCATCTGGTCGCGGTTCCCGTCTCCACCGGCGTGGCGACCGCCCTGGTCGCCTTGCTGATGCTGACTCACATCCAGTTCGCCGCCTTCCAGCAGGGTGGTTACATCATTCTGGCGGTCACCGATTTCATTGGCTGGAAGGGCAAGGACGCCCGCAAGGACCGCTTTTCCAAGGGCCTGGTGACCGCCCTGGGCGCCACCTTCGCCTTTGGTTCGGCGCTCGCCATCTTCGCCGTTCTGATCCTATTCTTGGGACTCTGGAGCCAGTTTTTTGTGCAGTTGGCGCGGATCATGTTCTGGCCCCTGGTGGTCGAGGGGGTCGCGTTTGTGGGCGAGATCGCCTGTCTTTACACCGTCTATTCCCAGTGGGACAAGCTGACCCGGGTCCGTCCTCTGCGGGTGGGGTTGGAGCTGCTCCTCTTCGTCAATGCCTCCATCCAGATGCTGGCGATCAACGTTGTGGCCGCCTACATGCTCACTCCCCGACCCTCCAACAGCCTGGCTCTAAACCTCCTCAATCCGACCTTAATTCCCCTGGAAGTGCACCGCTTTGTCGGCAACATCGCCTTCGCCGGGGCGATCATCGCCTTGGTCGGGGGAATCCGCATCCTCCTCGCCAAGAGCCGCGAGGGGAGAGCCTACGGTGACTGGATCGGCCACTACGGCCTGGTCTACGCGATTGGCTTCACCATCGCTCAGCCCTTGATCGGCTGGGAGTACGCCAAGGAGGTCCAGCTGCACTCCTACGCGGCCTGGTACAGCATGATGCTGGGCGGCCTCAGCGTGGCCTTCCTATTCCAGGTGTTTCTGCTCGGCGCCATTTTCACGGTGGGCATCTTTTACCTATGGCGCAGGATCAAAGCCAGTGGCTTCCGCGCGCCCACCCTGGCCGTCTGTACCGCCTTGTCCTTCGCGTCCTGGCTGCTGATTGCCACCCCCTCGTCGCTGGCCTGGAGCTATGAGGATGTAGTGGCGGCCAACGCCAACGTACCCATCTGGCAGGGCGGCCTGATGATTCCCTGGGGAGAGATGATCCCCTTCAAACTGCTGGCGCTGATCACCTTCACCGGGGTGGCCATCGTTGCCGTAACCGTCTACCTCAAGCACGTCAGCAAGGGCCATCTGCGCTGGGGGGATGCGGGCCGCGGCCAGGCGGCGGCCCTGATCACGGTCGCGGTGGCGGTGAGTCTGATGATGGCGTTGATGGGTTACATCCGCGAGCACAGTCGGGCGCCCTTCCTGGTCACCGACAAAGTACTGATCAACCAGCAGCAGAACTTCAATCCACCGAACGCCGCTGGGCCGGCCATGAATGGGCCGGCTGGACTCGGCATCATCATGCCCTGGGACCCCCACCCATGAGGCTGGTGATCCGGCCCATCAAGCCCGCCGCGACAGAGTATGCGGAGGTGACTGAGGAGCCGATCCCCACCTCCTTGGTCACCTATTTCGAGGTGCGCAGCTTCGCCTTTGCCGACCGCCCCACCGTCGACCGCCTGCCTGTTTCGGTCCGCCTGGCGGCCGTCGCGAACGAGGTCAAATCCCGTCTTACCCTGATGTCCGATCTATTGCGCCGCCTGGAAGTACTGGGGTGGCGCGTCCAGATAGTGGGGGACGATGTGGTGGTGACGACCGATCTCTCGGTTGAGGAGGGTTGGCAGACGCTGCGGCGTCAGGGGGTCTCGGACCAGCTCTTGCCCATGCTCCAGAAAGGCAGTGATCTGCCCCCCGGGGTAACCGCCAGCCGACGCCCCGTGGAGGAGCCCCCGGCCGCTTCCTGAGCTGCCGGCTACTGGAACTCGCGGATGGCGCGAGCCCCCTCGGTCGAGAAGGGAGCACCCACCAGCCAGTCGCCTGCGTTGCCTTCCTCGACCACCTGGACCTTGACCAGATGTGGCTGCGATCCGTGATTGGAGACGCGCACGGTCGCCACCACATCGTTGGCCGAGACCACCTTCAGGGAGACCACTCTGAAGGTGGCCTGGCTGGAGTTGACGCCGTTGAAGAAGGGGTCATATTGAGTACGCAACGCGGCGTTCCGACTGAGCAGGGTGTAGGCGTAGGCGACCGAGTGTGCACTCACGTCGGTGAGCCAGTTGTGTAGGGCGGCATCCGCCTCCGGGCCGGGCCCCACACAACCGGCGAGGAACGTGCCGCCCAGAACCAAGGCGAGGGCTAGGGCCCAAGCTCGCTTCAGCCGTCGCCCGCTAAGCCTTGACAATCACCGTGCCTTGCATGCCCGGGTGGAGGGTGCAGTAGTAGTCGTAGGTGCCGGGAGTCAGGAACTGGACCGCCCATCGGTAGCCAGCACCTTTGGTCGGTGAGTTGATCAACTCCTGGTCAATCCACCACACGTTGTGCTGGTCGTACTGATCTGTCCAGATCCACTCCACGACAGCTCCCACCGGGACCGTCATCTGGTCGGGCACGAAGGAACCAACCGTATTGACGTTGTGATAGATGATCACCCGGTACGCGGGGTTCCTGGGTGGTGCTGGGATGGCCTTGATCTTGAGATTGGAGTTGGGTTGAGTCACGTGGTTTCCGGGTTGCGCCGCAATGTGCGCCCCGCCGGGGGTGCCGGCGTCGCCGAAAAAGCTACAGCCGGTCAGGAGCGACCCTAAGACCAGGGCGGCGACCATGGCTCCGGCACTGCGACTCCGAAGTCGCGCAGCCGTACCGTGCAATTGCCCCGCCAGCATGGATTTAGGATAGCCGCCCTAGGCCAACCCGGGAGGATCTCATGAGCGATGCAGTAGCCAAGCCCTCACCGGGCGGCCTTCCTCACACGCCCCGGCAGCGGGCGCTCGCCGCCGTGGCGGCGCTGGCCGAAAGGTACCCAGCTGCCTGTGCCTTGACCCACTCCAGCCCACTGGAGCTTCTCGTGGCCACCATCCTGTCGGCCCAGACCACCGACCAGAAGGTCAATCAGGTGACACCGGCTCTGTTCGCCCGTTACCAGGATGCGGTCAGTTACGCCGGCGCGGATCCCTCGGAGTTGGAGGGCTTGATTCACGCCACCGGCTTCTTTAGGGCCAAGTCGCGGGCGCTGATCGGGATGGGCAAGGTGCTCTGCGAGGAATTCGACGGCCAGGTGCCGGACACGATGGAGGGCCTGACCAGGTTGCCTGGGGTGGGCCGGAAGACAGCCAACGTGATCTTGGGAGTTGCCTTCGGCAAGCCCGGCTTTCCCGTCGATACCCACGTCGGCCGGCTCACCAACCGGCTGGGAATCGTCCGCGTTCAGGATCCGGTCAAGATCGAGCGTGAAGTCTGCCGGATGGTCCCCCCGGTGGAGTGGACAGGGCTCAGTCTGCGCCTGATCCTGCACGGTCGGGAGGTCTGCCTGGCGCGCCGGCCCCGATGTGAGGTGTGCTTGCTCGAAGCATGGTGTCCCTCGTCGCTGCTGCGGGCCAAGCCCCAGTCAAAGAAGGCGACTAGCGGTCGCGGAAGTGCGGCTCGCGGTGCTCCTGGACCGCGCTCCAGCCCTCGCGGGCGTCCTCACTAGCCAGCGCCTCGGCCTGCGCCCCAGTCTCAAAGTCAAGAACTTCGGAGAGGCTGGCGCCACCTTCGGCGAGGGCCAGGGTGTGCTTGAGGTTGCGCAGGACGGGAGCGGGCAGCGCCGCCAGGGAAAGAGCCCAGTCCAGGGCAGCCTCCTGCAATTGGTCGCTTGGTACCAGCCGACTTGCCAGACCCAGTTGCAGGGCTCGCCCCGCGTCGAGTGGTTGCCCCAGGAGCAGGATCTCCTTAGCGGCGCCGGGGCCGACCAGGTGGGTCAGCATCCAGGTCGCACCGCCACCGGGGTGGATCCCCAGCCGAACGAAGGGAGCCGCCAGGCGGGCGTCCTCCGAGACGATCCGGAGGTCGCAGCAGAGGGCCAGGTTTAATCCGGCTCCTATGGCTGGTCCATTGATCGCCGCGATGGTTGGGATGGCCAGGTCTCGCAGATCGAGGAAGGCGCGGTAGTAGTCCCCGAGATCCCGGCGCCGGCTGGCGAGGTCGGGCGCCCCCGCGCCCAGCGAGCCGAGGTCGGCTCCGGCGCAGAAGGCGGTTCCCGAGCCGGTCAGGATCAAGACCCGGACCGAGCTGTCGTTGGTCACCAACGACAGCTCCTGGCGCAGTGCCTGGGCCAACTGCGCAGTCAGGGCGTTGCGCCGCTCTGGTTGATTGAGGGAGAGGTGGAGGATGCCCGACGCCGGGCGTGAGCTGAGGACGAGTCGGGGTCCGGAATCCCCCGGTGCGGAAGTCACCAAGGGAGCATAGCGGGGGCTTCTCCCGGTGATCCCGGCGCGGTGCCCGTTGCTATACTCGGAAGCCCCTGGCGAGTTCACGGACCAGGCTGGCAGCGGGGTGGAAATTGAAGCAACGCTCGGCTGCGCGGGTGGTGGTGCTTGCCGCCGGTAGGGGGACGCGGATGCGTTCCCGAGTAGCCAAGATTTGGCACCCCGTCGGAGGCCGGTCACTGCTGGAACATTCGCTACGGACCGCTGAGTCGTTCGGCACCGGCCGTCCCATCGTGGTCGTGGCAGACCTCGATGGGGAAGGCCTGGCCGAACTTGGGGAGCGGGCCCACCTGGTCCGCCAGGCCGACGCCCGAGGCACTGCCGCTGCGCTCGCTGCGGCCCGCCCAGTGCTGGCCGGAGAGGAAGCCGTTCTGGTTATTCCCGGCGACATGCCCTTGCTCAGCGCGGCTTCGCTCGAGAGCCTGCTGCGAGCCCTGGACGAGGCCGAGGTGGGTGCGGCGGTACTGACTGCAAAGGTAAGCAACGCCAGCGGCTATGGCCGCGTCCTCCGCACGGCCCACGGCAGCCTGGAGCGGATTGTCGAGGATGCTGACGAGCCCTGGGATGGGGCCCCCGCCGAGGTCAACCTGGGCACCTACGCATTCGCCCTGCCGGGTCTCTGGGAGTCTCTGGATCAACTCAGCGCTGACAACGCGCAGGGTGAGCTCTACCTGAGCTGGCTGCCGGAACGGGTCCAAGGTGGCGCGGTCACGGTCGAGGTGGTCGACCCCGCCGAGGCGATTCAGGTCAATGATCGTGTTCAGTTGGCCCAGGCGGAGGCGGCCCTGCAGCGCCGGACACAACGTCGGCTGATGCTGGCCGGGGTCACCATCACCGACCCCGAATCTACTTGGATCGACTGCGACGTTGAGGTGGGCCAGGACACGGTGATCGCTCCGGGCACAGTGATCCGGGGCCGGACCCGAATCGGCTCCGATTGCCTGATCGGGCCCTTTGCCGAGATGGAGGATGTCGACGCGGGGGACGGATGCCGGATCGGCCGTTCCCACCTGAGCGGTTGTAAGCTGGCCGACGGTGTGGATGTCGGCCCCTTCAACCGCGTTCGCCCTGAGTCTGTCCTGGGCCCCAAGTCTCACCTGGGGACCTTCACCGAGGTGGTGCGGAGCCAGGTCGGTGCGGGAAGTCAGATACCTCACCTCAGCTATGTCGGCGATGCCGAGGTAGGCCAGGATGTCAATTACGGCGCCGGTAGTATCACCGCCAACTGGGATGGGCAGGTGAAGCACCGGACCGTGATTGGAGACGGTGCCCGTCTGGGCAGCGGGACCATCATGGTCGCCCCCGTCGAAGTGGGGGTCGGGGCATACAGCGCTGCCGGCTCAGTGATCACTGGCGATGTGCCGGCGGGATCTCTGGCGGTGGCGCGGACCCGACAGCGAAATGTTCTCGGTTGGGTGGCTCGGCGTAGGCGCCAGGGCAAGTCAGTGGCGGAGGAGAAGTCGTGAACGGATCCGAGGGGCCGCTCATGCTGCTCTGCGGCACCTCCAATCTCGACCTGGGTCGGCGCATCTCCGAGGAGGTCGGGGTACCCCTGGCGCCGATGGAGGTGACGCGCTTCGCGGACGGCGAGTTCGACGTCAAGATCGGGGAGTCGGTGCGTGGACATGACGTCTTTCTGATCCAGTCCACCTGCCCGCCTGTGAACGACAACTACATGGAGCTCTTCGTCATCCTCGATGCCCTGCGTCGGGCCAGCGCTGCCCGCATCAACGCGGTGATGCCTTACTACGGCTATGCCCGCAAGGAGAAGAAGACGCAGGCCCGCGATCCCATCTCCGCCAAGCTGATGGCCAACTTCCTGCAGGTCGCCGGCGCCGAGCGGATGATCGTCCTCGACCTCCACGCCGAGGCCATTCAGGGATTCTTCGACATCCCCGTCGATGCCCTCACCGCCAGCAAGATCCTGGCCGCCCACCTTCGGACGCGGCACGGTCGCCAGCCCCTGGTGGTCGTCTCTCCCGACGTCGGAGGTACCGCCCGGGCGCGCGCCATCGCGCGACGGCTGGACTCCCCTCTGGCGATCATCGACAAGCGCCGACCCCGCGACGACGACATCGAGATTCTCAATGTCATCGGTGAAGTCGACGGGAGTCGTTGTGTGCTGGTGGACGACCTGATCTCCACCGCCTCGACCTTAGCTGGGGCCGCCAACGCCCTAATCAGCAAGGGGGCGACCTCAGTCGATGTCCTGGCTACCCATGGCGTTCTCAGTGAAGGCTCTCTGGTCAAGCTGGAGGAGGCCCCGGTCGACGAGGTGGTGGTCACCGACAGCATCCCGCTCTCGAAGGAGCTGGCGGAGAGTGGCAAGGTGACTCAGGTTTCGGTAGCTCCCCTGATCGCTGAGGCGATCGTCCGGGTCCACGAGGGACGAAGCGTCTCGGCCCTGTTTCGATGATCAGATTCGCCTGCTAGACTCGGTCGGAAGATGAGCTCTGGCTCACCCGATGCCATACCAAACGGACCGCTGATCCGGCGCCCCCGGGGGAGGGTGGGAGAGCCACCAGCTGGGATTGCCCCAGCCGGGTCCCGGTGAGCCCCGACGAGACCGGAATCAAGTCGACGCGGGCCCACGCATGATCGGATGGCTGGTCGTGGTCCTGGTTGTGGCTCTGGTTCTGGCCGGCCTCTCGGCGACGGCGGAGACCTCCCTGACCGCAGTGAGCCGGATCTGGCTACGCGGCCGCCGCGCCGAGGGAGACCGGCGCGCCGCCTTGGTGGAGACGCTGCACCGCAATCCCGGGGGCTATTTGGGCACGATCCTGGTCACCAACACTCTGGCCCTGATGCTCGCCTCGTCGTCGGCGACGCTTTTGGCGGAGCAGCACCTGGGCGCTGGGGCGGGTCTCTGGTCGGCGGTGGCTTTGGCGATCCTGGTGCTCCTGTTCTGCGAGCTCGGGCCAAAGACCTACGCCCTGCAACACAGTGAATCGATGTCCCGCCGGGTGGTCCGCCCGGTGGCCCTGGCGACCCGCCTCCTGTCCCCGGTGGTGGTGATTCTCACCGCGATCTCGTCCCTGGTCTTCCGCGTCCTGCCCGGTGAGGGAGGCCGGCGCAACCCGTTCCTCTCTGAGGAGGAGTTGAAGGAGCTGGTCCTGGCCAGCGAGCAGGAGGGTGTGGTCGAAGAGGAGGAGCGGGAGATGATCCATGGCGTCCTGGAGATGACCGACAAGCCCGTCCGCGAGGTGATGGTGCCCCGGGTCCAGATGGTTGCCCTGCCCTCCGACTCTACCGTTGCTGAGGCCATCAGCGAGATACGGGAGCATGGCCATAGCCGCATCCCTGTGTATGAGGAGACGGTGGACAACATCACCGGCGTGATTTACGCCAAGGACCTGCTCGCGACCCGGACCCACGGTGATCCCCAGGGCCCCCGGGTGGGAACCCTGGCTCGATCTCCCACGTTCGTCCCCGAGGCCAAGCGCCTGGGCGAGCTGCTCCAGGAGATGCAACTGGCCAAGATCCACTTGGCGGTGGTCGTCGACGAGTACGGCGGAACGGCGGGGCTGGTGACCATCGAAGATGTGCTTGAGGAGATCGTGGGGCCAATCCGGGACGAATACGACCTGGCCGAGCAGGAGGAGGTCCAGCTGGTCGGCCCCAACGAGGCCCTGGTCAGTGCGTCGGTCAGTCTTGACGACGTCAACGAACTGCTCCGGCTGCACCTGGAAGGGGAGGACTTCGACTCGGTCGGGGGGTTGGTATATGCCCACCTGGGCCGGATTCCGTCCGTTGGCGATTCAGTCGATGCCGGAGACGGCATCACCATCACGGTCGAAGCGATCGACCGCCGGGCCATCCGCACGGTGCGTCTCAGTTCGTCGCGACCCTTCCCGGTGGAGGGCGAGGGCCAGGATGCCGCGCCGGCGACGAGCTCGTCTGCCCCCGAGTCCCCCTAGGTGGCCGAACTCGTCAGTGATGAGGGGATAGTTCTTCGCCGGCGAGCCTTCGCCGAGGCCGACCGCATCCTCGTCTTCTTCACCCGTGACCAGGGCAAGATCAGCGTCCTGGCCCGGGGGGCTCGCCGCGCCAAGGCCCGCAATGCGGCCGGCCTCGACCTGCTGACTCGCTCGGAGCTCCTCTTGGTGCCGGGCCGGACCATGTCGGTACTGGCCCAGGCCCGTGCCGTTGGACTGCCCTGGCCGGGCGCCGACATCGTGCGCACCGCCTGCGGTGCGGTCCTGGCCGAGCTGGTCGACGCCACGGTGGAGGAAGGTCACCCCGACCCCGCTCTATACCAACTGGTCAGCGCTGCCCGGGAACGGATGGCGAGCTCAGCCGAGGACGCTCGCTTGGAGCTGGCGCTGGCGTCTTTTCAACTCGCCGCCGGGGGCGGCTATCTACCAGACCTGCACCGCTGTGCCATGTGCGGCGAAGTGCTCGAGGACCGCGAAGGCGGATTTCTGCCGGCCCTGGGGGGCATTGTCCAGGGAGGCTGCTGGACCGCTCAGCCCGGGGTCATGCCCTGTGCCGCCGCAACCCTGCGGATTCTGCGTCGCATGGAGTCGGGAGACGTCCCCCTGCTACGGCGGCTGCGCTGGCCCGAGGCACTACGAGACGAGGTTGAGTCGATCCTGCTGGCTCATCTCGAGCACCACCTGGACCGGCCCCTAAAGGCGGCCAGGATTCTGGCCGATCTGCGTGGCTTAGCCGCCCCCCGCGTCTGAGTAGGTCCGCGGTCAGGTATGGACGGCCGCCGCCGGATCGGCGGCGAGGAGAAGGTCGGGCCGGTGGTGCCAGCGCTCGAAGAATCGCCTGAAGTTGAGCCGGCTCAACCGCTCCCGCTCGTCCGGGTCGGTATCCTCCCAGCCTCGATGTCGGTGCATGACGGCAGGAAGGTCGGGAATGCGCTGCTGCTGGAGTCCCAGGGAACGCAGGGTCAGCGAGTAGTTGAAGTCGAGCAGGCGATAGAAGCGGTAGCGTTCATCGAGGAGTCCGGTCTCCTGCAGTCTCTCTCGCTTGAAGGCCAGACAGTAGCCATCGATGGCGTCCACCCAGATGGTGTCGGCGTCGGTGAATTCGCGCATGTCGCGGCTCACGGCGCCCCAGCGGCCCACCGCCCCGATCTGGGGATCGCGCAGCGCCATTTGCAGAGGGGTGAAGCAGTCACCGGTCAGCTCCACCCCGGTGTCCAGGATCAAGATCACGCTACCCCGGGCTGCCCGCAGGGTGGCATTGCGGGCGGCGCCTTCGCCCAGCTGGTGATCCGCGTGAAAGGCGCGAATGGAAGCATCCTCCCGACCCAGCTGCTCGAGCACCGGACCCACGCCCTGGGCATCGTTGTCAACGACGAGGATCTCGACGGAGTGCTCTCCCCGGTAGCGCTGGATGCTCGCCACGCACCGGATCAGGTCCTCGGGATAGCCGTTGCTGACGATGCTCACCGAGACCTCCAGTTGGTCGGCTTCGGCGCGCTGGTCGGCAACTTCGAGCGGTGAAGAGATGAGTCCCAGCCGGTGATCCAGGGCGGTTGCGGCACGGTAGACAGTTGCGCTGGGACCGTCTTCGGGCACCACATCGAGACCCAGGAGTGAGACGCGGGTAGCGTCCGCCTGGGGAAAGTCCCCCTGACTTCGTTGCTTCGAGCGGGCGTTGGCAACCTCCCTCCAAGAGCCAGGTTCGGGAAGTGCTTGGAAGGGGCGCTCGACTCCGAGACCGAGCCAACTGTCCGCCTCGAGGAGACCGGCTCGCCTGGTCGCGGCGGAGAGGTCCCTGGCCCGGGCGAACTCCCATACCTGGGAGAGGGCCAGGGGCAGATTGAGGTTGTCCTCGAGAGCGCTGAGCACACCATCGGACATGGCCTTGACCCGGGTTTGATCAAGGGTGCCTTCGTCGCAGGCCGCCAGTCGACGCAAGCGCTGTAGTCCCCGCTGGGCCGCTGCCAGCGAGGCCAAAGTGAAATTGAGACGGGCGCCGTAGCGGACAGTCGCGCAGAGGTAGCGGAAAGCTAGGGGATCGAAACCGCGGTCGGCCAGGTCCTGAATGGTGTAGACGTTGCCCTGAGACTTGGCCATCTTCACCCCATCCGCGAGGAGATGCTGGCCGTGCACCCAGTGGCGCACGAACGTCGTCCCGGTCGCACCTTCGCTCTGGGCTAACTCGTCCTCATGGTGGGGGAAGATGTTGTCGACGCCCCCCGTGTGGAGGTCGATCTCTTCCCCCAAATAAGCCATCGACATCGCCGAGCACTCGATGTGCCAACCGGGATAGCCCCTGCCGAAGGGACTGTCCCAGACCATCAGCTTTCGTCCCGGCTCAGCCTGACGCCAGAGGGTGAAGTCGGCGGGGTGGCGTTTGGCGGGGTCGGCCTCCGCCCCGGCCGCGCGCTGCAGCTGTTCTAGGGAGTTCCCCGAAAGTGCGCCGTATGCGGCCTGGGCGGCCGTGTCGAAGTACACGGTGCCATCCACCGTGTAGGCCAGTCCGCGCTCGAGAAGACGTTCGACCAAAGCCACCATTTGAGGCACGTGATCGGTGGCGCGGGGAAAGATATCCGCCGGCTCGATGCCCAGCATCGCCTCGGCCTGGTGGAACTCCTCCTCGAATTCGTGGGCGATTTCGGCCGGGCTCTTGCCGGCGGCGAGGGCGGCGGCGATCACCTTGTCGCCACCGCGCTCGGCCATCTCCTGGCGCATGTGCCCGACATCAGTGATGTTCTTGACATGCAAAACCTGCCAGCCCTGGCTGCGGGCCACCCGCTTGATCCAGTCGGCGAGCAGGTAGGTACGCAGGTTGCCAATGTGTACCGAGCGGTAGACGGTGGGGCCGCAGCTGTACATCCGCAGGTGCTCGGGCTGGCGCGGCTCTAGCTCGCGGACCTGTCTGGTCAGGGTGTCATGGAGCCGGAGCACGTCTCGATGCTAGCAGTGGAGCGGAACCGGCCTGGGGAGGAGTGTGGGCGTCGACAATGGGTGCTGATGGCCTCACCTGTTGAGTCAGAGTCGCCGCTCCGAAGGACGCTCATGTTGCTGGGCGGCAATGAGTGGAAGGATGCCTCGGCGGAGGCGGACACTTGGTGGCTCTCCCGGTCTTCACGCCCGGTGGTCACGGTGATCACGTCGGCGGCCCAGGACATTCCCGACACCCAGGTGGCCTGGGCCGCCGATCACTTCCGGGAGTTGGGTGCCAAGGTCGAAGGATGCCAAATTCAATCGCGCCGCGATGCCGCCGACACGCACCTGCTCGAGCAGCTGGCTCAAGCCGCCGCCATCTACCTGTGCGGAGGCGATCCGGGCGCTGCTCAGCAGGCACTCTGGGACACGCCCGCCGCCACTGCTCTGCTAGCCGCCTATCGCGCGGGGGTTCCCCTGGCCGGGTCCAGCGCGGGTGCCATGGTGCTGGGCGCGGTTTGCCTGGTTCCCGGCCAGGATTTCGCCACCCGTCCCGGCTTGGGCCTCTTTGCCGCTGCGGTCGTGCCCCATTGGCGGGGAGCGAATCGGCGCTGGCGGGAGACCGCTCACCGGTTATCCGAGGAGAGCGAGGTCATCGCCGTCGACGAGTCCACCGGCGCTTGTTGGGATGGGCGGACTTGGAGCGCGCGGGGGCCGGGTCGGGCGCTGGTGGTGGGTCGGGATGGCGAGTTCCCTGTGGGGAAGGGACGACCATCGCCGCCAGTAGAATGACGGCCACTGGCTGAGCCCAGGTCGCTCTCCGGCGCACCCTGCCGGGACCGCTGGAGGTCTTGATGACGGAATCCGCCGCCAACCCCCTGGAGACCCTGGTCTCTCTCTGTAAGCGCCGCGGTTTCGTTTTTCAGAGCAGCGAGATCTATGGTGGTATCAACGCGGTCTACGACTTCGGACCGCTCGGGGTCCGCCTCCGCCGGCGCATCCGCGACGCCTGGTGGCGGCAGATGGTTGACCTTCGTGACGACGTCGAGGGCGTCGAGGCCGCCATTCTGATGAATCCCACCGTGTGGGAGGCGTCCGGCCACTTGACCAACTTCAGCGATCCCCTGGTGGACTGCCTGGGCAAATGCCATCAGCGCTGGCGGGCGGATCAATTGGACGGTACGACCTGCCCTAACTGCGGTGGCCCGCTCAGCCAGCCTCGTCAGTTCAACCTGATGTTCAAAACCTTCGTCGGCTCGGTGGAGGACGCGAGCTCGGTCGTGTATCTCCGCCCCGAGACCGCGCAGGGCATGTTCGTCAACTTCAAGAACGTGGTCAACAGCTCGCGGCAGCGGGTTCCCTTCGGCATCGCCCAGATCGGGCGCAGCTTCCGCAACGAGATATCAACCGGCAACTTCATCTTTCGGCTCCGTGAACTGGAGATGATGGAAATGGAGTGGTTCTGCCAGCCGGGCCAGGACGCTCAATGGTTCGATTACTGGTGTGAGCAGCGGATGGCCTGGCACGAATCACTAGGGTTGAAGCGAGACCATCTTCGTCTTCGCCCGCACGGCGACCAGGAGAAAGCCCACTATGCGCTGGCGTCGAGCGACATCGAATACCTGTACCCCTGGGGTTGGGCTGAGCTGGAGGGGATCGCCCGGCGCGGCGACTACGACCTGCGCCGCCACCAAGAAGTGAGCGGCCGCGACCTCCAGTACACCGACCCCCAGACCAATGAGCGCTATCTCCCCTATGTGGTCGAGCCAGCGCTCGGGGTGGACCGGACCTTCCTGGCTTTGCTGCTGGACGCCTATGACGAGGAGGAAGTCCGCGGAGAGACCAGGGTGGTGCTACATCTCAAGCCCAGCGTCGCTCCCTTTCAGGTGGCGGTTCTGCCGCTGCAAAGAAAGCCGGAGCTGGTCGAAGTGGCTCGACGAGTCGAGCACGAACTGCGCCGGCTTTTCTCGACCGACTACGACGACACCCAATCGCTGGGGCGCCGCTACCGGCGCCAAGACGAGATCGGTACGCCGCTGGCGATCACCATCGACTTCCAGACCCTCGAGGACCAAGCGGCGACCATCCGTGATCGCGACACCATGGAGCAGGTGCGCGTCTCGCTCGACCAACTGGCCACTGTCTGCGCCGAGCGACTGAAGCTGGAGGAGTAGCTGAGAGGGCGGCTAGACCCCGCCCTCGCGGTTGCTGAGAACGCAGAACTCGTTGCCCTCGGGGTCGGCGAGAACGACCCAGCTCACGTCGGGACCCTGGCCGACGTCGGCTCGGCGGGCGCCCAACGCCAATAGGCGGCCCACCTCCGCGTCCCGATCATCCGGGGCGAGGTCAATATGGAGGCGGTTCTTAACCGACTTGCCCTCGGGGACAGGTACAAAGATCAGGGCCGGATAGGTGTCATCGTTCCGGGCGACCACCACCTCGTCGGGCTCCTCATGCACGATGTTGTACGACAACACCTCGGCCCAGAAACGGGCCAGGCGGGACGGACTGCGGGAATCGATCACGACCGAATAAAATCGCGAACCCACAAGGTGAAATCCTAGTCGCGCCAAGGCTTACCGGTTCGTACTCAAGGCAACCAGGCGGCTTGAGGGACCCCGGTTATGCTGTCCCGGCTTGATGTCAGATCCGGCGCTCGACCTGGCTCCCCGGACCAGGGCCAGGTTATGGCTCATGGCGGCAGCCCTGGTGATCTGGGCCGCCGCCTACCTGATCATTTCGCTCGCTGGGGAAGTCTATCCCTGGTGGGGTGGAGGGATCTTCATCAGCATGGCACTCATTCCCGCCGTGTTGATGGCCGCCGCCCTGCGAGGAAGATCGCCCCAGGGGCTGGCAGGTGCCACAGTCGTGCTGGCGGCGTGGTCGACGATCTTGGGTGTACTAGGGCTGGTCAGCCTCATCGGGTTGCCTCTCCTGTTGGTGGGAGTACTGGCATTTCGGACCATTCCGGCCTGCGCCGACGGCCGACTGGGCCGTCCCGACCGGCGGTGGTCGAGGCGTGTACTGGGCCTCAGCCTGGTTCTGGGCTTCTGCTATGCGTTGCTGGCAATAGTTGTGTCGATCCTCTCGTCGGGCTGATCACGAAGTTGCGTCCCCTGGCCCTCTCCCGGCTGGCTCCCTACAACTCCTAGCCGGCAACCTCAAGCGGCTGCCGGGCGAACTGCTCCAGGTAGAGACGTGAGTAGGCGCCGCCCTGAGCCAGCAGTTCGCTGTGGGATCCCCGCTCCACGATTTGACCGTTCTCCATCATGAGGATCAGGTCGGCGGCCAGTATGGTCGAGAGGCGGTGGGCGATGGCGATCGTGGTCCGACCCTCCATGAGCTGGCCGATGGCGTTCTGAATCGCACGTTCGCTGTGGCTGTCCAGCGCACTGGTCGCCTCATCCAAGATGAGAACGCGGGGGTTTTTGAGAATGGCTCGGGCCAGCGCCACGCGCTGCTTCTCGCCGCCGCTGAGGCGGTAGCCACGTTCGCCTCCGATCGTGTCGTAGCCGTCGGGGAGTTCCATGATCCGATCGTGGATGGCCGCCGCCTTGGCGGCCGCCATCATCTCTTCGTCGTCGGCGTCGGGACGGCCCACGAGCAGGTTCTCCCGGATCGCGCTGTGGAAGATGAACGTCTCTTGGGTGACCACTGCGGTGGCGGCGCGCAGGGTGGTGTGGCTGAGATCCCGCAGGTCGTAGCCGTCCAGAGTGATCCTTCCCGCGTCGACGTCGTAGAGACGGGCCATTAAGTAGGTAAGCGTGGTCTTGCCGGCTCCGCTCGGTCCCACCAAGGCCACCAGCTGCCCGGGGTCTGCTTCGAAAGTCACCCCCCGAACCGCCGGTGCCACACCCGGGTCATAACTGAAGGACACGTTCTCAAATCTAATCCGCCCCTTGATGGTCGCGGTGGGGATGGTGATCGCTCCCGGGCGGTCCTCGATTTCGACGGGAATGTCGAGGTATTGGAAGATCCGATCAAAGAGGGCCAGCGCTCCTTGCATCTCGACTTGGATGTTGAGCAGCTGGCCGATGGGGAAAAAGAGAGCGGACTGGAAGGTGGTGAAGGACACCAGGGTCCCCACCGACACGCCTCCCTTGAGGCCGGCATGGAGAACCAGTCCAGCCATCAGGTAGACGCCCGCTGGGAGGATCGAGAAGAAGGTCTGGATGAACCCGAAGAACCAGCGGCCGACCATCTGCTGGCGGATCATCAAGCCGGTCAGCCGGGAGGTTTCGACCACATAACGATCTCGGGCCGTCTTCTCCCGGCCGTAGACCTTGGTGAGCAGGATCCCGCTCACTGAAAGCGTCTCCTCAGCCAGAGCGGAGAGGTCGGCCAGGGTCGCCTGGGTCTGGGCGCTGACCCGGCGCCGGACCTCGCCGACCCTGACCGTGACCAGGATGAAGATGGGCAGAAGGGCCACCGAGAGGAGGGTCAGCTGCCAGCTCAGGAAGGCCATTCCGGCCAGCGTGGCTCCCGTCCTGGTCAGGTTGGAGACAGTGCTGGTGGCGGTGTTGGTGATGACTGAGTCCACCCCCCCGACGTCGTTGGCCAACCGAGACTGGATCTCTCCCGTCCTAGTCGCGGTGAAGAAGCGCAGGGGCAGGTTCTGCAGGTGGCTGTAGAGGGCGACCCGGAGGTCCTGCATCATCCGCTGGCCCACGACCGCGTTGAGGTAGGTCTGCCAGACGCCGAGCCCGGTGCTGATGATGGGAGTGATCACCATGATCCCGAAAAAGATGAGCAGGAGCCTGGGATCGTGCTTCAGGATCGCGTCGTCGATGATCAGCTTGAGCATGTAGGGGTTGACGATGCCGAGCATCGCCACCACCATCAGGATGGTCAGGATTCCCACCACCTTGAGCCGATAGGGGCGGAAGAGCTTGACCACTCGGCGCACCGTGCCCTTGGCCCGGGGGGTGATCTGGGAGGGATCGCGGAACGACGAGGGGCGGGGAGGTACGCGACCGGCGGCTCCGGTGTGGTGCATTGCCATGTCAGTCGTTAGTCCTCTGGCCCGAGCGTGGGGTTAGCTGGTCCTGGTGGCCCGCACGCGAGGAGGGGCACGACCGAAAGTCGCTGTTTCGATCCTAGCACCGCCTTCCCCTTCATCTGACCAGGAGATCACCACCCAACCGGCGCCGGTACACTCACTTGGGAAAGTTCAGGAGAGGAGGCGGTGTCAATGACAGGGGCCGCAGTTCGTAGCCGGCCCAGCCCGGCGCGGAAGTCTCGTTCGAAGTTCGTCTACGACTTCGAAGAGGGAAGCGCCGACATGCGCAAGCTGCTCGGCGGCAAAGGAGCCGGTGTCGCCGAGATGACTCGCGCAGGCATGCCGGTGCCCCCGGGCTTCACCATCACTACCGAGGCGTGCAACGCCTACATGAATGCCGCCGATCAGTTCCCGCCGGGGCTGATCGACGAGGTCAGAGAGCATCTGCAAACCCTGGAGACCAAGGCCAAGAAGGGACTGGGTAGTCCCCAAGATCCGCTTTTGGTCTCGGTACGCTCCGGGGCCGCTCTGTCCATGCCGGGGATGATGGACACCGTCCTTAATTTGGGACTCAACCGACAGACTCTGGAGGGATTGGCGCAGAAGACGGGAGATCGTCGTTTCGCGCTCGACGCCTACCGTCGCTTCATCCAACTCTTCGGCCGGATCGTCAAGGGTGTCGATGGGGATCTCTTCGAGCGCGAGCTGGAAGCTGCCAAGAAGACCGCCAAGGCGACCAGCGACGCCGAGTTGCCCGAGGCGGAGCTAACCGACCTGGCGGAGCGGTTCCGCGCGATCTATCGCGAGCACACCAAGGAAGACTTCCCCGAAGACCCCTGGGAGCAGCTGACCCAGGCGATCGCGGCTGTTTTTTCATCCTGGAACGGAAGGCGGGCGGTCGCCTACCGGGAGTACAACCGCATCCCCCACACCCTGGGTACGGCGGTGAATGTCCAGGCCATGGTTTTCGGCAACATGGGCGACGACTCGGGGACCGGGGTCGCTTTCACCAGGGATCCTGGTACGGGCGAGAAGAAACTCTTCGGGGAGTACCTCCTCAACGCCCAGGGCGAGGACGTGGTGGCCGGCATCCGCACCCCCCAACCGATCGAGACCTTGCGCCAGGCACTCCCCAAGGTCTACCGGAACTTTGCCGAGATCGCAGGCAAGCTCGAGGCTCACTACCGCGACGTCCAGGACATGGAGTTCACCATCGAGCGGGGCAAGCTCTACATGCTTCAGACCCGCGGTGCCAAGCGAACTGCGGCGGCCGCCGTCAAGACCGCCATCGACATGCTCGCCGAAGGGATCATCAGCGAGGAAGAGGCGCTGGGTCGGGTCGAGCCGGAACAGGTCGACCAGCTTCTCCACCGCGCCATCGACCCCAACGCCCAAGTGCGGGTCCTGGCAACCGGATTGGCCGCCTCGCCAGGCGCCGCAACCGGTGCGGCCGTGTTCGATGCCGACCGGGCCGAGGCCGCGGCGAAACGGGGCGAGAAGGTGATCTTGGTTCGGATTGAGACCAATCCCGACGACGTCCACGGCATGATCGCGGCCGAGGGTGTGCTCACTGCCCGGGGTGGCCGTACCTCGCACGCGGCGGTGGTGGCTCGGGGCATGGGCAAACCCTGCGTTGCGGGGGCGGAGGACATCGCGGTGGACCTGGTCCGGCGCCGCTTCCAGGCAGGCGGGGTGACCATCAAAGAAGGTGACGTATTCACCCTGGACGGCTCCGACGGCCGGGTGATCGAAGGCGTGGTGGCCACGGTCGAGCCGAGCGTTTCGGGTGACCTCGAGCAGCTCTTGGCGCTAGCCGACCGGGTCCGCCGACTGCGGATCCTCGCCAACGCTGACAACCCCGCTGATGCCACCCGGGCCCGCAACTTCGGAGCCCAGGGAATTGGACTCTGTCGGACCGAGCACATGTTCATGGAGCAGGAGCGGCTGCCCCATGTCCAGCAGATGATCCTGGCTCGAGACGGCGAAGCCCGTCGTCGGGCCCTGGCGCAGCTGCTGCCCTACCAGCGAGAGGATTTCCTGGGCATCCTCGAGGCAATGCAGGGGCTGCCGGTGATCATCCGGCTGATCGATCCGCCCCTTCACGAGTTTCTGCCCAATCACGACGAGCTGCTGGAGCAGGTGACGCGCTTGCGAGCGCTCCGGAAGTCACCGAAGAAGCTGGCCCGGGCGGAGAAGATGTTGGCCGCGGTGGAGCAACTGCGAGAGCAGAACCCGATGCTAGGACTGAGGGGTTGCCGGCTCGGACTACTCTTCCCGGAGATCATCGAGATGCAGGTTCGCGCCATCGCCGAGGCTGCCTCGGAACTCAGACGGCGCCGGGTAAAGTCGATTCCGGAGATCATGGTGCCCCTGGTAGGGCACGTCGAGGAACTCAAACGTTCCCGCGAGATCATTGAGGGCACCCTGAAGCAGGTCGCCAAGGAGCAGGGGGTCCGCCTCGCGATCAAGGTCGGGACCATGATTGAGGTACCCCGAGCGGCGCTCACCGCCGGTCAGGTGGCCGAGCAAGCTCAGTTCTTCTCATTTGGTACCAACGATCTGACCCAAATGACCTATGGCGTCTCCCGAGACGACGCCGAAGGCAAGTTCCTCAACCGCTACGTCGATGACGGAGTTCTGCCGTCGAACCCGTTTGAGCACCTCGACCCCGACGGGGTTGGCCGCCTGATGGCGATGGCAACCTCGGAGGGGCGCAAGACTCGCCCGGCCTTGGAGGTGGGGATCTGCGGTGAGCATGGGGGAGACGCCCAATCAATCGCCCTCTGTGAGCAGCTTGGCTTGGACTACGTGTCCTGCTCGCCGTTTCGCGTCCCTGGCGCTCGACTAGCCGCTGCCCAGGCGCGGATCTCGGCTCAGCGGGCAACTGACTAGCTGCGACCTCGGCCCCGCGCCTCGAGGAGAAGCGTGGCCAAGCCGCCGTGGGGTTGGCTCGGTGAACGGAGAGCTGAGAGCGGGAGCGCCGGGTGCGGTACGGTGTCGTTAGAGGCAAGGCCGATCGGGGGCGAAGTGGCGGCCCAGATCACCCTGGAGGAAGCGGATGCGAAAGTCTGATATCGGCCTTTTAGTCTTGCGGGTTGGAGCGGGGGGAATCCTGGCTGCCCACGGGGCGCCCAAGCTTTTCGGCGGAGCGGAGCGAGTGCCTCCGAGCTGGCTGGCTCGCTTGATGGGTTCTAACTACAAGCAAGCCTGGGCGCAGAGTGGTCCTGAGAACTTCGCCGCCGTCCTGACCAAGATGGGTGTGCCCGAGCCCGCCCTTGCAGCTCGTCTTAGCGGAGTCGCCGAACTAGGCGGCGGGCTCGCCCTCGCCGCCGGCGCGGCAACGCCTCTGAGCGCGGCGGTGATCGCAGCCAACATGAGTGTGGCGATTCGTAAAGCCCACTGGAAGGTGGGCATTTATGGCCAAGGCGGCTACGAGTTAGCCCTCAGCCTGGGGTTGGCTGCCGTGGCCGTCGGGCTGACTGGCCCGGGAGCCGTCTCGGTGGACGGGCTCTTCGGCAAGGGCCGCCGCTAGGGCCTGATGAGGGAGTCGAGGGCAGCCAGGTAACCCTCGCTGTAGGTGGGGAAGGGAACCACCGTGTCGCGGAGAAAACTGAGCGGAAGTTGGGCTTTGATGGCCAGCGTCGCCCAGCCGACGGCCTCATCCGCGGCTGGGCCCGCCAGCGCGGCGCCGACCAGGACTTGGCCAACTTTGTCCGCAACCAACACTACTTCGCCTCGGCTGATACCCTCAGCCAGCGCGCGTGCCGTCTCGGCCAGGTCGAAGGTGGCGCTGGCGATCGTGAGCTTGCCAGCCTCGGCCCGCTTCCGAGTTAGTCCCACAGCCGCCACCGGGGGATCGGTGTAGATGACCCTGGGAATCGCGCGGTAGTCAGCCACCGCGCTGCCACCCTGGATGTTGGCAGCGGCCACTTCGCCCTGGTATTTGGCCGTGTGGGTGAAGGGAGCGACCCCAGTGACATCACCAATTCCGAAGAGGCGCTCCTGACCCAGTGCCCGGCAGTGTTCGTCGATATCCAAGCGCTCGGCATCGCTGGCGAGGCCGTATGCCTCGAGTCCCAGGTCGCGGACCCGCGGCTTGCGCCCGGTAGCGACCACCAGTACCTGGGCGTGGCGGGGCTGATCGCGTTCACGGCGGACGAGCACACCGCCATTGGGGAGCGGCTCCACTGAATCCACGGCGCGCCCCAGCAGGACCTCGACCCCGTCAAGGCTGAGCGTCTCGGAGAGAGCCCGACCGAGCTCAGGCTCCTCTTGAGCCACGAGAGCGGGTGCGACTTCGATTAGACAAGTCCGGCAGCCGAAACGGGCCAGTACCTGGGCCAGCTCGCACCCGACGGGTCCGCCTCCCAATATGACGGCACTCTCCGGTAACTCAGAGGTCGACAGGACCCGGTCACTGAGCCAGTAGTCGACTTGGTCGAGCCCAGGCACGGCGGGCAAGCTCGGCATCGAGCCGGTGGCGATGACCAAGTCGTCCGCTGCAATCCTCTCGCCGTTGACCTCTAATACTCCCGGCTCGAACACTCGACCGCGGCCGCGTATTGCCTCCACGCCCCGCTCCTGCAACTGATGCAGGTGCTGCGAGTCGTCGCGGTGGTCGGCAATCCGGTCGCGGCGCTCGGTTGCCTTGCTATACGCCTCCCTAGGACGCCTCGATCGTTCTTCATCGCCGGAACTGAGGTGGCGGGAAGCGGAGTGAAGCATCGCCTTGCTTGGCATGCAGGCGAGAAAAGGACACTCCCCGCCGAAGCGAAGCTCCTCGATTACCGCGACCGACCGATCGGCCAGGCCCGCGCCCCAGACTGCTTCCGCACCCGAACCGCCACCCAAGATGACCACGTCGAAGTGTCGCATCGACCCAGCTTACGAGGCTGCTTGGCACCAAGCTGGCGATGCTCACTCGACTGTTATCGAGACCGCCGCACACCGGTGCCAGACGCTTACTCCGCAGTCAGAGTTGCAGGGACTTGGCCACGAGGAACTCCTCCAGGCCGTACCGTCCGAACTCCCGGCCGTGACCAGACTGCTTGACGCCTCCGAAGGGCGCGGAGAGGTTGAAGGCGCCACCGTTGACCTCGACGGTGCCCGCTCGCAAGCGCTTGGCAAACTCCAGAGCGTGGTCTTGGTCGGCGCACCAAACGGCACTGGCCAGTCCGTAGCGCGTGCCGTTGGCGATCTCCAGCGCTTCATCCTCATCGCCGTAGGGGATCACCGAGAGCACCGGACCGAAGATCTCCTCCTGGGCAATGGTCATGGCCGGTCGCACGTCGGCGAAGACGGTCGGGGCCACGAAGTAGCCGTGACCCAGCCCAGCCGGAAGGTCCAGTCCGCCGGTGACCAGACGAGCGCCTTCGGCTATCCCGACACTGATGAAGCCGCGGACCCGGTCTCGTTGCGCCTCCGACGCGAGCGGACCCAGCCGAGTTGATTCGTCAAGGGGATCTCCCAATCCCAACTTCTCGGCTGTCTCGACCGCCGTCGCCACCGCTCGCTCTTGGTCTCCCTTCGGCACCAGCAGTCGCGTCAACGCGGTGCAAGTCTGCCCAGCGTTGAGGAAGGCGTTGTAGACCGCGAACTTGGCCGCCTTTTCAACGTCGGCTCCGGGCAGGATCACGCTGGCTGACTTGCCTCCCAGCTCCAAGGTCACCGGGATCACTCGCTCCGCTGCCAGTTGCGAGATCCGTTGGCCGGCCCTGGTCGACCCGGTGAACGAAATCCGGTCGATCAGGGGGTGTGAGACCAGGCCTTCGCCAGCGGTAGGTCCGGCTCCCGTCAGCACGTTGAGGACTCCGGGAGGGAGCCCGGTTGCGTCGACGATCTGCGCCAGAATGAAAGCAGTGAGCGGCGCCACCTCGCTGGCCTTGAGGACGACAGTGCACCCAGCGGCCAGAGCCGGCGCGACCTTGGCCACCACCTGCTGCAGGGGATAGTTCCAAGGGGTGATCGCCGCCACCACGCCGACGGCCTGGCGCAGAGCCAGTACGTTGCCGATCTCCTCCTGAAACTGGAATTCGCGGAGGGCTCTGGTTGTCCCAGCGATGATCTCGATGGGGTTGCCGACCTGGATCGCCCGCGAGTGGCGAATCGGGGTCCCCACTTCCCGGGAGATGGATCGGGCCAGCGCCTCGGTTTCCGCCCTCAGGCCCTCGGCGATGGCGTCTAGGAACTGCGCCCTTCGCTCCGGAGTGGTCGCGGCCCAGGCCAGCTGTGCCTCCGTAGCCGTCTTGACCGCCCGGTCGATGTCCTCTTCCGACGCATCGGCAACCCGGGCTAGGACTCGGCCGGTGCCTGCCTCATGGACGGCGATGCGGTGAGTCGAGGTGCTCTCTACCCAGCTTCCCCCGACGTAGAACCGATCGTGCGTCGACTGCTCGGCACCGCCTATGGGGCCGCCTTTCGATGCCTCCGCGGCAACCTCCGCGCGCTCTGGCTGGGTGCTGGACACGACCCTCCGATCGTAGCGATTGGCCGGCCCCTGAGGGCGGGTCGGGCCGGATAATGGAGCCTAAAATTTGGGGAGACAGCCAAGGTGCGAACCGCTCGTTTCGCTGCCCCGGAGGGGATTCGATTCGCACTCGCTGACGCCCTCCCAACCGACACCAACGCGATTCGCTGGCTCGATCTGGGTCTGTCTACCCCGGAACTGCAGACAGCTATTCTGTCCGGCCGGTCACCGCAGCCCGGGGCGGAGATCTGGCCCGAGCTTCCCATCCTGGCTCCTCTCGCCCCCAACCGCATCTTTGCCATCGGGCGCAACTACCTGGCCCATGCCAAGGAAGGAGGAGCCAAAGCGCCGACCATTCCCATTGTCTGGGTCAAACTCAACTCAGCTGTGGTCGGAGACAGCGCTCCGGTCCTGATCCCGGCAGAACACGCCGAAGCCATCGACTACGAAGGCGAGCTGGCGGTGGTGATCGGTAAGCCGGGGCGGCGCATTGCCGAGGACAGTGCGCTCGGCCACGTGGGCGGTTACACCATCGCCAACGACGTCACCGCCCGGGACGCCCAAGACGCCATGCCGCAATGGACGTTACCCAAGAGCATGGCTACCTTTGCCCCCCTTGGCCCTCACTTTCTCAGCGCTGATGAGATACCCGATCCCCAGGCCCTGAAGATCGAGACCAGAGTTGGTGGCGAGGTGCGCCAGGAGGGGCAGACCAAAGACATGATCTTCTCCGTCGCCAAGCTTATCAGCTTCATCTCCGAGTACGTGGAACTCGCGGTTGGCGACGTCATCGAGACGGGCACGCCCGCCGGGATTGGCTGGGCCCGCAAGCCTAAGAAGATGCTCCGCCCGGGGCTGGAGGTTGAGGTTCTCATCGAGCCCATCGGTCGCTTGCGCAACCCGGTTCTGGCCGAGGAGGCCGCTTCGGGTGACTAGCCCAGGATCGAGACCATGTCGGGGATGAAGAACGAGCGTCAACTAGCCCCCTGGCTGGTCGGAGCGACCATCGAAACGGTGGGTCGCGTGGCCGAGCGCCACGGCAGTCGAGGGCGGCCCAAGCAACACCGGATGCACCGCTCTGAACGCCGTGAACAACTTCTTCAAGCCTGTTTGGTGGCGTTCGCCCGGGACGGGCTGGAGCTGACCACGATGGACTCCATCGCCAATACGGCGGGAGTCAGCAAGCCGCTCGTTTATCGACACTTCCACAACCGGCGTGAGGCGCTGGCCGCGGTCGTGGAACGGGAGAGTGAGCGGCTGCAGGGGTTGCTCCAGTTGGGTTCGCCCCCCGATGTGCCCCCAACCTTCGAGCAGCTGACTACCACCTTTCTCGTTTTTGCCTCTGACTCGCCTGCCTCATTTCGTCTGCTGTTTCATCTCGTGGATGCGGCAGCCGGGTCAGCCAAGCGGCGCGTTGACGAGCTTCGCGACCGGGTCGGGAGGGCCATGGTTGCCTCGCTGTTGAACGAGGTGGAGGCAACCGAGATCTCTGAGCAACCGGCCAATCCGGACGCCGCCTGGCTGGCAGGTATGGTCAGCTCTATCGTGGAGGGGGTCGCAGGCGGACTCGCCCGAGGAGAGGATCCGGCGCTTCGAGCGGGCGCCCTCCGCCAGCTGCTCCGCCCGGAGGGGCTGATGGCGGCCCTGGTTGCGTTCCGGAGTCCTGGGCGCGCGGTTGGCTCGCCGGAGCAGGTGCGAAGTTAACCATCCCCTGACCGACCGACATTCTCTCCCGGGCCGGGGTGTCGGCGAACTGCGGGGACCCACTCGTGTGGTCGGTGGGCCCGGCTCGGGCAAGACCGAGCTTCTCGTGAATCTGGCTGTCGAGTGGATCAGGTCCGGAAACGATCCCACCCGCCTGGTCCTGATCGTTCGCAGCCGGGCGAGCGCCGTGGCCGCGGAGGCCCGCATCGCGGCCAAGCTTCCCGAAGCCCATCCCGGGATTTTCATCCAGACTCACGAACGTTTGGCCCGGACTGTTTTGGCCAGGCTGGGTAGAGGCAACTCTCCCGGACAAGTCCTCTCTCGAGCCGGGGAATGGCTGGCGATGGGAGAGGCCCTGCGCCGAGCCGCTCCGTCTCTGCCGCGCCTCGGTCCCCTGGCCGAAGAGCCCTCATCGACCAACGACGCGCTAGCTGTTGTTTCCGCCGCCAAGCGCGCACTGGTGGGTCCTGGTCTGCTGGCAGAGCGACTGCGCGACGCGCCGGACACGCTCCGGGAGATCGCGGTGGTGGCGGCCAACTACCAGGATGTGCTGGACGAGATGGAGAGCCATGACCCCCGCGATGGCCATGGCCTGGCTATCGACGCCCTGGTAAGCGACCGCGGCGCCATGAGCGGATGGGCCGACCTCTTGCTGGTCGACGAGGCGGAGGATCTGAGTCCCGCCCAGTGGCTACTTCTGCGCGAGCTGTCGGCGCGACTGACTCCGCCTCAGCGTCTGGTTATGGCCGGTCATTGGAGCGAGTCCACGCCGGGCTTCCGAGGGGTTTCCAGCGAGTCGTCAAGTCGACCCTTCGAGGAGTACTTCCCCAGTGAGTTGAGGGCAGAGGACTGGGTGCTCGCAGGGGCTCTTCCGCCCTGGACGGTGGAGGCTGCCGCGAGCTTGGGCCTCGATCTTAGGGAGAGTGCCCCAACCAGGGAGGTCCTCGAGCCGGACTTTGTCCCCCGGGCGGCGTTTCGAGTCGCCGCCAGCGCCGCCATCTGGGTTGCCTCAGACGAAACCGAGGAAGCCCTTGCGGTGGCGAGAGAAATCCTTCGGGCCCGTTTGCAAGGCGAGCTGGACTTCAGCGATGTAGCCCTGCTCGTCCGCTCCTCCAACCGCCAGCTGGCACCCATCCGGGCCGCCCTCAATGCCGTTGGCGTGCCCTACCGGATTTCGGGCGGGGGAGAGGGCGCGGGTTCCCCTCTGGTCGGCGTGGCCCTGAACTGGCTCCGGGTGCTCAGCTCCCCAGCTGATTCCGATGCACTTCTGGAGGCCCTGGCGACCGGTCCCCGGGCCGTCCCTCCGGCTGCGCTGGCGGTCCTCCGCCGCGCCGCTGGGCGTCGCAACCTCTCCCCGGCCAGAGTCTTCTGGGACTGGGTCAGTGGAACGGGTGGTACGGCGGATCTAGGCGGTCGCGAGCGTGCCGAGGGGGAGCAATGGGAACTCCTCAAGGCTGCGGGCAACCCATGGCTGGAGGTGGCAGCGAGCGCCCCGCAAGCCCCAGGCCGACAGCTCGCCTGGGATCAGGTGCGCCGGATTCTAAGTCAAGTCGAGTTGGCGGCAGGACTGTCCGACCGAGCGCTGAGAGATCTGGAGGCGGCTGGCATCCTGGCAGATTTGAGCCGTTGTGCGGAGGCGACTGCGGACATGCAGAGTCGGCTAGGCCGCACGGCCCTGACCCTGCCGGACTGGCTGGAGCTGATTCGACGCGCGGTCCGCTATGCCGGAGGAGAGGTCCAACCAGCTTCGGATGAGTTGCGCCAGGAAGTGTCGGTGATGACCATCCGCCAGGCCAAGGGGCGGAGGTGGTCCCGCGTGTTCCTCTGTGGCTGTGCCCTTGGGACCATCCCAGGCCCGGGCGATGCCGGCGGCTTGCTCAACTCGGAGGAAGTCCAGGAGATGGTGCGCTGCGTGCCTGAGATGGAGGACGTGCTCTCCACTGGAGACCGTCAGCGCGACGCCGAGGCTCGCCTTTTCCTGGTCGGTCTAACTCGAGCCAGCGGCGAGACGACCTGCACTTGGCCTCGCCGCTCCCAGAGTCGTGCCGCCGAGCGGTCGCCGTTCCTGACTGCGCTGGTCGAGGCCGGCATCAAGGAGACCGCCGCCCCGCAGGCGCAGCTGGTGCAGCGAGAGGACTTGGTCACCGAGCTGGCCCTGGCGACACCGCAGTCGGCGCCAGCAGTGGGAGGCCCGAGCCTCAACCGCAGGGCGGCGGAACTCCTTCTGGCCCTCGGTCCCTGGGACCCCGTGGCGGATGGCGCAGCGGATCTTGGGTCGGTGATCTCACTCAGCGCCACCTCGGTGGCAGCCTGGCTCGCCTGTCCCCGCCAGTACCTGGCCCACCTGCTCGGCCCTGCCAGTGACTCGGACGTCAATCTCACCCTGGGCCTCCAGGCCCACCGGCTCCTTGAGATGCTGCACCGGGAGCGGCCGCAGTGGCAGGACGATCCACTGGCGTTTCGCAAGGCGGCCGATGTGCTGGTCCGGGACCGGGTCATGCCCGAGGTCCGCGCTGAACTTGGGAATGAGGTCGAGGTCCTCTTCGTCAACCTTTGGCTGGATCGCCTCCTCACACGGTGGGAGCGCCAGATCGTGGCCGCGGGACGTGATCGGGTCGGCGAGCCCATTGCCGCCGAAGTCTTCTTCGACGTGCCTCGGCAGGGGTGGCATCTTCGCGGCAAGGTGGACGCCCTCTGGCGGCATCCCGGAGGCGAGGTCGAGTTGATCGACTACAAGACCTCCAAGGACGACCTCAGCGAGGTAGCTGTTCGCAAGGAGGTGTTCGGTGTGCCTCCCGACGGCCCCAAGCAGTGGCAGCTCCCCATTTATCAGATCGCAGCGCGATCGGGTGGACTAGCTGAGGAGCTACCCGACGAGGTGCCGGCGCTGATGCGCAACTGGTACGTCGGGGTAGACCCAGGGCGGCGCGATCCGGACCCGATTCCTGCCTCGGGATTCCGCATGGTCGGAGGGGACGCGGAGCCTAGTGCGGTGGGAACCCTGAGCGACGGCGAGTTGGATCGCATCGAGCGCCAGTTGGACCAACTGGCCCTGGTGATTCTGCGGGGGCGTTTTCCCGCCCAGCCACGCCATCAGCAGAGGACCTGCCGCGATGGCCGGGCGGGCTGTAGCGTCAGCTTCTGGTGCGACGGCGAGGAATCAGTGGGCCACAGCTTTCCCACACCCAACCCCGAACTTTGAGCCAGCGCGAAGACTTCTTGGCGCGTGCTCAGCAGGCGCTCACCCCTGCCCAATTCGATGTTGTGCAGGAGCTGGGCAAGGGCCCGATCAAGGTTGTCGCCGCGGCTGGCAGCGGCAAGACGACGACCATGGCCTGGCTCTACGCCGCCGCCCTGGTCGATCACCACGCCGTGGGGGAGATCATGGCGGTCACCTTCACCGACCGAGCGGCAGCGGAACTGAGACAGAAGGTGCTGGCGGTGATGGTTGAGGTCGGGCTCGCCCCCACCGGGAGTCAGGTTGATCCCCTCGACCGGGCTTGGATCGGTACCTTCCACCAGCTCATACGGCGTCTCTTAGGCGAGCGAGCCTATCTGGCTGGAGTAGCTCGCGATCTTGAACTCATCGACGAGATCGCGGCAGGGATGGTGATGGAGGAGGCGGTAGCGGCGGTGCGCCATTCCGACGGGGGCGGGAGTTCCTGGTTGCAGCACCTTCCTCGAGATTCGGATCCGCGCACCCTGCTCGCGGTCCTCGCCGGCGCCCGCTGGGCGGTCGCCCGACTTCGTTCCACCGAGCTCACCCCAAGCCAGTGCGAGTCGCGTTCCCTGGCCGCGTATGCCAGGGCCGCGGAGTTGGGCGACCCTCCCGAGGAGGTTGCTTGGAACCGCGCGGCGATGCACTTGACCATTGCCATCTGGAGGGAGTACGAGCGCCGCTTGACCGTCCGCCGGGCGCTTGACTTTGACGGTCTACTCAGGCAGGGGCTGCAGTCGCTGCGCCAATCGCCAGAGCTCCTGGCATGGTGCCGGGCCAACTTCCGACTGCTCATCGTCGACGAATACCAGGACACCAGCGCGCTCCAGGAGTCCTTGATCCATCAACTCAGCGGTCCCCACCACCAGAGCCTCTTCATGGTTGGCGATGCGCGGCAGTCGATCTATGCCTTCCGGGACGCCAAGCCCGGGATCATGACGGATGCTCTGGGACGCCAGTTCGGACTGTTTCGGAACCACCGCTCGCGGATGACCATCCTCACCGCCGCCGACCACGTGATCCGAGCCGACCCCACCTTTGCTGACGACGAAAAGATGGTGGCAGCCCGGGAATCCGACGTGCCCCTCCCGGTCTATTTGGCTGAGCTCGAGAACCAGTCGCTGGAAGCAGAGACGATCGCCCGCGCCCTCGACGAGATTCACCGCCAAGGCGTCACCTACCCCGACGGCAGCCACCGTGAAGTCGCCTGGCGGGAGATGGCAGTTTTGGCTTACACGCACAGCCAGATCGGCGGTGCCCTCGAGGAGGCACTACGGCTCCGTCAGATTCCCTTCCAGACGGCAACCGGAGGTCTGCTCGATCGTCCGGAGGTCCGCGATGTCATGGCATTCCTGCGCCTCGCAGCCGATGACCGCGACGACCTCGCCTGCATGCGAATTCTCCAGTCCCAGGTAGGGCGGCTGCCGGACCAGGCCTTGGTCGAGCTGCGCCCGCGCACACCCCGGCCGATACCCTCCCTGGCCCAACGGCTGCGCCAGCATCTCGCGGCTGGCGCCCGCGGCTGGGAACCGGCGTGGGTCGAGCGGTCAAGCCGCCTGCTCGCGGTCGTCGAGCTGCTGCGCCAGGAGGCAGAGACAGCCGGAGCTGCTGACTTGGTCGCCAGTGCCCTGGCCAGGAGTGGGCTTCTCCACCTCCAGCAGGCCCGGGTTCGGGCTGGCGATTCGCGGGGACGGCGTGCCCTCGCCTCGATCCGCGAACTGCAGCGCCTCGTCTGGAGGGCCGAGTCACCGGGGAGTTGGCTCACTCTCGCCGGCTTGCTCTTCCGACTGGAAGCGATGCGAGGCAATGCCGAAACGGCGGAGCCGCCGGCTCAGACCGAGGAGGACCTGGTGACTCTGAGCACCATTCACCGGGCCAAGGGTCTGGAGTGGCCGGTGGTGGCGTTGGCCGACTGTCGTCCCCAGCAAAACCGTGGTCCGGGCTTGGTCTATTGGGATCGCGATGAGGAGGCGGTGGTCTGCGGCCGGATCGACGGCCACGACACGGCGGCGAGAAAGAGATGGAAGAAGGGCCCCGAGGCGACCGTGGAACGCGAGGAGCGTCGGCGGCTGGTGTACGTGGCCATGACGCGGGCGCGTGATCTCCTGCTGGTGACCACTACCCGTCGCGGCAAGGACAGCGACTTTGGTCGCCTTGCTGAGGCTCTGGAAGCGGCCGAGGTGTGGATCGGGGAGTGGCCCGTCCTTGCCGGCGGCCCTGGCCTGCCCTGGTTGCCACCGAGCGCGTCGGCCCCAGGAACTGAGCCTGTGCCCTCCCCACCTCCCGGCCGGACCGTCTCCACCTCCCGTCTGCTGGAGCGCTGGCAGGAGCTGGAACACCTTGAGCAGGCGGGCTGGCGCCAGCCCGTCCAGCCGAGCCGGCTCAGCTTCAGCTCGCTCGAGATCCTGCAGCGCTGTCCCCGCCAGTTTTGGTATCAGTACCTGGCCCACTACCCCACTCCGGTCCAGGGTCCCAGGCTAGAGCCCGATCCGGACCGCGTCCTAGATCCCGAAGCCGCGGCAGGGGAGCAGGCGCGGACGTTGGGGGTGGCAGTTCACCAGATCCTCGAGCACCTGCACGAGGAATCACCCGACCGCGCTCCCTCGTTGACCCAGGCCCTGGCAGCCCTTGAGTTGTTTGCCAAAGAGATCGGACCGGAGCAGAAGGTGGTGGCCGAGGGGATGCTGCGCCGCTACCTGACCGGGCCCTCCGCAGCCCTTCCCACGGTAGCCACCGAGTTCGCCTTCAGCTGGTCCGGCTGGGCCGGATCGGACGCCGCCCCACCGCTGGTGGGTGTGATCGACCGAATCGCCCGCCTACCTTCCGGAGAGTTGCTGATCATCGACTACAAGACCAACGCGGCCCTGAGCGAGAGCGATTTGGTCGACTACAGTCGCCAGTTGCGCCTCTATGCTGCCGCCCTGGCGGCCGGAGTGATGGGCGTCCCGCTGGCCCCTCCGGCCACGGCTCTGGCCATGCTGCGCAGCGGCGAGTTGATCACCGTTCCCAGCGCGGAGGAGCAGCGTCAGGAGGCACTTGACTGGGCGGCGTCCGCGGCCCGGCGCGTCCGGCGAGGGGAATACCGCTCCGACCTCGCCTTTCCGGACCGGCCCTGCGCCAGCTGTCCCTTTCTGGAGCGCTGCCCGGAGCGGCGCCCGGAAGTGGCGGCCCGCCTATTCGGGGAGCTTGAAAAGATTTGAGAGGCGCATCGCCAGACCCATATCGCCCTTGAGTCTGAGCTTGCCGGTCATGAAGGCCATGGTTCCGTCGAGTCGACCGGTGATCAGCTTGACAAAGTTCTCGTCGCTGATGGTGACCGTGATGTTGGCGGTATCGGAACTCCCCGAAGTGACCCGGCATTGTGAGTTGTTGATATCCATGCACCACTTGCCGCCATGGTCTCCGGTGATGTCGAACTGAAAGGTGGCGTCGAGCCCTACAGCCTTGTCGGCCTGAAAGGCGGCGGGGATCTGGTCGATGATGTCCTGGGGGGTCAGATCTGGCTCAGCCATGCGACTCCCTCCTCACGTTTTCTTGTTGGTTGTACTCGACGGGCGGGGACCGGCTCTGGTCTTGCTGTCGAACGGAGAGTATCTAGGCCGCCAGCTTGGGGAAGAGACCCGGTCGTTTCAGGTAGCCGAGATTGCCCCACATCGGCTTGGGCTCGAATCCAAAGGCGCTCCTGACGGCATCGATGCGGGTCACGTTGGGCTTGGCCAGCATGTTCAACTGCTGGGGGGTGACGAGCGGATTGGGGAGCAGCTTGTCCATCACCAGAGCGCCGGGCAGGATCATGCGGGGATCGAGGTGGAGAGGTTTGCGCTTGGAGATGCCGAACCACTCCTTGTCGATCGCCTGGGCGACGGCCAGCGTAATCTGCTCCAGGCTCACCTGGTCGGGACCACCGATCTCGTAGATCTGGCCCGCTCGTGCCGGGTCCTCGACCGCTGCCAGGAGACAGCGACCGCTGTCATCGACATCGATTGGCTGGAAGAGAGCAGTGCCATCGCCGGGGATGATCAGAAAGGGAGCGGGCATGGAGATCGCCTTGGCCAGCAGGGTGAAGAAACCCTCTCCCTTGCCGAACATGGTCGAGGGGCGGAGGATGACCCACTCCAAGGAGCTGCCCATCACCGCCTGCTCACCCCGCCACTTGCTGAGCAGGTAGGGGAACTTGGGGTCGGGATCGGCGCCGATGGCGCTCAACTGGACTATCCGCCTGACCTGAGCCCGGGACGCGGCCTCGACCACGTTGACGGTTCCCTGGGCGTTGACGGAGTCGAACGTCTGGAGTCCACGCTCGCGGATGACCGCCACCAGGTTGACCACCACATCGGCCGATTGAAATGCCTCCTCCAGTCCCTCGCCGGTGACCACGTCCCCATAGGTGGGGAAGAGACCAGCCGGCAGGGTGGCCGAGCGCACGCCGCGCCCGACCACCCTGACTTCGTGTCCGGCCTTGAGCAGTTGGGGCACCAGGTGGCTGCCGACGAAGCCGGTGCCCCCGACGACGGCTACCCGCACTAGCGCAACCCCGTTATCGTCGCCGGCTCAGGCGCGCTTGCTGCTACGGCGGCGGGCAGTGGCCTTGCCAGCGACGGCTGCCTTGAGCGCGGTGGACGGGTAAAAACGCACCTTCTGAGAGGCGGGCACGCGAACCATCTCTTGGGTTTGCGGGTTGCGCCTCAAGCCGGCGGCAGTCTGCCGGACCTTCCAGCGGCCGAAACCGGCGATGGAGACCTCTCCGCCGCCCTGAAGCTCCTTACCGATGATCTGAAAGATCAGCTTGAGGGTGTCGTCAGCGAGCATAAAACTTGAGAAAAAGGGTTCCTTGGTGCCTTCGTCGTTTTCGAATTGGATGCGGTTTTGTAGATCTTTGGCCAACTCCCGGCGATTCATGTGATGAGTTACCTCCTTACAGACGAACTGAGACGGTCAAGGCGATGCATGAATACTAAGTAAAACATGGACGGCGTGGCTGTTTCGTAGCCAAACCGGCAGCTTTCCACAGGCTCTTACTGCGCCTGCCCGCCCCGCCTAGCCGGCTTGCCTTGGCGAACAAGTGTTCGTACAATCAGGGAGCCGCGGAGCCCAGCTCCACTCCTGGGCCGATCCAAGGATTCAGATGGTGGTTTCAGTGTCCTCAGAGTTGACTTGGCATGGGCGAGGTTCGACCAAGCCTCGAGCAGGAGCTCTGGGACTGGCCTTGTCCTCGCTCAACCTTCGTTACGGCCCGGGGATGGTTCATACTGGTGCCCCGCCGCTGCTCCAGGGATTGCCGACCGGGGTGGACGCCCTGGATAGGATCACTGGCTGTCAGGGCCTACCGCGGGGCCGGATCAGCCGGTTGACTGGCGGATCGGCATCCGGAGCCTTTGATCTAGGGATGGCGCTGGCGGCAGAAGTGTCCCGGTCTGCGGCAGTGGTCATCATCGACTTCTCCCTGAGCTTGGATCTCGGCTACATCGAGGCTTACCGGGGCGAGTTGGACAGCTGCTGGCTAGTTCGGCCCCGGAAGCCGGAGGAGGGATGGGCTGCGGCCCGCGCCCTGGCCAAGGCGGGGGCCGCCCTCTGTCTTCTGGTGGCTGAGGATTGGCACCGGCTCACCCCGAGCGCTGCCCCGACAGCCTTGTTGACGGCGCTCTCCGAAGGCGACTGCGCGGCCCTGCTGCTGGGGGGAAGGCTGATTCCTGCCGCACTCAAAGAGAGGATCAGCCTGGAGCTGGAGTGCTGGCGGTTGGATTGGGCCCTAGCTCATGGGGATGTCTGCGGGCTTCGGATGGAGACGCAGGTCATCCGCAGTCACTGGGGCGCACCCGGGAGCAGCTGCCGGATGCAGCTCCACTTTCCCCGGGCCTACCAGATGCAGGTTGGTCTGGAGGGGTTGGCTGAGACGGTCCCGGTTGAGGATTCAGAGGCGGAGTTGCTCCAAGCGGTGGGTGGCTGACGGCCGGTGACAGATGAGCACCGCAAGACCCACCTCGCCTGTCTCACCTTTCCTCACCTGGCCCTAGTCCTGGCCTTGCGGGCCCATCCCGAACTTAGTGGAGAACCAGTGCTGGTGGGAGGGGAGGGTCTAGGTGGTCGAAGGGTGGTGCTGGCAGCTTCGCCAGCCGCTCGGGCCAAGGGGGTTATACGGGGCCAGGATTGGCGTCGTGCGGGTGTCCTCTGCCCTTTGGCGGCCCGGCTGGAAGCTGATTTGGCGGCCGTGGCTGAGTTGCGGCAGCAGGCCCGGCTGGCGCTGGCCAGCTGCAGTCCACTGGTGGAGTGGGGCGATGACGCCAGCGCCTATGTGGATCTGGCGGGCAGCGATCCAGTTCGGCCGGAGGAGGGAGCTCGGGCGGCCCAATGTGGTCGAGTTTTAAAGGAGGCTTTGGGAACGACCCCCAGTGTGGGGGTAGGGCCATCCCGCTTTTCCGCCTGGGTGGCGGCGCAGCTGGCCGCTCCCGGACGGGTGCGCTTGGTGCCGCCCGGGCAGACGGCCGAATTCCTAGCCACCTGGCCGGTGAGCCGGCTACCCCTACCCCCGGAGACGACCGAGCGGCTCATGCAATTCGGCCTGCGCACCTGTGGCGACTGCGCCGCCATCACCATGGTGGATCTGCAGCGGCAATTCGGGCCGGACGGGATTCTGCTGCACCGACTCTGTCGGGGCCTGGACACCGCCTGGATAGATCCCTGGCGGGAACCTCCTCCTTGTGGCGTCCGCCGCGTCCTGGCCGGGGGAGTGGAGGACTCGGAGTCACTGCGCTTCGGAGCCGCCGAACTGGCCCGAGGTCTGGCCCAGGAATTGGCCCGGCAGGGGAGAGCGGCAGGCCGGATTCGACTCATCCTGCGGGGAGAGGATGGATCCCAGCCGCTTGCCTCAGCTGATGAAAAGGTCTGGTGGGGAGAGGTTGCTCCACCCGTGCCCATGGCCACTGCTGATGAGCTGATGGGACCGCTGCTCAGTCTTTTTAGTCGGGCCTATCCGCAAGCTCCGGTTGGGGTGGTGGAGTTGGAGGCGTTCGACCTGGTCGCTCCCCCGGTGAGTCAGGTAGGTCTTTGGCAGGGGCGGGCCGCCAATCGGGAGGTGATCCAGCGGGCTGTGAACAGACTCCACGACCGATTCGGCCTGGGTCTGGTCTGGCGGGTTGAGGTACGGCCCGGGCATCTTGGTGATGTCCCTGAGGAGCGCTTGGTTTGGAGCTCCCGATGAATCCGATCGCGGTCCGCCTGGGGGGAACACCCCCAGCCCCACAAGCCGTGGACATGGGTTCGGGCTGGATGGCGGTGACAGCGGTGGCGGAGCGCTGGCAAATCGAAGTCGGCTGGTGGCGGACCGACTCCGAGCGACCGGTGCGGCGCGGCTGCTGGCGGGTATTGCTCCAAGACGGTGGCTGCCTCGATCTGCGTCTCGACCTAGAAACCGGCCGCTGGAACCTGGAGCGGAGTTGGGGATGAAGACACACGCCATCTGCTAGCGTGCCCTCATGCCTGACGGCTCGGCCGCGCCGCCTTCCCGCCCACCCCAGACCACTCCACCCGGTGGTCGCTCGCCGATGAACTGGCGTTCCTTGCGGAGTTGGATGCCGCTGATCGTGATCCTTGTCCTCAATGTGCTCATCGTCGATGTCTTCCTGGCTCCCTCCTCACCCAAGTCCATCACCATCCCCTATAACGTCTTCGTCACCGATGTGGGCAACAACGACGTGGCCAGCATCACCACCAGCTCGGGGACCATCGAGGGCACCTTCCGGCACCCGACGGGCGCCTCGGCGACAGCCAAGAACAAGGCCAAGTACTTCACCACCCAGGTGCCCAGCTTTGCCGGGGGCGGCCTCGAGGCGCTGCTCCAGAAGCACAAGGTCACCATCAACGCGACGTCGACCCTCACTCCCTTCTGGGAAGAGCTCCTGCTCAGCTTCGGACCCACCCTGCTCATCGTCCTCGCCTTTCTCTACTTCATGCGCCGGGCCGCCGCCTCGGCTGGAGGTGGTCTCTTCAGCATGGGTCGTAGCCAGGCCCGCCTCTACGACCCGGAACGCCCGGCCACCACCTTCGCCGACGTCGCCGGAATCGAGGAGGCCGAGGAGGAACTGGAGGAAATCGTGGACTTCCTGCGCCAACCAGCCAAGTACCAGCGCTTGGGTGGAACCGTGCCCAAGGGGGTTCTGCTGGTCGGCCTACCAGGTACCGGGAAGACCCTCTTAGCGCGAGCCGTGGCCGGCGAGGCGCAGGTTCCCTTCTTCAGCCTCTCCGCCTCTGAGTTCATCGAGATGATCGTCGGCGTCGGCGCCTCCCGGGTCCGCGACCTCTTCGCCAAGGCTCGCGCCGCCGCTCCTGCGATCATCTTTGTCGACGAACTGGACGCCATCGGACGGGCTCGCGGCGTCGGAGCCAGCTTTGGTGGTCACGATGAGCGGGAACAGACTCTCAACCAGATCCTGACCGAGATGGACGGATTTGATTCCAGGGAGGGGGTAATCGTCCTGGCGGCGACAAACCGCGCCGACGTTCTCGACTCTGCCCTGCTCCGCCCCGGGCGCTTCGACCGCCGGGTCCTGGTCCAGCCCCCGGACCGGGTGGGGCGGGCGGCGATCCTCAAGATCCACACCCGGGGGGTGCCCCTGGCTGACGACGTCGACCTGAATAACCTGGCCTCGCAGACGCCTGGCTTGGTAGGCGCCGAACTGCGCAATCTGGTCAATGAGGCGGCTCTGCTGGCTGCCCGTCGCGATCGCAAGGCGGTCACCCAGTCGGACTTCACCGATGCTCTGGAGAAGGTGCTCTTGGGAGCGGCTCGGCGGATCGTCCTCTCCGAGGAGGACCGTCGCCGTACCGCCTGCCACGAGAGCGGACACGCGCTGCTGGGACTCTTGGTGCCCGAGGCGGATCCGGTGCGCCGGGTCTCGATCGTGCCCCGTGGACGGGCACTGGGAGTGACGGTGCAATCGCCGGTCGACGATCGGCAGAACTACCCGGAGACCTATCTGCGGGCCCGTATCGTCGGTGCTCTCGGAGGGCGGGCGGCCGAGAAGCTGGTCTACGACGTGGTGACTACCGGAGCGGAGAGTGACCTCCAGCAGGTCACCACGATCGCCCGCCAAATGGTGGTGCACTGGGGGATGAGTCCTTTGGTGGGCCCACTCAACCTGGGCGAGGAGCCGGACAACCAGGCCCTGGTGATGACCCAACGCCCCTACAGCGAGGCGACCGCCCAGGTCATCGACGCCGAAGTCAAGCGCATCGTCGAGGAGTGCTTCGCCAAAGCCCAGGAACTGCTCAGCCAGAACCGAGACAAGTTGGAGGCCCTGACTCAGGCTCTGCTCCGGGACGAGTCCTTGGACGAGGGGGAGATCCTCAAAGTGACCGGCCTTCCGCCCAAGCATGGACCGTTGCCTCCGCCGGTGGCTCCTGAATCCAGCTCAGACGGCGCCCCTCCACTGGTGGCGGAGCCGGTCCTTCCCGTCCGCTGATCGGCGAGGAGGGGCGGCCGGACAAGTCCGGGACGTGGGCGGGAGGCTGGCTGGCGGTGGTCGCCATCCTCCTCCTCGCCGTCAATCTACGAATAGCGGTTTCCAGCGTGCCCCCGATCCTGGCCGATCTGGGCCTGGGGACGGCCGGACAGTCGCTTCTGGTCACTGTGCCGGTGCTCTGCTTCGGACTGGCGGCACTGGCGGGCCCCTGGCTGCGCCGCCGTTTGGGGGAGGAGCCCCTACTCCTGGCGGTGATCGCGGCCCTGACGGTAGGGCTGCTGCTGCGCGCGGTCTGGCCCGGGCCCGGGCTCTTCCCGGGAACGATCATCGCCGCCCTGTCAGTGGCGATCATGAACGTCGTGGTGCCCGCCGTGGTCGGGGGCAAGTTTCCCAGCCACGCGGCCGCCATGACTGCTGCATACACGGTGTCGCTCAGCCTGGGCGCCGGACTGGCGGCGGGTCTGACCGTCCCTCTCCTGCGAGCAAGCGGTTCTCTTCACATCGCGCTCGGGGTCTGGGCGATACCGGCCGTCCTAGCCATCATCGTCTGGTTGACCCAGGTCGGCCACGGGCGACCAACTGCCTCGCAGCGGTCCCACGTGGCGGAAAGCCGGGGAGTGCTCGGAGGCCGTCTCTGGTCGAACCCGGTCGCCTGGGCGGTGACCGCCTTCTTCGGGCTCCAGTCGCTCGTCTACTACGCCAGCCTCTCCTGGCTGCCGTCCATCTACCGGGCTCGGGGAGACAGTGCGGCGTCGGCGGGATTGCTGCTGGCCATTCTGGCCACAATTGGGATCCTCGGCAACTTGGGTGGGCCCGCCTTGGCCTCTCGGACTAAGGATCAGAGGCTGGCGGTGACGGTCGGGGTGACGATCTCCGCCGTGGGGATCTTGGGCATCCTCCTGGCCCCGGTGAGTACGGCGATTCTCTGGGTCTGCATCCTGGGCATCGGCACCGGTTCCACCTTCTCTCTGGCCTTGCTGCTGGTGGTGGTTCGCTCCGCCGACGCCGCCACCACGGTGCGTCTCTCCGCCATGGCCCAAGGAAGCGGCTACCTGATCGCCGCTACCGGACCTCTGGCGTTGGGCCTGGTTCGCGCCCTCACAGGTGGCTGGGACATCCCTTTGGTGCTCATTCTCGGGGTCTTGCTGATGGCTCTTCCCCTGTGGCCTCAGTGCGGGTCGGAGTCGCCTGCTGGGAGCCGGCTAGGCGCTTCTTCGGGATATCCCGCCTAGAACCAGATCCGCATCGCCGTCTGCAGAGCGGGGTCGAACTCATCGTCTTCCCGGGGCACCCAGCTGGCCCGACCAGCGGCAATCCGTCTGGCCGTCCATAGGCAGGCGTAGGCGTCGAGGGAGTCGACACTCGAGGCGGGTTCCGGGTCGAACCGCTCGAGGCCTGGAAATTCCGGGACCAGCAACTGCCATCTCACCCGGCGCCCCTCACGGGTGTGCTTGGAGGCACCCGGCGGCGTGCCCCCGGAGAGGACCTGGAAGGCCAATTCGGGATGACCCTCGTAGACGTGCTCGGCCCGGTGGTGGCGGACCAGTTCGTCGATCTCGGCCACCTTGGCGAGGATCCCGTAGGCCTGCCGGGAGCAGCCCTGGCCGTCGATGGCACGGTGGATGCGCAGCGCCTGGGCGTAGCTTTTCGCGACCAGCATGGGCCTAAGGGGTGCGGGGAAGACGCTACTGCTTCGAGAGCGCCCGAGCAGCTTGCGCGCCTCCCGATCGCAGGCTCGGGAACCGCTCGGCGGCAGGCCGATGGGGATGTCGAAAACCGCAGCCAGCACCGAGTCGCGTCGGGTCACCGAGGCCAAATGGCTGGTATCCCAGCGCGCCAGTTCGGTGTGATCGGAGTAATCGAGGGCCACCATCCAGCCCCCCGGGCAGCCATCGGCGCCGATCAACTGCAGGTTGCTGACCATCGCCAAAGAGTAGTCCGCTGGGATCCTCTTGGGACGAACATTAGTTCGTATGATGGGTCGATGCGTGATCTGGGCTTTTCCGAACTCTGGGCACGCTCGTATTTTTCTTTCCTGCAGGGCGCCAGCTCTCCCGAGGCCTTGGTCGCTCGCGCGGCTCAGCTTGGTATGACGACCTTGGGCCTGGTCGATCGCGGTGGTCTCTACGGAGCGGTGCGCTTGGCCCAGGCGGCCGAGCGCGCCGGAGTGGCGGCGATGGTGGGCGCGGAATTGGACCTCGAGGGTGGTGGGCGGCTTGTTCTATGGGCCACTGATCGACCCTCCTATCAACAGCTCTGCCGGGCGGTCAGCCGAGCCCAGCTGGCTGGCGCCAAGGGAGCGCACAGGCTCCACCTGGCCGGGTTGGTGTCCCAGCTGAGCGAGGCGGCAGGTCCTCCGGTAGGGGAGAGGGATGCTGTCCTGCCGCCGGCGCTGGCGCGGCGGCGGATGCGACCCAACGGGCTAGATTCCGATCCTGAGAGCTGGGTTGATCCGGAGCAGGTGAACCGCTGCACGGTGATGGCGGGTGGGCCACACAGCCCGATCAGCCGGGCCCTGCTCCGGGGGGACCGCGCAGCCGCTGACCGAGCCGTCCTGGCTCTACGAAATGCCTTCCCCAGTGGCCAGGTGCGGTTGGGGTTGCTGCATCACCTCCATCCCGGTGACAGCTGGCTGGCCGCTGAGACCGTGGCCTGCTCCGAGCGCACCGGCGTGGGCCTGATTGTGACCGGGGCGCCTCGGTACGCGATCGCAGCCGAAGCGCAGCTGCTGGATGTGCTCACCGCCATCCGCCACAACTGCTCCTTGGAGGAGGCGGCGGAGCGCGGTCTGCTGCTGCCCAATCACCAATACTGGATGCGAGATGAAGCTCAGCTGCGGGAGCTGTTGCCCTACCCTGCCGCATTTCAGAACACCGCCGAGCTGGCTGCCCGGGCTGAGCTCAAGTTGGACTTTCGCCACAGTCGGTTCCCCGCCTTCGCCGCGCCCGCTGGGCTAACTCCCGATCAGTATCTGGAGCAGCTCTGCCGCCAGGGGTTGCCGGATCGCTACCCCAGTCCAGGGCCGGAAGTGGAGGCGCGCCTGCTCCATGAGCTGCGGATCATCGCCAAATGCAAGCTGGCCGAGTTCTTTCTCATCGTCTGGGAAGTTATGGATTTCGCTCGGCGAGAGAGGATCCCCGCCCAAGGCCGAGGCTCGGCTGCGGACAGTCTGGTGGCCTACCTGTTGGGCATAACTAGGGTTGACCCGATTGCCCACCATCTTCTCTTCGAACGCTTCCTGCACGAGGACATGCAGGGCACCCCGGACATCGACATCGACATCTCCAGCGCTCACCGCGAGCAGTTGCTCCGCCATGTCTACGACACCTACGGACAGGAGCGGACGGGGATGGTCTGCACCGTCATCACCTTTCAGTCGCGCATGGCGATCCGTCAGGTGGGCGCCGCCTTCGGACTGCCGGAGAAGGTGGTGGAGAAGCTCAGCCGTTCGGTGGACCGTTGGTACGGAAAGGGCGAGGAGGCCCTGGTGGCGCAGTTGTTGCAGGCCGGTGGCGACCACCCTGACCGGGTACTGATATCACCGTCCTGGCAGCAGTTCGCGGCATTGGTAGAGGCGGTGGTCGGAGTACCACGCCATCTCTCCATTCACGTCGGCGGCATGCTGGTGACGGGGGAGCCGCTGTGGGACATCGCTCCTTTGGAACGAGCGACTATGCCGGGACGGGTGGTCGTCCAGTTCGACAAGGATGATGTCGAGGATCTCGGCCTGATCAAGATCGACCTGCTCGGGTTGCGCACCCTTTCGGTGGTGGCCGAGACCCTCCAGGAACTGGAGGAGGTGACTGGGGAGCGTCCGGTCCTGGAGGACCTGGACCTGGCTGACCCGGAGGTCTACGCGATGTGCGCTCGGGCCGACACCATCGGGGTCTTCCAGATCGAATCGAGGGCCCAGCAACAGACTCTGCCGCGGAGCAACCCCCAAGAGTTCAACGACCTGGTGGTGGAGGTGGCGATCATCCGGCCCGGACCTATTCAGGGCAAGGCCGTCCATCCCTACCTGCGGCGTCGCCAAGGGCGCGAGCCGGTGACCTATCTCCACCCCAGGCTGGAGCCGATCCTGCGCGACACCCTGGGAGTGATCCTCTATCAGGAGCAGATCCTGGAGATCGCTATGCAGCTGGCGGGCTTCACTGCCGGCGAGGCAGATCGCTTCCGGCGGGCCATGAATCGGCACCGCTCCCGAGTCGAGATGGCCTCGTTGGAGCAGGGTTTTCGGGAAGGTTGTGCTCGGCACCAGGTTGCTGACGAGGTGGCCGCCGAACTCTTCGAGGCGGTCCGGGGCTTTGCCGAGTTCGGTTTCTGCCGCAGCCACGCGGCCGCCTTCGCCCGGACCGCCTACGAGACGGCCTGGCTTCGGCTCTACCACCACGCCGCCTATCTGGTCGGTTTGCTCAACAACCAGCCGATGGGCTTCTACCACCCGTCGGTGCTGGTGGAGGATGCCAAGCGGCGCGGGGTCAAGGTGCTCTCGGTGGATGTCAACCTGAGCCGGAGTCGCTGCCACTTGGAGGAGCTGCGCACTGCGCCGGACGCGCCTCGCGAATTTGGAGTACGTCTTGGCTTCAACTATGTCAGAGCTCTGGGCGAGCACCTGGGTGAGCAGTTGGACCGGGAACGAGGGCGCGGTCCCTACCTATCCCCGGAGGACTTCTGGCGGCGCACGGAACTGCCCCGCCCCGCCCTCGACTCGCTGGTGATGCTGGGTGCCCTGGACAGCTTCGGCGAGTCCCGGCGCAAGTTGCTCTGGCGCCTCAAGGCGGTGGAGGAGGCCCTGAGCGGGAGCAGGCCCAAGAGATCAGCCCGGTTGAAGGTAGACAGGGCGTCGGGGGGCTCAGCTGCAGCGATGGCCGAGGACGACTTGCCCCAGCCGGTGGCGAGGCAGGGGCAGCTGCTCGAGCTGCCCGCCCAGCCGCCTCAGCTGCCCGAGCTGACCGCCCTGGAGCGGACGGCCGCCGATTACCGAATCATGGGACTGACCACGGGGGCTCATCTGGTTTCGTTCCTACGGCCTCAATTAGCGGAACTGGGAGCGATTCCCCTGGACCAAGCCCGCCGGGCAGGACCTGGAATCCGGGTTCTGACGGCGGGTCTGGTGATCACCCGTCAGGCACCTCAATCCGCCCACGGGATGCGGTTTTTCACGGTGGTGGACGAGACCGGTCAGCTTGACCTGGTCCTCCGTCCCCAGGTCTATCGGGCTCATCGAGCTTGGGCTAACCACGACCGGGTGATCTGCGCCGAAGGTGTCATGCAGGGCGCGGACGGGGTCATCAGCCTGTCGGTGGAGCGCCTGCTGCGCCTGCCCCGGAGAGTGCCCCCGGAAGAGGCGGTCAGCCCAGTCGACTCGCTGTTCCCGGCCCCCGCTGCCCACGATTACCACTGAGCTCGGAAGCGGCCAGGGTGGACCCCCCGACTCCACCGGGCGGGCTGGGGACAACCGGGGGCCCCAAACCCAACCGAGGTCGCAGGCGGTCCATCTGGCGCATGGTGGCCTCCAGATCGCGAGAGGTGAAGGCGGCTTGAGTCCTTCGCTGCAGCGCCACCATGAAGCCCTCTGAGCCGGGCAGATCCAGGGGCACCACCATGATCGAAGCTAGCTCTACATTGCTCCGCGGCTGGGGTCGGTTGGAGAGGGGCTCGGTCCAGACCACCGGACCCCGGGCCTGGCTGGCCCGTGCCGCGATCGATTCCAGCAGATCCTGAGCTTCCGCGCGGCGACCCCAGGTGGCCACCGGACGGCCGCCGTCATCCAGGAGGGAGGTGAGCTGGGCCCCACTGACCCGGCCCAGCTGGGCCAGAAAGTTATCGACTCCGATGGGGTCCTTGGAGGGGTGGCGGTGGCGGCGGGCGAGCTGCCAGTTAAGCGCAGCACTCACGCCCATTCCCAGGACCGCCGCGAAGAGGCCATCCAGGATGAGCGGGAGGGTGGTTCCGACGAGGCCCAAAAAGGCTATGAGCTGGCTTCCCCCGGCGGTCAAGGTGGCGGAGATGTAGCGCCGGGTGAGGGGATACCGCTCGCGCCTGAGGTCGGCGAAGGTGAGCCTTAGGTTCCAGTAGAAGTTCCAGCCCAGCGAGAGGACGAAGGCAACCGCCCAGGCGGCCAGAGTGGGCCAGTCGAGCAGGTTGCCGGCCAACTCCAAGACCACCAGGAAGAGGACCAGGCCGCTGATGCCCACCGTGGCGAACTTCCAGAAGCGGGCACTCCCGGGGACGTCGTGGATGAGTGACCAAACGTGGCGCAGGAAGAGTAGGCCTTGCCCAAAACTAGCCTTGCTCTCACCTGCGGTGCGCGCCTGGAACTGGAGGGGAACGTCGGCCACCACGGCGTGCGGAGAGCAGACCAGGAGTTCGAGCAGGATCTTGAACCCCACCGGGCGGAACTCGATACCGCTGAGGAGGGCGGCCCGGCAGAGAAAGAAACCAGCTGTCGGGTCGGTACTGGCTCGGGCCTCGACGAATAGGCGCCGCACCAACACGCTGGCCGCCCTAGATACCAGGTGGCGCATACCGGTCGCCAGGCCTGCCCGGCTGCCACTCGGCAGATAGCGGCTGGCTACCACCAGGTCAGCGCCTGAGGCGGCGGCCTTCAGCATCAGCGGGATGGTTTCGGGTGGGTGCTGGAGATCCGCGTCCATGACGCAGATCTGGGCGCCTCGGGCTTCGTGCAGACCGAGCACCACCGCCGTGCTCAGCCCGCCTTGACGCCGGTCGGGGAGTCGATGGACGACCCGGATCCGAGGATCAAGGCCGGCCTCGCGTCCCAGGAGAGCGGTGGTCTCGTCATCACTATCGTCGAGGAATACCAGTTCGTAGTCCACGGCGGCGAGGACGCTTCTCAGCCGCGCCAGTAAAGGCCCGACGTTGCCCGCCTCGTTGCGGGTGGGAAGGACCACCGAGAGCTCTGGCGGCGTCGCCCTGGCACTGGCGCGATGCTCGGACACTGGCCGAAGTCTAGCTTCGATCGAAGCGAAAGTCGGCGCTCGTTACCGAATCGTCAGGCACCAGCCAGTGCCGCGTCGAGGGCTTGGGCTAGATGGTCGCCATCGATGCGCCCTTCCGCTATCACCTGTCCCCGGTAGAGGACGACAGGCACCCGGTCGCCGAAGTGCTTCCGTAGGGCAAGATCCTCGTCGACATCGAACTCGGAAAGGCTGACATGACGAGTCGCCGCCAGACCGACGAGGAGGGCATGGGCGGCGTCGCAGAGGTGGCAGTTACGACGGCTGATCAAGCTCAGCCACTCAGTTGTCATATACGCCCCAGCTTTCCATGCGGAGGCGGTGGCATCGGTTCCAATTCCAGAAAGCAGCTCCGGCCACCAGCCAGAAGGCGAGTTCGATGGAGACCCCAACCCAGGTCGAGCCGGCCATACGATTGCCGCTCAGGGCGAGCACGGAATAGACGAGCCACCGGCTAGCCACGATTCCAACCAGGCCACCCATAAACACGAAGGCGCGGCTGACCACCCGCCGCTCAGCCCGGAGCGAGGCTCGGAGCTCCCCCGCCGACGCGCTCTCGCCGCCGCGCAGGCTCAGCGGGGGCTCCGGCTGGGTGCCACTCAAACGAAGGGCACCTCCCATGGCCAGCAGAGCGGCCAGCACAACCGGCAGCAGAGCCTGCCAAGGAGCGCCCAAACGGAGGTAGTTCTGCCAGCCGCTGAGTCGCTGACCGTCTTGGTAGAGCGCTGAGAAATGGCTTTGCAAAATGAAGGACGTGACCCCGATCAGCAGTCCCACGAGCAGGCTGCTGCCGGCCACCGCGCCCAGCCATGGGTTGCGCCGCACGGCGGCCCGAGCCTGGGTTCGAAAGCGGCTCAGGGCGAGATGCAGGGTGGGTAGACGCCCGGGGCTGGGGCTGGTCTCAGCCACCGGGGATTCCCCCCACGGGAGGGCCTGCCGACTGGCGCTGCGGTCGCAGGTGAGGGCGCACGGCGTCTTGATTCTGGACGGTCTGGACTTGACCGCCGCCTAGAATCAGCAAGATGGGTTCGACGCCTGTCGGGCGGAACCCTTCGCCCGAACCGACGATGGCGCCAGCGCTTCGCGTCGCCACCTACAACATCCTGCTTGGTGGCGGTGGGAGGTGGCCCGAGATAACCAAGGTGCTGGGGGCGATCGATGCCGACGTGATCGCCCTCCAAGAGGCCGACGATCGAACCGCGGTTGAAGCAGCGGCAGAGAAGCTCGGCTACCACGTCGTTTTTGGAACTGCAGGCGCCAATCCGCGCCACCAGGCGGTGCTCTCCCGGCTTCCTGTCATCTCCGTCACCAACCACCAAGATCCCGCCGTCTTCCTCCGCAACTCCATGGAGCTCTGGATCGAATCTCCCCCGGGTAGTCGCCTGGCCCAGCTCTGTCTACACACCGTTCATCTCACCGCCGCCTTTCACAGGCGGGGCCGGGCGGAGCCTGAGCGGGTCCGTGAGCTGGCCGCGGTTCGTGCCCACGGTGCAGCCCATCCGGACGTAGAGCACTTGGTCCTGGGTGATTTCAACGCGGTGGCTCCCGGCGACCGCATCCAGGCGACTGAGTTCTTCGCCCAGATCAACCAATGGCGCCGGAGTGGTGTACTTCAGGGGGCGGGAGCTCTCGGTCCCGTGCCCCCCGGACTGACCCATATGCGCTGGTGGCGGGACGCCGAGGCGGGCGACGCCATCGTGGAAGAGCTGCCTGAGGCGGTACGCAGTGGGTTGCCCCGACTACCTTGGCTGGTTCATCCCTTGTTCGAGGTTCTGCCCCGGGGTGAGGTCACCGACGCAGTGTTGGGCGCTTTGCTGCCCCGCGCTGCCGTTCGGAGCATGCTCCGCGCCGGCTACGTTGACTGTCTGCGGAGCCTGCATCCGCGGGCTAGCTCCTTCACCTGCCCTACTTACCGGCCCTCGGTCCGGATCGATTACATCTTCGCCAGCAGGGCCTTGGCTGGGAGGCTCACCCGCTGCGAGGTGGTTGGCCGCTCCGGGGATCTGGCGGCGCTGGCGCGACGGGCCAGTGACCATTTTCCGGTGCTGGCCGAGTTCGAGATGGGAACCGCCGCAGCATGATCCGGTCCGGCGGGGCGAGCTAGTTCTCCAGGCTTGACCGAGCAACCGCACCAGCGGAGCTGGCTTCCTCCCCTGACGCTCCTGGGGGTGGCCGCAGTCTACGGCTGGACCTTTGTTCTGGTCAAACAGGTCCTGGCCGTGTACCCGGTGCTGCCCTACCTGGGACTGCGTTTCGGGCTGGCGCTCCTGGTTCTGGCTGCCGTCCTTCGTCGCTGGCCTCCCCGGGTAGCCTGGCGAGTGGGATTGCCCGTTGCCGTCGCCCTGGCCGCTGGCTACTTCTTCCAAACCGAGGGCATGGTCAGCATCAAGCCGGGAATCGCTGGTCTGCTTACCGGTCTCTTTGTTGTCTTCACGCCCCTCTGCGACCGGCTCCTGTTCCGGACCCGATTGCGGACCAAGACGGTGGTCAGCGTGGTCGCCGCCCTGGGCGGCACCCTACTGCTTACCGGGGCGGGCGCCGGCATCTCGATCGGAGACCTGCTGGTGCTGGTGTCCGCGCTCGCCTTTGCCTTCCAAATCGTGCTGCTCAGCCACAGCCGGGAGTCCCCCGGGTCGATGGCTTTGATCCAGATGTTGGTGTGTGCGGTCGCCTTTCTCTGCTTGGGCACGAGCACCGGGACTCCCTACCCAGCTGTCACCGGAGAGGTGGCCTTCGTCCTGGCCGTGACCGGGGTCCTGGCCAGCGCCCTCGCCGTCCTGGCCCAGAGCTGGGCTCAGCAGAAGATCTCGGCCAGCCGGGCGGGGTTGCTCCTCGCCGCCGAGCCGGCACTGGCATTGGCCTTCGCCGTGGTGCTGACCGGGGAGAGGCTCGACTGGCTCCAGTTGGTGGGGGCGCTGGTGCTCATCGGGGCCATCCTGGGGCACGAAATCGTCTTCAGCGACGGGGTACCGGCAGGCACGTAAATGGGCCGGTCTAGTTTCCAGCCGTCCATATACTCGGGCCATGGCTAGGACCGCGCGACAGGCGTCCATTCCCAAGGTCACCCACGCGCTCTTGGGTGGGTCGGGATCTGGCACCCAGGGGTCCCCTGAGCTGGAGCACGCGACACGAATGCTCAATCGCGACGTGATCTACTCAACCCCCTTTGGCGACACGCCGCCGATGACTCACTTCGAGTTGCCCCTGGATTCGGGGGGCGTACGGCCGGTGCTCTTCTCCAGGCCTTTCGCCGGGCTGGGCGGTTCGATCGCCGCTCGGCCCAGCCGGGACCGAGCCGAACAGGCGCTGGCGCTCTTTTGGGTGCTGCAGCGAGCGGGAGTAACCCGGGTGGTCGCCGAGTCGGGAGCGGCCAGCATCACCCAGCACTTCCACCCCCGCGACCTGGTGGTCCCCCATGACTTCATCGACTTCACCCATCAGCACGGCGGCCAGTTGGAGCCGGGCGCGATGCTGGTCATGCGGGACCCCTTCTGTCCCGAGATCCGCGAGGCACTCTGGCAGCGAGCCCGGCAGTTCGCCGCCGAGAAGGCGACCCGCGCCTTCAACCGAGCGGTGCACGTCACCGTCGAGGGACCCCGGCTGGAAACCGCTGCCGAGGTGGCTGCCCTAGCCCGTCTGGGAGGTGACGTCATCAGCCAGAGCGTGACCCCGGAGGTGTATCTGTCGCGGGAGATCGGCGCCTGCTTCGGCTCGATCGAGATGGTGCTCCACTACGCGGAAGGGGTTAGGCCGGAGTGGGACTTCGAGCTCCTGCGAGCGATCGTCAGGGAGGGAGCGGAGGAGCTGGGACGGGTTGCTCTGGACGCTCTGCTGGCGCTGCCTGACGAGTCCCAGTGCGCCTGCGCCGAGCACCGCCAGATGGTGCCCGGATCGGCCGATGTGGTGGCCGAGTCGGCGTGACCTCGGGCGGAAGCCTGCCCACCGTCGGGAGTCCCGAGCCGGAGGCGGTGCAGGGGATGTTCACCGGGCTGGCCCGTCGCTACGACCTGCTCAACACCGTGCTCAGCCAGGGCCAGGACCGGCGCTGGCGCCGGCGCGCGGCCCAGCTGGCCCGGGTCCAACCGGGGGACCAGGTTCTCGACGTCTGCACTGGGACGGGAGCGCTGGCGGCGCTGCTGCGGCGGCGGGTGGGAACTGCCGGTCAGGTGATCGGCCTCGACCTCACCGATGCCATGCTGGAGGTGGCCCGGGACCGGGCCTGGGGGGTCACCTTCCAGGCCGGAGACGCCTGCCATCTCCCCTTCCCGGACTGCAGCTTCGCGGCGGCCACGATGGCCTTTGGGCTGCGCAACATCAAGGACCGGCCGCTGGCCCTGCGGGAGATGTTCCGGGTGCTGCGCCCTGGGGGACGGGCGGTGATCCTTGAATTCAGCCAGGTGCACCCGTGGCTTCGCTCGGGATACGCCTGGTACAGCCGCACCCTGATCCCTCCCATCGCCCGGGCCCTCTTGGGGCGAGACAGCGCCTATCGCTACCTCACCGATTCCATTGCCGCCTTCCCGCCTCCCGAGGAGGTGACCGGGTGGATGAATGCGGCCGGCTTCGACCGCGTTCGCCACCATCGGATGACCTGGGGCGTGGTCGCCATCCAGGTCGGTCGGCGGCCGCCGCTCTAGGCGGCCGGAGGCTCGTCCTGCGGCAGCAGCAGGCTCACGGTCTCGGCGACCAGTGCCGGTCGTTCGGCACCGTCCAGCTCAAAGGCCATCTGGTAGGTCACGAGAACCCCCCGGGGCGGGCGGTCCGCTACCGAGAGGACCGTGGCGCGGAGGCGGACCCGTCCCCCGGCCGGAACCGGGGTCAGGAAGCGAAGTCGGTTGAGGCCGTAGTTGATGCTGGTGGCGCCCTGGCGCGTCCGGGTCAGCTGATCAAGCAGCATGGGCACCAGGGACAGGGTGAGGTAGCCATGGGCGATGGTCGAGCCCAAGTCGCTGGCAGCGGCCCGGGCGGGGTCGACGTGGATCCACTGGTGATCACCGGTCACCTCGGCGAAGGCGTCGATCCGGGCCTGGTCCAGAGTGACCCAGTCGCTCGGTCCAAGCGTGGTACCGACCGCCGCGCGGAGCTCCTCGATCGTGCTGGGCAGCAACGCCATCTGTGATCGGGTACGTTACAGTGAGCCAAGTGCGGAGGCGCCGACCCGCACAGTTGAGTCCGGGAGCGAAGAGATCAGTTGATTCGGACGCTGGTGGTGGCGGGGCGTCGGCAAGCGGACGACCTGGCTCCCTGGCTGGAGTACATGGGTCGGACCGGCAGCGTCTCGACCGATGTCACCGATGACGTGAGGGCGCTGACCCACCTCGAGAGCTACGACGTGGTGGTGGCCCACCCACCGGAGGGCAACCTCCTGCCCGAGGCCGAGTCGGGGCTCTGTGAATTTGTGCTTCGCGGCGGTGGATTTCTCGGGCTCCACTGCACCAACTCCACCTGGGAGGCGGCCGGCGAGTACCTCGACCTGGTCGGCGGTAGCCGCAACGGCCGCCTGCCCAAGAGCGAGATCGTCAGCCACGTCAGCGACGGCGGCCATGACATCACCCGCCGTCTGGCCGGTTCGCTCACCCTCATCGACTCCTGCTACACCCAGCCGGAGCCGCCCCAAGATGCCCGAGTGCTGTTGGACACCACCTGGCAGGCGAACCGCCTACCGGTCGCCTACGTACGCCAGCCGGGAGCCGGCCGGGTTTTCTACTGGGGGATGGGGGAGGCTGCGGCCACCTTCAGGGACCCCGACGTCCAGGAGATGCTCTATCGCGGCTTGCGCTATGCGGCCGGGCGGGCGGAGCGTCCCTCGGTGGGAGTTGGAATGCTCGGGTTCGGGGCCATCGGGGCCGACCATGCGGGTGCAATTGCGGCCGTGGCCGGGCTCCAACTGCGAGCCGTCGCCGACCAGAGCCCGACTCGCGTCCAGGCCGCCCGGACCTTCTCGCCTGACGTGGAGGCCGCCTCCGACCTGGCTACGTTGGTTGACGTGCCGGGGGTGGAGTTGGTGGTCATCTCAACACCACCAAACACCCACGCGGTGCTGGCGGAGCAGGCCTTGCTGGCTGGCAAGCACGTGGTCCTGGAGAAACCCTTCTGTCTCCGCCTGGAGGAGGCTAACCGTCTGGTCGAGTTGGCCGGAGAGACGGGGCGGACGCTCACCGTCTACCAGAACCGACGCTGGGACCCGGACTTCCTGGCGCTCCAGGCGGCGGTCCGACGGGGCGAGCTGGGGTCGGTCTTCCACCTGGAGGCATTCGTCGGCGGGTACGGCCACCCGTGCCACTTCTGGCATTCCCACGCACCGGTCAGCGGTGGGGTGATCTTCGACTGGGGGTCGCACTACCTCGACTGGATTCTGCAGCTCATACCCGAAGAGGTGGTGAAGGTGGCCGCCAGCCGGCAGAAGCTGGTCTGGCAGGACGTCACCAATGACGACCATTTCGAGCTGCGGATGTCGTTCGCCGGCGGCGCCGAGGCCGTCTTCATCCATTCCGACATCGCCGCCGCCCGCAAGCCCAAGTGGTACGTGCTGGGGACCGAGGGGGCGGCGATCGGCTACTGGCGTGAGGGGCGGATCACCAGCCGCGGTCCGACCGGGCTCGTGGTGGAGGAGAGGCTCCCCGTCACCGACCTTCCCTGTGAGCTGCACATTCTCCGACCCGATGGTGCTGGGGAGAGCCACGATCAGCTGGTGTCCCTGCCGGCCCCGCCACCCCAGGCGTTCTACCGCAACCTGGCCGGCCACCTGCTCGCCGAGGAGCCGTTGGCGGTGACGGCCGCGTCGGCCCGCCGCAACATCGCGGTGATGGAGGCGGCCACCCGGTCGGCCGAGCTGGGGCAGCAGCTGAACCTTCGGGTGTGACCCGGGCGCCGCTCAGGTGGGGGATTCTGGGTGCCGCGGACATCGCCCAGAAGGCGCTGATTCCAGCCATTCTCGGGGCGGGTGACACAGTTGTTGCCATCGCCAGCCGGGATCGTGAGCGAGCCCTGGAGATGGCGTCGGGGTTCGGGGTTGCTGAGGTGGCCACCTACCTCGAGCTGATCGAGGCCGAGTTGGACGCGGTCTACATCCCCCTCCCCAATTCTCTACATCAGCACTGGACGCTGCGGGCGGTAGCTGCCGGCAAGCACGTCCTCTGCGAGAAGCCGCTGGCCCTCACGGCAGCGCAGGCGCAGAGCATGCGCCAGGTGGCCCAGGAGAGGGGAGTGGTTCTGGCCGAGGCGGTCATGTACCGATATCATCCCCGCTGGAAGCTGGTTCACCAGGCGATCAGTCAGGGCGGGGTGGGGAACCTGCGCCATCTACGAGGTACTTTCAGCTTTGATCTCGCTCCACCTCCCGACATCCGCTGGCAGGTGGAGCTGGGGGGAGGAGCCCTCTACGATCTCGGCTCTTACCTGGTGAGTGCGTGCCGCTGGCTGGCGGGGGAGCCGACGCGGGTGCTGGCCCGGCAGCACACCATCCACGGCGTCGATGGAGACGGCTCCATGCTGCTCGAGTTCCCCAGCGCTGGGGGGCCGGTCTCGGCGGAGCTGTCCTACGGCTTCATGGCCGCCGAGCACCAAGTCCTCGAGGTGGTCGGCACCCACGGCTCACTGCTGGTGCCGAAGCCCTTCACTGCTTGGCGCCACGAGTCGATTCCGCTCTGGCTGACCACTTCGCGGGACCAATCGGCCCAGCCGATTGCAACTCCGGAAGCCGATCCCTACCGAGAGATGGTGGTCGCCTTCGGCGAGCGGGTACGGGGTGGCGCGGGACTTCTCTGCGATCCAGCTGATTCCGAGTCGGGGCTGCTCGTCCTGGATGCCGCGCGGCGGAGCATTGCCAGCGGTTCGTGGGAGCAGCCGGAACGTGTCAGCCCCGAATCCTGACTTGACAGGCGGGCGAAAGGAGCCTGAGCTGGAGAAGACCGCGACTCGGCTGGTAGGGCAACTCCACCTCGGCGCAGGAGCTCAAGAGGTCGGGTGTCCCAGCTGAGGCGGGCCAGGAGATGAGCAGAGTGCGGTTCAGTGCGGGAGAAGCATCGTCAGCGCTCAGCATCTTGGTGTCCGGGTTGTAGCTGAGATCAGTCAGCCTTCCGGGCGCCGCCCTAACGAAGGGTTGGGCGAGCACGTCGAGCCAGGCGGTGTCGGGGGGTCCGTTGCCTTTCTCCACCCCCCAATCGGCGGGATCGTTCCACCCCCACCAGGCCCAGCCGGTCTGGAACATGTTGGAGAGGCTGATCTCCGCCTGGGCCCAGGCAATGGCATCCGAGCTGTCGTGGTCGATGCCCACCTCGCCTGCCCAGTAGGCGGCGGGTAGCTGGTTTGCCTCGTGGATGCCTTGCTCCAGCTCTGCCCGAAGGGGGGCGCTATCACCTTCGAAGTTGGGGGACAGGATGCTCCCTGAGTAGAGATGGGTGGAATAGACGAGATCGCGAGCCGCCAGGGGACGAATGGCGGTGGGCAGGTCGCCGAAGAGGTCGCCCTCGACGATGAATAGGTGGTTGGGGTCAACCAGAGCCAGTTTCCGAATCCCGTTGGCGTAGAAGGGCCAGAGGAGATGGGTCTCAAAGATGGCCGGTGGGACGGGGAGGGGGTGGGGTTCGTTGTAAAGGTCGTAGCCCGCCACGGCCGAATTACCGCGGAACTCAGCAGCCACCTTGCTCCAGGCCTGCCAGAAGAGGTCTTGCCAGTTGGGCTCGAGCCAGAAGTAGGTCAGGGCGGCATTGACGGCGGGGGATACGTGGCGCTGCCAGGCGGCGCTTAGCCCGGGAAGCTTGAGGTCGGGCACGCCGGCAACCGAGAGCCAGTCAGGAGCTCCACTGCCGCCGAAGGCGACACCGAAGTCTTCGGTATGCATGTCGAGGACGACGTAGAGATGGTGTTGAGCGCAAAGCGACACCACCTGGGCGATCCGTCCTAGGTAGGCCTGGCTGAAATGTCCCCGCCGCGGTTCGAGCAGGGACCAGGAGATGGGCAGCCTGACGACATCGAAACCACCCCCCTGCATGAGCGCCGCGTCGGCATTGGTCAGGGGTGGATTGGCGGGCGACGCGCCGACCTGGAGAAGCGCGTCGTCGTTGAACCCACGCAGCAGTACCGACCGTCCCTGGGAGTCGACGATTCTCCCGGATCTGGCGGACAGCCAGGGCAGGGAACTGGCCGGAGGACGCTGCGGTTGCACCGCCACCGCCAGTGCCGTCAGGGGCAGGTAGACAACTGCGGCCACTCCCAGCACCAGCCCCGCCAAGCTAGGGAGCAGCGAAAGACCACCGCTGCGCTGGGCCCGGGGAGATCGCAAGAATCGAGGCAGCATGTGGCGATTGTGGCCGAGCCGGCGGTGAGGCCCCCGCTAGCGAGCGGGGCTGCTATCACTCACTGCCCACCCCCGACTTGGGGGTGGAGCTACGAAAGGCGATGAATCCCTCGATGACGGAGCCGGTGTGGGCCCCCACCAGGACCACGTCGAGCTCGATGTCACCGGGAGCGGGGGCGTTTCCCGCTGCGTCCGACCCCGGGTTGAGGAAGACGACCCAGCAGAGCTTGCCGGGAGGGTGGATGGCCGAACCGCCGGTTCCCACCGCGGTCGCCAGGAAGACGGCCTCTGGCGCCGAGCCGGGCTGCTGATGAGCGGCTGCCGTGGCTGCCGCGTCAGCCTTGACGGTAGGCTTTCCCTGTGGAGTCTGGAGAACCACTCCACTTTGGTCCAGGATGGTTTGGTCGGCCGGTAGGACCCCCAACCCGTTGGGGGCGGGGGTTGAATTGATGGCGACCAGGGTGAGCCCACCAACCAATGCGAGGACCGCTATCAGGGCGAATGAACGCCACTTCCAGCGCGGCCTTCGGGTGGGCTCTTCGACGTGGCTGAGCATGGGCAAATCATCGGACACTTGCAGGGATCGTGGTGGCTCGGAGAAGAAGCGGCGTTTGGGGGCTACCCGCCTGCGGTACGGTAGGGCTAGCGGGGCCGCATCGGCGGCGCCCGGGCGTCAGAGGCACGGAGGTTCCAAGACTTAATGGCTAAGACCGTCGGAATCGACCTGGGAACAACCAACTCGGTGGTCGCCGTCATGGAAGGCGGCGAGCCCGTCGTTATCCCAAACGCTGAGGGCGGGCGCACCACCCCGTCCGTGGTGGCGTTCACCAAGAACGGCGAGCGGTTGGTGGGGCAGTTGGCTCGGCGCCAGGCTGCGGTCAACCCGGAAAACACTGTCTATTCGATCAAGCGATTCATGGGCCGCCTCTTCAACGAAGTCGAAGGCGAGCGCAAGATCGTGCCCTACCAGGTGGTGGCCGGTAAGGACAAGCGGGCCGAGGTGGATGTGGCCGGCACCAAATACACCCCGGAACAGATCTCAGCGATGATCCTGCAGAAGCTCAAGCTCGACGCCGAGTCCTACTTGGGCGAGAAGGTGACCGACGCTGTGATCACGGTGCCTGCCTACTTCAACGATGCTCAGCGCCAGGCCACCAAGAATGCCGGCCAGATCGCTGGTCTCAACGTCTTGCGGATCATCAACGAGCCCACTGCGGCGGCTCTTGCCTATGGCTTGGACCGCAAGGAGTCGGAGAAGATCCTCGTCTTCGACCTTGGTGGAGGAACCTTTGACGTTTCCATCCTCGAGGTCGGCGAAGGCGTTTTCGAGGTCAAGTCGACCAACGGGGACACCCACTTGGGCGGCGACGATTACGACCGGCGCGTTGTCGACTGGTTGGCTGAGGAGTTCAAGAAAGAGCAGGGGATCGACCTGAAGACCGATCGCCAGGCTCTCCAACGACTTACCGAGGCGGCCGAGAAGGCCAAGATCGAACTCTCCCAATTGCAGGAGACGCAGATCAATCTGCCCTTCATCACCGCCGACCAGAACGGCCCTAAGCATCTTGACACGCGCCTGTCCCGAGCCAAGTTCGAGCAGCTCACGGCCGACCTCACTGATCGCTGCCGCGCTCCCTTCGACAGCGCCCTCAAGGATGCCGGCATGAAGATCGGTGACCTCGACGAGGTGATTCTGGTCGGAGGGTCGACCCGGATGCCGGTCATCCAGGAACTGGTTCAAAAGATGAGTGGCAAGGAGCCCCATCGGGGCGTCAACCCAGACGAAGTGGTGGCCGTCGGTGCCGCCATCCAGGCCGGCGTTCTCAAGGGCGAGGTCAAAGATGTCCTGCTTCTGGACGTGACCCCGCTGTCCCTGGGGATCATGACCGAGGGGGACATCAACACCCGGTTGATCGAGCGCAACACGACCATTCCCAGCAGCAAAACGCAGGTCTTCTCGACCGCAGCCGACAACCAGTCGTCGGTTGAGATCGTGGTCCTGCAGGGTGAGCGTCCGATGGCACGGGACAACCGCACCTTGGGCCGCTTCATGCTCGACGGGATCCCTCCGGCGCAACGAGGCATGCCCCAGATCGAGGTCACCTTCGACATCGATGCCAATGGCATCCTCAACGTCACCGCCAAGGACCTCGGCACCGGCAGGGAGCAGAAGGTCACCATCACCGGGTCCACCACCCTCCAGAAGGAGGAGGTGGAGAAGATGGTCAAGGAGGCGGAGTCCAACGCCGAGGAGGATCGTCAGCGGGCGGAGGAGATCTCCCGACGCAACCAGGCGGACTCGCTGGTCTACAGCGCCGAGAAGACGCTTCGCGAGCATGGCGACAAAGTGAGTGAGGAAGTGCGCGACGAGGTCAACGCGAGGATCGCATCTCTGAAGGAAGCTGTCGCCGCGCAGAACGCAGCCGACATCGAGAGCCGGCAGTCGGACCTCTCGGAGTCGCTGCAGAAGATCGGCCAGGCCATTTATCAGAACGCCAATCAGGCCGCGGCTGAGGGTGAGCCAGGTGCTGGCGGCGAGGACATCCCGCCGGCAGCTGGCGCCGCTGACGCTCCCCAGGGCACGGATGGTGATGTGGTCGACGCCGAGTTCAAGGAAGTTTGAGGCGGTTCAGGCCCGGTCTCGCGACCGGGCTTGGGCTCAGCCTTGTCAGCTACGCCTCGCTCGTCGTATGGGCACGGCGGAAGCTCGTCGTGGACACTCCCATGCTCGAGCTCACCACGGCCCTAGAGGACTGGCTCGCTGAGGCACACCTAGCCGCCAGTTCCCAATTCGCACATACGCCAGTGGGTCGGGTGCACGTCTTGGTCGCGGGACAGGGCCGGTGTCCTTTGGTGCTCGTGCCTGGGCTGGGTGCCTCGTCCGCCGACTTTGCAGCGTTGCTCGCCTGTCTGGCCACCGACCACCTCGTCGTGGGCATCGACCTACCGGGAACCGGGCTCAGCGATCCGGTTGGATTCAAGGGTCATCCGCGGGAGGCGTGGGACCAGGTGATCACTGCAGTCGCCGACCGGCTGGGGCTCACCGAGTTCACACTGATCGGCCACTCCCTGGGTGGTCTGGCAGCCGGTGCTTACGCCATTTCTCACCCCGAGCGGGTCTCCAAGCTGGTGCTGCTGAGTCCCTTTGGTATCGGGCGACGGATTCCGTTTCTTTGGAATTTCTCCATGGTTCCTGGTCTCATGCAGCTGCGCGGGCTCTATCAGCGCGCCGTCACCCCTCCTCCCCGTCCGTTTCCGGGGTGGACCAGTCCCGGAGTCCAAAGATGCGAGATGGGCAGTGCCGGCGAGAGGTACCGCCGCCGGGTCAGCCTCCGCTTCGGGTCGGGCTCCGACCTGGAGCTGATCGGTCGTCTCTTGCAGCCCCTCGCGCTGCGATCGGAGTCGCAACTACTGCCTGCCCTGGGGCTGCTCTCAGGACGAGTCCAGGTGATCTGGGGTGAGGAGGACCGCCGACTGCCGCTGCACCGGGCCCAGGCGGAGCTCGACAGCTTTCCCGGGCTGCGCCTCGACGTCGTCCCGGGAGCAGGCCACCTACTCCCGGTCATGCATCCCACCCGCACGGCGACCCTGATCAGGGACTTCTTGGGGACATCAGCAGCCTGAGCTGCGGCCGTTTGCAGGAGTTCGCCGCTGGGTATACCTTGAGTGTGAGTTCCAAACCAAACGAGGTGTCCGGTGCAGCTTGAGCGCCTGACTCAGAGGAGTCGCGAAGCCCTGGAAAGGGCGCAAGAGCTCGCCACTGAGCTGCAGCATCCCGAGGTAACTCCGGAGCATCTTCTGCTTGCCTTGGTAGACCAGACGGACGGTGTCGTGGCACCCCTTCTGCGCCAGGTCGAGGTCGAACCCGACCAGGTGCGTGCGCGGCTCACGAAGGACCTGGAGAGTCGGCCCAAGCAGGAGGGTGCGACCCCACGCACCTCGGCGGAGCTGGACGCCGTGCTCCGAGATGCCTGGGAGCGGATGGGCGAACTCCAGGATGAGTACTGCAGCACGGAGCACCTGCTCCTGGCCCTGACGGCCCACAAGGGCGGCCCGGCGGCAGGAATCCTGAGTCAGCTCGGGGCGACCTCGCAGCGTTTGGGCTCAGCCCTGGACGCTCTCCGCCAGGGCCAAAAAGTGACCGACCCCAACCCGGAGAGCAAGTTCCAGGTCCTCGAGCGTTACACCCGAGACCTCACCCAGCTGGCCCGCGAAGGCAAGCTAGATCCGGTCATCGGTCGCGACGAGGAGATCCGCCGCACCATGCAGGTGCTGGCCCGCCGGACCAAGAACAACCCTGTCCTGATCGGTGAGCCCGGGGTGGGCAAGACTGCCATCGTCGAAGGTCTGGCCCAACGGATCGCCAGCGGAGACGTGCCCGAGACCCTCAAGGACCGTCGAGTGGTGTCGCTCGACCTGGGTGCTTTGGTGGCGGGAACCAAGTTTCGGGGCGAGTTCGAAGATCGGCTCAAGGCTCTGCTCAAGGAAGTGGTCGGCTCTGCTGGCCGAATCATCATGTTCATCGACGAGCTCCACACCCTGATCGGGGCCGGGGCCGCCGAAGGTGCCATGGATGCCGGCAACATGCTCAAGCCAGCTCTGGCCCGGGGCGAGTTGCGGGCGATTGGGGCAACCACATTCGAGGAGTACCGCAAGCACATCGAGCGGGATCCGGCCCTGGAGCGTCGCTTCCAGCCGGTGCAGGTGGGGGAGCCCTCGGTGGAGGACACGATCAGCATCCTCCGCGGCTTGAATGAGCGCTATGAGGTGCACCACGGGGTGCGGATCAAGGATTCTGCGCTGGTGGCCGCCGCGGTCCTATCCAACCGCTATATCGCGGGGCGTTTCCTGCCCGACAAGGCCATCGACCTGGTCGATGAGGCGGCCTCGCGGCTGCGTATGGAGATTGACTCGATGCCGGTCGAGCTGGATGCGGTGGAGCGCCAGGTGCGCCAGCTCGAAATCGAGCGAGAAGCGCTGAAGAAGGAGACAGATAGGGCCTCCGCCGAGCGACTGGTCGCCCTGGAGCGCGAGCTGGCCGAGCTGCAGGAGAGCGCCGTCGGTCTGCGCCAGCGCTGGGAGCAGGAAAAGGCGGTGATCGGCAAGCTGCGCGACACTAAGCAAGAGATAGAGCGCACCACGTTCGAAGCGGAACGGGCTGAAAGAATGGCCGACTTCGGCAAGGCCGCCGAGCTCCGTTACGGCAAGCTCAGTGAACTTCGTCAGCAGCTGGAGCAAGACCAGGAGCAGCTGAGCCGCGACCAAGCGGGCACGCCGCTCCTCCAGGAGGAGGTGGGGGAGGAGGACATCGCCGAGGTAGTGGCCCGCTGGACCGGTATCCCGGTCCAGCGCATGCTCGAAGGCGAGATGCACAAGCTGTTGGAAATGGAAGACCGCCTGCACCAGCGCGTGGTCGGCCAGGATGAAGCCATAGCCGCCGTTGCCAGCGCGGTGAGGCTGGCTCGGGCTGGCCTCAACGACCCCCAACGGCCCCTCGGATCATTCATATTCCTTGGTCCCACCGGGGTGGGCAAGACCGAGGTGGCGCGGGCGCTGGCCGAGTTTCTTTTCGACAGCGAGGACGCGATGGTCCGGCTGGACATGAGTGAGTACATGGAGAAGCACGCCGTCGCCCGCTTGGTGGGGGCGCCACCGGGTTACGTCGGCTATGAGGAGGGTGGTCAGCTCACCGAAGCGGTGCGACGGCGCCCTTACGCGGTGCTGCTCTTGGACGAGATCGAGAAGGCCCATCCTGACGTATTCAACATCCTGCTCCAGTTGCTCGACGATGGGCGCCTCACCGATGGCAAGGGACGGACGGTGGACTTTCGTAATTGCGTGGTCATCATGACCAGCAACCTAGGCAGCCCGCTGATCGCGGCCTTGCCAGACCGGCCCAGCTCAGACCAGGAGGAGGCCACCAAGACCGGGGTGATGGCGGAGCTGCGCCAGCACTTCCGGCCGGAGTTCCTCAATCGGGTCGACGACGTGATCCTCTTCCGCCGCCTCGAACAGGCTCAGATTGAACGGATCGTAGAGCTCCAGCTGAACCAGTTGGAGCGGCGTCTGGCCGGCCGACGTATACGTCTGCTGGTGCGCCAGTCGGCACGAACCTGGCTGGCTGAGCAAGGCTACGATCCTGTTTACGGGGCTCGGCCGCTGCGCCGCGTGCTCCAGCGCCAGCTGGGGGACCGGATCGCCACCGCCATTCTCAAGGGCGACTTCTCCGAGGGCGACACGATCTTGGTGGATCTGGGTCCAGAAGGTCTCCGGCTCGATCGTGCGAAGCCGGAGGAGGCGAACCTTGCGACTGCGCCCGAGCGGACCCCTGCGCCAGCTGTCGAACTCGGTTCGTAAGGGGCCTACCGGAGGCCCCTTGGCCGAAAGGGCAGGCTCGGGGCGGTTGCTAAACTCGCCCTCGCCGCCGACGTAGCTCAGTGGTAGAGCAGCGGTTTCGTAAACCGCTGGCCGGGAGTTCGAATCTCCCCGTCGGCTCCTCGATTTGATCTCAGAGAGGTTCGCCGGAAGCCGCTGTGATTCGGTCTGGTTGGGGTCAGCCTGGGGCGGGCGTGCGACGAGGGGCATCGGCCGGTAGAGTCGCCCCGACCTGGGGTCCAGGGGCGGCTGGTCTCCTAAATCCGCCCGAGCAGGTCCGTCTTCTGGGCCTGGAACTCCTCGTCGGCGAGCATTCCGGCCTCGTGAAGGTGAGCAAGGTCAGGCCACGGGATCTGGTGTCTTGGGGTCCTCCACGTCGGGTCGGGCTCCGGGACAGGGATTTTGGAGGTGCTGCCAGGCGGACAGTGGTAGTAGTAGTAGTGCGGAATGTCTAGTTTGAGGCCCACTGGGCAGGATCTGGAGCCAGCGGCCGGTCCGCCAGTGCGACGGACGGCGAGTCCATCGCCCGGGAGATTTCGGTCATGGCAAGGGAAAGGACAGCTTGCCGCCCGGGATCCATCCGGCCTATCAGCAGTTGCAGCGTGCTGACCTGGGTCGCGTGATACTCGCTGGCCATCTGCACCCCGGCGACGGTGGCCACAACACGAACCAGTCGGCGATCGAGAGTGTCACGGAATCGCTGGACGGCTCCGGCGCTGATAAGCCGGTCGACCGTCGCTGTAGCCGCAGCAGCGCTGACGCCCAGGCACTGGGCAAGCCCATGCATTGTTAGCGGCTCACTTTGGAGGCAGTTGAGCGCTCTGAACTGCTGCCGACTCAATCCGCTGACACTTGGAAGTCGGGTCGGCGGCTCAGCGCTCTCGGCCTGACTGACTAGGTCAATCCAAAGATCCACCACATAAGTGGACACCCCAACGGCGAATCCACCACGCGAGCCGTCGACCTCTAGGGCCGGAGCATCGGAAACGGGGTCGAGACGAAGTTCTGGCGCCGTAGGCACCGTAGGACTCAACATAGTGTATCTCCAGCAGTAATTCTGAACTCAAACCGAGCAGCAAACCGAAAGTTGCTCAGCGGGTCGGTGCCGCAGCTCAGTAGTAGTGAGCGCGGTTCCCGACTTTGTGACCTCTGCTCCCCAGTAGCCAGAGAGCGAGCCCGATCACGGCAAGGATCACGCCCACAGTCCACAGGATTGGGATCGCCAGCACGAAGCCGACGATCAGAAGAACGACACCCAGGATGATCATGCCGATGCCTCCGAGAAGTCAACCCGTTAGACGCACGCCCATGCGCTGGCGTCCCGGCCGACTCCTCAGACGTCAAACGCAGTGTGCGCTATGGGTTGCCGCGTGTCGGTACGCTGGCGGCCATACGCTGTGGCTGGCCATCTCCACCGCCGGCCGGCACCGAAAGGCGTTCGCTAGGACAGCTTTCTGTCGCCGGCTACCCGCTCGACGTTCGTCAGCAATATCTCTGCCTGTTCCAAGCGACTTGTTAGGCTATTCGGGTCGCCGTTGACCGCTACCAAGCTCGCGCCCATCCCCACGCTCCAGCGCTTCGTTAGATCGGAAAGTCGGTCAGTGCCGCGAGGGTCAACACCTTTGCGGCACACTCTGCCCGCCTATATCCCCGGAGCGTGGGTCGCTCATGGCCAGATTCCTAGCACTGCAACCGGCCGCTATCTGACGGCTAACTCGTCTCAGACCGTAGGTCGGTTTATCGTCCGCCAGTCGCGGGTGCCTCGTCGCTACGTCGGATGGCGAAGAGCGGCTGCGGACGGTCGGTGCGTTCATCAGTCACAGCGCGCTGCTCTGACCGGAAGACCCGGTAGCACTCGCAGGAAACCTGTTCTAAGCCACTCCGATCGGCGACTTCAATGTGGCCTGGTCGGCAGGTGACCAGGCCCGCCCGCTCCAATGCGTTGGCTGCTAGCGACGCGGTATCCCGACCCACGCCCAGCATCTGCCCGAGGAACTCCCGCGTGATGCTGAACTGGTCTCCACCGACCCGGTCCTGGCTCATCAGCAGCCATCGGCTGAGGCGCTCCTCTGTGGAGTGGAGTCGGTTGCAGGCGACGCCTTGTGAGATCTGACCGAAAAGGCTTTGTACGTAGATATTCACCAGCGTTGTTAGCGGCTGACTGGCCGCGAGCTCGTCGAAGAAGGCGTCAATGGACATGCTTAGGCAGCGTCCGGCCACCTGCGAAATCGCGCAAACCATCAGGCTGCCTCCGAGCGTGGCCGGGACACCGACGAGGCCCTCATTGCCGACTGTCGCGACCTCGACCGCGCCACCGTGCTCCAGTACTGTTACCAGGGACACGACACCGTCCAGCGGGAAGTACACGGAGTCCACAATTTCCCCGGCTTCGAATAGGTGGGTTCTGACCTTTAGGAAGCGCGGCGCCAGCTTCTGCAGGATCCGCCCCCGATCCCGACTCGGCAGGCGAGCCAGCAAGCGGTTCCCACTGATCTCGCTCCCCCCTGGCATGACTGACCTTATGCTCCTGGGCGAGGTGCCGAGTATCTTTACCCGGTCTGGTGCTCCTGACCGATGCCGCCACCTCCGCACCTCATTCTACGCACGGGTGCCGACGACTTGTGAGGGTCGAAGACCGGTGCATAAGTCGATGAGAACTCTCTGACCCCGTACCGACGTCCGCGCCCAATGAAGTCGAATCCGCCCACGGGGCGGTTGCGAGTGAGCGCACAACTCCACTCGACCGTACGCAGTGATCGCCTCGCGCCAGTCAAGTCCCATCGTTGGTGTAAATTCGGTCGGAAGTTAGGGATAGGTTCATCAGGCCGCTAAGCCCGCAGTCAGGGGGTTGGTGAGGCGGTCCTGGTTGGTGGGGTCCAGCC
>Ga0307373_10000664_pt1 | contig 66189 bp, 52 predicted proteins | sample OX2MG_FD_202534 | JGI IMG/M metagenome (GOLD analysis project Ga0307373, IMG submission 202534) | Soil microbial communities from Risofladan, Vaasa, Finland - OX-2 | ecosystem: Environmental > Terrestrial > Soil > Coastal area > Acid sulfate soil | place: Finland: Risofladan, Vaasa | collected... | reverse complement strand
TGACCGAGGCGCTCAACGACTGCGGCAAGCCCGTCAAAGGCAGCAAGATTTGTCTCTTGGGCGTCGCCTACAAGAAGGACGTCGACGATCCGCGAGAGAGCCCGTCGTTCGAGTTGATGGAATTGCTCGCCGGCCGCGGCGCCGCATTGAGCTACAACGATCCGCACGTGCCCAGCCTGCCGAAGATGCGGCGCCATCGCTTGCCCGAGATGACCAGCGAGCCGTTGACGGCCGAATTCCTCGCCAGCCAAGACTGCGTGCTGATCGCGACCGATCATTCGGCCTACGACTACGAGTTCATCGTCCGCCACGCGCCGTTGGTGATCGATACTCGCAACGCGACCAGGCAGGTCGCCCGCGGTCTGGGCAATGTCCGCAAAGCGTAAGCCGATCTCGGCGTGCAAGATTTGGCACGAGCTTCGCTAGCCCGGATTATTCACAGCCCGGCTATTACTTGAAAAAGCGCTCGATACCAACCCGAAGCGCCAGCGAGGTAAGTGCGTTGCTCCACCTCGCTTGCGCTTCGGGTTGGTGTGGGCTGATGAATAATCCGGGATAGGAAAGTCGTGACGCCGCTGCGCACAAGAAGACTGTGTAGATGGCCTGAGCAGGCGACGACTTAACTGGCGATACCTTAACTGGCCACGGCGGCCCACGGCATCGCCAGACCGGCAGCGGCGCCGAGTAACAACGTCGCCAGCACGTAGAAGCAGTAGTGGAAAAAGGCGTTGCCGAAATCCAGATCGAGCGTGGCGAAAGCTGCCCCGGCGCCCACCAAAAAGAACGGCGGGCCGACGAGGATCCAGCCCCAGGCTTCGGCGGTGGCTTCGCCGGGGACGAACCAAAACACGCCCCAGAGCGCCATATAAACCAGCCCGCAGAGACTCGCGCGGAGCCAAAGCGATCGCCCGCGATAGGGTTCCAATTCGTCGTCGCGCAAGAAGCTGTAGCCCGCCACGGCGATCGCCGGCGAAACCAGCAGCAGGCCCACGCCGCGCAGCCATAGGAGTTCTTTCAATTGTGCGCGCAAGATCCAACTCACGGCCAGCGTCACGAGCACGGCGCCGGAAATCATCAAGGCGGGAACCCATTGGAAACGGGTCTCGCGCCGCAAGATCGGCTTGGTCACCGAGCGCCCGCTGGCGCCTTTGGGCCCGCTGGACTCGGGCTCGTGAACGACGATTTCAGGCGCCGGAGCCGGCTGCGAGGCGGCGGCGGCCGCGCCCGCTTTGCCCGGCGAGGCACCCGGCTTGGCCGCCGGAACTTCGGCCGTGGCGGCCCCCGGCTCGGCCGGCTTCGGGATTGTGATCGTGGCCTTGCACTTGGGGCACGGCCCTTGCTTGCCGGCGAATTTGTCGCTGACCGAGAATTTCGCCTTGCAACTCGGGCAAGTAACCGCAATCGCCATGCGCTGGGGCTCGAAACGAGAAGGGAAGCTCTGATTCCGTCAGGCGGCTCGTAGTTGGATCTCGACGCCCATCCTGACCGCGATGGGGGCGCGCCGCCAAAAGTCTAGGCTACAGTTCCCTAGTGTTTGCACGCGACAAGAGTAAGTCAAGCGGTCGGGGCGTTTTACGGAAGATTGTTCCCGCTTGCGCGGCAAGCTAGGATGAGCGGAATGGCGATCACGTTCAGTTGTCCCAACGGGCACCGGCTTACCTGTCCCGACGCCCAGGCCGGAAAGCCGGGCAAATGCCCCAAGTGTGGCGCCGCGGTGCGAGTTCCCAGCGCCGTGACGCCGGCGCCCGGCCCTGCGGCCTTTACGGCCGATGAAGCCGACGAGACCCGTTTGCAAGAGTTCGGCGAAGACCAATCCGACGACGTCGCCGACGGCGAGATCGTCTTTCTCTGCCCCAACGGGCACCGCTTGCACGGACCTTCCGAGATGGTCGGCCGGCCGGGCCAATGTCCGCATTGCAAAGTGCGGTTTCTCATTCCCAGTCCCGAAGACGAGTCCGAGGACGAGGAGGCAGAGCCCGACGCCGCGCTGGGAGAATTCGTGATCCAGATCGATACCTCGCCGAAGGAAGGTTCTGCGTCGAGCAAATCGGGGCTCAAGCCGCCGTCATCGACGCCGGCTGCGCCCTCAGCGCCGTCGGTCGCTGCGAGCACAAGCGCGAGCGCCCATCCGTTCGCTGCGCTGCTGGCCCGGCTTTGGGCTTACAAGGAGCAAGGGGCTTCGCTCGAAATCCATTTGGGCGACGGTAAAGTAATGATTCCCGACCGCTACGCCGCCCCGGCGGCTCATCCCAACTACGGCGTATTTTCCGTGCGAGAGGCAAACGGCAGCCACACGCTCACCGCGGTCGCCTGGGACGCCATCCATCGCGTCGCCGTGCGCCAGTTGCAGCAGTTGCCTAAAGAGCTGTTCGGCTGACGGCGGCTCCGCGCGATGGGTCAGCACCCAGGATTGAATAACCTCCCAAATTCGACCGAAGGCGCCCCAAAATAGCCTGGCTATTTGGCGTCTCGCCGGTTGAGCAGGCGCGAAGTCATTCCTCGGCGCTTACGGGTTCCTCTTCTCTGTTCCGGTTTTTCGGCGTTTGTGAGCACGTGACTGTTCGCTCTCGGACGGCTCGCCCGAGGGTGACGTTTTTCCACGAGAACAGAGAAGAGGAACCCGTAACTGCCGGGCAGCGAGTCGTGTTGCCCGCGCGTCCAAAAAGCACGTCCGTGCTTCCGGCACTCGCTTCACGTATGAATAGCTCCGTGGATTGAATCGCCTCCCAAATTCGACTCCGATCATCCGCAATCGCTTTGCTATTGGGTTTCCGAGCCGCTGAGAATTGGGATGTTATTCTATTCTCCATGCCCGCAACGAGCCCCGGTCAAACGCCGTCGTCTTCCATCAAGTCGGCTTCGCTGATCATCGTGAAGCCCTTGCTGGCCAGGGTCTCGAGCCCCATCTCGATATTGTCGACCATCAGCGCCACGGCCGGCCGGCCGTGCGGCCGCAATAAGAGCGGATAGGCCTGGATGATGTTCACTTCGGCTTGCAGCAGCGCCGTGCAGACCTTCAAGAGCGGCTGCGGCCCTTCGCCCAGTTCCACGCCAATCAGATCGCTCTCGATCAGCGCCAGCCCCGCGCGTTCGAGGATCTCGCGGCCCTGCTCGGGATGACTGAGCAGGAAGCGGACGAACGCGCACTCCGCCGAGTCGACGATCGACAAGGCTACGATGCGGACCTTGCTGCCTTCGAACCGCCGGATCACTTCCAGCAATTGGCCGACGCGGTTCTCCAGGAACACGGTAAACTGTCGAATCGAAGGATAGTTTCGGCCTCGTGCCGTGCGAACTTCCGTGCCGACGCCTTCTCCAAAGCTCATGAGCATCCACTCGGTTCAAGATTTGTTCCGCGACGCGCCGAAACGACCTTCCCTTGACGCGGGTCCGAAGGCTATCGTGTCCGAAAGCTAGGGTGAAGGCCCGACTCGGAACCGTCCACCTGCGGAGCCAAGGCCCGGCGAACCCCTAACTATAAGACACGCATGCTCGCCGAACAAGACCTCGAAATCCGCGTCCGCTACCAGGAAACCGACGCGATGGGCGTGCTGCACCACGCCAACTACTTGACCTACTTCGAGATGGGGCGAACCGAATTGCTGCGCGGCACGGGCTGCGATTATCGAAGAATCGAAGAAAGCGGAATCTTCATGGTCATCGTCGAGATTGGCTGCCGCTATCGCCGTCCGGCCCGCTACGACGACGTGCTGCGGCTGCGCACCATGCTCAAGCGCGTCACGGCGGCCAAAATCCAGCACGAATACCAGCTTTTCCGCGGCGACGAACTGCTGGCCGAGGCGCACAGCACGCTGGCCTGCGTCGACCGCCAAGGCCAACTCCAGCGCGTTCCCGACTGGCTGCGGCCCAGCGATCGCTGAATTGGCCTCGCGGTCGCGGACCTCTAGCCTCCGTCTCCGCGAAGCTTATCCCCTGAGGCCGACCTCCTGCATTCTCCGATCGGTTTCGCGATACGCTTCGGCGACCCACTCGACGATTTTCTGCGGCTCGGGCGAGTACTCCAGTTCGATCGAGATCGCGCCGTCGATCTGGAGGTCTTTGATTTCGCGCAGGTAGGGCTCGAACGGCACGACGCCGCGGCCGGGCGGAAGATCGCCGTGGACCTTGCCGTCGCAGTCGGAAATGTGTACGTGGCCGGCGCGTCCTTTCAAGCGACGCAGTTCCGCCGGCGCCACGCCCGACAGCACCAGGTGCGAAATATCGATATTCGCCTTGACCGAGGGGAGATTCACGTCGTCGAGAAACTTGACCATCGTGTCGACGTCGTTGACCAGCGACATGGCGAACGGTTCGAGTTCCAATACGATCTCCATACCCAGCTCGCCGGCCCGCTCGCCCAAGTGGCGAACCGACTCGACGCCGTATCGCCACTGTTCGGCGGGCGGAATGACTTCTTTATTCCAGATATATTCGCCGATCACCAGCAGCACGTTCTTCGCTTCGTATTCGTAAGCCAGATCGAGATAAGCGTTCGCGCGGTCGAGGTGAAAGGCGCGCACGCTGGGATTGAAATCGATCAACCCGATGGCCACGCAGGCCAGCGAGACGATCGGCAGTTCGAGGCGGTCGCACTCGTTCTTGATCAACCGCCGCTCGCGAACGTCGATGTCGAGCGGATCGACGAAGATATCGACGGTGTCGAAGCCGATTTCCTTGGTCTTCTGCAATCCGAATGTGGTGGGCTGTTGGGCTTGGACCCAGGCCGAATTGATCAAACCCAGTTTCATGACGCTGCTCCGAGAGGCATGGGCGACGATTTCACCAAAACGCCCGATCATATCACCGGCGCCCGCCGCTTGGCCAACGCCGAACCGCGAATGGCCGGCTTCCGCCGTCCTTAGCGACTAGCCCGGATTATTCATCAGCCCCGAGAATGCTCGACAAAGCGCTTCACACTAACCCGAAGCGCTAGCGAGGTAAGACGATTGCTCCACCTCGCTTGCGCTTCGGGTTGGTATGGGCTGATGAATAATCCGGGCTAGGACGGCCTTGCCGGGCCGTTCGGGCAAAGCTTAACGATCGGCGAAACTTGCTCGGCGCCGCGTGCGCGTGCCGCTGGGTTCAACGGCCGCAGTTTGCTTCAACGACACGCGTAAGTCTGGACGATGGCGGTAGTAGCGGCGGATGCAAATGGCAGGAAAGCGATCGGGAACGAGGATCGAGGCGGGATGAGGCAACGCTGCGGGTATCGGCATGTTTCGAGCGGCGTACGCCGGCTGACGGCGCAACTGGCGGCTGCTTGCGTGCTGCTCGGATCAAGCTTGTGCCTGGCCGCCGACGAACCGTCGGCGGCGACGGAACGCATCGCGTTGTGCCAGGCTCTCGGCCCTGCGGCGCCTTACCCGATCGCAGGGCTCGATTGCGCCTCGGCTGAGTGCGGCGAATTGGGCTGGAATGCCGCCCGGCCGATCGATTGGCAGAAATACGCCCAAGGCGAGTACGTCGGCCACGAGCGCCTCGAGCACGTGCCGCAGTATCGACTCCGCGTGGGCGACGAGCTGGATTTGGTGTTCCGCATTTCACGCGACCCCCTGCCGCGGGCTTACCGCTTGAACGTTGGCGACCGGGTTCGCGTCGAGTCGATTGCCGATTCCACGCTCGATCGCGAACTGATCGTGCAGCCCGACGGCACGATCACCGTGCGACTGCTCAACCAGGTTTACGCAGCGCGGGCCACCGTGGCGCAGCTTCGCGACGAATTGGAGCGCCGTTACCAGAGATTCTACAAGCAGCCGGCGATCACCGTTACGCCGTTGAGAGTCAACACGCTGCTCGAAGACATGCGCTCGACGGTCGATTTGCGGTATGGATTCGGCGGTCAATCGCGGCGGGCCAAGGTGACGCCCGAAGGCACGATTCAACTGCCGCTCGCCGGCAATGTTCCGGTGCAAGGCATGACGCTGGGCGAAGTGCAAGGCGAACTCGAGCAGCGCTACGCCGCCGGGGGCGCCGCCCTCGACGTCACGCCGGTGCTGCTTTCGCGGGCCCCCCGCTACATCTACGTTCTCGGCGAAGTCGCCTCGCCCGGGCGTTACGAACTGACGGGCCCGACGACGGCGATGCAGGCCCTGAGCAAGGCCGGGGGCTGGAACCACGGCGGCAACGTTTGGAAGGCCGTCGTCTTTCGACGCGGCGACGATTGGAGGCTCTTGGCCACGCAGCTTGAATTGCGCGGCCCGCTCTACGGCAAGCGGCCCTGCCCGGCCGACGAAATCTGGCTCAACGATTCGGATATCGTGCTCGTGCCCAAGACCCGCATCCTCGTCGCCCAGAACGTGATCGACCTGGTGTTCAAGCAGGGCCTGTACAAGGTCGTGCCCCTCGCGGTGCGCCCCGGCTATTACCAGTTTAGGGTTCGAGAAGTTGGGACCTTCCCGTTCAATCCCTTGTTTCCTGTTCTAGCGATCCCCACGGTCCCCATTCATCATGTGCCGGTCGTTCCGACCCACCCGGGCGGCGGTTAACCGCCGTGTCTTCTTGCAACTCTCCTTCGACCTATACCGTGCGCGGTTAAGAATGAGACGTGCGTGGGTCGTGGGGCGGCCTTCCAGGCCGCCGGCCATTGACGGCCTGGATGGCCGCCCCACATGCCGCCCAAGCGTCTCGTTGGCGCCCGCGTGCGGTATAAATCACCGCCCGCGATTTTGCGACAGCGCGAATCGCGGGCATCCAGGGTGGCATGCTATGCCGGCGGCACAAATCGGCCGCCGCTGAGATACCAGCCTTCGCCGCAAGGCCGGCGCCAGAGAATTTCCGTCGGAATGGAGCAACTTGGGCCTTGCGCGGGGTGGATCGTGACCAAATACCGGCCGGGTTCCAACGGCATATTGTGCAACAAGCCGACCCCGCTTGTGGACAACTCTCGGGTGAACGCCAGGTGCGGGTCCAACTCGGCTCGATGCGAGTGCAACGTTGCGGGACGGAAAAATGGATACCGTGCGGCGCCTCGCCGGTCCATCTGATCGTCGGCCCTGGCTTGGGCCATGAGTTCCTCGATCATTTGCTGGAACGAACAAGCGGCGTCCTCGCCGGTAGCAGCTAAGGGTCGTGCTGCGGCGGTCATTTCGGCACGCTTTCTCGAACGGGTGCGTCGTCAAGGATATGCGGCTGCGATCTTGATGGGTCATGTCAATCGCACCTGCCAAAATTCTAGCTTGCAATGCGAGCCCGGACGTTTGCGGTTGCCAAGTTCGCTGTTCGCCCGCTGGCGTCCTTGAGAGGACCGCTCTTGGCTTCCGCACAAAATCGTTACCTTCGTCAGTCTCGCGCCCCTTCGGCTCGAAGCGGGCCCGACCGGCGCCATTTTCTATTTCCCCGAGTGCCCCCGATCGGTCGCATTGCGTAGTAAGCTTGTGGGCAGTCTCCAACCCAACCGACGCGCAGCAGGGTGCTCAGCTATGAATCGCTTGCTTGGAATTTTGGCCGCGACTTCAGTCATGGCGCTTTCGAACGCGGCGCGCGCCGGAAGCGATCAGCCTTGGCTCCACGGTTCGCCGCCGACGGAAGCAACGGCCCATATCCACGCCCGATACATGCAGGCCGGCGCGCCGCAGCAAGCGGGCGGCCCCGGCCCGGGATTAGGGGGACCGCTTTTCGGGGGCCCGTGGTCGACCGGATACAACGCAGTCGGCTACAACCGCTTCTCGACAGGGTCTTACGGGAACTTGAATACTCCGGGCGTTCCCTCGAAGCAGCCTTATTACGGCTTCGGCAGCCTGAATTATGGTCCGTTTGGGACGGGAATGTACGGCAATAACCGGTCGAGCGGCGCCGGTAACGGCAACTCGAATTACCGTTCCGGGAATTCGGGCTACGGCAACCGACGCAACGGTTACGGCGGATATGGCGGCATGGGCGGCTATGGGGGCGGCGGGTTCGGGGGCGGCGGCTACGGGGGCGGTTATGGGCCGTATAGCGTGTATGGTTACAGTGCGAGCGGCGCGTTGGGATACGGCGATCCGCACTCGCGATATTATTTCGGCGCCTCGCCGTACAACTCGCCCTCCACTTATCGCTACGGCGGTCACTCCGCCATACCGCACGTGCCGCCCTTTCAGAACTTCGCTCAGCCCTCTGGCCTCGCTCCTTACTCGTACCTCTACGTCAATCCGCGGACGCCCCAAGGGCCCGACCATCCGGTGATGGTCGAGAATCCCTTCGCCAAACGAGAGACAAACGGCGCGGCCTCCGGGGCCGGCCAGGGCGAAGAGTCGCCCTCCAGATAGTCGCCCGGCGGCTACACGGCGGCGTCGAACAGCGGGGCGTAGGGCGACACGAACTGCAAATAGCCCAGCCCGCCTGGGGCGCCGTTCAGCCGAAACACGGTGACCAGCGGCGGCGCGCCTTCGACTCCTTGTACGAATCGAAGCAGATCCGAACGAGACGAGGAGTCGAGGCCGGCGATATCGATCAGCGTCGCAATCTGCTCCGCACGCACGTAGGCCGTCTTCGTCGAACTGCCGAACAGTTGCGAGAGCACGCCGTACGGAGGCGCATTCGTCGAATAGGCGCTGGTTCGCAGCATGATGTTTCGACAGTGCCGAGTTCCCGCGCAACCATCGCTTCGATGGCTGCCCCGCCCGGGCAACCGCCCAATCCGAATAGATAAGGAAGTGTCAATCAACGTTAGGTCGCCGCGAGCAAAAGGCAAGCCGCGGTCGGGCGGCGGTGATTTATATTTCGGCCGATTTATTTATATCGCCGCGAGCGTCGCGCGTTCGATTCGCCCCGCGTGGCGAAATTCTCCGAGAAAACACGCGTTTCCCGTCGCGCGCGGCCGCCCGGGCGGCGCCCAAAACCGGCATTTTATGTCCAACCGGCGCCCATTTGATGCCCGTTTCAACCCATATCGATAAATCACCGCCATCGGCGTTTTCGCCTGCGGGCCGAGGTTTTGGCCGTTCTCTCGCATTTCGGCCGTTTATCATTTCGTGAGGCGTATAAATCATGATTTTTCGCTTTCCAACCGCGGCTCTGCGGTCGCCAACGTGAGTTTTCGGCCGCTGCGCTCGGCGCGGCTGCGCGAAGTCGTCGAACGACTTGGCGTTCGCTATGGGCCGACCGGCAAACCGACCTTATCGCCCCGGCGGCTTGCTCGCGATCGTAAGCGATTCGGGCGGTTGGGCTCGTCTCGCGGGGCAAGCCGCTTAGCGGTTAACGTTGCCCCTCCGCCGAACGAAGCCAGGCCGCACGCCATGTCCCTCGGCCGCCAGCGGAAATTGCAGATCGAATAGTTTTGTAGAGCCGGCGCAACGGCGAATGGCTCGAAGCCATCCTTCGAACAGGAAAAACTTGCGATCGGGTCTTGCACGTTTTATGACAACTGTCATACAATGACGCGAATCTTACGACATACGTCATAAACAGGAACCGGCATGGCAAAATCAAGCCCGCGGCGCCGGCTCTCGGCGGCCGAGATGGAATTGCTCGAAATGCTCTGGCGGCACGGCGCCGTCACGCTCTCCGAGGCGCATCGCGCCTTGGCGCTGCCCATCGGCTATACGACGGTGCAGACGCGGCTCAACCGACTGGTGCGCAAAGGGCTGGCCCACCGCAGTCCCGACCGCCCGACGCGATACAGTGCGGCCATCGAACCGCAAGCCGTCACCGAGAACGACCTGAACTTGCTTCTCGAACGAGTGAGCGGCGGCAGCGTCGTGCCTTTGGTGGCCCATCTGGTCCGCGATCGCTCGCTGACGTCCGCGCAGATCGCCGAACTCAAGCAGCTCCTGGACGAAGCCGAACAGCGCATTCGCAGCAAAAAGCGGAGGCCCACGTCATGAACGCGCTCACGGTCGCCGCGCTCGTCGGCGCCCTGCTGCGGACGACGCTCGCGCTGGCGGCGAGCTACCTGGCTGCGACCGGGTTATTGCGATGGCGAAGAAGCTCTTCGCCTTTTTTGCATCGCGCCGCCTGCGTGCTGGCGCTCGCGCAAGGCTGGTGGTTCGTGCGGTTCGCGGTCGACGTGCCTTGGTACGAACCGGCAGCATCGCGGCCCGCGATTGCGGCGCCGGTTTTCGAAGCGGCCGGATTGCCGCCGCTGCCCGAAGCGTCGGCGCCGCCTGTGATGGCAATCTCGTCAAACAGGGAGTTGGCTGCCGCGGCATCGTCGCCGCGTTGGAATTGGCGGCATGGGCTGGTCGTGGTCTGGGTGACCGGGGCGCTGATGGCCGTCGCCCGAGAGGCGATTCGCTACCTGCGATTCGTGCGCGCGGCGCCGCTGGGAGAACCCGCGGACGCCGAAGACGACGCGGCCTGGCGGCAACTACTGGCCCTGCGCGGCGTGCGATATCCAATTCCGCTGAGAATGACGGCCCGCCTCGGCCCGGTGCTCTGTCGCCTGCCGGGCGGGTATCGCTTGTTGGCGCCGCGCGAGGCGTGGCGCGCGCTGTCGTCCGAAGCGCGCCTGGCCCTGTTGCGGCACGAATTGGCCCACTACGAGCGGCGCGACGTCTGGAAATCGTTGGCAGTGCGAATGCTCGTGCTGCCGCATTGGTTCAACCCGCTGGCCTGGCGCGCGGTGCGGCATTTCGACGAGGCCGCCGAATGGGCCTGCGACGCGGCGGCCTGCAAAACTTCGCCGGAAACGGCGCCGGCTTACGGTAAAGCCTTGTTGTCGCTGGCGGTCGGACGAGCGCCGCAAGCGATTTTGAACACTGCGGCCCAAGGCTGCGGGCTGGCCTTGCGGATCGAACGAATCTTGGCCCCAACTCTACCGGAGGACTCGACGATGAAGAAGACGCTCTGGATTTCGATCGCTGCCGTCATACTGTTGGCGGGCGGCCTTGAATTCAAACTCGTCGCCCGCGGTGAAGAAGATCGAGCCGACCGTGCGAGTTCGCCCGCGCACGACGCAGCCGTGCAAGCCATGCTGGAAGCCTCCAAGAAGACCTGGGAAGTGACGGCCATGGAGTTCGACAACGGCCGCGTCACGTTGTCAGACGTCTATGTGTGGTCGCGGCGGCTGCTTGAGACCGAACGGCTGGCCTCGAAGGACAAAGACGGCGAGTATGACGCGCTCTTGCAACACTGGCGACGCATGCGCGTGCTGCACAACAAGATCCAAGCGCTATTCGACGTTGCGGCGCGCGGCGGCGAAGCGCAGAAGCTGCACGCTACCTCGTTTTACGTGGCCGAGGCCGAACTCTGGCTCGTTGACGCCGGAGGCCAGGCGCCCGGCGACGAAGATTGACGGCGGCTGGTTTGCGGCGAGCTTACGCTTCGGGCGTGAAGCCGAGCACGATATCGAACTTCGCGGCCAATTCCCCGATCTTCGATGCCTCCAGCGGAGCGAAATCGACGATCACCGACTCGCGCGCCTGGGGATCGCGAATGTTGCGCAGGATGCCGTCGCGCTCGTTCGCCGGCTCGCCTTTCACGTAGCACTGGGTGGTGAACTCCTGCCGCCCTTTCATCTTCACGGCGAAGTGGATGTGCCGCGTGCGGCCCGGATAGACGGTCGGCTTGATCGTGCGGAAGTAGTATTCGCCGGTCGAACCGGTCAGGAAACGGCCGAAGCCCTGAAAGTTCTTGTCGAGCGTTTGCCGGTCGCCGCCGCGGCTGTGCAGATATATGCCGTGATTGTCGACCTGCCAGATTTCGACCAGCGCGTTGCGAATCGGCTCGCCGTGCGAGTCGAGGATGCGGCCGCCGAGATGCGTGATCTCGCCGACGGCCGGCGTGAGATCGTCGTTCACGACGATCAGGTCGTTATCGGTATCCAGCGGCAATTTGTCGGGATAGAACGGGCCTTCGGTCTGCCGGGGCGTGAGCATCAATTCCTCGGCGAACGCCCCACGCGTGCTGAAGTAGGCGGCGCCCAGCGCCATGCCGCCCAAAAAACCGCGTCGAGAATAGAAACCGGACATCGAGTCTTCTCCAAGAGAGGAACGAAGGGGTTGGTCGAAGGAAGGAAAACGATGCTTCCTACGCCGGGAGACTTACCTGTACGATGGCGAAAGATGTGACTTCGCGGCCCCCTCTGCCCACGGCACGGCCGCAATTCTATCGGTCTGCGATCGCTGGGACAAACCAACTTGATTTCGCGCGGCACGAAATGCCGGCCGCGACCTCGGCGCCCCGCCAATCGTCGGCGTTGGTGTAACGGCGCTCGCGGCGACCGCCACTTCCCCCCTGGGGAACGTGCTTTCGCCGCTCCTTCAAGACCGAATTCTCCTTGGCGGCAACCCCTTGCGCGCCATAATGATACGTTGTGCAAGCGTGTTTTCTTCGGGCTGCGAAGTCACATCGTTCGCCGTCGTGCAGGTAACTCTTTCAGCGTACAAAGCATCAACTCATGGTCGAACTGAAACCGGAATCGGAAGTGACCGTCGCCCTTTTGCACCGCGTCGAGGCCGGAGAGTCCGAGGCCTTCAACCAACTCTTCGCCCGGCATCGCGACTGGCTGAAGCGGTTGGTGGAAGTGCGCCGCGACGCTCGGCTCGCCGCCCGGGTCGATCCGTCCGACATGGTGCAAGACACGCAGTTGGAAACTTTCCGCAGGCTGTCCGACTTTCTTTCGCGGCGTCCGATGCCGTTTCGGCTCTGGCTGCGAAAGACGCTGGAAGAGCGATTGCTCATGGCGCAGCGGCAGCACGTTGAAGCCGGCAAGCGCAGCGTCGGCCGCGAGCAAGTTGTCGGCGGTTCGTCGGGTTCGCGGTTCGAACTGGCCGGACCGGGACCTTCGCCGAGCCAGCAAGTCGCCCAGTACGAACTGGCCGGCCGCGTCCGCGAGGCGATGCTCGAACTGCCCGAGGCCGATCGCGAGATCGTGCTGATGCGGACCTTCGAGGGCTTGTCGTATGACGAAGCGGCTTACGTATTGGAAATTGACGCCGCCGCCGCCCGCAAAAGGCACGGCCGGGCGCTGTTGCGGCTGCACAAGTTGCTCACCGCCGGCGGATTGACGGAGTCGCAAGTATGAACGACGCCCTGCGCACCGACGACGATCGCATCGAGGCCCTGGTGGCCGAAGCCGCCGACGCCTACCTGGAGTGCGTCGACCGCGGCGAACGGCCGGACGTAGTCGAGTTCGCCAGCCGCTATCCGGCCATCGCCCGCATCTTGCGCGATTTGCTGCCCGCCGTCTGCTCGATCCACGATTCCAGCGCGGGCGTCGCTCCTCCGGCGCCCGCGGCGTTGAGCAGTCCCGAAATCGACGGTCGACTGGGCGACTTCCGGCTGCAGCGCGAAGTGGGCCGCGGCGGCATGGGCGTCGTTTACGAGGCCGTGCAGATTTCGCTGGGCCGCCGCGTGGCATTGAAAGTCTTGCCGATGGCCGCGGCGCTCGACCCGCGGCAGTTGCAGCGGTTCCGGCTGGAGGCCCAGGCCGCCGCCCACCTGCACCATTCGCACATCGTGCCGATCTACTCGGTCGGCTGCGAGCGGGGCGTGTACTACTACGCCATGCAGTTCATCGAAGGGCGCACCTTGGCCGAGGTGATCGACCAGCGCCGGCGGCAATCGTCCAAGCTCGGCCGCGGGCGCCTCGACGATTGCTCGGCGACGACCGACATGCCCGGCGCCTGCGATTGGCCGGCGAACGCCCGAGCGGTTGAAACCTGTCCCAACGCCCGGGCGACCGCCGCCACGGTGTCGCTGGAGCCTGGGCCGCTGGAGCAAGATCGCACGCATCTACGATCCGCGGCCTTGTTGGGCATCCAGGCCGCCGCAGCGCTCGAACACGCTCACACGATGGGCGTGATCCATCGCGACATCAAGCCGGCGAATCTGCTGTTGGACGTCGAGAGCAATCTCTACGTCACCGACTTCGGCCTGGCCCGGCTGCAAGACTCGCCGGGCATTACGCTGACCGGCGACGTGGCCGGCACGCTCCGCTACATGAGCCCCGAGCAGGCGCTGGCGCAGCACGGCCTGGTCGACCATCGCACCGACATTTATTCCTTGGGCGTCACGCTCTACGAGCTGCTGACCTTGACGCCGGCCTTCGACGCGCCGAACCGGCACGCCATCTTGCGGCAAATCTCGCAAGACGAGCCGGTCGCCCCGCGAAAGCGAAACCCGGCGATTCCGCTCGACTTGGAAACGATCATCCTCAAGGCGATGGCCAAGGAGCCCGAGCGGCGCTACGCCACGGCCAAGGCGCTGGCCGACGACCTGCAGCGGTTCCTGGAGCACCGCCCGATTCAGGCCCGCCGCCCGACCTTGGTGGAAAGCGCTGCGAAATGGTCGCGGCGGCATCGGGGGCTGGTTGCCGCGGGCGTCGGAACGTTGCTCGTGGCGACGCTCGGCTTAGCCGTCAGCACGGCGCTGATCGCCCGCGAACAATGGAAGACTCAAACGGCGTACGACCAGCTTTCCGCCGAGCAACAGCGGACGCGCGCCGCCTTCGACGCCGAAGCGAAGCAGCGGGCCAACGCCGAGAAAAGCTTCCGCCAGGCGCGGCAAATCGTGGATTTCTTCATCGAAGTCGGCGAGCAGGAACTGGCCGACAAACCCGAGTTGCAAGATTTGCGGCGGGTGCTGCTGGCGTCGGCGCTCGATTATTACCAGGACTTCATCGAGCAAGCCCGCGACGATTCTTCGCTGCAATCGCAACTCAGCCAAACGCATCTGCACGTGGCCTCGATCCTGGAAGAGATCGGCACGCAGGCCGAAGCGCTGGCGGCGCTGGAACGGGCTAGGCAGTTGCAAGAGCGGTTGGTTCGCAGCCACCCCACGGCGCCGGAATTCCAACGCGGGTTACGAACCGTCTATCGGCGGTTTGGGGCGCTGCGCGGCGGCCGAGAGCTGTTTCTGCTGTCGAACGATTCGGTGCAGGCAGACTTGCAGCTTGCGTCCGAGCAAATCGAGGCCATCGCCCAACTGCAGCACAAACGCGACGCGTGCTTCGACGGCCACTGCGATCTGCATCCGGAGGAGTTCGAGGCGAAGTTCGACGAGCTGCGCATGCAAGAACAGGCCCTGGCCGATCTGCTGACCGTCGAGCAGCAGACTCGCTTGAAGCAGATCGGCTTGCAACAGCGCGGCCGCTTTCCGTTCACCGACCCGGAAATCGTCGGGGCGTTGGGGCTATCGCCCGAGCAGCAAGAAGCGATTCGCCAATTGAAGGAAGAAACCATTCGAACCAGCTATCGCTTGGGCGAGGAGGAACGGAAGCAAATCAAGCAGGCTTGGTCGAAGACCTGGCAGAACTTGCTGGGCGTGTTGAAAGACGAGCAAGCGGCGCGTTGGAAAGAACTGATCGGCGAGCCGTTTGACGGGGAATTGCGTCCGTCGCGCGGGGGACCGCCGGGGCGCGGCGGGCCGCATGGCGGTCCGCCTCCGCACGACGGGCCGCGGCCTGGACGCGGATGAAACGGATGGCGGACAATTCGGATGAGAGGCGCGCGATGGCGCAGAAGTGCTGCAGATAACAATGAAGAGTTTCGGTCGCTGGGGCTTGTCGGCGAGCGCGGCGGCAAGCGCGACCGAATTGGCGGCGTTGAGTTCTTGATCGTGAATTGAAGGAGTCGAAAGGATGAGAAAGTTGCTTGGTTGGAACGTGGCCTTCGCAGCGGCGGCGTTGATGCTGTCGAGTGCGTTGGCAAGGGCCGACGAGGCGGAAAGGGCGAACGACAGCGATCGCCCCGACGCGCCTCGCTCGGCCGAGCGCAGACGAGCGCAATTTGGCTTTCCCGGCTGGGGCGGTCCGGCCCGCAATGCGGGGCGTCCGCGGCGGCCCGCTGACGAGGGCGATCGGGCGGACGCGCCCCCAGACGCCGACCGGCCGCGGGAAGACGGCGATCGGCCGCGGGAAGATGGCGATCGCGGCGGCGAAGAAAGACGCGGCCCGGGGTTCGGCGGCGGCGGTTTTGGCGGGCGAGGTTTCGGCGGCGCAGGCTTCGGAGGTCCCGGTTTTCGCGGTGCAGCCTTTGGCGGGCGCGGCTTCGGGGGCCCGGGCATGGGCGGCCCCCAACGTCGCGGGTTCGCCTTTGCCTCCCAACAAGCGGAACGCCATCACGGACAGGAAGGCGGCGAAGAGCATCCCGAAGAGGCCGCCGGGCATTGGCCGCCTGAGGGTCAGCACGGACCGCACGAGATGACAGAGCATCGCGGTCCTCCGCACGCTCCGCCGTTTGCCCGCTTCGCAGGCCGGCAAATGCACGATTGGCGCGGCGGCCATGCAGGACATCGCGGTCCACGGTTCGCTCATGGCATGCTCGCTCATGGAGAACATCGCGGCGGTCCTCACGGTCCGCAGCATGCCTTTGCCGGGCATCGCGGCGGCCCGCACGAGCACATGGGGCATCATCCGCAGGGACCTGGCTGGCGCGGCGGTCAACATGCCTCGGGCCGTCATCACGGGCGGCCTCATCATCGGCCGGGTCGACATCACGCCGGCCCGCCGCACGGGCGCCGCGGCTGGGATCCATGCGGCCATGCGCATCCCGGACCGCGACATGGCGGGCATCATGCGCATGATGGCCATCGCGGACCGCAGGGCGGCTTCGGGCATCATCCGGGCGGACCTGGTTGGCGCGGCGGACATCACGGGCACGGTCCGCATCACGGCCACGGCGGCGGCATGCACGCTTTCGCAGGCCATCGCGGCGGTCCGTTCTCCGGGTTCCATCGGCTGCCAGGCGGCGATGAATGGCGCGGTCCGCATGGGCCTCGCCCCGGCTTCGGTTTTCCACACGCCGGGCCGGAACGTCGTCCGCCGATGCAGTTTGGCCAAGGCCCCGGGCCTCGCGGTCCGATGATGACGGCGGTTTCGCATCGCCGTCCGGCGCCGGCGCCCGAGCATTTCCAGCGCCACGACGATCGCTCGCACGACGCCGGGCGTTCGTCGCTCGAAGATCGGCTGGACCGGCTGGCCGGTGAATTAGAGGAGCTGCGCCGGGAAATCCGGCGCCAATAGGCATGCCGCGCCATGCCGAGGCGTCCGGTCCGCCGCCCTTGCGGGTCGGACGCCGTCTTTTTTTGCCCCTGTTACATTACGCCTCTTCGCTCTTGGGTATCACGAGTTGGTCCGTAGCATGACGTCGATTCACTTTTACAAGCTCGCACTGTTGTCGCTCGTCGTTGTCGCTTGCACTATTAACCTTGGGTCGGTCTCGCGGCTGCTCGGCCAGCAACCGGCGGCGCCGGCCCCCGAGCAGGTCGAACCATCGCAGGGTGATCCATCGCAGGCCGCCGCCGAACAGGCCGTCAAGGCCTTGATCGAAGCCCTCAAGGACGACGCGGCGGAAGTTCGCCAAACCTCCGCGATCTCGCTGGGCCGCATGGGCGACGCCGCGCGAAGCGCGGTGCCGGCGCTGGGCGAGGCGCTCAAAGACGCCGACGTCGACGTGCGCGGCGCCGCGGCAGTCACGCTCGGCTTGATCGGCGCATCGGCCGCGCCCGCCGTGCCCGCGTTGATCGAACTGCTCAAAGACGACGACCGCGACGTGCGCGGCGCGGCGGCCCTGGCCCTGGCGCGGATCGGCAAGCCCGCCCAGGGCGCCGTGGCGCCGCTCGACGAATTGGCCAAGGACGACGATCGCTTTCTGCAAATCTACGCCCGGTGTGCGCTGGCGGCGCTCAGCGACGACGCGGAACCGCACGTCGACGTGCTCCGCAGCCTGACGGGCGACGACGCCGCCGACGTGCGCAGCGCCGCCATCCAGGCTTTGGCCGAGTTGGGGCCGCGGGCCAAAGACGCCGTGCCGCAACTGGCCGCCGCACTCGACGACAAGCACGTCGAAATTCGCGAGGCCGCGCTGACGGCGCTCGCCGAGATCGGCTTGGCCTCCGAACAAGCTGTCGCCGCGGCGGCCGGGGCGCTCGAGGATCAGGACGCGGGCATCCGCTCGCTGGCCGCCATGGTGCTTGCCGAATTCGGCCCGGATGCCGCCGATGCCGTACCGGCGTTGATCGCCGCCAGCCAGGACGACGACGTTGAAGTTCGCGGCGCCGCCGTGTACGCGCTGGGAGAAGTCGGCGCGGCGGCCCGAGTTGCCGTTGGGCGATTGGCTCAAGCGCTCAAAGACTCCGACGCCGACGTGCGCCAAGCCGCCGCACTGGCCTTGGGAAAAATCGAGAGCGCCGACGCCGAGTAAACGGCGGCTCGATATACGCCGCTTTCAGCGAAACGCAGGCGCGACCATCTCTGCGCCGAGCTTTTGCCAGACGCCGAGAAGTTTCTGTCGTCGCTCAGGCTCGGCGTCGGCCAGGTTTCGCGTCTCGCCGACGTCGTGCGCGAGATCGTAGAGTTCCCAATCGCCGTCCGTCTTGCCGCGGCCGTGCCGCAGCAGCTTCCAGTCGCCCGAGCGCAAGGCCGTGTTTCGCCCCTGGCGCCAATAGAGCATCTCGTGCGGCCGGCCCGATGCCTTGCCCGTCAGATAAGGCATCAGGTTCACGCCGTCGAGCGTTCGACCTTGCCGCGGCTTGGCGCCGGCGACCGCGGCGGCCGTGGCAAAGATATCGGTCGAGGAAACGGGCTCGTCGTAAACCGCGGCCGCTGGCAAGCGGCCCGGCCAGCGGACCATGAACGGCACGCGGACGCCGCCTTCGTAGACGCTCCCTTTTTCGCCGCGCAGCGGTTTGTTGCTGCTGGTCAGTTCGCGCGTCGGCCCGCCATTGTCGCTCAAGAAGAACACCAGCGTGTCGTTTTCCAGGCCGGCGGATTCGAGCTTGGCCAGGATGGCGCCCACGCCGTCGTCGAGATTGGCCAGCATCGCCGCGAAGATGCGGCGGTGAACGTCGTCGATCGAGGCGAATTTCTTGAAATAGGCGTCGGCGCCTTGCAGCGGGCTGTGAACCGCATTGTAAGCCACGTAGAGAAAAAACGGCTTGTCGCGCTGGCGATCGATGAAGTCGACCGCTTCGCGCGTGAAGGCGTCGGTCAGGTAGGCCGCCTCGGCCTCCGGCTGGCCGTCGCGGACGAGAGGGTTGTTCGCGTCGTATTCCGGCTCGTTGCCGCCCATCTGCGTCGAGTAGGTCACGTCGCCGAAGGTGCGGCGCCCCAAGCCGCCGCCGGGCAGCGTGCGGCGGCGGAGCATCGTGGCGAGGCCCGACCACGGCGCCGGCGCGTAGAAGTGCCCCTCGTGCATGAAGCCGAAGAACGAATCGAAGCCGCGGCGCTGCGGATGATATTTCGCCGCGCCGCCCAGATGCCACTTGCCGATCGCGCCGGTCACGTAGCCCGCGTCGCGCAGCACGTCGGCCAGCGTCGTCTCGCCCAGCGGCAGGCCGTACTCCGGCTCTTCGTTCCTGGCGCCGATCGGATTGAACTCATGGCCGAAACGCGTGCCGTACCGCCCGGTGAGCAACCCGGCCCGCGAAGGGCTGCAATTCGGACCGGTCACGTAGCCCGCCGTGAATCGCACGCCGGCGGCGGCGATCGAATCGATATGAGGCGTGGGAATCTGCCGATTGCCCTGGCAGCCCAATTCGCCGTAGCCGAGATCGTCGGCAAGAATGACGACGACGTTCGGGCTCCGCGCAGAGTCGGCGCCAAACACGGCGTTTTCCATGGAAAGCGCCCAGCAACCTGCTGCTGAAACAACGAGGAGCGCAGCTACTCTGCGCAGGATCCCGGGTTGCGGAACCTGTGCATATCGCCTTCGTATCTTCATCCGATTCCTCGGCCGCTACGCGTAATCTTGGCTGGTCGGCTTGATGACCAACTCGGGGATGTGAGCCCGCGGCGGCAGCTTGGCGATCATCACCACGGCGGCGGCCACGTCTTCGGGCTGCAAGATGCGGGCCCGGTGCTCGGCGCTGACCGGCACGGGGCGGTGGTCCAGAATCGGCGTTTCCACTTCGCCCGGATAGATGTTCGTCACGCGGATGCCGTCTTCGGCCACTTCGCGAGCCGCCGTGACGCCCAGGGCCGTCATGGCGAACTTCGAGGCCGTGTAACCGATGCCGCCCAGCAGGCTCGAACGCTTGCCGGCGATCGACGAGATGTTGACGATCAGCCCGTCGCGACGCTCGCGCATCTCGGGCAGCACGGCCCGCAGGCAGTAGAAGGCGCCGCTCGCGTTGACGCGCAGCATGTATTCCCAGTCTTCCGGCGAGAGTTCCTTGAGCGTGCGGCGAACCACGTTCACGCCAGCGCTATTGACCAGAATGTCGAGCGGGCCCAATTCCGCCTTGCTCCAACGAAACAACTCCTCGACGCTTTTCGAATCGCCCACGTCGGCCGCGTGCGTCAACAGCGGCGGCTGCCCCTTGTAACGGGCGGCGGCTTCGCGCAACTTGTCCTCGCGGCGGCCGGCGATCGCCACGCGGCAGCCTTCTTCGGCCAGCGCGATCGCGATGCCCAAGCCAATCCCCGTGGCGCCGCCGGTGACCAGCGCCGTTTTTCCCTGCAATTTCATAGCGGCTTTCTTTCTCTCATGGAAATCAACCAACGCGACGAGAACGTCAGGCTACCAGTTATTCCAGTTTTCCGCGATGCCCAGCCGGCGGGGTAGTGATACCATTTGACCGAATGTAAAGGAGATTCTCTGTAGGGAACGCCCTCCGTGGCGTTCCGTGAGGTGGGATAGACGGTGAACGCTGGGTTCACGGAACGCCACGGAGGGCGTTCCCTACAGTTTCGGAGCGTTTATCCTTGACTCCGGTTCAAATGGTATCACCACCGCCGGCGGAGCGACGACAAAGGGTTCAACCGGATCCTGCGGACTCTTTCCGCAGATCATTGGCGTTACGGAGATTCAGGCTTGGATTTTTCGAGGCATGCTCCGATGTCCAAAGGGTCGGAAGAAAACGGCCTCCGGCGACGGCTGCCGACGGAGGCCTGAAGCGCCTTTTGGCGCATCGGAGGCCCGAATATCCCTTGCCTTGCTTGCGTCCCCGCAGAGCCTGACTGGAGTTTCTCCGGGCCGGGTCAGCCTACCACGCCTCGCAGAGCTGTTGCTACTAACTTTGGACATCGGAGCTATGCCTAGAAAATCCATCTCTGGCCCATCCGCAGCTTCCAGGTACGCAGTTGCCGGATGAACCCAAAACAGCCAACAAGCAAGGCGCCGCTGGGCAGGGCGATGTGAAGCCGCCGTTCATAGCGAGTTCAGCGAAAGATAGCGTGCCTTCTTGCAGCCTCACTTGCCGCCCGCCCGGTACGCCGGCTTCCAGACCCACGGCAAGATGTTTGCCCGTGCGGCCCAAGCCTCCCACTTGGCCGCCAGCTCCTGCACTTTCTCCGGGTGCTTCGCCAACAGGTCGTTCGATTCGCGCCGGCGGACGCGGCTGGCGCGCGAAAAAAGCCGTCCCAAACCAAGTTGGGCGGCGGATCCGCCCGGTGCGTCTCCAGGTCCGTGAACGCCCTGGCGGGCCACCGCAAAAGCTGCCTGCCCTCTCTCTCGCTTTGAAGTTCGCCGGCGTCAGCGTAGACTAATTGACGCGGAATATCCTTCGTGCTCGTCGCTTTACCTGCGTCGGCCGTCCAACTCCGGCGGAGTCCGCCGAGGAGCAAGGAAATGGTTTTATGTTCACCGGCATGGAATAGGGACGCGCTTCGATTGCCCCGATTGCATCCTTGGCTGCTAGCCTTGATCGCGGCTTGCGCGCTTGCCGCCCATGCCAATGGCCAAGAGCATGCCAACGATGTTGCGTCGGAACAACGAGCCGCCCAATACGACAGGGAGATCGCCGCCCTGACCGATGCCATCCGGCGCGACGACAAGAATGCCAGCTACTACTGGCAGCGCGCCCTGGTGCGGTGGCGGAAGGCGTACGAGTGCGGACAGCGGGCGGAATACAAGGCGGGCGTTGCGGATTGTGACCGGGCGATCGAGCTTGATCCTCGAAGCGCGCAGGCTTTCTATGTTCGCGGCAAATGCCGTCATACCGACTTCGTCGCGGCAATCAACGACTTTACCAAGGCAACCCAAGTCGATCCAAACTATGCCGAGGCTTATTCCGCGCGGGGGGCCGCCTTGCTCGAAAACGCCCGGCTTGCGTCCATTTTCTTCGGTAAAAAAGTCGCGGAGTTACAACGCGACCGAGCCATCGAAGATTTCAGCGCGGTCATCCGCCTCGCTCCCGACAACGCCGCCGCTTACTACGACCGAGGCGTCGTTTGGGACCTGAAGCTCGAGTACGAGAAAGCCATCGCCGACTATACGGACGCGATTCGCCTCGATGCGGGCAAGCAGCTCTATTATCGGCGCCGCGGGTCGGTATTGGAGCGTAAGGCCATGCGCGACGATGCGCCCGCGCAGGTGTTCGACCAGGCCATCGCGGACTTTACGACCGCGATCCGTTTGGCGCCTGACGACGCGGAGCTCTATCGGCTCCGCGGCGAAGTCTGGTCGAGCAAGGGGCTATGGGCCGACTCGCCCGCCGATGAAAGCCAGCACGCCATTGCCGATTTCACTGAAACACTCCGTCTGAACCCGAACGACGCTATCGCGCTCGAAGCGCGCGCGAAGGAGCGGCAAGCCGACAAACAACTCGATGATGCGCTGGCAGACTGCAACGCTTTGATCGCCGCTCGTCCGCGAATCGCGAGGCTTTACGTGCTTCGCGGCGGCGTTTGGCGGGAGAAAAGCGAGCCCGATAAGGCCATATCGGATTACAGCCAAGCGATCCGACTCGATCCTAAACTTGCCGAAGCCTACCTGCGGCGCGGGCAGACGCTTGCCGGGAAGACATCAACCTATGAAGCGATAATGGCGAGAGCCCGCGGCGTTTCCACCCCGGAAACCAAAAAACTTGAAGATGAAGCCATCGCCGACTACACGGAAGCCATCCGTCTCGAACCAGGCAATGCCGAAGCTTACTATTATCGCGGGAACGTTTGGAGCGACAAGGAACAGTTCGACAAAGCGATCGAGGATTTCACGGCAGTTGTCGGCATCAAGCCGGACTATTTCAGGGTGCATTCCTGCCGCGGCAACGCCTACAAGGCGAAAGGCGACTACGACGCAGCCATCGCTGATTTCGAAGAAGCCATGCGATTGGACGCGAATTCGCCCGCACTGGTCCGCTATTTCAAAATGTCGCGAGCGGAGTGTTGGTTGGCCAAGAAGGATTACGATCGAGCAATCGCCTACTTCACTGAGATCGGGGCCTTCAACAAGCGCCGTGCCGCTTGGCGCGCGATGGGCAAGTTTCAACAGGTGAGGGACGAACTCGAGGAAGAGATCCGCAAGAAGCCTGACGACGCCCGGCTGCACGAAGAATTAGCGAGGCTGTTGGCGACCTGCCCGGATGCCAGCTTCCGCGATGGACGAAAAGCCATCGAGCATGCGACAAAAGCCTCCGAGTTACATCCTGGATACGGCCTCACGACGCTCGCCGCGGCGTACGCGGAAGCCGGAGATTTCGAGGAAGCGGTGAAGTGGCAGAGGAAGGCGATCGAGCAGACGCGCTTCGAGAAATTTAAAGCACGTTATCGCAAGGTCTTGGAGCGGTACGAGCGCGGCGAGCCATACCGTGAACGACATGACGAGCCAAATGGCGCGCGTTAGACGCCCCGTCAACACATGTTCCGGATGATGCCGCCGACAAAGATGGCGCGCGTGGACTCGTTCGGGCTCGGTGCGATGGCAACCGCGCCGGCGCATTTGGGCGCCGCCGCGGCCTGAGCGACTTCCGGCCTGCGTCGCTTGCAGATCGATCGACCATTCAGCGTTTCGGCAACTCAAGGCTGCCGTTGCCGGCGGCCCGGTACGCCGGCTTCCAGACCCACGGCAAGACGTTTGCCCGTGCGGCCCAAGCCTCCCACTTGGCGACCAGCTCTTGCACTTTTTCGGGACGCTTCGCCGACAGATCATTCGATTCGGTGCGGTCTTTCGCGATATCGTACAGTTCCCACGGGCCGCCGGGGCCTTTGGCCACCAGCTTCCAATCGCCCGACCGCACGGCCCGATTGCCTTCGTGCTCCCAGAAGATCGCGTCGCGCTCGATCGGCCGATCGGCCAGCGCCGGCAGCAGGCTTTTGCCTTCCAGCGGCGTGAGCGAGTGATCGCCGAGCTTCTTGGGGTATTCGGCGCCGGCCACGTCGACGCAAGTAGCCATGATGTCGATCAAGTGCCCCGGCTGCCGGCGCAGTTCTCCCTTGGCCGCAATGCCCTGCGGCCAGTGGACGATCAGCGGCGTGCTGACGCCCCCTTCGTGAACCCAATGCTTGTATTCGCGAAACGGCGTGTTGGAAACATTGGCCCAACTCCGGCCGTAGGCAACATAGGTATCGGCCGGGCCGGGCGTGACGTTCGGCCCTTGGCGCACCGGATAGCCGTCGCGCGTTTGCGGCGGCACGAGGCCGCCCGGCAGTGCTTTGGCCGCCAGCGGCGGCAAGCTAGGCCGCTCGGGCCGGGGGCCGTCGAGGCGGTTTTTCGTCGGGCCGCGGCCCATCGCTTCGGCGCAGCCGCCGTTGTCCTGCAGGAAGAAAACCAGCGTGTCGTCGAGCCGCCCGGTCCGCTTCAATTCGGCCACGATCTTGCCGACGCCCTGATCCATGCGATCGACCATTGCGGCGTAAACTTCCATGCAGGCGGCTTCGCGAGCCTTGTTGGCGACCTCGTCCCACGATTCGGCCTGCGGCGAGAGCCCTTGCGCGTAGTCGATCAGCCCCAGCCGCGCAGCCTTGGCCAGCCGGGCCCGGCGGATTGGTTCGTAGCCCGCGTCGTACTTGCCGCGATACTTGGCGATGTCTTCAGGCAAGGCGTGCATCGGCCAGTGGGCCGCCGTGTAGGCCACGTACATGAAAAACGGCTGCCCGGCGTGCTGCCGCTGGTGTTCGCCGATGAACCGCACGGCGTGGTCGCTGATGGCGTCGGTGAAGTAATAGGTCTCGGGCTGATACTCGGGATCGGCGTAGGGCGAGATCAGCCGGTTGTCGCGGGTTAGCGTGTAAGGATCGTAAAAGCTGCCGGCGCCCGAGATCATGCCGTAAAAGCGGTCGAAGCCGCGAGCGAGCGGCCAGTTGTGTTTTGGTCCGTCGTCGGCGACGTGCCGCGTGACGTGCCATTTGCCGGCCATGTAGGCCCGGTATCCGGCGAGCTTTACGGCTTCGGCGATCGTCAGGCAGTTGCGGTTCAAGTCGCCGCGATAGCCGGGAAACTCGGCGCCGCGGTCCTCCATCATGTGCCCCACGCCCGCCTGGTGCGAATACAAGCCGGTCATCAAGGCCGCCCGCGTCGGGCAACAGCGGGCCGTGTTGTAGAACTCAGTGAACCGCAGCCCGCCGGCGGCCAGCGCGTCGAGGTTGGGCGTCTGGATTTCGCCGCCATAACAGCCCAGGTCGCTGTAGCCCATGTCGTCCGACATAATGAGGATGATGTTGGGGCGACTGCCAGATTGTGGCGAGGAGGCGCTGGCGGCGAGCTGCGAGCCAACGCATAAAGCAAACAAAAAAACAACGCTGACCGCGCAGCGCCTAAGAACTGCCGCTGCACGACGGTGTGTAGCTTCGGGCGCCCTCTCCCGAAGAACGCGCCGGGCGAGGGCGCCTGACCCGCCATGTTGAGCGCCCGGAGCTAGATCGTTGGTACGCCTGGCAGTGGAGTCGCGAATCATCAAATCTCCGCCTTACTTGGGCTTGGCGTGCGGCGCATCGTCGCGTAGATCGGCGAGCGCTTCGGGGGCCGTGCGGGTCTCGGCGTCGGAGTCTTCGGCAAAGATGCCCGTTTTGATGATCCGATCGGTGACTGCACTCAGGTAATGAAAAAGCGCCTGATTGAGTTGCGTGAACTCAGGCCAGAGCGTTTCGTCGACAAATCGCTGCGGAAGCCGGGCCATAACGGTCGTGTGCCGCTGGCCGGAGTAGCGGTACGGCTTGACGCCGTAACGCCTCAACAAGGCCATGAACAATTTGCGCGACCAGGCGTCGGGCATCGAGAAACGCATCTCGACCGGTTTATCGTCGGCTTGCAGCCGCCGCAGCCGCTCGCGAATCCGCTCGATGGCGCTCGCTGCTGCGTTGCGTTCGCCTGCGAAGCCGGTGTCGGCAAACAGCGCCTCGACCTTGGCCAGCGTTTCGAGCAGTTGTCGTTCTTCGTCCGTGTCGATGTTCTTCGGCATCGTGCGACCTCGTGTCTTGGCGGTGGCGCTCGACGCAAAGACGCGGCTGCCATGCCGAACGCCGCCGAACGCGCTGGCGACATTTTGCCAGATGAAACGGCCGCTGTCACGCCCGCAGCACGGCGCCGAACCGCTCGCCGCAGGCAGCGACGATGCGGTCGCGGATGGCGTCGGCTTCGGCGTTCGTGAGCGTGGCCTGGCGCGAGCGGAGGGTGAGCGAAAACAGCATGCTTTTGCGGCCGGCGGCCCGCAAGGCGTCGTTGCGGTAGATTTCCTTGAACTCCAGATGCTCCAGAGCTTCGCCCGATGTCTGGCGGACGACCGCCGCCACGTCGGCCCAACGCACGGCCTCGGGCAGTTCCAAGTTGATGTCGCGGCCGATCGCCGGGAACGCGGGCAATTCTCGATACTGCGCCGTCAGCCGCGCGGCCCGCACCAATTGCGACACGCGAATCTCGGCCACCGTCGTAGCGCCGCGCAGCTCGAATTGCTTCGAACCCTGCTCGCTGACTTCGCCCAGAAAACCCAGCGGCTCGCCGTTCAATTTCAATTCGCAAGCGCGGCCGGCGGCCAACAGATCGAGCGCCGCATCAACCACCTCCAACTCGGCGGCCGGATTGAGCCGGGCCAGGAGCGCTTCGAGCACGCCTTTGACCGCGAAGAAATCGCCGCCGCTGGTCAAGGCCAGCATCCGCTGTTCGTCGGGCAGCGAGCCGGGTTTAGACAGGTAGACTTTGGCGATTTCGAACAGCTCGATCACCGGGTTGGCCAAGGTCTCGTTCGTTCGTCGCGCGCCGAGCAAGCTCGGCACGAGGCTGCGGCGCAGCCGGTCGGCCCGCCGCAGGATCGGCGTGGGCGAAACCAACGGTGCGGCGTCGGTCCAGGGGCTGAAGGCTTTCGACCAGTCCTCTTCGACGGCGCTTAGGGTCAACGCCTCGTCATAGCCGGCGGCCGTAAGCACGTGGCGGATGGCCGACAGCACCCGGTCTTCGTCGCTACGGGCCGAAGGCGCCATCGGTACGCTGACGTCTTCGGGGATCGCCTCGTAGCCGTGGATGCGGGCGACCTCTTCGATCAGGTCGATCTCGCGCGAGAGGTCGCGGCGCCAACTCGGCGGAACGACTTCGATTCGCTGCGAGTCGGCCTTCACTTCGCGATTGCCGAGCGCTTGCAAGATGCGGCGGACTTCCTCGGCTTCGATGGCGATGCCCAGCACGCGCGGCAACTGCGACAGCCGCAGCACGATCGGCTCGCGCGCGGGCGGAGTGCGGCCGACGCTGATCGAGCCGGCCGCCAATTCGCCGCCCGCCAGGTCCAAAATCAGTTCGCAACAGCGGCGGCTGGCCCAATCGACTCCTTGGGGATCGAGCCCGCGTTCGAAACGATACGACGAGGGGCTGTGCAGGTTCAATCGCCGGGCCGTGGTGCGGATCGAGAGCGGGGCGAACTCGGCGCTTTCGATCAGCAAATCGCGAGTGGCTTCGGAGACTTCGCTCTCGGCGCCGCCCATCACGCCGCCGATGGCGACCGGCTGCCTGGCATCGGCGATCACGCACACGCCCGGACCGACGTCGTAGGTCTTGTGATCGATGGCCACCAGTTTTTCGCCCGGTCGGCCTTCGCGAACGACGATCTCTTTCCCCGCGAGCTTCGCCAGATCGAAGGCGTGCAGCGGCTGGCCGCACTCCATCAGCACGTAGTTGGTGATATCGACGACGTTGTTGATCGCCGAAATGCCAATCGTCGCCAAGCGGCGAACGAGCCACGTCGGGCTGGGGCCGATCTTCACGCCGCGAATCACGCGGGCCGTGTAGCGATAGCACAACTCGGGGCATTCGAGCATGACGCGCGTCAGGTCGCCGACCTTCGCGGCCCCTTCGCGCGGCGCGGCGGCCGGCAGTTTTAGCGAGCGCCCCCAAAGCACGGCGACTTCGCGAGCGATGCCTAAATGGCCCAGGCAGTCGGGCCGGTTGCTGGTCACTTCCAGATCGATCGCCAGATCGCCGCCGACTTCCGCGGTGCTTTCGTGGTTCAGCCCGGCCATCATCAGCCGGCGTTCCAATTCGGCGACCGGCATGTCGAGCAGCACGTATTCTTTGAGCCAGTTCCAGGAGACGATCATATCACGCGTAGGATAAGTGAAAGGTCGACGCGGGCGCCCGCGTTTTGGAGTCGGCGAGGTCTGTGGAAGCTCGCCGATATTTCGCCGAGGCCGGGGGTTTACGGGTTCCTCTTCTCTGTTCCGTCGGTTCCCGCGTTATACGGACTTCGGAGCGCTCGCCGATGGATTTCTCCTTTGCCTCTTTTGCGAATGGCGACGACAGACTTGAATCGAACATGCCGCAATGCACGAACAGAGAAGAGGAACCCGTACGCTTCATGCGTGCGGCTGAAAATGCCAATATTGGTCAGGTCATGGTTTAGAGCGCGACTAGAATTGCTCCAGGAACCGCACGTCGTTCTTGTAGAATTCGCGAATGTCGGTCACATGGTGCCGCCGGGCGCAAACCCGCTCGACCCCCAGGCCGAAGGCGAAGCCGGTCACTTCCTCGGGATCGTAGCCCACCGCTTTGAGCACGTTTGGGTCGACCATGCCGGCGCCGCCCATCTCGATCCAGCGGTCGTGCCAGCTCATGTCGACTTCGACGCTCGGCTCGGTGAACGGAAAGAACGACGGCCGGAAGCGAATGTGGACGTCGCCGCCAAAGAAGCTGCGGGCGAACAGCCGCAGCACGCTCTTCAAGTCGGCCATCGTTACCCGGCGATCGACGAGCAAGCCCTCGATCTGGTGGAACATCGGGCAGTGCGTGGCGTCGGCCGTGTCGGGCCGGTAAACGCGGCCGAGCGAGATGATCCGCACCGGCGGCGGCGTGTTTTCCATCACGCGAATCTGCACCGTGCTCGTCTGGCTGCGCAAGAGCAGCGGCGGCTCGCCGGTCGCGGCCGACGCCGGAGCGGTTGACTTCGCCAGCGCCTGGGCGGTCGACAGATAGAAATTTTCCAGCGGATCGCGAGCCGGATGTTCGGCCGGGATATTGAGCGCCTCGAAGTTATGCCACTCGTCTTCGATCTCGGGGCCTTCGGTCACGGTGAAGCCCAGCCGGCCCATGATTTCCTTGAGGTCCTCGATGGTTTGCGTGATCGGGTGCAAGTGGCCGAGACGCGGTCGCCGGCCAGGGAGCGTGGGGTCGAATTCCGGCGTTCCCGCCCGCAACGCGGGGCCCGCCTTCGCGCGGTTCTGCGCCGCTTCGAACGCCGCATCGATCGCCTGCTTGACCTCGTTGAATCGTTTACCGGCGGCGGGCTTGTCGTCCTTGCCGACGGCGCCGAGCCCTTTTTGCACCGACTTCAGGCGGCCGCTCTTGGCGCCGAGGAATTCAATTCTGGCTGCCTCCACAGCATCGGCATCGGCGGCTTGTTGAAAGGCGCTTTCCGCGTCGGCTTGGAGTCGATCGAGTTCGGCCAGGAAATCGGCGAGTGCCACGTGTGCCATCCATTTTGGATTTTTGATTTTGGATTTTGGATTTTCGATTAAATCCAAAATCTAAAATCGAAAATCCAAAACCTAAACAGGAGAGGCAGGTCCAGCGGAGACCCGCCTCTCCTGAGGCGTTTTCGTCATTGCCCGCGGGCTTGCGGCCCGAGTCGCTAGACCAGCGCCGCCTTCACCTGGGCCACGACCGCATCGAAACCGGCCGGATCGGCGATGGCCATCTCCGAGAGCGTTTTGCGGTCGAGCGTCAGCCCGGCCTTGGCGAGGCCGTGGATGAATTCGCTGTAGCGCAGCCCGCGCTCGCGGACGGCGGCGTTGATGCGGATGATCCACAAGCTGCGGAAATCTCGCTTGCGTGCGCGGCGATCGCGAAACGCGTAGACGCCGGCGCGAACCAGCGTTTCCTTGGCGGTGCGGTAGAGACCGCCGCGGCCTCCGCGATACCCCTTGACCTTGCGGAACAGACGCTTTTTGGCTTGCGTCCGCGCCGCACCCTTCATGGACCTCATGGCCGAATCAATCCTTCCTACGGAATCAAGGCCCCGGGCGGATCAATCGACCCGCCCGGCGTTGCGTTTTGCCCGTTCCGCTCTAAGTGATGTTGCCCGCTTATGCCGCCGGGCCGTGCTCAATACGGACAGGGCCTAATAGCTGTTGCCGCACAGCGAGAGGGCGACCCGCTTCGATTCCAAAGTCACGGTGGCCTTGGTTCCGCGCAGGTTGCGGCGGCGCTTTTTCGACATGCCCGCCGCCAGGTGGCTGGTGCCAGCCGAGCGGTGCATGGCCTTGCCCGTGGCCGACAGGCGGAAACGCTTCTTGGTTGCCTTGTGAGTCTTTTGCTTGGGCATGATTGGCGCCAATCCTTTAAGCCGACAGAAACTAAACGATTGAAAGTCCGTCATTATAAGATGTCGGCCGTTTTCTGGAAGAGGGACGAGCCGGAATCTGCGCCCGCGCCCGGCCATGCGGACGGGCGGCTCGGGCAAACCGCGGCGCGCCCCGAGCAAACCCATTTCGAGACGCGACGCAACGGCTTGACAAAAAACACGTTACGTCGAAAGTAACCGTCCGAACCGCTTCAGACCGTGTTCTTCGCGTAATACTCGTCCGAAGAAACGATGCCGGTAATTAGGTCCTCGTTGGTCACGCCGAGGGCGAACTGGGTCAGCCAGTAATTGAGCCCCTGCTGGTCGGGCTCGCGGCCGAGATAGTGGACGTAGTCGTAGGTGATCCGCTGCTGTTCGCGTTCCAGGCTGGCGGCAAAGCCGTAAGCGACTGAATAGCGGCTGACGCCGAGGGCCAGTTGTTGCACCCAGAAGGCTTCGCCCGCGGGATCGGCCGGCCGGCCGAGCAGGTCGACGTACATGGCGTCGACCCACAGCACGTTGGTTCCGCCCGCGCGTACGTAAAACTCGTCCGAAGCCACGAGATTCGCCTCGAACTGCTCGTCGCTCAGGCCGTGGAATTGCAACTGGTCGACCCAGAACGCAAGTCCCGCGGCGTCGGCCGGCCGGCCCAAGTAATTCAGGTAAGCGGGCTTGACGATGATGTTGGCATAGTACTCGGTGCTGTGATCGATGGAATTCACGATGGTCGAACGCGGCGTGCCGTTGTCCAACAGCAGGGCGAAGTAAAGCTGTGAAGACGAATCGACCGGGCGGCCGAGAATGTCCAAATAGGCGGCGGCCACGAAGTTCATGTTGGCCGTGTGTTCCGGAGTGTTGCTCGCCACAAGCCCTGGCACGAGCAGCGGGACGTAGGGCGTGCCGAGCCCGGTGGACGGGTCGTAGCCGGCAGTGGCCGGGTAAACCGGCGGACCGCCCGTCGTGATGTCGCGAATGAAGCTCGGCATGCTGTAGAGCGCGGGCAGCGTTTGCGTGGGGCCGTCGAGCGTGTTGAGCCCTTTTAGTGCGCGCCCCTCGTCGGCGACCGCCATCATGCCGGCGAAGATCGGCGCCGAGACGCTGGTTCCGCCCACCTGGATCCACGGAGCGCCGTCGGTCGCATACGAATCGTAAACGGCCACGCCGGTATTCGGATCGGCCACGAACGCCACGTCGGGGCTGACGCGCCACGCACTACTCTGCGTGACGCCGCTCTGGTAGCTCGGCTTCGATTCGACGGTGCTGATTCCCCCGCCGCTGCCGCTCCACGCCGATTCGGACAGGTAATTGCCGGCGGCATCGACATACAGCGACGTCCCGCCGAGGCCGACCACATTGGGCGACGAGGAGGGGTACATCGGGTTGGGATCGTAGAGTGAATAGTAACCGCCCGAAGAGCGGTCTCCCGATGAGGCGATAAAGGTTACGCCTTGATGCCCGGCCGGCGTTTGGAAGATGCTGTCGTAAGCGGTCTGGCCCGAGTATTCCGACCCGCCGAAGCTCATCGACACGGCCGACACGCCGGCCTGCTGGCTGGCCCACTGGGCTGCGGCGAACAAGTTCGCGTCGGAGTTGTCGAAGGCCTCGACGAGCAGGATGTTCGCCGCCGGCGCCATCGCATGCGACCACTCCACGTCGAGCGAAATCTCGAGCGCCCAGCCCGAGTCATCCGCTGGAGGCTGACCGCCGACGATTTGCCAATACTTGGCGAAGCTCGGCGGATCGGGCAGGCCGAGCGTAAGGTCGAAGGTTATGAGATCGCTGGCGATGTTCGGATCGTTGTAGGCGTCGATGATGGCAATCGTTTGATTGCGGCCGTCGCCCGCCACCGCCCCATAGAAGATCTGATCGAATCCGTAGGCATGGCGAACCACCGCCGGCGTGTAACCGACCGGTCCTTGGGACTGGCTGGCTACGAGGTACTGCGGATAAGACAGTTGGCTCATGTCGTTGCTGACCGGAACGTCGACGATTCCGGCGACGTCGCCTGCGACCGCGACGAGCAGCGCTCGTTCTTCAAGCCATTCCACGGTCGCGCGGCTGAAGCGGCGCGTTTTCAATCGGCGGCCCCGTATCCGCACGCGGCCGACTCGTCGCCGCAAGCCGAACCACTCAAGCCAACGCCCCATCGCCCCGCCTCCTCGCGCCCCTCAGTCCGTTCCGATCTTGCTCCGCCCCTTGGAGCAATGAGAAAGCAAGTCTGGCGCCAAAGGGGTCCGGGGCGCACGGCCGGGCGAGTTTCTTGCGGAATTGGACAGTCCGGCGGCGGAATTTCCGTTGATTTCGGCAATTCCGGCGGGAATCGCGGAGCCGACGCCGTGCCCTGCGGCGCGCGTCTGAGTTCGCGCCGCACGATTGTTCGTTGCCTTCTGGCTAGACGAACAGCTTGCTGACCGACTCGTTGCGATGGATGCGCTTGATGGCCTCGCCCAACAGCGGCGCGACGCTGAGCACCTGGATTTTGGCCAGCTTTTTCTCGGTCGGCAGCGGGATCGTGTCGGTGATCACGATGCTCTCGATGGGGGCGTTCTTCAAGTTCTCGATCGCCCTGCCGCAGAGCACGCCATGCGTGGCCGCGACGTGGACCTCGCGTGCGCCGGCTTCGTGAACTTTCTGGGCGGCCCCGCAAATCGAGCCTGCCGTGCTGATCATGTCGTCGAACATCAGCGCCACTTTGCCCTCGACCGAGGCGCCGATGATGTTCTCCTGGCGCGTCTTTTCGGCGCTCGAACGCCGCTTGTCGACGATCGCCAACCGCCCGCCCAGGCGCTTGGCGTGGCCCAAGGCCCGCTTCGTGCTGCCTTCGTCGGGGCTGACCACGACGATGTCTTCCTCGGGAAACTTCATGTTGGCGAAATGGTCGTTCAGCACGGGCGACGCGTAGAGGTGATCGACCGGCACGTCGAAAAAACCCTGGATCTGGGCGGCGTGCAGGTCCATCGTCAGCACCCGGTCGGCGCCGGCCCGCGTGATGAGGTTGGCCACCAGCTTGGCGGTGATCGGCACGCGACCCTCGTCCTTGCGGTCCTGCCGCGCATAGCCGTAATACGGCATCACCGCCGTCACGCGCTCGGCGCTGGCCCGCTTGCAGCTCTCGATCATGATCAAGAGTTCCATCAGGTTCTCGTTGACCGGCGGGCAGGTGGGCTGCACGAGAAACACGTCGCGGCCGCGGACGTCTTCGTCGATCTTGCAGGAAATCTCGCCGTCGGGGAAGTTGCCGATCGAGATCGCCCCCACCGGCAGGCCCAGATAGGTGCAGATGCGCACGGTCAACTCGCGATTGGCCCGGCCGCTGAAAATCTTCAAATCGTTCATCGACGCTCCCGCTTAATTCGCCTGCTTCGCCCCGGCTGCGCTGGGTGGTTCGCGAAGCGCCGCCTCGACCGCCGCCAGTTCCTCGCGGGTGTTGATGCTCAAGGCCTCGATCGGCTTGAGCACGGCTCGCGCCTCGACCTTTCGGCCGGCGGCCTTGAGGGCGCCGGGGCAATCGGTCAAGTAATATTCGGCCTGGGCGTTGGTCGGCCGCAGTCGATCGAGCGCGAACAGCAAGTCGGGGCAATTGAACGCGTAGCAGCTCATGTTGACTTCGGTGATCCGCTTCTGCTCCTCGGTCGCGTCGCGCTCTTCGACGATCCCCAAAAAATCTCCTTGGGCGTCGCGAACCACGCGGCCCAGGCCCTCTGGGTTCGGCTTATGGGTCGTTCCCAGCAGGCACGCCGGCCGCGAGCGGTCGAACTCCGCCAGCAGCGTGCGGAGCGAGTCGGCCTGCATCAGGGGCGAATCGCCCGCCACGATCAGCACCGGCCCGGCATGATCGGCGAGCGCCTCGCGGCAGACCATCACGGCGTGGCCCGTGCCGAGCTGTTCGGTCTGTTCGACGAACCGCAAACCCGGCCGGTCGCTCAAGGTCCGGCGAACGTCGTCGGCCCGGTAGCCGACCACGACCAGGATTTCATCGACGCCGGCCGCCTGGAGGGCGTCGAGCACGTAGAAGATCATCGGGCGGCCGCAGACTTCGACCAGCACCTTCGGCAAATCGGACTTCATCCGCGTCCCTTTGCCGGCGGCCAAGACGATCGCAAGTTTTCGGTTCATCAGCAGTTAGGAAAAGGCGGCGGCGAGAGGCGAAACGGCGATACCTCTATCTTGCCATGAACCGAGCCCCGATTCCAGGGGGCAGCGCGGTCATCTCCTATAAGCCTTCGAACATGCAGCCAACCGAAGAGCGCCTGTCAAATTGCCGGCAACTTGAGAATCCGGGCATTCGCCGCTATCGCGTCCAGAGAGCCGGGCTGGCTTGGCAAACAATGACAAGAGCTGGCCTTGGGTATAGTCTTGAAGAAGGGTGATGGAATTCGAAGACGAATTTGGCATCGCTGTCTCCGCCGATGAAGCAGCCCAAATCAAAACCGTCGGCGACGCGGTGGAGTTCATCGCCAGGCGAATGGGCGAGTCGTGACCTACCGAACCGAGAAGAAGCACAATGGCCAGAGCATTGAAGGTTTTACTCACTGACGAACTCCGCGCGTTCATCGAGCGGAACTGCGGCGACGGCACGCCTTATGCCACTCCGAGTGAATTCGTCCGCGAGTTGATTCGCCAAAAGAAGCTACAATCGGACGCCGCCGGCGCACGTGACGCCATTCTCACAGGATATGAAGACGCCCTGGCGGGGCGCATCACGGCCTTCGATGGCCGACTCCGTCTGCGCCTTGTTACGCCGGACTCGCCGGCGCCCGGCCGATGGAGTGATAAGTGAACCCGGCGGCCGCCATGTGCGAGGGCTCGTAGAGGTTGCGGCCGTCGAACACGGCGGGCGATTTCATGCGGCGGCGCATCTCGTCGAAATCCGGGTGTACGAACTGTTTCCATTCGGTCATGATCGCCAGCGCTTCGGCGCCGTTGAGCGCGTCGTACTTGCTCTCGGCGTAGACCAGCTTGTCGCCGTACTGCCGCTGGACGTGCTCCATCGCCTCGGGGTCGTGAACCTGCACGCGGGCGCCGTATTGCAGCAGTTCGTCGATCAGCTTCAAGGCGGGCGCCTCGCGAATGTCGTCGGTCCTCGGCTTGAAGGCCAGCCCCCAGACCGCGATCGCACGATCGGCCAACTGCCGCTCGAAATACCGCGAGAGCTTGGCGAACATGACCGTTTTCTGGTGCTCGTTGACCGCGTCAACCGCGCTCAACAGACGCGGTTCGACGCCATGCGCCCGCGCCATCGCCTGCAAGGCCCGTACGTCCTTCGGAAAGCAACTGCCGCCGTAGCCGACGCCGGGAAACAAAAACGCAAAGCCAATGCGGCTGTCGTGGCCGATGCCGCGGCGCACGTCGTTGATATCGGCCGCCATGCGTTCGCAAAGATTCGCCACTTCGTTGATGAAGCTGATCTTGGTCGAAAGCAGCGAGTTGGCCACGTACTTGGTCATTTCCGCGCTTTCGGGCGACATCGTCAAAAAGGGCTTTTCCGTCCGCAACAGCGGAGCATACAGTTCTTTGAGCACGGCGGCGACTTCGGGCCGGCGGACGCCGACCACCACGCGGTCGGGCTTCATGAAATCTTCGATCGCGGCGCCCTCTTTGAGGAACTCCGGGTTGCTCGCCACGTCGCACTCGCGGCCGGTCGCCTTGCGCAGTCGCTCGCAAATCGCCGCGTTCGTGCCGACCGGCACGGTGCTCTTGGTTACGACGATCGCATCGTCGGCCAGATGTGCGGCCAACGCGTCGACCACGGCCCAGAGGCTCGACAGATCGGCCGAGCCATCGTCGGCGCTGGGGGTGCCGACGGCGAGAAAGATCAACCGGGCCGGCTCGACGGCGGCGGCCAGATCGGTCGTGAAGTGCAAGCGGCCGTCGCCCGCGTTGCTCACGACCAGTTCAGTCAAACCCGGTTCGTAGATCGGAATCTGGCCTTGCCGCAGGCGCTCGATTTTGATGGCATCGACGTCGACGCACGTGACATCGTTGCCCGTTTCGGCGAAGCAAGTTCCCGTGACCAGGCCGACGTAGCCTGTTCCGATGACGGCGATTTTCATTATTTCAATCTCAAAGAAACGACCTGCGGCAACTTCTTTTTACCTTCTTATCCGTGCTATCCGTGTCATCCGTGGTTCGGATTAAACCACGGATGACCCAGCGCGGCCTTCGGCCGCAACCAATCGAGCCACGGATGGAACACGGATAAAACACGGATGAAATGCAGAATGGGGCTCTTCCGCAGGATCCATGGGCGGTTTTATCGCCCCGTAGCATGGTTGGGGTTGCGTTTTCCAAGGCATTGCCGGGCAAATAAACGTGGCGTTGGTAAGTGAGACGCCGCTGAGGAGCCGAATTGGAAAACACCATGTCCGATCCGTGTTCGATCCGTGTTTCATCCGTGGCTCGCCTCCGCCAAAAGCGCCGCATGAATCTTCGCGAGACGCGGAGAAACAGAACGTTTGTAGTACGGATAGTACGGATAGAATTTTCTCGGGGAACCGTATTGCACTAGCCTAACTCGGGTGCGCCGCGGCGTCGCCAAGATTGCAGCGTGTCGGCGAGCGTTTTTTCGAGCGGAATCTCGGGGCGCCAGCCGGTTTTGGCGGTTAAAAGGCCGATATCGGCGATCGGATCCCATTTTTCGCCGCCGGGCGAAAGCTCACTCATCTGGCGAGGAGAGCCGGCAAGTGCGACGAGCCGCTCGAAAATATCGCCGGTGCGGCGTGGCACGCCCGAACCGACATTATAGATGCCGCCCGATTCGCCCCGTTCGACCAACATCCGATAGGCCCGGACGACGTCGCGGACGTCGGTCAAGTCGATCCAGGTGTTCAAACTGCGGACGCGGATCGGGCCCGAGTCATCGCCGACCAACTGCTGACACCACTCGGGCAGCATCATCTCGGGCTCTTGCCGAGGGCCGGTGTGTTGAAAGGCCCGGGCCACGACGCAGTCGAGCCGCTCGTCGCGGCGGGCCGCGGCGATGCGTTCTTCCGCGGCCAGCTTCGTCTTGCCGTAGCCGCGCCGCGGGCCGAGCGGCGCGGCTTCGTTCAATTGGGCGCCCGCTCCGGCCGGCGCGTAGACGTGGCTCGTGCTGGTAAACAGCACCCGGGGGCACGGCGAAAGCGATGCCGCCAGTTCGAGCACGCGGCCCGTCCCTTCGAGGTTGACCGAGAGAGCTTGGGCCGTCGGCGCGTCGGCGCCGCAATAGCCCGGCACGCTGATCGCCGCCAGGTGATAGATGCAAGTCGGCGCGAACTCGGCGATCCGATCTCGAGTGCGCCGGTCGATGCCCGCCCGATCGCCGAGATCCCAACACGCGACTTCAATTCGCTCGCGCACGCCGGCCGCCGGCGATCGCCGCTCGGGATGTTCGCGCGGCCAGGCGCCTCGCGTCGAACAGCCGAGCACTTCGTCGCCGGCTGCGAGCAGATGTTCGGCCAAAAAGCCGCCCACGAAGCCGGTGATGCCGGTGATCAGGGCCTTCATGGCGCCGAGCCTCCGGCAGGATTCCCAGCGCGGCCTTCGGCCACAACCAAAGTAGCAGGCACGCTCCGCGTGCCGTCCGCGGACTTGAGTTGAAGGCCGATCCTGGGGCTGGCGACGGCATACGGAGTATGCCTGCTACTTTGGCGCAAGCGTTGGAAGCGACGCTGTGCAGTCTGAGCGCGACGGAAAAGCGTTTTAGGGGTATGCGGGGGTGCAGCCGAGAGCAGTGTGCCGGGGGGGATGCTACGGCTTCCTCTTCTCTGTTCGACCGTGCGAGCCGAGACGGGCGCGCAGTTGCAAACTGACGGCGAGCGGGAAATCGCAAGCGCCGTTGGAACAGAGAAGAGGAACCCGTAAGGCGAGCCGAGACGTCCGTTCATGCGACTCTGGCGCCGCGCACGCTCCATCGTCATTCTCCCTTCTCGTCGTCTTTCGCTCCGCGAAAGAACGTCTTTTCGCGGAGCGAAAAGCGACTTTCTTCGGCTGCCAGCTCGCGCTCGACGCGCGCCAGATCGACGTCGACCATCATTTCGATCAGCTCGCGGAAACTCACCTTCGGCCGCCAGCCAAGTTTTTCGCGAGCCTTACTGCTGTCGCCGCAAAGATGATTCACCTCGGCCGGACGCAACAGCGCCGGATCGGTGCGGACGCACTGCTCGGGATCGAGGCCGACGCGGGCGAAGGCGATTTCGACCAGTTCGCGCACCGAATGCTTGACGCCCGTGGCGATGACATAATCGTCGGGCTGGTCTTGTTGCAGCATCAGCCACATCGCTTCGACATAGTCGCCGGCAAAGCCCCAATCGCGCAGGGCGTCGAGATTGCCCAGCCGCAGTTCTTGCCGCACGCCCAACTTGATCCGGGCGGCGGCGTCGGTCACTTTGCGGCTGACGAATTCCTTGCCGCGCAGCGGCGATTCGTGGTTGAACAAAATGCCCGAGCAAGCGAACAGCCCGTAGCTTTCGCGGTAGTTGACCGTGATCCAATGCCCGTAGACCTTGGACACGCCGTAAGGGCTGCGCGGCCAGAAGGGCGTGCGCTCGTTCTGCGGCTCCTGCTGCACCTTGCCGAACATTTCGCTCGAGCTGGCCTGGTAGAAGCGAATCTTGGGATCGACCAGCCGGATCGCCTCCAGCACGCGCGTCACGCCCAGGGCGGTGAACTCGCCGGTCAACAGCGGTTGCAGCCAACTGGTCGGTACGAAGCTTTGCGCGGCCAGGTTGTACACCTCTTGCGGACGCACTTCGCGCAGCAGATTGACGATCGACAGTTGATCGAGCAAATCAGCCTGGTGCAGCGTGACGCGATCGGCCAGGTGGGCGATCCGCTCGAAGTTTTCGCTGCTCGAACGGCGGACCATGCCATGCACTTCGTAGCCCTTCGTCAGCAGGAATTCGGCCAGGTAAGCGCCATCCTGGCCAGTGATTCCGGTGATCAGAGCGGTGGACATGGGAGAGTCGGGTGTCAGGCTTCAGTTGTCGAGCGTGAGCGATCGGAGGTCATTTAGAGCTGAGGAATAAATAGCCCCCGACTTGAGCCGCGGATCGAACACGGATGAGCTGACATGCGTGGCCTTCGAACGCAATTCTTTCGTCCGTGTTCGATCCGTGTTTCATCCGTGGCTGGCGGCACTCCCCGCGTCGCCGGCTAAGTCGACGGCGTCTCGGGCGGCGCTTCTTCTGCCCCCTCTTCGCGCGGCACGCGGACGGCGGCGGCGAGCGCGTCGTCTTCGTCGAGCGTCATGATCTTGACGCCTTGCGTGTTGCGGCCGATGACGCTGATCTCGCCGGCCACGATCCGCTGGATCTTGCCGCGGGCCGTCATCATCAATAGCTCGTCGTCGTCGCGGACGCTGGCGATGCTGACCACCGGTCCGTTGCGCTCGGTCGTCTTGATGTCGCGCACGCCCTTGCCGCCGCGGCCCTGCGTGCGGTAGCGCTGCGACGAACTACCCCCTTCTTCTTCGCCTTCGGGCTCCTCGGCCAACGCTTCTTCAGTAGCAGTCTCGCGGGTTTCCTCTTCTTCCGCCTCCGCCACCTCTCCGCCGGCCAGCTCCGGACTATTCGGCCCGAAGAACGTTCGCTTGCCGTAGCCGTTCTGGCAGACGGTCAACAGCGTGGCGTCGGGATCGGCCACGACCATGCCCACCAACGCGTCGCCCGCCGAAAGCTTGATGCCTTTCACGCCGCTGGTGTTGCGGCCCATCGGCCGGGCGTTCGATTCGGGGAAGCGGATCGCCATGCCGCGAGCCGTCGAAAGCACGACTTCGTCGCCGGCCTTCGTGATCGCCACGTCGACCAGTTCGTCGTTTTCCTTGAGCTTGATGGCGATGATGCCGTTGCGCTGCGGACGGCTGTATTGGGCCAGGGGCGTCTTTTTCACCAGCCCGCGACGGGTGGCCATCATTAGGTAATGGTCGGGTTGCGAGAAATCGCGCACGGCCCGGCAGTCGGCGATGGTTTCGCCTTCGGCCAGACTGAGCAGGTTCACGATCGCGCGGCCGCGGCTTTCGCGGCTGAGCTGCGGCAGATCGTAAACTTTTTGCCAGTAGACCTTGCCGCGGTTGGTGAAAAACAGCAAGTAATCGTGCGTGCTGGCCGCGAACAGGTGGCTGATCGGGTCTTCTTCCTCGGTCTTGGCGCCCTTGAGCCCCTTGCCGCCGCGTCGCTGAGCGCGATACGTGCTGGCCGGGGTGCGTTTGATGTAGCCTTGATGGCTGATCGTGACCACCATGTTCTCTTCGGTGATCAAATCGCCCAGGTCGATCGTACCCAACTCTTCGCCGCTGATCTCGGTTCGCCGCTTGTCGGCGTGCTTGCGTTTGACCTCGACCAGGTCGTTGCGAATGATCGCCAGGATGTTCTTTTCGTCGGACAAAATCCGCAAGTACTCGGCGATCTCGTTGAGCAATTCTTGATATTCGCCGCCCAGCTTTTCTTGCTCGAGGTTGACCAACTGGCCGAGGGTCATCCGCAAGATGGCGTCGGCCTGCACGGCCGTCAGCGTGTAGCCTTCGCGGACGCCGCGCTCCTGCTGGAAATCGGCGAAGCCGACGTCGCCCAACGCACGGCGCATCAAGGCCGCCGGACATTCGATGCCCATCAAGCGGGCCTTGGCCTCGGCCTGCGTGGCCGAAGTGCGGATCGTGCGAATCACCTCGTCGATATTCGCGTGCGCCAGCAACAGGCCTTCGACCGTGTGCTTGCGCTGCCGGGCGCGGTTCAATAAGAACTGCGTGCGGCGGCGGATGACCGTCAGCCGGTGGCGGATGAATTCTTCCAGCAACTGCTTGATCGACAGCGTCCGCGGCTTGCCGTCGACCAAGGCCAGGAAGATCAGCGAATAGGTGTCTTGCAGCGGCGAGAACTGGTAAAGCTGATTGAGCACGATCTCGGCGTCGGCGTCGCGCTTGATCTCCAAGATCAAGCGCACCGGCTCTTTCAGGTCGCTCTCGTTGCGGATCGCCGAGATGCCCTTGATCTTGTCCTCGTTGACCAGTTCGGCGATCCGCTCTTCGATGCGGTCGCGCGCTTGCTGGTAGGGGATTTCGTTGACCACGATCCGCTGGCGGTTCTTGCCGAACTCTTCGATCGTACAGCGGGCGCGAACCACGATATTGGCCCGGCCGGTGTAGTAGCCTTTGCGGATGCCGCTGCGGCCGCAGACGATGCCGCCGGTGGGGAAGTCGGGCCCAGGCACGATCTCCATCAATTCGTCGATCGAAATCTCCGGGTTGTCGATGACGGCGATCGTCGCGTCGCAGACTTCGCCCAAGTTGTGCGGCGGAATCGAAGTGGCCATGCCCACGGCAATGCCGTTGGCGCCGTTGACCAGCAAGTTCGGAAACTTCGACGGCAGCACCGTCGGCTCGGTGCGGCGTTCGTCGTAGGTCGGCACGAAATCGACCGTGTCGAGCTTGATGTCCTCCATCATCAGCGCGGCGATCGCCGACATGCGGGCTTCGGTATATCGCATGGCGGCGGGAGGCAGGCCGGCGATCGAACCGAAGTTGCCCTGCTTGTCGACCAGCACGTGACGCATGTTCCATTCCTGGGCCATGCGCACCAGCGTCGGATAGATCACGCTTTCGCCGTGCGGGTGATAGTTGCCGCTCGTGTCGCCGGAGATCTTGGCGCACTTCACGCGGCCAGCGCCGGGCGTAAGGTTCAGATCGTTCATCGCGACCAGAATCCGCCGCTGCGAAGGCTTCAGCCCGTCGCGCACATCGGGCAGCGCGCGGCTGACGATCACGCTCATGGCGTAGGTCAGATAGCTGTCTTTCAGTTCGTCTTCGATCGCCAGATCGACCAGCTTGCCGACCGGCAGGGCCTCGCCGGCTTCGGGATTGGCCTCAGGGGAATCGTCGTTCGGATCGTCGGAATCGGTGGCCAAGACCACGCCTCCTGGGTTGGCAAACTAGAGCCCGCCGATGGCGAGAAACCGTCCCTGGTAGGGCTCTATAAGACAGTGCGAATCGCTCAAGTGCGACAAGCCCGAAGTGTAGCAGTTTTTGCCGAACCTCACAACTGCCCGCGGCGGAAGACCTGTGTTGCAAGCTATTGGCATGCAACCGCTTGCGGCGCGAAGCTTGGAGGCCGGCAAATCCTTGCCAGGGCCGCTCGACGCAACCGTTTCCCAAGCTTTCAGCCGATCCGCAAACCGGCGTTGCGACGCGGGCCTCCCGCCTGCCGCCGCTTTCAGATTTCGCAGCGGTGCTTCCGCGGGAGATTCTCCCCCATTCGAGCAGAGCGAGCGACGCGAAAGAAAGAAAGAAACTCGTCGCGCGCGCTTCGTCGTCGCTGGAGCGTTCCTAAGCGATAGAAGGAGCTTGCTGGCTGTTTTGAGAAAGGTGTTTCATGTCGTTTTTGTTGCGCCGATTGCGGAGTAAATCGCGAGGGCGTTCCAGCCGTCGTTTGTCGAGAACGTTCAAACCCAGAACGCCGATTGGCCGCACGTGGCTGCGGTTGGAAAACCTGGAGCAGCGAGCGTTGCTCGATGGCGGCGGCTTCTTACTGCCTGCGGCCGGCCCGGCCACGCATTTCGCCTTGTGGGCGCCGCCCAACGAGACGGTCGGCAGTCAGACGCCTCTGGAAGTCGTGGCGCTCGACGCCTCGAATCACGTGGCTCGCAATTACGCCGGCACGGTCTCGTTCGCAAGCACCGATTCGAACACCACGTTGCCTACCGACTATACCTTTGCCGCCAGCGACCACGGCCACCACCTGTTTCAGTTCACGCCGGGCGTCGAGGGCAGCGAGACGATCTCGGCAACCGACTCGGCCGACTCGACGATTAGCGGCAATATCACGGTGAACGTCGATCCGGCGCCGGTGGCTACGCACTTCCTGGTTTACGCCCCGGAGGATACGACGGTCGGCAGTTCGACGAATATCCTCGTGGTGGCCTTGGACGCCTCGAACCACCGCGTCGACGGCTACACGGGCACGGTCACGTTGACGACGGATGATCCAGGCGTGAGTGCGCCGCTGACCTACACCTTCACGTCCTCGGACCATGGATTCCACGTGTTCCAGGAGAAGTTCGCCACGGCGGGCACACGGACGGTGACGGCCACGGACGACTCGACTCCTCCTCTGACCGGCACGGCTTCGATCAACGTCAATCCGGCGCCGGTGGCGACGCACTTCCTGGTCTACGCCCCCGAAAACACGACCGTCGGCAAAGCGACGAACATCGTCGTGGTGGCCCTCGACGCTTCGAATCATCGCGTCGACGGCTACACAGGCACGGTCACATTGACGACCAGCGACACTGGAGCGACCGTTCCCGCCAGCTACACCTTCACCTCGTCTGACCACGGCATCCACGTGTTCCAAGTGACCTTCGCCAGCACCGGAACGCAGACCGTGAATGTCGCGGATGATTCGACGCCGCCTTTGACCGGCACGGCTTCGATCAACGTGAATCCGGCGCCGGTGGCCACGCATTTCGCGATCTTCGCGAAACGGCCGGTGGTCTCCGGTCAGCCGTTCACGCTGGAAGTCGTGGCGCTCGACGCCTCGAACCATCGCGTGCCCAACTATACCGGCACGGTTCGACTGACGAGCAGCGTCTCCGGCGAGACGCTGCCCGCCGCTTACACGTTCACGGCGGCCGACGAAGGCGAGCATGAGTTCCAGGTCACGCTGAACACGACGGGCGCCGACACGCTGACGGCCAGCGACGGCACGCTCTCGGGCGGCGTGACGGTCAACGTGCAGAGCGCGCCGAGCGGAACCAGCGGCGGGGCGCTTCGAGCGCCCCGCCGCAGCCCGTGCTTCGCTCACGCTTGCTCCGCCGCCCCGCCCGCGCTCAACGAAGTCATCGCCTCGCGCGTGAGACGCTGAGCGAGTTCGCGGAACTCCGCATTCTCGGCGCTGTCGGCCGGTTCGAAGCCTGACTTCTCGGCCACGAGCAGTTGCAACAGCGAGCCCAACAGGCCCTGAGCCGCAAAGCCGCCGTGGGAATGGGCGCCGTCGCCGCCGGCGGCCACGAACAGTTTCTCGGGCACCAGCGGTTGCTGGCTGTGGGCCAGATCTTCGGTCGCCAGGCTCAGCGCATAAAGCCGCGGGTCGCCGAACGAGCTGATCTTGCGCAGCAGCACCGAGGCCTCGGCCAGGCCGACTTGCAGCGCCCGCTGCGCCTCGCCGCGGCCGGCTAGAATCTGCTGGCGGCTATTCGCTTCGGCCGTGACCAGCGTTTGCTCGGCCTGCCGCCGCGAGCAGGCCAAATCGGCCTCGGCCACGACCACGGTCTGTTCGGCCTGTTTGCGAGCGCGGGCCAGTTCGGCTTCGCCCTGGTTTTCGGTGATCTGCACCTGCACGCGTGAGTTGGTCAACTCGGCCTGCTTGGCGGCCAGCGTCTGGGCCTCGTTCAGCGTCCGCTCTTTGTCGGCCGCCGCGCGCTGGTGTTCGAAGGTTTCGATCTGCTCGATCGAGAGCTGCCGTAAGCGCAACTGCTCGAGCAGCGTTTCGATCTTGCCGTCTTTGGCCTCGGTCGTCGGCTTGCCGATCAGCACGTCGACGCACTCGATGTCGAATTCGCGGAACTTGCGGCGCAGCTTGTCGCGGGCTTCGAGTTGAATCGCGTCGCGCTCGTGCAGCAGTTCCAGCATCGTCTTCTTGTGGGCGATATCGCGGAAGTAGGCGCTCAGCATCGGGTCGAGCGTCTGCGTAATCAGCTTTTTGACGTCGCCGAAGCGCTGGATCACGCTGGGCGCCTTCTGGTAATCGATGTGCACCACGACCGACAGCGGCAAGGCCGGCTCGTAGGCGTCGCGCGTGACCAGATCGATCGAACGCAGCGACTCGTCGTAGCGATGGTTCTCGCTCTTGCCGGTCACCCAGTGCAGCACGAAATTCGTCGTAGGCACGAGCAACACCACGCCCGCCGACGCGTTGAACGGATACTTGCCCGGTCCCAAGGGACGTTCCCAGACGCCGCGTTCGCCTTCGGCCACGCGCTCGCCGTGGCGGAACATGGCGCCCGACACGTCGCGGCCGATCTGCCCGTAATAACTGACGACCACGCCCACGTAGCCGATCGGCACGACCGTCTTGGGAATGATCTCCAACGTGGCGAACCAGCGGTTGATGAAATACGTGCCGTCGGTCAACGGCACGTACTGCCGGCCGCGGCGGCCGCCGGCCCGCAGGAAAGCTTCGGGGTCTTGATAGTTGTTGTGAAAGTTCGGATCGCCGCGATCGACGGCCACCGGCGGCGCGATGATCTCGCCCGGCGCCAGCGAAGGCCCGTCGTGAACGGTCACGATGCCGATGCTGTCGATCGCGACCGACTCGTCGGGATCGAGCGGGTCGACCGATTCAACCTTCGCCCCGATCACCACCGGGCTGAAGCCTTCGCACGCGCGCAACTCGTTCTGCCACGTTTTCAGCACGCTTGCTTCCTGCGGGCTGAGCAGCGCCGGCAAGCAGAACACCTGCTGCTCGGTGATGACGGTGAACAGCGACAGGTTGATCGCATACACGCCTTCGCGCAGCAGTGCGCGTTGCCGGCCGCGCTGCCCGCGGAGCGTCGTTTCGCCGTCGCGGACGCCAGTCAGAAACGCTTCGGCGTCTTGAAAGTTGTTGCACTCCACGACGCGGCCGAGCGTTTGGCTCGGTGTGAGCGGCTCGCCGTCTCGGGCGTAGAGGTAGCCGATTTTGCCTTGCGGCGCCGACACCAGCCGCACGCGGTGCAAGCGATACTGCCAACGCCACAATCCAAAGTGAAAGCCGCCGCGCAGCACTTCGGCTTCGTAGCCAGCCTCGCCCGCCCGAGCGATCATGCCGCCCTCGGGCACGCTTCCGGCGCTCGACCAGAGCTTTTCGACGATGCCCACTTGATGGTTGGCGATATAGCGCAGCCCGAGCAACTCGCCCAACGCCACGAGCAGACCGATCAGCCCGGCCAGCGCCAAGGCGCCGGTTAAAGGCAAACCCAATTGATTCAGATCGGTCCACGACGCGAACAGGGCCCCGCCAAAGATGGCTTCCATGGGGGAAGTCTCCGCAAGAATGGCGGCCTGCAAAACCGCTTTTCTCGGCGGGCCGCCTTACCGAGCCCCAGCCACTGCCTGGGGTGAGACATAAAGTGCTTTCGCACTTCGCCGGCCGATATTGGGCGCAATCGATGTTCGCGCCCGGGCGCCTCGTCGAGAAACTTCGAGAAGCCTTAAGTCCCTTGCTGCCAGTCCGTTATCATTGCGGCAGTCGGATGCAGCAGTCTTTAGCTTTCGCTCAGTACGAGCGCGATGGCCTCCTCCAACTGCTGGTCCCCTTCGCGATTGTTGGTCAGGCTCACTGGGCGATTCTCGGCGCGCAGCAGCCGCAGTACTTCGCGATAGCGGGCTCGCTCGGCGGCATGGTCGCCGCGAGAGTGGGCCCGCTGTGCATCGCGCAACAGCAGTTGATACGGTTCCAGCGCCGCCCCGGCTTCCTGGTAGAAGCGGGCGATCTGCGTCCGCGCTTGCTGCCGGGCGTCGAGACCGGAATCGCTGGGCGAAAGATCGGCCAACGACAGAAAGACCGACGACACCAGGCTGATCCCCAGGATCAGCGTGAGCGCGAAGGGCCGCGATTTTTTCTCGCTCGCCGGTGCGGCCTTCGTGCGGTTCATGGCTTCGGCCAGCGTCAGTTCCGGCAGCTTGCCGTCGGCGGCCAGCGTCACGATCGCCGTCGTGGGATCGGCCGGCTTGAACTTGGGAACGGCGGCCTTCACCGGGCCGGGCGATGGCGGCGCCGCGTCGTTCAACTTGAAGCCCGCCGGCGCCGCGCCTGCGTCGCCGCGCCAACGCGGGGCAGCGCCGGCCGAAGGCGAAGGGGAAGGGGAAGGAGGAGGGAATGAAGAAGGCGCCGGGGCCGAGGATGTCTGGGCCCCCGGCGGCGGACCAGCCGGAGGGGGAGCGGCGACCTGAAACTGGCTGTGGCAGTGCGGACAGCCGAGCACCTGTCCGATCAATTCGGGCGCCACGGCCAATTGCATCGCACATCCGGGACAAGCCACCGTCATCGCCATCGCCGCGCCCGCTCCTTGAAGAACCGTCGTAGGTCAGGCTTTCCAGCCTGACGAACGTCTCTCGCCGTTGAACCTCGAAACCGTCAGGCTGGAAAGCCAGCCCTACTTATAACGAAAACCCCGAATACAGGTAGTTCATGATGAACGGCCCCAAGATAATCAGCGCGGTCGAGGCCATCACCAGGATGCCGGGCAGCAGCATCTTGACGCCCGCCTCGCCGGCGATGGCTTCGGCCCGTTGCGTGCGCTTGATGCGCAGCACGTCGGCCTGCATGCGAAACACTCGGGCCAGCGGCGTGCCCAGTTCTTCGCCCTGGATGATCGAGCCGACGACGCTCGACACGTCGTCGTCGTTGAGCCGCTGCCGCAGGCTTTCCAGCGCCTCGGTCCGCGTTTTGCCCATGTTCATGTCGGCCAGCACGCGGCCGAATTCCACCGCCACGGCGTGCCCTTCGAGTTCATGCGCCGATTGTTCCAAGGCTTGCAAGAAGGTGGCGCCCGCCTCGATCAAGAGCGTGAGCAGATCGAGCAGGTAGGGCATGCGCCGCTTGATCAGCACCAGGCGGTAGCGGGCCTGGCTTGCCAGTCGGCGCCGCAACGCGTAGACCGTCAAAACCACGGCAGCGACGGTCAGCACGGCGCCGTCCGGGCCGAACCAGCCAATGAACAGGTAGAGATACAGCGGAGTCAGTAGCAGGGCGATCGTTTCGGCGCGGGCCAGATACTCTTCGGCCAGCCAGAACCGCGGCAGCCCGGCGGCGAAGATTTCTCTTTGCATCTCTGGCAGTTGCTCGCGGAAGGCGCCGCGGTTGAAGCGGGCGAACAGTTCGACCAGCGGCTGCATCAAACGATAGACGACGTCGATCTTCCGCAATTCGTTGATGCGGCTCACGTCGTAACGCCATTCCTGGCCTTGTTGCAGATCTTCGGCGGCCAGAGAGACGAGCACCCAGCGCACGGCGATCGCCGCCGCGGCGCCCGCCACGAGGCTGGCGACCAGGGCCGGTGCAAGTCCTACGGCTGACAAGAGCGTAAACATGGCCTAGATATCCGGATTCAAAATCGCCCGCGCCCACAGATAGGAAGCCAGGTTCAGCACCATGGCGAACGACAGCATCAACTGGCCGGGCAGCGTATTGAACAGCCGCACGGTGTTGTCGGGATCGATGAAAAAATATGCGATCAGCACGAACAACGGCGTCAGCGCCATATACACGGCCGACTTGCGGGCCTGGGCCGTTTCGCTGAGCAGTTTTCGCTCCAATCGCTGCAACTCCAAGACCGAGTGGGCGATGCGGTCAACCGTCTCGTTCAAACGGCCGCCGCTGTCGTGGCTGGCCAGCATGGCCGCGGCGAACAGCGAGAAGTTCTCGCTGCGCAAGCGGGTCTTGGCCTCGGTGAGCGTCTGCTCCAGCGGCTTGCCGAGATTGTATTCGCCGACCATCTGGCGGAACTCCTCGGAAATCGGCCGCGGGCACTGGTCGGCCAGAATCTCCAGCGACTGCGCCAGCGACAGCCCGGCCTTGATCGCGCCGCTCAAGGAAACCATCGCGTCGGCCAACTGATCTTCGAGCTTCTGCTTCCGCGCTTCGGCCAGCCGGTGCAGCAGGTACCAGGGAAACGCCACCAATAACATGCCGGCCAGGACGGCGAACACCGGGCTGTCGAAGAAGACGACCAGCGCCGCGAACACCGCGCCGATCAGCGCCGCCCAGCCGTTGAGCCAGCGTCTTAAACCGGCAGTCGAGCGCCGCAGCACGCGCAGCTTGTCGCCGAAATCGCGTTCGAGATAGTCGAGCGCCTGCGCGTAGTAATCGCGCCCCGCGTAGGCGCCCAAGCCCGCGCAGGCCCCCATCAGCAAATTCGCCGGCCAGATGTCGAGGTTTTCCATGCGAGGCGTTCGAGTTTGAGAGTCAGGCTTTGTGGGAAGAGGGTTTAGCCACAGAGAGACGGAGATCACGGAGGAGAAAGGAAAAGGAATGAGTCATACGCCATCGACAACGCCGGGACAAAGTAGCAGGCACACTCCGTGTGCCGTCGCCAATACTACTATGGCGCTCAACCGCGACGCCGGTCACGGCACACGGAGCGGGCCTATTGCTTTGCTTGCAGCTTCGCCGGGACATGTTTTCTTTAGGCGTTCTCTATTTGAACTCTCCTCTCCGTGTTCTCCGTCCCTCTGTGGCTCAATTCTTCCGCGATTAACTTTTCCTACCGGCTATCCTCAGCCCTTCGGCGACAAGCCGGATTCGCGGCTAGGGAGCCAGTCGCCGTGGGCGCCGCGGCGAACCATGTCGTCGGGCTTGATGTTGCCGTCGCGAACCATGCGGCGGACATCGCGGGCTTTCAACGGACCGAGTTCGCTGCCGGAAATCAGGCAATACCACTCGTCGCTCGAGTCCGCAGAAGATGGCGGCGCCTTGTCGCCGTTCTTGTTTTCAGCGGGCGTCGAAGCGTGCGATCGCGGGGGCGGCGGGTGAGGGATATTGAACGATGGTGACGCAACTGGCGCCGGGATGGCCGGTATGCCGAGGCTCGCCGCCGGCTGGCTCGCCGGCGCGTAGCCGAGCCGGGCGGCGCTCGGCGGCGCCATATCGCCGTACAAAAAGCGCGATTCCAGCAGCCGCTTTTCGATCAGCGAGTCGATGAACGTGGGCAAATAGCCGGTCGGCTGCAAGCTGACGCCGTTGCGATAATTGAAGATGTCGGTGACGATGACTTCCTTCGTCTCGGGGTGGATGCCCGTCAGCTCGGAAATCTGCGTCACTCGCCGGCGGCCGTTGGGAAACCGCGTGATCTGCACGATCAGGTCGATGGCCGAGGCGATCTGGCGGTGGATCGAAATGATCGGCAATTCGGCCCCCATCAGCATCAGCACTTCCAGCCGCTCGATGACTTCGGCCGAGCTGTTGGCGTGGACGGTGGTCATCGAGCCGGAGTGGCCGGTGTTCATGGCCTGGATCATGTCGAGCGCCTCGGCGCCGCGGCACTCGCCGACGATGATCCGGTCGGGCCGCATGCGAAGCGCGTTGCGGACCAGATCGCGAATCGTATAGGCGCCGGCGCCTTCGGCGTTGGGCAGTTTCGATTCGAGCGTCACGACGTGCTCCTGGTGCAGCCGCAGTTCGGAGGTGTCTTCGATCGTGACGATCCGCTCTTTGTAGGGAATGAAGCTGCTGACGACGTTCAACAGCGTCGTTTTGCCCGTGCCCGTGCCGCCGCTCACGAGCGTGCTGCGATGGTCGATCACGCAAGCCCGCAAGAAGGTCGCCGCGGCCGTGGTGATCGAGCCGATGTCGACCAGATCGTCCATCGTGAATCGTTGGGCGGGGAACTTGCGGATCGTGAGGCAGGGCCCGCTGACGGCCAGCGGCGGAATGATGGCGTTGACTCGCGAGCCGTCGGGCAGTCGGGCGTCGACCAGCGGCTGACTCTTGTCGATCCGCCGGCCGACCTGGGCCACGATCCGTTCGATGATCGACTCGGTCACTTTGTCGGAGATGAACCGCCGGCCCGAGCGTTCGATCACGCCTTCGCGCTCGACGTAGATCTGGTCGCTGTCGACGACCATGATTTCGGTGATCGTCGGCGCCCGCAGCAGGTCTTGCAGCGGGCCGAAGCCGAACACGGTGTCTTTGAGGTCCTTCTTCAACGTGCGCAGCACGACGTACTTGCGCAACTGTTCGTGCAAGTGAGGCCGCAGCAGGTGGAACACGTCGGCGAACTTCTCCTCGACGATTAGGATGCGGTTGCTGGCGTCACGCTCGTCGGCCAACTGCAAGCGTTCGCGGGCGAAGTGCAGCAGGCTGTACAACTCGGTCTCGCGCTCCGGGACAAGCGTCGCCGGCACGTCGAACTCGTTCGACATCAGCGAGGCGGCGTCGAAGTAATTGTCCGGCCCGGTCTCCATTACCAACTGGTTGATTAAGAGATCCATCAGCACCAGCCCGCTGATCTCCTCCAGCAGGGCCTGGTTCTCGGGGCCGAACACGTTCAGTTCGCGGCAGACGTCCTCGATGTTGTTTTCCAGCAGCAGAATGGTGGCGGGGTCGCCCGCGCGGTTACGCTCCATCTCGAACAGGTCGAGCCGTTCGAGCAGCTTCTTGTGAATTCGCAGTTCGAGATCGGCCATGATCGAGCGCAGGTGGGCTTCCAGCTCCTTGCGATCGAAGACCGGCGCCGCTTCCGACTCGAAATTGAGCGTGTAGGGCCAGATGCGGACCTTGACGCCGGGGGCGAACGTCACGGTCTCGCCGCCGGCCACCTCGCGGTCGCCGACCACGCAACTGTTCAGGCCGACGTTCTGCAATTCCAGCTCTTCGCCGATCAGCCGCACCAAGGCGTGCCGCCGCGAAACCAGCGGGCTGGCCAACACGACCTGGTTCGTCGGATCGCGGCCGATCGAAACCTCGTCGGTCGTCGCCTCGACCAGCGTGCGGCGGCTTTCGTGGACCTGGTTGAACCAAATCTTCATCGAGCTTCAACCGTCTACTGCGGGGCTTTTTTGCGCGGCCGCAGCAGCACGCCGACCTCGCGATAGTTCGTGGCTTGCATCGCGTCGAGCAGGCGTTCGGCGTCCTCGTCGAGATAGGCGCCGCTCATTTTGACGCGGACCGTGATGATGTTCTCTTGCAACTGCGGCACGCGCGCGGCGTTCAGCACGTTCGTCTTGCCGAGCCGGTTGCCGATCGAGAGCACCTTGAACGGGCCGATGATCTGGGTGCGGCCGCCGGGCGAGGCGCCTGCCGGATTCGCGGGCGTCGGCGTTTGCGGGGCGCCAGGGTTCGTAGCGATCGTCGCTCGTCGCGGCATGAGAAAATCGACCTCGTCGCCCGGAATCACCAGCGAGGCGACAAAGTTCTTCTGATCGACCGGAATCCACAGCGCCCGTTCGTCTTCGGCCAGTTCCAACTCGGCGGGCGGAGTCTCCAGGTCCTTGCGCAACAGCAACTCGTCGCCGCTGAACTCGCGCACGGCGTTCATGCCGACCACCGTGTCGAGATCTTTCCAGAGCACGGCGACCCCTTCCAGCTTGCGGGCCGCCACTTCCGGAACCGGCATTTCGGCGAAGTGCGAGCGGTCGAAGGTTTCGCCGGGATGCACGAGCGTGTCGGGCGCGATCGATACGAAACTGACTTTTTCGAATTCCCGAGCTTTGCGGTCGAGATAAAACCAGTTCAATCCGGCGGCCAGCAGGCCCAGGATCAACGCCGAGGCCAGCCCGGGCATACCTTTCATGGAGCGCTCCTCAAGGAGAGACGAAAACCAAGCCCGTGCAGCCGGCGAACTGTCGAGGGACGAGATGAATTGCCAGCGATTTGACGGCGCCGTCGGCTGCGGCGGAGTCGCCGCGGGCGATCGTTGCCTGCCAACCGCCGCCCGGCGCGGGCCGCCAATCGGCGACGGCTTGGGGCCAATGTTCGGCCTGCCACGCCTGGTAAAATCGCCGGTATTCGTCGCATCCGCCTGTCCCTTGAAAAGCCACCGTGCCCGCGCCCGCCGAATTGCTGAAAGCCATCAACCGCCGGCAGCCCGGCGGCAGCGGCGGCCTGGCATCGCCGCCAGCGCCCGGCTGACGGACGCGAAACAGGTACAAGGTCCACGCGTTTTCGCCGGCTGGGGCCGCCAAGCCCCATAGTACCACGCGGTCTGGCGGCGAGGTAGCATCTTGCGAACCGCCTTCGCTGGCGTCTGCAAACCGCCGCACGCCGATCGCCAGCGGCATGCCGGGAACAGGTTCGTAGAGCCGGGCTTCCGCCTGCGAGAGTTGCTCGGCGGGCTCAAGCTGGGCCAGCCGCGTCAACAGGTTCTGCTCCTCGGCGTCGGCCGAGGGCGACCAAGGGGCCGCCGTTGCGAGGGCCTGGCGGCAAGCCGCCCGCAGCGATTTTGTCGCCTCCGCCTGATCGCCCGCGATCATCTGCCGGCCGAACCGCAGATTCGAATTGCCTGCGGCGATTTCCACGGGCCCGGCGCCGGCGGCCAGGTCGAACGCGGGCGCGGCCGGTCCTGCAACGGCGGGCGCCGATTCGTCATCGCCCCACCAACGAATGACTTGCTTGCCGAACCCCAACCCGCCAACGAGCACCAGCGCCGAGAACAGCCCCTTGGTCGTCCAATCGGCCATCCGTCGCGCCAAGCCGCCAAAATCCTTGGGCTCAGCGGGCCCGTCTCGCGGTTTCGGGTCTTGCGGACTGTTCATATTGCGTCGTCATGTTTCGTTAAAACAAAAGTACGCCTTTTCGTCGCATCGAATGGCCGCCTACTCGGGCAACTGGTTTAGATAACCTTCGAGCAGATCGATCTTGGCTTGGAATTCGGCGGCCGCAGCCTCGAGTGCGGGGATCGAGCCTGTCGCTTCGCCCGCCTCGATCTTCATGATAAGACGCAACAGTCGATCGCGCTGAACGCGATACATTGAAATCCAAAAGCTTGTCATTGTGCCCGGCAGCCCCCGCCGCGGTTTCGGCGTCACGTCGCCCTGGATGCGGCGGATGAGCGCCTTTAACTGCCGTTTCGCCACGCGCTCCACGTCGGCATCGCAGAAAGCAGCGACCCTTGGGTGGAAATCATGGTACCTGCCCCTATAGGCGCGGACTTCTTCGTCTCGATCGAGCACGGCCAGCGCCGGCTGACAAGGCGCCGATTGGATCTCACGTACCGCATTCTCGTAGGCGACTTTCAGCGAGGCGTCCGTTTGGGGCAACTGATAGATATAGGGAATGCGCCGCACGAAAGTCGAAGGAAGGTGCATCTCCCAATACTGCCATGTGCCGACGATGAGCGGGTGCCGCTGGTTCATGGCCTCGGCGCCTAGTTTGGGCAATAGTGGCGGCCGCCATGTGCGACCAGAGCGGCCGATCCATGCTCCGAGCGTCTGGTCGAGCAGTTCGCCGTTGACGCGGAAACTTCCCAGGGTCGGCCCGCGCACGACGGGATGGTTCAGTTCCGTTTTTTCTAAAACTCCGTTCGGCCCGGCGCCCCCCGCACTCATCGTCGCCGGTGGCGGCCAGTGAATGTGATTCGGCAACGGGACCTGATTCCGGCCGACGAGGAACTGTAGGTCGCGGCTGCGCCAGGCGGCGTCTCGCGCAGCCACCACGCCGCGCAGCTTCCAGCACGATTTGCTGCCCGCGTCGACGATCAAGGCCAACACGAACAGCAGCACCGGCAGGCACATCACGAATTCCAGCGGCGCCAGGCCGCGGCGATTTTGCGGACGGGGAAACCGGCCCGCCCGATTGTCGCTTTTCGCTCCGCGAAAAGACGTCTTTTCGCAGAGCGAAAAGCGACGATGACACGCGTCTTTTATCCCCGTCATCCGTCCGCCCTCACCCTTTCCCATCAGTGCATGTTAACGCGCTGCAAGTCTTGAGGCGCGAACTGTTGCAAGCTCGGCACGCGCACGTTGCCCAGCCCCGGCGGCTGCGTGCTGAGCAAAGCGCCGAGACTGGCGGTCGTGGCCGGGACAAGTTGCACTGTCCAGCTCTGATTGAGCAGATTCCACTCCCGGGAGTTGCCCTGCCAGCGAACCCACCAAATCTGCCGGTTTTCGCCCAACGAAGTCGACGCCTTGCCAGGCGTGGGGGTCGGACCAATATCACCCGGCACGCCGCCGTACACCCCTCCGGGTGGCGGCATTTGAGGCAAGTAATTCACCAGCCGCAGCCGGGGAATGAACATCGCAATCTGTGCGTAGGCCTGGTCGTCGGCGGTCATCGGATTGCGGTACAAGCCCGGCAGCGTCTGCCGCAGGTGCGAACGATAGGCGACGCCCAGCCAGTGGAACTCGCGCTCCAGCATGCCTTGGCGGTCGACGATGTGGTCGCGCGGCGTGCGAATCACGAACAGCAAGTTGCGGTCGGGGTATTCGTTGTTGAGCAACTGGTCGAGCTTGCCGCAGGTAAAGCCTCGCCAAAAATTGGAAAACTGACTCATTTTCGCATCGGTGTCGAAGGCGTGCAACGTGACATCATTCCAGTCGTTCAGGTACCGATGCGACAAGTCGTGCCGCTGCCGAACGGCGATTCCAACATAATCGATGGCGCTTTGCGGCAGATCGCCGACCGGGTCGACCACCGGCAGCGTGCGCGTCATCCACGCGCCTGGCCCTTCGTCAGTGAAACCGACCGGCTGTTGCGTGGTGCGCCAGAGCATCGCTTGCAGACCGCCCCGGCCGCCGTCGAGCAGACCGTGCTGGCGGGCGATTTCGCGCGTCGCCATCTGCGCCACCTGCGGCATCGTCATCACCACGGCTCGCTGGTACTGAGGAATCAGCTCCCTGGCGAGAATTTCCTCGAGCGTCGGCAAGATCAACTTGCTGCTGGCGGCCGACCACTCGCTGAACGCGCGAACCATCTCCATTTCCAGCGGGATTTTCGGCGGAATGGCCTGCCCTAGCTCGGCAAACTTGGGAAACGGCGACGACGCGAACCACGGCGCCATGTTCCCCCAAGCCGTCAGTACTGCGGGCGTGAAGCTTTCCGCGTCGCGGTCGCGAGCTTCGCGCATGTAAGCGGTCAGGGCGAACACGTCGCAGAGCAAGTGATTGGTAAAGGCCAGCGAGTTCATGCCGCGGGCGAGCATCACTCCGCCCGAGTAGGTCGCGGCGTCGGCCGCATTTTGCATCCGCACCTTGCGGTCGACCTGCCGGCCGACGTTCATCACCATGCCCAGCAGCATGGTCAGAAGCAGCAGAGAGAATACCGACAGCAGGCTGATCGCTCCGCGCTCGTCGCGGTGCAAGGCGAGGGCGGTGCGGCCGAGCCGCTGTAGGGAACGCCCTCTGTGGCGTTCCGCGAACCTCGCAAACTGTAGGGAACGCCCTCCGTGGCGTTCCGCGAACCTCGCAAACTGTAGGGAACGCCCTCCGTGGCGTTCCGCGAACCTGGCTTCAGCGAGCCAACTCGCTTCAGACGGAACGCCACGGAGGGCGTTCCCTACAGCTTCAGACGGAACGCCGCGGAGGGCGTTCCCTACAGAAGCAACGTCGCCGCGGGCGTTCTCAAGCGTTTTATAGCGATTCGACATAAGGCAGCACCGATTTCTCGCCTTCGACTCCCAAGGTCGCCGTCGCCGTTATGGGATAAACGTAAACACCGCCGCGCTGGCTGATCTTGCGGGCCAGCAGGTCGGGCTGGCCCGAGGGCGAGGTCAGCGGGTGCGACAAGAACCGCCCGGGGCCCGGCAGCAGCGAGAACTGGTGCGTGACCTTCACCGTGATCGGATCTTGCCAGCCAACCTCCCACAGATTGAAACTCAGCGTATCGCGACCATCGACGGTTCGCACTCGGTAGGGCCCCAAGGGCGGCTCGTCTTCGCGGTGCAAAAACGTCACGTCCACGGTCGTCGCCGCCATGCTGTAGGCCAGTTTGTTTCGCAGCCGAACGGTTACCTGTGGGTTGGTGGCCGCCTGCGGGGCCAGCGCGGCGTAGAGCATTTGCACCGTCTGGCTCGCCGGGTGAATCGTGCCTCCGGCGACGACCGCTCGCGAAGGGCAAATCGGCAGGCAGGCCAGCACGGCCGCGGTTCGAATGCGGTTCAGCTTGGGCGTCGGCGACTGGATGCGGTAGATCGTGCCTCCCTGGCCCGGCCGGACGACAGTCAAGAGCGGCCCGACCTGGTTCTCGCGCAGGTAAGGCCCGTAGGTGTCGAAGTCGGCGTCGTCGCGCGGATCGTAAGGTTCGAGCCGGGCGGGAGTCCAGACCATGGCGCTGCGCGCCGCGGCGAAGGCGGCGTAGTGGACGACGATCGTGCCGATGAGCACTTGGCTCAATTGCACGATGAACAGCAACACCATGATGAACATTGGCAGCACCAGCACGAAGCTCAGGCTCTGCACGCCGCCCGTCTGATCGGCGTGCAGGCGCTTCAAGCGGCCGGCGTCGAACCGCGCGCCGCCGAAGTGCGCGATCGCCCAGGCCACGGCCGCGGCGGCGGCCATCAGCAGCAGCCAAGGGCAACAGGCTTCGATTACGGCGCGGTTCATGGCAATTGGCGACTGAGCGTCATGAGAGCTTCGGTAGTTTCACCACGGAGTCACAGAGAGCACGGAGAAGAACAGCAGAGCAAGAGAAGTCCTTGATCGCTTGCGCAAGTTCTTAAGGTTGATTTTTCGGACGACGAACTTGTAGCTCTCTCTTATTTCGCGTTTTCGCTCTTTCGTGCTTTCGCGATGATTTGGTTTCCGATCTTTCCAACTCCTCGGCAGCCTCTCGTGTCTACTTACTTGAATCTCTCTGGAGGGTGAACAGCCTGCATCCCGCCCACTCAACGAATTAGTTCGAACTCCACCAGCGCGGCGGCGACCAACGCCGTGGGCGCCAAAAACCAGGAAAAGCTCAATTGCGCCCGCTCTTCCGGCGTTGGCTCGGCCCAGCCGCCGATCCGCAACATGTACAGGCCCTGACGCAGCACACGCGCGATCAGCCGGCCCGGCCCGACTTTCCAGGCCAGCGCGATGATGCCCAGACAGGCGGCCAGCACGAAGGTCCAGAGCAGCGTTTCCAGCCCGCGCTCCAGGCCCAGGAAGGCGCCGATCATGGCCATCAGCTTCACGTCGCCCCCGCCCACGCCAAATACGACGTAACAGACCAGCATCAACGCGCCGCACATCAGCAAGCCCAACAGGCTGTCTTCCAGACCGACTTCGCCCAGCGTCCGCTGCACTCGGTCGGGCGTGAGCATCGAATTCTGCTCCAGCAGTGCGGCCATCGCGTTGAGCCCCAGGGCCAACGCGATGCCCGGATACGTGGTCCAGTTGTAAATCTTGCGGCGCCTGAAGTCGGTCGCGGCCGCGACGGCCAACAGCGCGAACAAGCACGCGGAGGCGATCAAACGCGGACTCTCCCCAATCGCGAACTTACTGAGTGGCAGTTACTGAGTGGCGTTATTCTGGGCGCCTTCGATATCGGACATGCCCTTGGTCCACAGCGCCTTGATCCGCGGCCAGCCGACCTTCAGCAGAAAGATCAGGATGGGCAGCGCGATGGCGGCGATGATCAAGATCGTTTCGAAGCTTACGGCGCCCCGTTCGTCGCGGTGCAAACGGCCGAGCAACCGGGCAAGCGAAGGCTTCCGATTCATGGCGATCTCATAAAAACGGCCAAGAGATGCAGACCAGCAACATCTCGTACACCTGCCGCATTAGCCGCGGCCCCGCCCACAGACAGAAAGCCGCCATCGGCAGGACCACTCCCAACAACAACGCATAATCGAGCGCTGCGGCCCCGCTGCGAGCCCGCCGCCTTCGACCTCCGCGTCTGACAGGTCGCACGCGAGTCATAGGCCCACTCTAAAGCGCCGCACGAGATTGTGCAAGTTAAGTCGCCCACAAGCTTTGAGTCAGCTTGGCTTCGCGCTCCAATCCGTATTGGGCCAGTTCCTCGCGGAAGCTCGGCATCTGGCCGGTCGGCGCCAGTTCCGCCTTGACGGCGCCTTGGGGCGTGCGGCCGACGATCTTGTGGGCGAACAACTCGGCGATTTGGAAATTGTTCCCGCTGTCCAGCCCGCGAACTTCGGCGATCCGCGTGATTTTGCGCGAGCCGTCTTCGGCGAATCGCGCCAACTGCACGATCAGATGGATCGCCGAACCGGCCTGCGCCCGGGCGACGTAGACCGGAATCTCGACGTCGGACATCAGCGACAGCGTCTCCAGCCGGATCAAGGCGTCGCGGGGGGTGTTGGCGTGGATCGTCGACAGGCTGCCGGCATGGCCGCTGAGCATCGATTGCACCAGGTCGAGCGCCTCGCCCGAGCGCACTTCGCCGACCACGATCCGGTCGGGCCGCATCCGGAGCGAGGCCACGAACAACTGCCGCACGGTCAGACCGCCGCGGTCGAAGGCGTTGGGCGGCCGGGCTTCGAGATACAAGCAGTGCCGCTGAATCAGCCGCAGTTCGGAGGTGTCTTCGATGACCACGATCCGCTCTTCGTCGGGGATGGCCGTCGACAGTGCGTTCAACAGCGAGGTCTTGCCCGTGCCGGTGCCGCCCGAAATGAGAATGTTCTTCTTCATCCGCACGCAGAGTTCCAAAAACTCCTTGCCGGCGGGCGAGAGGCTGCCGAAGCCGACCAGGTCGTCGAGCGTGAGCGTCTCGCGCGAGAACTTGCGGATGGTCAGATAGATGCCGCGCGAGGCGGTGGGAATCACCGCGTGGACGCGCGAGCCATTGGGCAGCCGGGCGTCGAGCACGGGCCGCTCTTCGTTGATTTCGCGGCCGACCCATTGGGCCACGTTGTGGACGGCCGAGAGCAGCGCGTCGTCGCTGGGGAAACTCGCCGTGGTCGCTTCCAGCCGCCCGCGGCGCTCGATGTAAATCTGGTCCGGTCCGTTGACCATGATCTCCGTCACCGACTCGTCCTCCAGAAACGGAGCGATCGGGGCCAGAAAGTAGCTGACGCTGGCTTCGAAAATCGCCTGACGCGACATGACGCCTCGGGGGCCGGCTGGCGGCCAGCAATGACCGGATTTCAAGGGACCGCGAGTTTCATTCTGTCCCTGCGTCGAGGGAAGTCAAGCGAGAGAAATTGGGCTGTCGAAGGAACTTCTTTCCATGCCACTTGCAAAGGCGACCGAATCCGGTTAATCTTGGTATTGATATTGAAACTCAGTATCAATAGTGTAAGTTTCACCGAGCCCGCCAGCCGGCCCTCTTGGCCTTTCCGCCAGCCACGCTCGCCCCCCCAACCGTGGCCCTCGATACGCGCGTGGATTCGCGAGCTTTCAACGCATGAAGCTTGCGCCTGCGCTGTATCGCCCTTAGCTGGAGATTTCCCGACCATGCCTCCGCAACGCCCCCGAACCGCCCCCCGCCGACGGACCTTCCAGCCTCGCGTCGAATCGCTGGAACATCGTTTAGTCTTGTCTGGCGAGCCTTTCGTCGATCCGCCCGTAATCCAGAGCCAGAACGGAATCCTCGACGCCACGCTGGTCGCCCAGTCGGGGGCCATTACCGTCGATGGCCAGACCGCGCTCAACGCCGATACCTATAACGGACTGTTTCCGGGGCCGACGCTTCAGTTCAACCCAGGCGATCAGGTCAACGTCGAGCTGGTCAACAACCTGACGGATGGCCCGCTGGCCCAACATGACGCCTACGGCGAGTTCGGCCAGACCGACCTTCACCTGCACGGTCTCCACGTCTCGCCCGAAGGCAATTCCGACAACGTCTTCCTGCACGTCGACCAAGGACAAGACAACCAATACCACTACGACATTCCGGCAGACGAACCGGAAGGGCTGTACTGGTATCATCCGCACGTTCACGGTTTGGTCAGCCCGCAGATCTGGGACGGCCTGACTGGTTTGGTGATCGTCGGCCGGCCCGATGGCGGCGCACCGGAGTTGAACGGGCTGACGCAGCACGTGCTGGCCCTGAAGGCTTTCCAGGTCGATCCGGCCACCCATCTCATTCCCAGCCAGTCGGACGAAGACCCGGCTCAGGGCGTGGTCACCGTCAATGGCCTGGTCAACCCGACCATGACGATGGCGCCGGGCGAAGCCCAAGTTTGGAGCGTTGCCGACATCGGCAACGACCAATTCTACGATCTGGCCCTGGTCGACCCCAGCGGCGTCAAACAGACGCTCTACGTCGTGGCTCAGGACGGCCAGCCGCTGACTCGTCCCGAACCCGTGCAGGATCTCGACATGTCGCCCGGCAAACGCTATTCGTTCATCGTCGAGCCCAGCGAGGCGGGCGTCACGACCTATTACTTCCAGAACGAGAAGTTTTTCGACGGCCAAGGCGACTGGCCGACCGCCACGCTGACCACGCTGCAAATCCAAGGAACGCCGGTAACCCCGTTCCAAATCCCCGACCATCTCTCGCCGCCCAATAATCTGTTCCAAGACCTGACTGGCGCGCCGATCGCCCAGAACCGGACGGTGACCTTCGACCAGACCGACACGACGGACCTGATCAACGGCCAACAGTTTCCGGACAACCTGGTCTACCAGGCCCAGTTGGGCACGGTGGAACAATGGACGATTCTCAACGCGACCCCCTACATTCACGCGTTCCACATCCACATCAACAACTTTCAGGTGATGTCGGTCAACGGCACGGCCATTCCGGCGGACGGCACGCCGGTTTTCATCCCCGACTTTTCCTTCCCGAATGCGCCCAGCGACCAGGATCCCCAAGGGGAGACGGTCATCGGCGGCAGCCTGGCCGACACCCTCGATCTCCCCGCCGCCAACCCCGTGACGGGCGAACCCGGCCAGGTGGTGATTCGCATCGCATTCAACGACTTCACGGGCAAATACGTCTACCACTGTCACATCGCCGATCATTCGGACAATGGCATGATGGCCAGCATCAATGTCGTGCCCAACGATCCCATCTATGCCACCGGGGCGGCAGCGGGCGAGCCTCCGGTGGTCAACGTCTACGATTCCTCGACCGGCCAATTGAAGACCAGCTTCCTGGCGTTCGATCCGGCATTGGTTCACGGCGGCGTCAACGTGGCCGTCGCCAACCTTTACGGCGACAACCGCCAGCAGATCATCGTCGGCGCCGGCGCCGGGGGACCGCCGCTGGTGCGCGTGTTCGATGAAAATGGCAACCCGCTGCCCGGAATTCTGGGGCAGGGTTTCCTGGCCTACGACAGCTCTTTCCGCGGCGGGGTGAATGTCGCCGCCGGCGACATCGATGCCGACGGAACTCAAGACATCCTCACCGGCGAAGGGGCGGCGCCCAATGGCGAGCCGCGGATCCGCGCGTTCAGCGGCGCGGACGGCTCGAAACTGCTCGATTTCCTGGCCTTCGAGCCGAGTTTCCACGGCGGCGTCACGGTTGCCGCCGATGACGTGACCGGTAACGGCCGCATCCAGATCATCGCCGGCCGCGGGCCCGGAGGCGCGCCGGAAGTGAAGGTGTTTCGCGCCTCGGACCAGCACGTGATGGACGATTTCCTGGCCTTCGACCAGGCTTTTCGCGGCGGCGTCTTCGTGTCTACCGGTTGGATCAAGGGCTTCGCCTTCCCCGATGTCATCGTTGGCGCCGGTCCGGGACTTCCAGAGGTCGCGGTCTTCAGCAACCTGATGACGATGGATCAAATGAAGACCGAAAACATGAACGACATGGTGGATCTGACCTTGTGGAAGCAGATTACCGTGTCCGGCTTCCTGACCGGCGTCCATGTTGCAGAGCGGTTCGACGAAAACGGCCTCGGCGACGATCTGCTCGTGGCCCCAGGACCGTCCCATACCCCGACCGTCCTCCTTTACCAAACGAATACCCTAACGCCCGACGGCGAGTTTCTGGCCTTTTCGCCGCTTTCCGTCGGCGGCGTGAACTTTGGCGCCAGCGAGCAAGACAACGGCGACGGGGCCCGCGCCGCGTACATCGCGGCGGTCTATTACGACGTGCTCGGCCGCGCCGTCGATCCGGATGGCCTGGCCTTCTGGATCGAGAAACTCGACGCCGGCATGGCGATCGGCGGCGTCGCCCAAGCGATCGTCCACAGCGACGAATACTATGTCGCGTGGGTCATCAAGCCCGACTATCTCAAGCTCCTGAATCGCACCGCGGACGACGAGGGCGTCAATTACTGGGCGAAGCAGATGGACGCGGGGCTGACGGACCAGCAGCTCGAGTCGGGTCTCGTCGCCTCCGCCGAGTTCTTCAAGAAGGCGGGCGGCACGAATGCCGCTTGGATCGACGCCGTTTACAACCTCCTCTTGGGTCGGAGGCCCGATGCCGATGGCGAAGCGTATTGGAGCAGCCAGTTGGCCCAGGGACGATCTCGCTGGCAGATCGCCGAGCAGATTGCCGAAAGCCAGGAAAGAGACTCCCAGCTTATCGACGACGACTACTTCCATGACCTCGATCGCGCCGTCGATCCCGAAGGGCTGGCATTCTGGCTCGGTCAATTCGCCGCCGGCAAGAGCAATGAGGACGTGATCGCCGGCCTGACCGGCGGCGACGAGTATTACGAGAAGTTGAAGTCCTGATGTTGACTTTGCCGCAGTGATTGCCGCCGGTCGCCTGGCCATTTGTCGCCGGTCGGACGCCAAAACGCATCGTGTCGCCCGCGCCTCGTTTGAATCGTGCCCATCGACAGCCAGCTTGCGGCCTGTCTGGCGTGCTATAAAATAAAAGAGAATTTTTGACGTATGCCAAGCGGGCGAACCTTGGACATTCGACAGCGGAAGCACGCTCAGCGCCGCGCCGGGAATACAAAGACGGATGGCTTCCAACCAGGGCCCGGCCGAGTACCCGTTGCGAATCGCGATTTGCCTCGCCCATTTCCACCCAGCCGTGGGCGGCGCCGAGCGGCAGATGTTTCAACTCGCCCAGCGTTGGGCCCATTCGGGGCATGAGCCGGTGGTCTTCACGCGCCGCATGCCCGATTTGCCGCGGCGCGAAGTCATCGAAGGGGTGGAAATTCGCCGCGTCATTCGCAGCGTGCCGTTGGGGCCGTTGTTCGGTTTGTCGTACATCGCCAGCCTGGCCGCCCAGTTGGTTCTAAATGCCGGTCGTTTCGACGTCGTGATCGACGGCCAGGCGCCGTGGGAGGCCGTGGCGACGGGTTTGATTTGTCCGCTGCTCGGCAAGCCGTCGATCGTGGCGCCCGCTTCGACGGGGCCGGTCGGCGACATTCGCCAGATCGTCGAGGCCCGCGGAAGCTGGCTGCTGCGCCGGCTGGTTTCGAAGAACAATCTGTTCGTCGCCATTTCCTCGCAAGCGGCCGAGGAACTCAAGGGCCTGGGCTGCCCGGACGATGCCGTGCGGCGAATAGGCTACGGCGTCGACCTGGAGCGTTATCGGCCGGGCGGCGAGGAATCTTCCGAGCGGGCGCGGACCGTCGTGTGGGTCGCTCGGCTGGTCACGGCCAAAAACCCGCACGTGCTGCTGCGCGCCTGGCAGCAGCTTAACGGCGAAGGAAAATACCGCTTGCTGCTGGCCGGCGACGGCCCGCTGAAAGCGGAGATGCAAGCATTCGTCGAACGTCACGAACTGCGCGAAGTGCATTTCTTGGGCAACGTCAACGACGTGCCGCCCTTGCACCGCCAAGGCAGCGTGTTCGTGCTGCCCTCGTTTGGCGAAGGCTGCCCGAACGCGCTTCTGGAAGCGATGGCCAGCGGGCTGTGTCCGGTCGCCAGCCGCGTGCCGGGCTGCGCCGACGTGGTCGAAGACGGCGTGAACGGCCTGCTGTTCGAAAGCGACGACGATCGCCAGTTGGCCGCGGCGCTGGCCCGCGCGCTCGAAGATGCTCCACTGCGGCGGCGACTGTCGGCCGCGGCAAGAGCCTATGTCGAGACGCATCACGATTTCGATCGCGTGGCGGATAGCATTCTGGCCGAATTCCTGGCGCTGGCCGCGAGCCGGCGCGGGCTCAAGGCGCCGCCTCGACAGATCCGCGCATAGGCGAAGGCAGGGCCAGGAAAACGCATGGATTGGCAAGTCGTGGTGGTCGGCGCGGGCGCCGCCGGGTTGTTGGCCGCCGCACGAGCGGCCGAGCGCGGGCGGCGCACGCTGCTGTTGGAAAAAAACCGCCATCCGGGCGTGAAAATCCTCATGTCGGGCGGCACGCGCTGCAACCTGACGCACGCCGCCGACCGCCGCGGCATCGTCCAGGAATTCGGCGACCAAGGGAGGTTTCTGCACTCGGCCCTGGCCGCGCTGTCGCCGCAAGACCTGGTGGAGTTGTTCGAGCGCGAAGGCGTCGCCACCAAGATCGAGCCCGACACCGGCAAAGTCTTTCCGGCCAGCGACAAAGCCGCCGACGTGCTCGACGCGTTGCTCGCCCGCTTGCGGCGCAGCGGCTGCACGCTGGCCTTGGAAGAGCCGCTCGTCGCCTTCGAGCGCGCCGGCGAAAAGGGCTTCCGGCTCACGACTTCCAAGCGCACGCTCACGGCCGAGAAGGTGTTGATCACGACCGGCGGACAATCGTATCCCGGCAGCGGCACTTCGGGCGACGCCTACGCCTGGGCCGCCGCATTCGGGCACACGATCGTGCCGCCGCGGCCGGCGCTGACGCCGATCACCACCGACGCCGCCTGGGTCCGCGAGTTGCAAGGCGTGACGATTCCCGACGTGTTCGTGCGCGTCGTCGAAACGAAGCCCGAAGAGCAGCCCGAGACTTCCCCGGCCAAGGGCGCCGGCCGCGCAAAGCGGCGCGGGCGCGGCTTTCTGGCTGAGCGGCGCGGCTCGTTCTTATTCACGCATTTCGGGCTTTCCGGGCCGGTGGTGCTCGACGTCAGCCGGGTCGTCAGCGGGCATCGGCAGCCGCGCAGCTTGGTCTTGCAGTGCGATTTTCTGCCGCAGATCGGCGAAGCGGAACTGGAGGAGCGCATCAAGCAGGAAGCGGCGGCGGCTGGGAAGAAGCAACTCGGCGGGCTGCTGGCGTCGCTCTTGCCGCGGCGCCTGACCGATGCCCTGCTTGCGCAGCTCGACTTGCCGCCCGAACGCAAGCTGGCCGAACTGAGCCGGGCCGATCGAGCCCGCTTCGTGGCGGCGATCAAGCGGCAACCGATTGCCGTCAGCGGCACGCGCGGTTTCAAGAAGGCCGAAGTCACGGCCGGCGGCGTGGCGCTCGACGAGGTCGATTCGCGCACCATGCAGAGCCTCAAGGCGCCGAATCTGTATTTCGCCGGCGAAGTGCTCGATCTCGACGGCCCGATCGGCGGCTACAACTTCCAAGCCGCCTTCTGCACCGGCTGGCTGGCGGCGGAGAGCATGTGAAATTCGACCACGGATTTCTCTGAGGATTCGAATTCGCATGGAACGGGTGCAATCGCGCCATTCCGCGCATTTACGCGGCTTTTCGAGTAGGAATCCGACCATGATCACGTTTAGTCGGCATCGGGATGGTTGCGCGCGAGGCGAGGTACGCCGAGTAGACGGGCTC
>Ga0307373_10000661_pt1 | contig 66369 bp, 68 predicted proteins | sample OX2MG_FD_202534 | JGI IMG/M metagenome (GOLD analysis project Ga0307373, IMG submission 202534) | Soil microbial communities from Risofladan, Vaasa, Finland - OX-2 | ecosystem: Environmental > Terrestrial > Soil > Coastal area > Acid sulfate soil | place: Finland: Risofladan, Vaasa | collected... | reverse complement strand
CATCGACCCGCGGCCCGTTCGGCAACGCCATCGCCTGGATGTGCCAGCGCCGCGGCATCGGGCCGGGCCACCCGGACTGGCCGTACCTGGCCCGCACCATCGTGGCGTTTGGCGGCAGCGTGAAGGGGTTCCGCGCCGGCGCCAGGCCGTGCGGGCTGCAGTGGTGGGAAAACCCCAACATCTTGCCGGGGATAATCGGTGAGACCGTGGCCACTCCCGCAGCCGCGGCAATGGCCTTGCTGCTGTCGCCGCAGGCGGCTGCCGCAGCTCCCTCGCCGGCACCCAGGAACATCGTGCGTTCGGAAGCCGAGCCTGCACGGCCGCCTGCGTTCCGCCGGCAGGTCTTCGCACGTACCGCCACAGGTCCGCCGACCGGGCCGCCCGCGATCCGGGCGCACCATGTCTGCTATGCCTGAACGACCGGGGCCAGAGCATGGCTGGCCCCGCCGTACCGATTCGTGCCGACCGCAAATCCCCGTTGGCAGAGCCTGACACGGCAGTCCGATCGACCGCTCCGGCTGGTCCCCACATGATGAGTGACTCAGGGCAATAGTAGTACAGGGGGCGATTGAACAAAGGGTGGCAATCCATGCCGGTCCCGCAACACGTCTTCCGTCATGCCGGCCCCGTCTATGCCTTCGGCAGCCGCACCACAAAGCGCGCCCCGAGCACCTTACCCGACGCGTCGCGCCGGTTCTCGGCACCGATCCGCCCGTGCAGCGCCTCGACGATCTGCCGGCTGATCGACAGGCCGAGGCCGGAATGTTCGCCGAACCGTTCGCTCTTCGGGCGTTCGGAATAAAACCGGTCGAACACATGCTCCAGATTGGACTCCGGAATGCCGGGCCCCTCGTCCTCGACCGACAGTTCCACGAGGCCGCCGGCCTCGCGCGCACGCAACCAGATGAGCCCCCGCGGCGGGCTGAACGACTGCGCGTTGGCGACCAGGTTGCGCAGCACCTGCACCAGCCGGTCCTCCGCCGCCCACGCCATGAGGCCCCCAGGCGGCGCCTCCACCAGCAATTCCGGGTCGTTGTCGGTGTCGCGCGTCGCCTCGTCCAGCTCGCGCAACGCGTGCAGCATCGGCACCACATCGACGCGTTCCGCGGTAATGCGCGACAGTTCGGCGTCCAGCCGCGAGGCGTCGCTCACGTCGGTGATCAGCCGGTCCAGCCGCGTCACGTCCTGTGCGATGATGGTCAGCAACTGGCGCTGCCGCACCGGGTCCTCGACGCGGCGCAGCGTCTCGATGGCACTGCGGATCGACGACAGCGGGTTCTTGATCTCGTGCGCGACGTCGGCGGCGAAGTGCTCGATGGCGTCCATCCGAGCCCACAGCGCCTCCGCCGAATCGGACAGCGCGGAGGCCAGCGCGCCCACCTCGTCACGCCGCGCCAGCAGGTTGTGCGGCACGCTGCCGGCCCGCCCCTGGCCTTCCCGCATTTCCCGCGCCGCACCGGCCAGCAGCAGGATCGGCCGCGCGATGGTGCGCGAAAGATACCACGACAGCAGCACGGTCAGCGCCAGCGCCAGGCAGAACAGTCCGAGGATCGAGATGCGCACGGCGAACAGGCTGGCATCGACCTCGCGCGCCTCGCGCGTCAGCAGCACGATGCCGACGGTGTGGCGGTCATGCTCCACCGGTTCGGCCACGGTGACCAGCAACTGGCCGTCCTTGGTGCGGCGGATATAGGGCGGCATCTCCCGGCTCTGCCCGGAGCTGTTCAGCCGCAGCTCGTCCTTCACGTTCGGCTGCCACTCCAGGCCGGCACCCGGGGCGGCTTCCTCCAAGGGGATCGGCTGGTCGTGCGGCAGCAGCGACAACACCCGGTCGTACAGCCAGCCGACCACGTTGAGCACCGGGCCGTAATCCACCGGCGGCGGCAGCGGCTCGGCGTTCACCGCGCCGCCGGGTCCCTCGCGCACCCGCGAATCGGCGATCACCGTGCCGTCCGGCGCATACAGCTTGGCGTCGGCATCCGGCGTCGGGTCGGTGAGCCGGTACAGCAGCGGCCGCGCCACGTCCGGTATAAGGCTGGGGTCGTTCGGATCCGTTACCGAAACCGCACTCTCCCCCAGCGCGCCGGCGAACACCCGTGCCTGCTCGCGCAACGCGGAAACCTGCGCCTCCAGCAGTCCGTTCTGGTATTGATCGAGGTACAGCAGCGCGGCGACCAGCAGCACCAGCGGCAGGGCGTTCACCAGCAGGATGCGGCGCAGCAGGGGCGACACAAGGCGCGGGCGAAACCGCCTGGTTTGGCTCGCCGCCGGCGGCGCCAGCGCGCTGAGGGAAGCCCCGTCGGGCACCTAGTGCTCCTTGTAGCGATAGCCGATGCCGTACAGCGTCTCGATCTGGTTGAAACTGTCGTCCACCGCGCGGAACTTCTTGCGAATCCGCTTCACGTGGCTGTCAATCGTTCGGTCATCGACGTAGATGTTCTCGCCGTATGCCGCGTCGATGAGCTGGTCGCGGCTTTTCACCATGCCGGGGCGCGCGCCCAGCGCCTTCATCAGCAGGAATTCGGTGACCGTGAGCTGGATGTCCTCGCCCTTCCAGATGCACTGGTGCCTGGTCTCGTCCAGCGTCAGGTCGCCGCGGGTCATCACCCCCCCGGGGGTTGCGCCGGAGCCTTCCGCGCGGCTGGCTTCGTTGCGGCGCAGCAGGGCGCGGATGCGCTCGATCAGCAGACGCTGGGAGAACGGCTTGGTGATGTAGTCGTCGGCGCCGAGACGCAGGCCCATCAGCTCGTCCACCTCCTCGTCCTTGGAGGTCAGGAAGATCACCGGCATGGAGCTGCGCTGGCGCAGGCGCTGCAGCAGCTCCATGCCGTCCATGCGCGGCATCTTGATGTCCAGCACCGCGAGATCGGCCGGACGGGCGGTGAGGCCCTGCAACGCGCTCTCCCCGTCGGTATAAGTCCGCACCTGGAAACCCTCCTGCTCGAGCGTCATCTGCACGCTGGTGAGGATGTTCCGGTCGTCGTCCACCAGGGCGATCGTCTGCTTCGTGGAGTGGTCCTTCGGGGCTACGCTCATGCCGCGGTTCCGATCTGCTGGGATGGCCTCTTGCCACGCGATTGTGGCGCATTGCGGACGGGAGGTGAACGAAAGATGGCGATTTTCCCCGGCGGCGGCGAGTCCTCCGGCCGCTTCCGCAGCGCCGCCGCGCACTATCTGGCCGGGCGGCCGGAGTATGCCGGCCTGCTGATCCGGCGCGTGGCGTCGCTGGTCGGCCTGCGGCGGGACCATGCGGTGCTGGACCTGGGCTGCGGTCCGGGTGTGCTGGCGCGCGCCTTCGCGCCGCTGGCGGGAGAGGTGGCGGCGATGGACCCCGAACCGGAGATGCTGCGCGTAGCGGCGGAGTTTTGCGCCGGCATTGGCAATATCCGGTTGGTGGCGGGCGGCTCCGGCGACCTGGCGCCGTCGCTCGGGCGCTTCCGCCTGGTGGCAATGGGGCGCTCGTTCCATTGGATGGATCGCGCGGCGACGCTGCGCCGGCTGGATGCGCTGGTCGAGCCGGGCGGCGCCGTCGCGCTGTTCCATACCGGGCACGCCGCGGTGCCGGTCAATGCCTGGGCGGACCAATTCCGGGAGCTGCGCCGGCGCCATGGTGGCGATGCCGGCGACCGGGTGGGACCGAACGGCGCGTCCGGCGTGGGGTGGGTGCGCCACGAGGCTTTCCTGCTGGCCTCGGCGTTCCGCTGCGTCGAGGCGCACTCGGTGTTCGCGCAGGGGGAGGTGGACGCGGGGCGGCTGGTCGATCGCGCGTTTTCCATGTCGGGGACCACGCCGGCGCGGCTAGGCGACCGCGCCGCGGACCTGGAGCGCGACATCGCGGTGCTGGTCCGCGACATGGCGCCGGACGGACGGCTGACTGAGGTGATCGAGTCGAGCGCCCTGGTGGCCCGCCGCCCGGGCGAGGCGGTCGAGTGATGTCCGACGGCACGCTGGCGGACACGCCCGGCGAGCCGCCGCCCGGCCCGCCCGCGGAGGCACTGGCCGACCGGCCCGCCGAGGCGCTGCCGGAGACGCCCTCCTGGGCCGCCCGCAAGCTGCTCCGCGCGGTGCGCGTGGGGACGCTGGCAAGCTCGATGCAGGGCCAGCCCTTCGCGTCGCTGGTGACGCCGGCCACCGCACCGGACTTGTCCGCCCTGCTGCTGCTGTCCGATCTGTCGGAGCACACGCGGCACCTGCGCGACGATCCGCGCTGCTCCTTGCTGGTGTGCGGGGTGGCGACGGGCGCCAATGCGCAGACGGCGCCTCGGGTAACGGTGACCGGGCTGGCCGAGACGGTGGTGGATGCGGCGCTGAAGGCGCGGTATCTGGCAGTGCATCCCTACGCCGCGCTGTATGCCGGGTTCGGCGATTTCGCGCTGTGGCGCATTCGGCCGGTGAACGGGCTGTATGTCGGCGGGTTCGCCCGGGCGGCGCGGCTGCGCGCGGTGGACCTGGCGCCCGAACCGTCGGCGGTAGCGGCGATCGCGGCGGCGGAGGCGGATATCGTCGCGCATTGCAACGCCGATCATCCGGACGCGATGGCGGCCATCGCACGGGCGCCGGGGGCGTGGCGGATGGTCGGGGTGGATGTCGATGGCTGCGACCTGGCGTGCGGCGAGCGTGTGGTGCGGGTGGCGTGGTCGGCGCCGACGGGCGATACGGAGGACGTGCGGCGCGAGCTGATCCGGCTGGCGCGGGAGGCGCGGGGGTGAGGTGGGGCCGGCGGGTCGGCTCGAGTGCCTGCGACGGGTGGGCAGCAGAGGTTCATGCCCAACGCGCCAACGCTCGGGCGGCGCCAGAAGCCGGCTCGCCCGCCAAGGAATGCCCGACTTGAACGAATGGAGTTGACATGGTCGGATTCTTCGAGGAATTGTTGATGAATGGCGAAGCAGCAATCGAACGCTGTATTGAAGAACGGCAAGCGGAGACTTTGCATTTCGATTGCAAGCTGAAGGCGGTACCAACGACGCCGAAGCCTGATCGTAATGCCTGATCGTAATGATAGGAAGGGGTTGGGAAAGGCGCTAAGCACCTTCGCGAATTCTGACGGCGGACTCCTCCTTTGGGGGGGTTGACGCGCGCGATAATGATGGCGTTGACTGCCTGGTGGAAACGAAACCCATTGCGCAGATTACTGCCTTCAGAAATAGCATTAAGCATGCAGTTCATGAGTTAATTAGCCCACCGATTCCGGGCCTGGAATTTCTTGAGGTTTCCAGCTCGCGGGCTGAGGGCGCGGGTTGTCTCGCAATTCTGGTTCCTTGCTCGGAACGGAGACCTCATATGAGCAGGAATAATAGCGAGTCCGGCTTCTATTTCCGTGGCGGCCATCAATCAGTCTTGATGGAGGTGTTTCAGGTTCTGGATCAGATGCTTCGACGGGCAGTGCCGAGGTTAGAATTCGAGTGGAACATGCGCGTCGGTGAAGTCTCGCGTGCAAATATAAAACGTGGTATCGTGCCGGCTTCGGTTGAGTCGATCTTAAGAAATAAGTAGATGGTGTCGGCACGATTTCCGTATCTGATCGTGCGGATCGATCGTGGACGCTATAAGAACATGGCGGTTCCGTATCAAGACTTCGCGAGCGACGGCCTTCCCATCGAACGGCTTGGACCAATCGAGAAGCGCAGGATTGTTGTTGATTCCCGTTCTGTTTCGCAGGACGGGGAGTTTCCTGGCAGAGCAGATTGCTGCATCCACCCTGGAACGGCGCTGCGAGTTGCGGCAGCCCAGCTTGATGCGCCGGCCAGCTCGCGATTAGTAAATATGAACATGCCGCGCTCTCCAATACTGCTGGACTCTCGTTACGGTGAGCTTCGGACCGTGATCATGGAGGTTTCCTATGGCTGTCTGGATGCGCCATGCGAGAAAATTGCGCTAGAGTTGAAGGCGGACCAGATGCATACGAAATTATTCTCGAACGGGCATGCTGGCGCGATTACCATCTCGTGAACCTCAATAGGGTGAAGGACCGCTCTCGATCGGAAGCGACCGTGCAAATTGCGACAACACCGCCGGTCGTCTCGACCATCAACCAGAAGTGTGCGCGTGCCCATGGCACGCGGGAACTCCTCCGGTCGCGCGACGATGAAGGCAGCATCGGAGACGATCCCCTGCCGCAGCTAATGCGTGGCGAAGTTCGGTTTGGCGATGACCAGCGTCGTGTCGCTGAACGGGAACCGCCCAACGTCGGGCCGTTGCAGCCGGACGGACGGCCCTCGGATGAAGTCATCCAGATCCGCCGTGACCAGGATGTCCGCACGTCCCGCCAGCACGTAGCGGTCGTCCTGCACCTCGTGGAACAGTTTGGCCGTTTCCGAGGACCGCTGCGGTGCCTCGACCGATTCCCTGAGCCGCTGCGCGGTCTCGAACGGCATGGAACCGGCGCCGACCGGTAGATATGGCCGGTCCGGCATCGGCCCGGCTAGCGCATAGTCCGCCAGGAGCCAGGCCTTTTCTTCCGCCTCCGTTCGCGCATAGCCCAGCGGTCGCGCGAGCATGGTCGCGCAGGCCTCGATCATCGGCCGCGAAATCACGAGTGGCACCGGCCCCGCGGGACAGGTTCCGCCCCTCACCGCATCGACGTTCATCGTCGCCGCACCGGCACGCAGGCGGCAACGAATTGACTCGTCAGGCGGCCGGCCGCACGACATGGTACTCGGTTCCCGCACGCGTACGTCAGCCTTTCGGGTGCCTGGTATTACTCCTCGTCGTCCATCGTCCGCCGCACCAGCACCTCGCGCTTCCCCACGTGGTTGGCCGCACCGACGATCCCCGCCTTCTCCATTTGCTCTATCAGCTTGGCGGCCCGGTTGTAGCCGATGTTGAGGTGCCGCTGGATGAACGACGTGCTTGCCTTCCCCTCCCTGGCCACCACGGAAACCGCCTGGTCGTACAGCCCCTTCTCCCCGTCCCCTGCACCGCCGAACCCACCGCCCGACAGGGTGTCGCCCCGATCGTCGCCCTCCGCCGGTTCGGTCACGTCATCGACATAGGCCGGCTCCCCCTGCTCCCGCAGGAACGCCACCACTTGCTCGACCTCCTCGTCTGACACGAACGGGCCATGCACGCGCGTGATCCGCCCGCCCCCCTGCATGAACAGCATGTCTCCCATCCCCAGAAGCTGCTCCGCGCCCTGTTCCCCCAGGATGGTCCGGCTGTCGAACTTGCTGATCACCTGGAAGCTGATGCGCGTCGGAAAATTGGCCTTGATCGTGCCGGTGATCACGTCCACGGAAGGCCGCTGTGTCGCCATGATCACGTGGATGCCGGCCGCACGCGCCATCTGCGCCAGGCGCTGCACCGCCTGCTCGATCTCCTTCCCGGCCACCATCATCAGGTCGGCCATCTCATCGACCACTACCACCACCAGCGGCAACGGCTCCAGCGCGAGCGGCACTTCCTCGAAGGTGGGCCGGCTGGTGTCGGGATCGAAGCCGGTCTGCACGCGGCGGGTCACCACCTCGCCCTTCGCCCGAGCCTGCACCACGCGGTCGTTGTAGCCCGTCAGGTTGCGCACGCCGAGCTGGCTCATGGCGCGATACCGCCGCTCCATCTCCCGCACCGCCCATTTCAGCGCGGTGACCGCCTTGGCCGGCTCCGTCACCACCGGAGCCATCAAATGCGGGATGCCCTCATAGGTGGACAGTTCCAGCATTTTCGGGTCGATCAGGATCAGCCGGCACTGGTCGGGCGACAGCCGGTACAGCAGCGACAGGATCATCGCGTTTACCCCCACCGACTTGCCCGAGCCGGTGGTGCCCGCGATCATCAGATGCGGCATGCGCGACAGGTCGGCGACCACGGCGGTGCCGCCGATGTCCTTGCCCAGTGCCAGCGCGAGCCGGCCGGGATGCTTCTGCACCTCGTCCGAGGCCAATATCTCGCTAAGATAGACCGTTTCCCGCCTGGCGTTCGGCACTTCGATGCCGATGACATTGCGCCCCGGAACGGTGGCGATGCGCACCGCGGTCACCGACAGGCTGCGCGCCACGTCGTCGGCCAGCCCGATCACCCTGGCGCTGCGAATCCCGGGAGCCGGCTCGAGCTCGTACAGGGTCACCACCGGCCCTGGACGGATCTCCACGATGCTGCCCTGCACGCCGTAATCCGACAGCACGGTCTCCAGCAGCCGCGCGTTGGCCTGCAGCGCCTCCTCCGACGGGCCGGTGGCGGCGCGGGCCGGCGCGGCTTTGAGCAGGGAGAGCGGGGGGAAACGCCAGCTTGCGTCGGGCAGCGGAAGGGGCTCCTGGACCGCCGGGCGCGGGGGCGGGACGGGCTTGCGGACGGTGCGGACCGATAGCGGCAGCGGGGCCGAGTCGGGGGCAGGCGGCCGGCCGGAACCCGGCGTGACCGGCGTGCGACTGACGATCGTGCCGGGGGCGGGCGGTGCGTCCATGCCTGGTTCGCGACGCACGAATTGCGTCAGCCAGCCCGAGGCGCTGCCGACGCCGTGGGCACCCCACATCAGCACCCCGGCGGCGCCGCGCCCGCCGGCATAGGAAAACCGGGCGGAGCGGCGGGCGAACCGTCCGGCAGCGCGCCACTCGCCGTTCGATAGGCCGAGCGACAGCAGGGTGAGCAAAAGCGCCAGGACGGCGCCTCCGGTCCACACCGCGACCGCGCCGAATGGCCCGAGCACGCCTCGTCCGACGGCGAGCGCGGAGCCGGCCAGCAACGAGCCGATGGCGCCGCCGGGGCCGGCGATCGTGGGCCAGGCGAGCGCGTGCGGAATGGAGGCCGCGAGAATGGCAGCCAAGACCGGCATGGCGGCCAGCAATGCCGCCAGCCGTCCCGCCAGGCTGCCAACCCCCCGATGCGAGCCGATCCGCCACGCCCAGGCGAGCAAGGCCACACCCGGCAGCAGCCCCACCACGCCAAATCCCTGCAGCAGGATGTCCGACAGGCTGGCCCCCAGCGAGCCGGCCAGGTTGCTGACGGGCCGATCGGTGGCGGTGTTGAACGAGGGGTCGCGCGGATCGTAGCTGGCCAGTGCGACCAGCAGTGCCAGGCCCAGCACGCCAAGCGCGAGCGCCGCCAGCTCCGCGGTGCGGCGGCCCATCAGCGCGCGTAGCGCGGGGGAGGCGATGCGGCGGGACTCGACGGAACTACGGGCTGCCATGCGATTCGAAACCTCCGACGCTGGCACAACCATAGCCCGGAAGCCACTGACCAACAAAGGGCTTCCGTCAGGGCGGCGGTCCAGTGAGGCACCCGCGCGGCTGGCGCTCACATTGCGAGCCGACCACCGGCCGGCGGCGGCCGACCCGCCCTGAATGAAACTGCGCAGGGTGCGGGAAGCAGAAGGCAGGAGGCAGGAGGCGGGAGGCAGGAGACTCCCCCTCCCTCAAGGGGTTTGTTGCTTGCCAGGGGGTCTTGCTCTGCACTGCTTGCGCCGGCCGCCGGGCGTTCGCACGGCCGGCGTGGCGGCGGCGAAAGTTCGTACTGCCTGCCGGCGCGGAGTGGTACGCGGGAAGCGGACCTTTCCGGGCGAAACAGCGGGCAAATGCGGTGCGCGGCCGTTTCGCCTGGTGCCCTGCGTCGATGATTCTGCTGGCTGCCCGCTGGATAGATGCCGCCGTCAGCGCCCGCGCAAGATCGACTCCGGCGCTCGGTTGGGTCGGGGGGGGGGATGCCGTTTGGTCCTCGGGGTTCAGCGTTTCTTAAGATCGAGCATTTAACACGGAGGACACGGAGAACCACGGAGCAGCACGGAGGTGCCACTAAATGTTGCTTGCGCGCGAATTGACCGACGAGTCATCGGGCTGGCCATCGAAGTGCACCGGCTGACCGGACCGGGCATGCTGGAATCCGTTTATCAAGGCTGCCTCTGCCATGAGCTGGAGCAAGCGGGAATTGCCTTCAAACGGCAAGCCGGAATTCCGGTGACCTACAAAGGCGTCCAGTTCGACGAAGGGTTCCGCGCCGACATTCTTGTGGATCGGCAACTGATCATTGAAATCAAAACTGTTGCGAATATCCTGCCGGCGCATGACGCTCAGGTCCTGACCTACCTTCGCATGAGCGGCCTGCGCCTCGGCCTGCTGTTCAATTTCCATGCCCGGCTGTTGAAGGACGGCCTGCGGCGATTTGTCGTCTAAGATGCTCCGTGCCGCTCCGTGGTTCTTCGTGGTCTCCGTGTTAAATGCTTGCGACAGAACGGCCCGCACGGACCGCACGGCGTTATCCGACATGACCGCTCCACGCCAGCAAGACCGGATCGTGAGCGCCGCCGTTTGTCGCCGCAAACCGTCCGTGCGGAGCGATCTCCGCAATACCAGCGACACAGGGCAGTAGTGTCGCGGTGGGGCCGGACCGGGTGCTTGGAATAAGTGTGGCGGACGATCAGCCGGCGACACGCGTCGCAGGATCGCCGGCTGCGAAGGCGGCCATGTAACCGAGGATGAGATCGCGGGAACGGAACCGGCCTTGGTAGCGGGCTGCCTCCTCCTCGCGCACGATCGGAAAGGTTGAGAGGATGTAGCGCGCGGCGTCGCGGTCGAGGCCGTAGAGCAGGAAGAACAGCGCGTCGAGCCGCGCGCGGAGATGCAGGCGTGCTTCCTCGTCCCAGGCGAAGGGCGGGCCGGTGTGGCCGAGATCGGCGGCGAACCCGGCCATGTCGTGCGCGGTGTAGGTGAGGCGCAGCACATGGTCGCGGATGAGGGATTCGGCGGTGGCTGGGCCGATCTTCTTGGCAAACGACGCAACGGGGACGACGGGCAACTGTTCGACGATGAAAAGATTCAGCGTCGTTCCATGAACTTTTTGCCGAGCGACGAAATCAAGGGCCATCGAATTCAGATTCGCGAGCAGTAGTGGTGCCTGACTCCCGTAGCGATTCGGGGTCGAAGCCACACAGGTCTGGCCCGCCGCGGAGGCTGTCGCGCGTGTCTCTACTTGGTCGGGCATATCGGGGACAAGGATTGGAAGCTTGTTGCTGCAGGCCACCCGAGGTATCGCAGCTGCGATCATCGTTCGCATGTTCGTCGGACTGGTTATATCCTTGAACGCAATCATCCAGGTGATGCCGTCAGGCAGTGAAATCTCGGTTGCCAGGACCCAGAATTGCGGCGTGGGCGACCATGCAGGATCGCCATGCTGCGGCAGTGTCACGGGTTCCGGTTGCGCCGGCCGGTTGAGGTTCTTCGGATTCACGGACACCGACGCGGCGCGGTGATCGAACGCCTGCACCATCTTGCCTTCGTATAGCGGCAGCCATTCGGCCTTGCCCTTGCGCCAGCGATTGCCCGCGACACGGTACGCCCCCTGCTGCTCAAGTTCCGCGGCGGCGCGGAACAGTCCCGAGTCGTTGGTCATATCGAACATGCGCAGATACCGTACCGGCCATACCTGCTTCGGCGCCATGCCGCGACGATCCACCAGCACGGGGAGCCGCCGGTAGATATCGACGGTAATCTCGGCGTCGCGCCGCGTGCGGAACACCGGTGCGGTGCCCGTATTGGGATTGACAGCGGCGAAGTCGGCCGGTGTCAGTGCAACGACGTTGGCCTCCGCCTCGTCGGCGTCCTGCTGGAAGAACGCGCAATCGGCGAACAGGAAGCGCCGGTCAGCCCCACCGAAGATCAGTGCGGAGAACTTGAAGCGCGAATCGATGTCGGGGAAGAACGGGCCGTGCTTCACACGGGTTCGGCGGTTTTCGAAGTCGAACAGCGCGGACAGCCGGCCGTCGGACGACAGTCCCGAAAAGAACTTCGCCGCGCCCTTGTCGGCGGCGATGCCGCTGGGCACCAGCAGCCCGACGATGCCGTCCGGTTTCACCAGATGCGACGCACGCTCGACGAACAGCGAGTACACGTTCGCGTCGCCGTCGCCGAGCAGGGGATAGTCGCCGCAAGCACGGGCGACGCGTGCCGCCGCCTCGGCCGCCCAGGCCGCGCGAGCATGATCCGCCGCCAGGTCGCCGCCGCGTTTCAGCAACGCGCTCACCAGCGTCTTGCGATCGGACGCACGCTGCGACAGCGCGATCTCGGGAACCCGCGCGGCGAACCATTCCACCTCTTGCAGCTTGATCCGGTCCCATGGCGGGTTGCCGATCACCGCGTCGAAGCAGCCACGCGGCGTGACGCTCTCCCAATCGTCCCACACGCCGGGAAACGCCACCTGCCAGTGCAGGAAGCGCCGCTCGCCGGTCAGCTCCCGCACGCGCACCAGAAACCTGGTGGCGGCGTCGCGCGTTGCGCGCGGACCCGCGGGCTGGGCCGCACCGGCGGCAAGCTGCACCGGATCGCCAATCAACCCGTCGTACAGTGCGGCCAGCGCGCGGCTCTCCGGCCCGTCGCGCGGCGGGTCAAGCCACCGCTCGGCATGCACCAGATCGAGGAAGCGATACAGCGGCAAGGTGGCTTCCTCGACGCCGCCGAACGTGGCCTTGCTCTGGTTCACCTCGGCGATGTCGGCGTCGGTCAATGTCTCGACCATCTGCATGCCGGCGGCGGCATTGCGCGCGGCGACGACGGAATCGCGGCGCAGCGTGCGGCCCTTGGCGCGCAGCCAGTCCTCCGCCCCATGCACGAATTCGCCGAACAGCGAATCGCCACAGCGCAGGTGATGATCCAGGAACGACAGCGGCGCACCGACGGTGAAGGAGTGCAGCCAGAGCGACAGCTTCGCCAGTTCGACCGCCATCGGGTTGAGATCGACGCCGTAGATCACCCGCTTGAGCACGATGCGCCGCACCAGGTGGCGATCGTCCAGATGCTCGTCGCGCACTTCCCAGCCGTGTTGATTGGCTTCGCCCTCGATGTGGCCGCGGATGCGTTCGATCGTGTCGCTCAGCGGCGAGCGGTAGTCTGCCCAGGCGACCGATGCCGCGGCGTCCTGCTGCGCGGTCAGCGCCTGGTCGGTGAGCCAATCGACCAGCGACACCAGGAAGTGGCCGGATCCCATCGCGGGATCGAGCACGCGCAACGACAGGAATGCCTGCGCCGGATCATGCTCCCGCAACTTCTTGAGACGCTGCGCCCTGGGTCCGCGGTCGGATGCGAGTTGGTCCACCCAGTCGGCGAACTCACGCCGCCGTTCATCAATCAGCGGTCCTATCGTGCGGCGGATGATGAGCCGCACCAGCTCATCCGGCGTGTAGTACGAGCCGCTGTTCTTGCGCGCGAAGGGATTCAACCGCACGTCGATGCCGGCGGCGTCAACCACCACATCAAATTCCAGCAGGCGTTCATAGATCGAGCCGAGATGTTGCACCGACAAATCACGAAAATTGATCAGGCGGCGTGCGCCGCCGGCCTCCTCGCGCGACAGTTCATCCAGCAGCTTTCCCAGCGCGTCGTCAGGCAAGCGAATGCGCGTCAACAACGGCGCGGCGGCCGTGTCGAACAGGCCACCGTTGTATGGGGGCAGGCCGAGGTGCGGGTCGCCCTCGGCGATTGCCCCGAACAGTTCGACCAAGGCGGTCCAGAAGCGGGTCGCGGTGCCGGACAGCGGGCGGCGTTCGTCGTGCGCCGCTGCTGCTTCCTGTCTGAGTTGGCGCAGCGCATATCCGGCGTAGCCGGGATGGCGAACTGGCAGCAGCTCGCGGTCCTCGGCATAGAGCAGAAACAGCAGGCGGTAGAGCAGGATGAGGGCGGCGTCCTTCACCTGCTGGCGCCAGCTGGTGTCCTGCGGCCTGCGTTGGGGGTCGTGGGCGGCGATCGCCTGCACCAGCGGGCGGAACACACGTTTGAACACCGCGTCGGACAAGGCGGCGGTGATGCGTTCCTCGTAACGCCGGCCTTCGGCGAGCGCGGCATCAAGGAAGGTTGCGCCACTGGGTCCCGTGGGGTCGAACGCCGCGCGACGAAACAACAGCACGAAGGTGCGGAACTGGTCGGTGGCCGCGGCATCGCCACGTCCGACTCCGTCCAGAATCCCGGGCAGATCGAAGCCGACGAAACCTTCCGCGCGGCTGCGCGCGGCGTGCCAGTAAAGCCGCCAGTAGCGGCCGTTGGTCAGCAGGCCCCACCGCACGGCGCCGCCGCTGGCCGGCTCGGCGAGCGCCAGGTAGCGCAGGATCTGCGAAGCCGGCGTACCGCTGTTGCCGCTGGCGCGGTCCAGCCGTGTGTCGCGCGCCTCGTTCTCCACCACGACGGTCGCTTCAGCGTAACGGCCGCGCGGGTCCCCGGTCGCGGCGGCCTTCGCCTTCGCCGCCGGCGTGCGGAACAGCAGCGCGTCCGGGATGTCGCGCCGCCTGGTGTCCGGTGACTGCTGCGGCAGAAAGTCCCAGCCGAGCAATGCGAAAGCCGGCTCGATCAGCGTGCGTTCGGTGGCGGCTTCGTTGGGTGCCGACATGGCCGCGAGGGCGCGCCAACAGCCGCGCATCGCGTCCGCGATTCGTACGAGTTCAACAGGATCGAGGGCACGCCATTCCGCGGTTTGCGGCATGCCCTCGCGCAGGAAGTAATCGGTGAAAAGATTGCCCCCGACCGGAGGCGGGGGATTGAGCGGGGCGGTGGCATTCATCTTGAGAGAATGGCGGATATCGGACTTCCGCGCGAGGTCTGGTGCATTGCCGATCCCACCGTCGCCGCCGCACGCCCCGCCGTCGGTCGCCGCTACGGCGTGTCGAGCGTGGGCGGCCGGTAGCGATCCCGCGGATCGTCCCAGCCCTTGAACCGCGGTGCCCGCTTCTCCGCGAACGCCGCCCGCGATTCCATCAGGTCGCTCTTCGCCCCATGCTCGTGCAGCGCCGCCGCCAGCCGTTGTTGTTCCGGGGTCGGGGCCGGGCGCATCGCGCGCATCATCTGCACCGTGTTCACCCGCGACGCCGGCGGCAGGGTCAGCAGGTGCTCCGCCATGGCGAGCGCGGAGGGCAGCAACTGGTCGGGTTCCACCAGGCGGTTGAGGAAGCCGAGCTCATGAAACCGCTCGGCGGTGAAGCGGAAGCCGAGCGCCATTTCCATCGCGACGGGGAACGCCAGGTTGGCCAGGTGGCCGTGGTTGTAGCCGCCGAGCAACCAGCGCTTGGCTTCCGAGACTTCGAAGATGGCATCGCGCACGGCGACGCGCAGGTCGGTGCGCTCGACCAGCATGAAGCCGCCGCCCATGGCGAAGCCGTTGACCGCGGCGATGACCGGCTTTTCCAGGGCGCCGGACATGAACGGGTCTTCGATGGCGGGACGCCGCCCGCCCGGGGTGCCGTTCTGCAGCGATTCCTTCATGTCCTCACCGGCGCAGAACGCGCGGCCGGCGCCGGTGAAGATCGCGACTTCCAGCGCATTGTCGTGGCGGAACGCGGCCCAGGTCTCGGCGAGCAGGGAACGCATCTCGTGGCTGAGCGCGTTGAGGCGCTCGGGCCGGTTCATGCGCACGATCAGGATTTGGCCGTGACGTTCGGTTTCGACGACGGACATGGGTCGGTCTCCTCGGGGTGGGGAGGCTAGAACATTTCCACCCTGACTGGAAAATGCCAGCCATGCGACTGCCATTGCTAGGCGCGGAGCGACGAAGCAATCTCCCGCCCGGTGACGCAGGGTTCGGCTTGTCAGGCGGGAGATTGCTTCGCTCCGCTGGCAATGACAGGTGGCATGGCGCGGGTTTGCAGTCAGGGTGGAAATGCACTGGTAGCTGTGGGCGGAGGGACAAGCGTTGCCGCACAACATGCGTTGTCCGCTTGCGTGCCGGCAACCGACCTTCCACCCAGGCTCAATCCGCGCCCGGGGAACGATCCCGCCTCAGGGATCGAAAAACACCAGCGCGCGCAGCTCGATGCTCTCGCGCGGCAACACATGCGGCGGCGTCGTGGGATCCTCGAACGCGGTATGCGGCATGAAGCGCGCGCGGCCGTCCTTCGCGGAATCGAAGCATTTCAGCAGCAGCACCTCGTCAGTTCGCATTGCCGGCGCGTAATACCAGCGATGCGCCGGGTTGTAGGTCAGCGCGAAGATTTCACCGGTGCGATCGGGATACACCAGGTCCTGCGGCACCCAGTCGGCCGGCGCAACGCTGCCGGCATCGCACACCGCGAGCGGGGCGTCGCGCAGCGGACCGCGGATCGGGCGCCACACATTCACGATGGCGAAGCGGCGGCGCAACAGCGCCTCGGCCTCCTCGCCCATCAGGTCGCGCACGCGCTGCGGTCCGGAGATCTCGGTGTAGTCGCCATGGATGCGCGCCACCGGCAGGCGAGGGATGCCCGGCGTGCGATCCTCCACGCCGGGCGTGCGGCGGCGGATCGTGTGGTCGAACACCATCACGCGGTGGGCGCCGGTTATCGATGCCAGCAGCGTCTCGGCCTCGGGATAATACACGCCGCGCAATTCGGCTTCGTCATAGAGGTCGCGCGCCGCGCTGCGGTGTTCGACCAGCGCGAAACCCTCGCGGTCGAGCGACGCGACATGCGCCACCGGACGCATGTCGCGGATCGGCATCGTGTGCGTGTCGTATTCGAGGTTGCTGCGCGGGATGCCCGGTCCGGGATCGTAGGTGTAGGTGCGGGCCCGCCCGGCCATCTTCGCCAGGTAGGTGAGTGGGGCTTCGATGCAGGGCAGCGATTCGACGGCGGGCTGGTCCAGCGGCATTGGGTCGGTCCTCGCGCGGGTTTCGCGCCTCAAGTGACGGGTTTCATGCTGCCCCAGATGGGAGCGGCGTGGCGACAGACAATGCTATGCGGCCAGAGCACCCAACCGGCGGATTTGCTCCAGCGCCGCGGCGAGGTGCTCCGGGTGCGTCGAAGCATGCTCGATTTCCCAAAGCCATGGTTGTCCGTCAGCGGCGTAATGGATCACCAGATCAGTCCCCGCATCCTCGCCGCCGATCGCCGCCGGATCAGCAGAAGCGACACTGGGCCAGGGGCGTAATTCGATCGCCATGCTGTCGGTTTCAGGGTAGTAGCGGATGTTCGGCTCGACGCTCACGGCTTGAACCCTCGATCCCGGAACGCGTTGTGCACCGTCTGCCGGTCGGCCTCGAGCATAACTCGCAACCAGCGACCGCGCCGTCCGATGCATGCCCAATGTCGCCACCGACCATCCGGCCGCTGCGCCGTCCGGGCCGGTTGCGCCATTGCATATAGGATATCGGCCGCGGTGATGTCAGCCCGGTCGGGGCGGGCCCTCACTTCCCGGTCATCGTATCGGGTCCGCCAGAACGGGGGCGGTGGCAGCCGCGGGGGATACTCGACCACGATGGCGGCTTGGAACTCTTGCGAATGCGACATCCAGGCAGGCTGCTACGCCTGGCGCAACGCTGTTGCGCCCTACCCGAACGCCCCCACCTCATGCGTCACCGCCGTGGCGATCTCCCGCACCATGCCGAACAGCGCCCGCATCGGCGCGAAGATTTCCGCATGTTCGCGGGCATAGGCAGCGGAGCCGCGCGGAGCCGCCGGCTCGGCGTAGTCGCACTCGGCGGCCGGGTCCGGCGCGGCGGGGAAGATTTCCGCCAGCACGTCCAGCGCCGCCTCGATGTCCAGCCGCAGGATCGCCGCCTCCAACACCGGCCGAGTGACCCCGTGGCGCGGGGAAAAATCGGAAATCTCGGCCGACAGCAGCCAGATGCGGTGCACCAGCGCCAGGCGCAGCGCGTGCAGCAGCACCTCGCGCGTCGCCATGCGCGGCGCATCCGGCCAGGCGTTGCGCAGCGCCAGGTGGTCGGCCTGGATGCGGCGGAACATCGACTGCGCCGCGGCCCAGATGTCCAGCCGCTCCAGCGCGCGCGCCACGCCGACCAGCGCCTCGCGGCGTCCCACCGCCGCGGTGTGCGCGGCGCGATCGAGCCAGGTGCCGGGGTCCAGCGTCGCGATCACCGCGCGCAGCACGTCGATGTCGGAATGCGCCAGGCCGTGCGTCGCCAGGTCCATGGCGCGGCGGAACCGCCGGCTCCTGGCGTGCATCTCCGCGAAGGTCTCCGGATGCCGCGCCGCCGCCGCGCCGATCCCTTGCAGCGTGTTGGCGCACCAGCCGAGCTGCTGCAGGATGGCGTTGTTCGGAATGGCGCGCAGCTCGCGCGGGTGGCGGATGCGCGCCGCGCCGGCCACACCGTCCGACTGCCGCGCCGACGGCCGCGATCCGGTGCGGTCGAGCAATGCCGGACCGAAGGCGCCGAGCAGGGAGCCGTAGCCGGCGTCCTCGACCAGGGCCTCCATGCCGGCACGCACAGTGGCGAAGAAGTCCGCAGCGAAATCCGGATCGGCATAGACCGGATCCTCGATCGGACCCGCTGCCGGATGGTAGGTTTGCTCGGCGATGCGGGTGATCGTGGCCAGCGCCAGTTCCGGCGTGCCGAACAGCAGGTAGCCGTCGCCGCCCTGGACCGCGCTTTCCTCGCGCACCGCCAGCCCGGCGCGGTTCAGCGCCTGGCGCGACGCGGTGGGCGAGAGGTATTTCAGCCGGTCGGCCAGCGAGCCTGGATGCGCGCCGCGGCCGATGCTCTCGCCATGCGTGTCGAACAGGATCACCTCGACCCCGCTGACGTTGTGGCGTTCCAGCATGGCGGCGATCTTCAGCCGCAGCCGCTCGACCAGGTAGCTTGCGGCGAGTTGCCCGACATAGCGCCCGGAATCGGAATAGCCGAATTGCAGCGCCAGCCGCCCGGTGTCGCGCAGGTAGGCCCGGTAATGCGGGCTGCGCAGCGCTTCCTCCAGCACCGCCGCCCCCTGCTCCAGCGCGTCCGCCGTCTCGAACAGCGGGGAAATCTCGATGCGGTCGGCGATGCCGAACAGCTTGGCCAGCCATAGCGCGGCGAGGAGGGTATAGCCGGTCTCGGTCTCGGCGATCAGGAAGCGGACCGGGGTGGAACCATCCACGTGCTTCAGGATCTGTGCCACCGTCATCATCAGCCGCGCCGCCGAGGCTTGCTCGGCCAGCAGCGCGCCGAAATCCACCGGCACCGGCCGCACCGTGTCGAGCGCGGTGTTGATCGCGGCGAACAGCGCGCGGCGATGCGCGGGGTCCTCCGGCGGGTCGGCGATGCCCAGGCGCTGCCGCACCACGTTATGGATCTGCGCCGCGTTCAGCCGCGTGTGGGTGTGTGCCAGCGCCAAGCCGTGCGACACCAGCCCGGCGCGGGCCACGCACAGATCCAGGCGCGCCTGGTCGTCAACGGCGGCCTCGATCGCCGCGCCGAACAACGGCAACAGCGGCTCCGGCGAGGTCATCGCCGCGTCGCGCCGGCCGACCAGCGCCTGGGCGAAGGCAGCGACGCGCGGCGGGTCCGGCGCGTCCGGACAGGCGGCAAGCTGCGCCGCCACGGCTTGCATGGCGTCGCTCGTGCGGGTCAGCAGCGGCTCGGGCGTGGACAGGCGGGCCAGTTGGTCGTGCAGACGGGCAAGCTGTCGCTGCTTTATGTCCAGCCGCAGCCGCAGCGTGTCCCACCAGCCGATATCGGTGCGCCCGTCGGTATCGTAGCCAACCCAGGTGGAGAGAATGACCGGCCGCGGGTTCAGTTCGGTCCAGCGATCCGGCCAGGCGGAGCGCGCCACCGACAGCAATGCGGCGTTGAAATGGTCGATCGCGTCGCGGCCCCGGGCGATGGCGGCGCCGGCCTGTTCGTATTCCTCGGCCAGCGTGATCGGCGGTGGCCGGTGCGAGGCGAAGGCCGGTGCGGGACGGCCGCAGGCGGCCTCGGCCAAAGCGTGACCCACCGCGAGCGGCAAGGCGAAGGTGGGGTGCGCGGTGAACACCGCGGCGAAGCGCGGGCGCTCCACCAGGGCGCGATATTCGGCCCAGCGCACCGGGCTGTCGTTGGGATCGGGCCGCAGCAACTGCTGGGCGAGACGGTGCAGCACCGCCTCGTTGGCCGCCGGGTCGATGCCGCCGACATAGGCGGCGAGGCGTTGGGCGCGGTCGGCAAAGGCGGCGTCGCGGAGGTGCCGGATCAGCGCGGCGACGGCCGCGTCGTCCAGGCCGCCGGCATCCATGCGGCGGCTGATCGCCAGCGCCACCAGCAGCACCGGGTTGCCGAACGGGTCCTGCTCGCCGCGCGCGCCGAGGCGGGCGGTGAGCTCCAGCAGGTCCTGGGCCAGCAGGGCGACCGGATCGGTTGGCATGTCCGCCATGCCGCCAATCTTGCCGCTTATTGTGCGTCGCAGCAAGGTTTGTTGTGGGGGTGTTTGTTGTGGGGGGCGAGTGATACCAGGCATCCGAAAGGCTGACTCTCCGGTCACGCGCACCGTTACCCCTCGTGTCGTGGCCGATCCGCTGCATCAACCCGGCAAAGCCGCTCATCGCCGGTACGGCGCCGGCAGCAGAGCGCGCACCGGCAGCTTCACCAGCAAGCCGGCTTCCTGCACGATCACCAGCGCATCCGGGCAATGGTCCAGGATCATCTCGCGGCAGGCCCCACATGGCGGTACCACGGCCAGCTCGCGATCCAGTTCATCCGGCTTGGGATGCCGCACCGCGACCGCGGTCGCGATACTGCCGTCGCCTTCCAGCAGCGCGCGGCCGAACGCCACCGCCTCGGCACACACGGAAAGCCGGCCGACCGTGGCGCCGATATGCAGGCCGGTCCAGACCTGCCCGTCGCGCCCGCGGATCGCCGCGGCGACGGTGTGCCAGAACGGCTTGTAATGCCGCGCCAACACCTCATGCGCGGCGGCAATCAGGGCGTGGTCAGCCTCCAAAAGCGTCAGGTCCGGCGGCGTCCCGCCGGCATGCGCGTCATTCAGCCGCCTCGGCCTCCTCCGCCGCATCCGCGTCCCCGGTGGCCAGCATCAGGTTGGCCACCACGCCCGATTGCTCGCGCACCTTGACCTCGATCTTCGCGGCCATGTCGGGATGGTCGCGCAGGAACTGCTTGGCGTTCTCGCGCCCCTGGCCGATCCGCTGGCTGTCATAGCTGAACCAGGCGCCGGACTTCTCCACCACGTTCGCCTTCACGCCGAGATCGATCAGTTCGCCGACCTTGCTGATGCCTTCCCCATACATGATGTCGAACTCGACCTGGCGGAACGGGGGGGCCAGCTTGTTCTTCACCACCTTCACGCGGGTCTGGTTGCCCACCACCTGCTCGCGTTCCTTGATCTGGCCGATGCGGCGGATCTCCAGCCGGAGTGAGGCGTAGAATTTCAGTGCCTGGCCGCCGGTGGTGGTTTCCGGGTTGCCGAACATCACGCCGATCTTCATGCGGATCTGGTTGAGGAAGATCAGCATCGTGTTGCTGCGGGACACGCTGCCGGTGAGCTTGCGCAGCGCCTGGCTCATGAGACGCGCGTGCAGGCCCATGTGGCTGTCGCCCATCTCGCCTTCCAGTTCGGCGCGCGGCACCAGGGCGGCGACGCTGTCCACCACCACCACGTCCACCGCGCCGGAGCGCACCAGCGTGTCGCAGATCTCCAGCGCTTGCTCGCCCGCGTCCGGCTGACTGATCAGCAGGTTGTCCACATCGACGCCCAGCTTCCGCGCGTAGGTTGGGTCCAGCGCATGCTCTGCGTCGATGAACGCGCAGGTGCCGCCGCGCTTCTGCGCCTCGGCGATCGCGTGCAGCGCGAGTGTGGTCTTGCCGGAGCTTTCCGGTCCGTAAATCTCCATCACCCGCCCGCGCGGCAACCCGCCGATGCCCAACGCAAGGTCCAGCCCAAGCGAGCCCGAGGGAATCACCTCGATCTGCTCGTCCCCCGCGCGCGCACCCATGCGCATGATGGAGCCTTTGCCGAACGCCCGCTCGATCTGTGCCACCGCGGCGTCGAGCGCCTTGTTCTTTTCCATGCGATCTACTTCCTCAGTCTTGGAGATCTACAACCGAACGTATTTTCAGCACGGCACGGTTCGCGCATAGATTGCATCCCAGAGGTCTCCAGCGCAAGAGAACAAAACAGAAACCTTTGGTGTCTAAGCCGTTAAGGACTCGTTCTATCTATGTTCCCTAATGCGATGGAATGCAAGAACCAATCGCGAACCGCACCCGGACTCCTCGCCAGACCCCTTGGTTTCTTGCCCCGGCGTCACGCAACGGCTTGTTCCACACACGCGAGCAGATCTCGCAACCTGAACGGTTTGGCCAGGAAGGACACCCCGTGCGCTACAAGATCGCCCAACAAGGCCGAGTCGGTATAGCCGGAAACCAGCACCGCGGGCAGATCCGGCCAGACCGCCCGCACCGCCCTCACCAGCTCCGTTCCATCCATTCCCGGCAGCATGATGTCGGACACCAGGACACAAGGTGGGCCGCCTGCGTCGCCCGGGCGTGGCAGCCACTCCAAGGCCGCTTCGGCCGAGTCGACGGCCGAAACCCGCCAGCCGGCCCGTTGCAGGGCGCGTTCGGTCAGCCGGCGGACCGGCTCCTCGTCCTCCACCAGCAGCACGAATCGCGCCGTCGCCGCGCGGGCGGGCGGAGCGGCGGCGAGGCCCGGCGTCTCGGCCGGAGGAGCACCAGCCTGGGGAACACTAGCCTGGGGAATGTCGGCCAGGGGAACGACGGAGACCAGCTCCGTCTCCTCGTGTCGTGGCAGCCAGAACCGGACGCTGGTGCCTTGGCCGACCACGCTGTCCACCGTCACAAACCCACCGGACTGGCGCACGATGCCATGCACGGTCGAAAGCCCCAGTCCATTGCCGCCGCGGTCCCGCCGCGTGGTGAAGAACGGCTCGAACACCAGCGGTAGCGTCGCCGGCGGGATGCCCTCGCCGGTGTCCTCGACGCCGATCGCCACGTAGCGCCCCGGCGGCATGGTCTCGGACCCGATCTGCTGCGGGCGGTAGAGGGTCAGGTGCCCGGTCCGCAGCGTCAGCGTGCCGCCGGCCGGCATCGCGTCGCGGGCGTTGACCGCGAGGTTGACCAGCACCCGGTCGAGCTGGGTGGGATCGACGCGAACCGGCCGGCCCGGTTCCTCGAGTTCCAGTTGCAGCCGGATCCGCTCGCCAAGCAGCCGGACCAGCATGTCCGAGAGGTCGCGGATCGCTGCATTGACCGCGACGACCGCTGGCTGCAGCGGCTGCCGCCGACCGAAGGCCAGCAACTGGCGGACCAGTGCCGCGCCCCGGTCCGCGCTCTGGCGGATCTGCCGCACGTCGTCGAGCGTCACCGCGTCACAGTTTTCGCGTTCCAGCACCGAATCGGCCGCGACGCCGATCGCGGTCAACAGATTGTTGAAGTCGTGGGCGATGCCGCCCGCGAGTTGGCCGACCGCCTGTAGCTTCTGGAGTTGGGCCAGTTCCGCCTCCAGGCGTTTCTCGGCGGAAACATCGGTCAGGCGCAGCAGCAGCCCGGAGATCTCGCCGTCACTTTCGTGTAGCGGCGCCACCGATAGCGCCACCACCACGACCGCGGCATCGGCCTGGGCGTTGCCCGACAGCCGGACCTGCAGCGGCGGCGGCGGATCGCCGCGCAACGCCGCGGCGAGCGCGGTCGCCACGCGCGGCCGATCCACCGGGGCGAACAGCGCCTCGGCCGGCGCGTGCCATGCCGGCCTGCCCGCCGCCGCCGTTCCGTCCGGCACCAGCAGCGTCCCGCTCGCCGCCAGCATCGCGTCAAGCCGCCGATTGGTCCGCGCGATCCGGCGATCGCGATCGAGTACCAGCGCGCCGGTTCCGGAGTCCTCGAACAGCGCGGCCAGCAGCGGGGGCAACGGCCGCGCCAATTGCTCGATCAGCCGTCCTGGACGGCGCATGACGGCGGGCAGGATCATGCCGCCCTGCCCATTCCGTGCGCCCGCTGACCCAGGCGCCAGACATAGGCGATGATCTCGGCCACCGCCTGGTAGTACTCCGCGGGAATCTCGGTATCCACCTCGACGCGATACAGGGCATGGGCCAGCGGCGGGTTGGCGACCAGCGGCACCCGGTTCGCCTCGGCGACCTCGCGGATGCGCGCCGCCAGCGAATCGACGCCCTTCGCCACCACCCTGGGTGCCGCGTTCCGCGCCCGGTCGTACGCCAGGGCGACGGCGTAATGCGTCGGGTTGGTAATCACCACCGTCGCCTTCGGCACCGCCGCCAGCATGCGCCTGCGTGCGCGCTGCGTGCGGATCTGCTTGATCCGCGCCTTGATCTTCGGATCCCCCTCGGTCTCCCGCTGCTCCTCCCGCACATCTTCCCTGCTCATGCGCATATGCCGCGCATAGCGCAGCCGTACCCAGAGCAAGTCGAGCGCGGCGATCGCCGCCTGCACCGCCAGCATGACGAACAGCATGTGCATGACCGGCGGCATGGTGTGCGCCAGCAGCACCCGCGGGTCCCAGCGCGGCGCCTGCATCAAGGCGGGCAGGTCGGCGCGCAGCACGCCCCAGAGCGCGAACGCCATCACCGCGACCTTGGCGATCGATTTCACGGCTTCCACTAGGCTGTCCGGCCCGAACAGGCGGCGCAGCCCGGCACCGGGGTTGATGCGGCTGAAATCGGGCCGCAGCCCGTGGCCGCCGATAATGAAACCGGTCTGCAGCACCGACGCCGCCACGCCCGCGAGCAATGCCGCCAGGACGAACGGGGCCGCGCCCCGCAGCGCTGCCGTTCCGGCCAGCCGCAAACCGATGACACCGGCCAGCCCGGGCTCGTTGGCGCGGGCGAAGAACGCCGCCAGGTGGGCCGCCAGGCTTCGCGCGACGCCGCCGGCGGTCCAGGCCATCACCAGGGTCACCGCCGCCAGCCCGGCAAAGCTGTGGACTTCCCGCGATACCGGCACGCGGCCTTCCTCGCGGGCGCGCTGCAACCGCCGCGGCGTGGCGGCTTCCGTGCGATCCTGCTGCGACGCGTCCTCTGCCATGACGGATCAGTTGCCGGGCAGCGCGGCCAGGGCATCGCGCACGGAGTCCTGCCATGCCGCCAGGATCACCCCGAACAGGCTCGCCAGCAGCACCAGGCCGCCGATGATCTGTCCCGGCATGGAGACAAAGTAGATTTGCAACCGCGGCACCAGCCGGGCGATCAGCCCGATGGCGACGTGCCAGGCGATGGACGCCAGAATGAACGGCGAGGCCAGCCGCAGCGAGAGCGAGAACGTCTGTCCCACGACGGCAACTGCCGTCGCGGTGCTGTCGGCCGCGGGCAACATTGTGCCGGGCGGTATCAGCCGGTAGCTGCCGGCCAGGGCGGTGAGCGGCAGCACCCAGAGCCCGGAGACCAGGATCGCGAGCGGCGCGGCGATCCCGAACAGTGCCGCCAGCGCGGTACTCTGCGGTCCCAGTTCGGCGTCGGGCTGAAGCACGGTGGAGATGCCGAGCAGATAGGCGATGAACTGCGCGGCGATCGGCAGGGCGAGACAGAAGAGGCGGGCGAGCCAGCCGAGCCACAGCCCGGTGATCACCTCGGCGATGACCATGCCGGCGGCGGTCAGGCCGGACTCCGGCTCCGGCGGCACAACCGGGAAGATGCCGGGCAGCAGCAGGATGGTGACGCCGAGCGCCAGGCCGACCCGCACCATGGCGGGTACCGTCGGCTCGCCGAGCCCGGGCAACAGCGCCATGGCGGCCCCGAAACGCGCCAGCACCAGCATGAAGGCGAAGCTCCAGGCCGGCAGGTCCGCCAGCCATGCGGCGGTGGCGCCGTGGGTCACGAGCCGCCGACCGCGATCATCCGGTCGAACAGCATCAGCGTGTAGCTCGACAGGGTGGCGAACATGAACGGCCCGAGCACTATCAAGGTGATGCCGATGACGAGCAGCTTGGGAACGAAGGCCAGGGTTGCCTCGTTGATCTGGGTGACCGCCTGCACCAGGGCGACGAGGAGACCGGAGAGCAGGGCGACCGCCAGCAGCGGCCCGCCGATTTTAAGCGTCACCAGCATGCCGTCCCGCACCAGCGCCGCGATGTCGGCGTCGTTCACCGGGTGGGCATCCACCGGAGTGGGGGCGAAGATGATGCATGGGCCTCCCCCTCCCCGTGAGGGAGGGGGTTGGGGGGAAGGGTTGGCCGGTGCGAGCCTCCGGCCGACCTCTCCCCCCAACCCCCTCCCTCAAGGGGAGGGGGAGAGGCGTGGGCCGTTCCGCGGCGCGGTATCATATCGGCATCTTCATGATGTCCTGGTATGCCGACACCACGCGGTCGCGGATCGCGGTCGCGGTCTGCAAGGCAAGCTCGGCACGCGACAGGGCGGTTACGACGTCGGTCAGGTTGCCTTCGCCGGCGATCGCCTGCATTGCCTTGGTCTCCGCCGTGTGACCGGTCTGGATCGCCCCATCCAGCGCGTTCTGCAGCACGGTGCCGAAGCTGCCGCCGGCGCCGCCCGTGTCGCCGCGATCGACCCGCGCATAGGCGCCGGCCGCGGTGGACGGCGTGATAGTGATGGTCGGGATGGTGCTCATTTCAGCAGGTCGATCGTGCGGGTCAGCATGGTGCGGGTCGCTTGCAGCACCGACAGGTTGGCGCTGTACGAGCGCTCCGCCTCGCGCATGTCCATGATCTCGATGAAGCTGTTGATGTTCGGCATCTTGACATAGCCATCGGCGTTGGCCGCCGGATTGGACGGATCGTAGCGCAGCGGCTGCGCGGTGTTGTCCTGGCCGATCTGCTTCACCCGCACGGTGGCGATTCCGGTGCTGGAGTCCACCCGGTTTTCGAAGGTGATGGTCTTGCGCCGATACGCATCGGCACCCGGTGTGGAGCCGGTGGTGTCCTGGTTGGCGAGGTTCTCCGCGATCACTCGCAACCGCATGGTCTGCGCGTCCATGCCGGCGGCGGAGATGTTCAGCGCCTTGTTGAGGTCCATCGCTGCCTCTTACGGGGTTGGGCCGAGCGCCATGCTGAACAGGCTCATGTATTTCTTGTAGATCGAGGTCACCAGCGACTGGGTGGTCCCGGTGTCCGCGATCTTGGTCAACTGCGCGTCCAGCGCGACGCCGTTGCCGTCGGGGCCGTGCGCTTCGGTCTCGATGACCGGTTGCAGCGGACCGCCGGAGGGGCCGGCCAGATCGCCAGGCCGGGTGCGCACCGGCGCCATGCTGGCGACGCTGTCGAGCGTGCTGGCGAAGGATGGCAGGTCGCTCGGCTGGAAGCCCGGCGTCGAAGCGTTGGCAATGTTCTGCGCCAGTACCGCCTGGCGCTGATCCGCCCAGGCCAGCCGCTTTTCCGCGAGCGCGAACAGACCAATCTCCGTCATGCGGAGAGATTGCTCCGGCGAGACTGAACGGACGGTTAACGGGGCGACTCCCGACGCTGTTTTGGTCAGATTTGTCCCGGCCGGGCCAGCCGCCCGCGCGGCCGCGGCAGCGTCGGAAAATTTGACAACCCCGTGAATTGCGGCGCGGGCGGGCGGCGCAAGTGTCTAAAGGGTCTCACTTTCTGTGTTTGGCACAGTTCCTGCATACTACGTTCGGATGGGCCGGGTCAGGAGTTTGCCCCAGATGCATCCCGCCGAGGAACGCCGAGAAAGACTGATCTTGTTTTGCGTGCCGGTGCTGATCGTGCTGCTGGGCTGCGGCGTGAGCCTGCTGCCGCGCGCCGTGATCGCGGACGTGCTTGATTTCGCGACCGCCTGGGCCTGCCTGTCGATCCCGCTGGCAGTGCTGTTCGGCCACTGCGCCCTGAGCGAGGACTAGAGACGCACCCGGGCTGCGTTGCGGCCGGCGGACTGGCCATGCCTGTCCGCCCTGCGCTTCGCCGCAGCGGGCCAGGCAAGGGCGGAACGTGCCGCCCATTCGGGCAACCTGGCGCGATAGCCGCGCGGCGCGCCCCAGCCGCCAACGCTCCCGCCTAATGCTCCTGCACCTGTTCCACACCAGGCAGCAATTTCAGCGCCTGCGCCAGCCTGGGCGTGACGTTGAAGCCTCCGGGTAGCGCAATCTCCACGCTTTGCTCCGCCCCGAGCCGCGGCACCAGCACCACTCGCCCTTTGCCGCTGCCGGCGGTCGAGAGCAGATCGCGGATATGCGCCACGGCGGCGGTTTCGCGCAGCCAGACGCGCATCGACGCACCCGCCGCGGCCGCCGCCTCATCCAGCAGCGCCACGTCCTGCGCAGTGACGCGCAGCGCCTCGCCTTCCAGCCGCAGGTCGGCGGTGACCAGCAGGTTGGCGCCGTCGGCCACCATGTCGCGCGCGCGGGCCAGGACCTCGCTGAACAACGTCACCTCGCAGGAGCCGGAGGCGTCGGACAGGCGCACCCAGGCCATGCGGCTGCCGGTGCGGGTGATGCGCTCCTTGGTGGCCACCACGTTGCCGGCGAGCTTCACCCGCGTCGCGCCCGCCTGGGCGCGCGCCTCGACCTGCGCGCAGGGGATCACGCCGAGCCGGCGCAACGCCTGGGCATAGGCGTCCAGCGGGTGCGCGGTGAGGTGGAAGCCGATCGCCTCGGCCTCGAAGGCCAGCCGCTCCAGTTGCGGCCAATCCGGAGTCTGCGGCATGCGCAGGATCTCGGTCTGCCCGCCGCCGCCACCGAACATGGCGATCTGGCCGCTTTCGCGTTCCTCGGCCAGGCTCGCGGCGCGGCGCAGGATGGTTTCGGCCGCGGCAAACAGGCGGGCGCGGTTGGGTTCCATCGAGTCGAAGGCGCCCGCCTTGACCAGATGTTCGATCTGCATGCGGTTGAGCTGGCTTGGATCGGCCCGCGCGGCGAAATCCGCGAGGTCCTCAAACGGCCGGTCGCCGCGCGCCGCAACCACCGACTGCATCGCCGCGAGACCCACTTTCTTGATCGCGGCCAGCGCGTAGCGGATCGCCAGTTTGCCGTCCTCGGCGTATTCCACCGAGAAATCCGGGCCCGAGCGATTGATGTCGGGCGGCAGGATGCGGGTGCCGGCGCGCTCGGCCTCCTGCTTCAAGGCCGCCAGCCGGTCGGTGTTGCCGAGTGCCAGGCTCATGCAGGCGGCGATGAACACCTCCGGGTGGTTCGCCTTCAGCCAGGCGGTCTGGTAGGCCAGCAAGCCATACGGCGCGGCGTGGCATTTGTTGAAGCCGTAGCCGGCGAACTTCGCCATAAGGCCAAAGATATGCATGGCTGTGTTCGCGTCGATGCCGCGGGCGATGGCACCGTCCATGAAAATCTGTCGCTGCGCCTCCATCTCGGCGGGGATCTTCTTGCCCATCGCGCGCCGCAGCAGATCCGCCCCGCCCAGCGAGTAGCCGGCCATCTTCTGGGCGATCTGCATCACCTGTTCCTGATAGACGATGATGCCGTAGGTTTCGGCCAGGATGTCGTGGATTTCCGGGTGCGGCGCCTCGGATGTCCCGGCGTGCTTGCGGCGGCAGTATTCGGGGATGCTGTCCATCGGGCCGGGACGATACAGCGCGACCGCGGCGACCAGGTCCTCGAACCGGTCGGGGCGCATCTGGCGCAGCATGTCGCGCACGCCCTGGCCTTCCATCTGGAACACCCCGCCGGCATCGCCCTTCGCCAGCATCTCGTAGGTCTTGCGGTCGTCCAGCGGCAGCCGGTTCAGGTCGATGTCGATACCCAGGCCGTGCAGCAGGCCCTCGGCGCGCTTCAGGATGGTCAGCGTGGTCAGCCCGAGGAAGTCGAACTTTACCAATCCCGCCTGTTCGACATATTTCATCGAGTATTGCGTGACCAGGATGTCGGAACGCGGATCGCGGTACAGCGGTACCAGTTCGCTGAGCGGGCGGTCGCCGATCACTACCCCGGCGGCGTGGGTGGAGGCGTGGCGATACAGGCCCTCGATCTGCAGCGCGATTTCCAGCAGGCGGGCGATGCCCTCGTCGTCGTCGCGCATCTGTTGCAGGCGCGGCTCGCCATCGACCGCCTGTTGCAGCGTGACCGGCCTGGCCGGGTTGTTGGGGATCAGCTCGGCGACCTTGTTCACCTGGCCGTACGGCAGGCCGAGCACGCGGCCGACGTCGCGCACCGCGGCGCGCGCCTGGAGCTTGCCGAAGGTGATGATCTGCGCCACCCGGTCGCCGCCGTATTCGTTGCGGACATACTCGATGACGCGATCGCGTCCCTCCTGGCAGAAGTCGATGTCGAAGTCGGGCATCGACACGCGCTCGGGGTTGAGGAAGCGCTCGAACAGCAGGTTGAACCGGATCGGATCGACGTCGGTGATGGTCAGTGCCCAGGCCGCGACCGATCCGGCGCCGGAGCCGCGGCCGGGGCCGACGGGAATGCCCTGCGCTTTCGACCATTGGATGAAGTCGGCGACGATCAGGAAGTAGCCGGCAAAACCCATCGACGCGATGACGCCAAGTTCGTAATCCAGCCGCTCACGATACCGGGCGCGGGTGGCGGCGTCGGCCGCGATGGCGTCCATGCGGCGGTCCAGGCCCTCGGTCGCCATGGCGCGCACGGTTTCTTCTTCCGTGGCGCCGGCGCGGACCTTGGGGCAGACCGGCAGCAGCGGCTTGCGCGTCTCCATCATCACGGCGCAGCGGCGGGCGATGGCGAGGGTGTTGTCGCAGGCCTCGGGCAGGTCGGCGAACAGCGCGCGCATGTCGGCGGCGGGCTTGAACCAGTGCTCCGGGGTGACGCGGCGGCGATCCGGTTCCGACAGCAGGCGGGCCTCGGCGATGCAGAGCAGGGCGTCGTGGGCTTCGAACATGGCGGGGCTGGCGAAGAAGCAGTCGTTGGTGGCGGCCAGCGGCAGGGAAAACATGTCGGCCAGCGCGATCATGCCGGGCTCGATGGCGGCTTCCAGCTTCAGGCTGTGGCGATGGAGTTCGACGATTGCGCGGTCGGGGAAGGCTTCGGCGAACTGCGCCAGCAGGCGTTCCGCTTCGTGGCGCTGACCGTCGGCGAGCAGACGGGCGAGCGGTCCGGTGGTGCCGCCGGACAGGAGAATAAGGCCGGCGGCGTGCTGGGCGATGCGGTCGAACGGGAGCTGCGGCTTCTGGCCGGGGTCGGTGTCGAGGAAGCCGAACGAGGACAGGCGCTGCAGGTTGGCGAGGCCGGTTGCGTCCTGTGCCAGCAGCACGATCGGCTCGGCGGCGAGCCGGGGGTTGTCCGCACGGGTGAGGGCGATCTGGCAGCCGATGATCGGCTGGATGCCCTTGGCGGCACAGGCCTGGCTGAATTCCAGCGCACCGAACAAGTTGCCGGTGTCGGTGATGGCGACCGCGGGCATCCGCGCCTCGCGGGCGAGGGCGGGGAGTTTTTCCGCTTTGATGGCGCCCTCGCTGAGCGAGTAGGCGGAATGAGCGCGGAGGTGGACGAAATCAGCGTGGGGCATGGGGCAGTGTAGGGCGGGCTGCCGATTCGGGGCCAGTCGGCCGCGACGAAACTTGTGGGGTGGATGCGGATTGTGTCCATATCCGAGGTGCGACGTTCGAGCCGCAGGTGCGGCCATCGCTTCAGTCGCGCGGACCAGCGTTGCCGCGCTCGGATCGGCGTCAAGACACGGGGCGGCGATCGAGTCCGACCACCTTGCATGGATCGAAGCGGACGCGGTCGAAGGCCCGGTGGACAACCCGAAATTGCTTCGATGTCGGCATGAGTAATCGTGCGGCATGAGTAACCGTGCCGTACTACTCCATTGCCAAAACTACCAATACACGCGTGGCACCGGCGCGCGCGCCGCGGGATCAATGGCCTGGCCGAAAGAAGCGTCAAACATCTCCGGCGCGATCACACCGCCAACCGGTAGCTGTCGCCGTCGCGCAGGATGTGTCCGGCGGTGGCGCCGGCGAAATGCGTGCCGATCACCAGAACTGGCGTGCCGGCCAGGCGATCGAACATTTCCTGCCGCGTGCGGATACCCTGCGCCAGATCGCTGTCCGCCGTGGTGTCCCATTCCGGATGCGCGATCTGACACGGATGGTGCATGAAGTCGCCGGTGATCAGCGCTTCCTCCCCCCGTGAGACGATCCGCACACTGACATGGCCTGGCGTATGGCCGACCGTGGGAATCAGGCTGAGCTCGTCGCAGATGCGGTGATCGGTCTCCACGAGTTGCGCAAGGCCGGCATCGATGATCGGCGTCACCGAATCGGCCAGAATGGGCTGCATGTCGGGCCGGGCGATGTTGGTGCTCCAATGTTCGTATTCGGCGCGGCCAACCAGATAGCGGGCTTGCGGAAATGTCGGCACCCACTTCCCGTCGCGCAGCATCGTGTTCCAGCCGACGTGATCGACGTGCAGATGGGTGCAAAGCACGGTGTCGATCGACTCGGGAGGAAAACCGGCGCCGGCGAGGTCGGCGAGGAACGGACCTTGCCGGTCGTTCCAGTGCGGGATGCGGCGGTTCCGCTTGTCGTTGCCGAGGCAGGTATCGACGATGATGTGTCTTGTGGGAGTTTCCACGATGAAGCTGTGAATGCTCATGCGGAGGCGGCCGTTCTCGTCGGCGAAATGCGGTTGCAGCCAGGCGATCGGCTTGATGAGGTCGGGCGTGGCCTGGGGCAGCAGAAAGCGGCTGCCGCCGGTCACCTCCAGCTCCACGATCTTGGTCACGGTTACGTCGCCGATGCGCCATTTGGACATGGGTGGGAACTCCGGCCGGAAACGGCGAGACTATCACGGGCCGGCGTCACGTCAGCGCCCTGGCTCCTGACCCGCCGCGTGTCGCCGGGGCGATCACACCGCGAACCGGTAGCTGTGGCCGTCGCGCGCAATGCGCCCGGCGGTGGTACCGGCGAAATGCGTGATGAGCACCAGAACTTGCCGGTCGGCGAGGCGGTCGAACATCTCCCACCGCGTGCGGCTGCCCCCCGCCGGATCGCTGTCCGAGGTGAGGGCCCAGTCCGGATAGGCGATCTGACACGGATGGTGCATGAAGTCGCCGGTGATCAGCGCCGCTTCGCCGCGCGAGACGATGCGCACGCTGACATGGCCGGGCGTGTGGCCGGCGGTGGGGATCAGGCTGACCTCGTCGCAGATGCGGTGTTCGGTTTCCACCAGATCAGCGAGGCCGGCATCAAGGATCGGCGTCACCGAATCCGCCAGCGCGTGCCGTGTGTCGGCATGCGCGGTGTTGTCGCGCCAGTGTTCGTATTCGACGCGGCCGACCAGATAGCGTGCCTGCGGAAAGGTCGGCACCCATTTGCCCTCGCGCAGCATCGTGTTCCAGCCGACATGATCGGCGTGCAAATGGGTGCACACAACGGTGTCGATGGACTCGGGCGGGAAACCGGCGTCCGCGAGATCGGCGAGGAACCGACCTTGCCGGTTGTTCCAATAGGGGACGAGCCGGTTCTGCTTGTCGTTGCCGAGGCAGGTATCGACGATGATGCGCCTTGTGAGGGTTTCCACGACGAAGCTGTGAACGCTCAGGCGCAGGCAGCCGTTTCCCTCGGTGAGGTGCGGCCGCAGCCAGTCGGGCGTGGCCTGCGGCAGGAGAAATCGGCTGCCGCCGGTCACCTCCTGTTCGACAATCTTGGTCACCGTCACGTCGCCGATGCGCCATCTGGACATGGGTGCGAGCCTTCTGGTTGACTCCTGAATGAATAACATGGCGATTGACCGTTGGCAGCTTCCCGCGCGTGGAATCGCCTGGAAGCAGATGCCACGGGCGGAAACCAGGAGACCGGCCCCATGCGGAGCGCGAGTGTCGTCGCCTCCGACCTCCCGGACACCGATCGAATTTCGCAACCAAGGACTCCACCCAGCGCAGCACCTTTGCCCGTATCCTATGATTGCCACTGCTGCTGTCGAACCGGTCGGCAAATCCCGGCCGGCCGCCGTCTCTATCCTCCAAATCCGGCGGCGTGCTTTCCCCTGTCCGCGGGTCGCCCGGCCTGGCGACCAACAGCATGGCCGAGGTGGATAGGATCGTCTGCTATAAGGTCACGAACGACGAGGGAGAGATCCATGCCAGACGACGCACCCCGCACCCACGACCACACGCCCGAACTGAACATGCGCCCGCGCCACCGGCACATCGGCGCGGCTGGGCACCTCGATCCCGCCCTGCCCAAGCGGCTCCAGGAACTGCTGGCGCACGGCAAGGCCGCCGCCGCCGCGCCGTTCACCGGCCTCACCGCCGGAGGCACACCGCGGCCGGGTCTTTTCCCCCTGCACCGCACCGGCGTCTCGCTCGCGCCGGTGATCGCCGCGGGCGAACACTTTCTCGCCGCGCTGTCGCCCGCCGAACGCGACACCGCGGCCTTCCCGATCGACAGCGACGCCTGGCGCGAATGGTCCAACATCCACCCCTATCTCTCCCGCCACGGCGTCTGCCTGCGCGACCTTGGCGAGACAAAGCGCGCGGCGGCGCTGGCGCTGGTGCGGGAAAGCCTCAGCGCCAGCGGCTTCACCACCGCGCGCAACGTCATGCAGCTCAACGAGCACATCCGCGAGCTCACCGGCCGCCCCGAAGAATACGGCGAGTGGTACTACTGGCTCAGCATCTTCGGCATGCCGTCGGCGGAACAGCCGTGGGGCTGGCAGATCGACGGCCACCATCTGATCATCAACTGCTTCGCGCTGGGTGACCAGATCGTGCTGACCCCCAGCTTCCTGGGGTCGGAGCCGGTGTTCGCCGCATCCGGCCAATACGCCGGCACGCGCGTGTTCGAGGACGAGGAGGCAAAAGGCTTGGCGCTGATGCGCGCGCTGTCGCCGGCGCAGCAGGAGGCGGCGACCATCAGCAAGGACCTGCCAATGGAGGTGTTCGCCGCGGCATACCGTGACAATCTGACGCTGGGCTACCAGGGCATCAATTACGATCGCCTCACTCCGGCGCAGCAGGCGCTGCTGCGTGGGCTGATCGGGGTCTATGTCGGGCGCATCCGGCCGGGCCATGCCGAGATCCGCATGGCCGAGGTGACCGCGCATCTGGGGGAAACCTGGTTCGCCTGGATGGGAAGCTGCGACGCGGCGAGCCCGTTCTATTACCGCATCCACAGCCCGGTGATCCTGATCGAGTTCGACCACCAGCGCGGCATCGCGCTCGACAACGACGAGCCGTCCCGTAACCACATCCACACGCTGGTGCGAACGCCGAACGGCAACGACTACGGCAAGGACCTGCTGCGGCAGCATTACCAACAGCACGACCACTCGCACCCGCACACGCCGCACCGCCAGGGGTTGGAATAGCGGCGGCGGCGCGGCCCGCGTGCCGCCACCTTGCCCCGGTCCGCTGCCTCCCCCAGGATCGCCGCCACAAGCCCGGGGGAGGAATGCCGCATGGCCCTGCACATCGACTATTACGCCTCGCTGAATTCGCCGTGGACGCATCTGGGTGCGGCGCGCATCGAGGCGATGGCCATGGCGCATGGTGCCGGCATGCGGATCTGGCCGGTGGATTTCGGCACGATCTTCCCGGCCTCCGGCGGGCTGCCGTTGCCGAAACGCGCGCCGCAACGGCAGGCCTATCGCCTGATGGAACTGCGCCGCTGGCGCGACCAGCTCGGCGTTCCCATCAACATCCAGCCAAAGCACTTCCCGGCGAGCGAGCAATTGTCGGCGGCTTGCGTGATCGCGTTGCGCGAGACGATGGGCGACCAGCCCGCCATCAAGCTGGCGCATCGCGTACTGAAGGCGGTCTGGCAGGATGAGCTGGACCCCGGCGATCCCGCCACGCTGGCTGTGTTGATCAAGCATGCCGGCCTCGATCCGGATGCGGTGATGCGGCTTGGCGCGGAGCCGCGCTGGACGGCAATGCGCACGGCCGACACGCAAGCCGCGCTGGATCGCGGCGTGTTCGGCGCGCCCAGCTATGTCATCGGCGACGAGATATTCTGGGGCCAGGACCGGCTGGCGTTCGTCGAACGCCGGCTGGCGCGCGGCTGATATCATGCGCGTCTTCGCGTTATTGCCGCAAAGCGACTGGAAGCAGGCCGGTCCCGCCGCGCGTGCCGCGGAGGAGGCCGGCTTCGATGCGGCGATGACGGTGGAGTTGGGGCATGATTGGTACGCGCCGCTGGCGTTCGCCGCGGTGGCGACGCAGCGCATCGAACTGACGCCGTCGGTCGCGATCGCGTTTCCGCGCAGCCCGACCGTGCTCGCGGTCCAGGCGTGGGACCTGCACGCGAATTCCGGCGGTCGCTGCGTGTTGGGACTCGGCAGCCAGGTGAAGGGCCACAACGAGCGCCGCTTCGGCATTGCCTGGACACCGCCGGCGCCGCGCTTGCGCGACTATGTGCGCGCGCTGCGTGCCGTCTGGCGTTGCTGGGAGACTCGCGGCAAACTCGATTTCGATAGCCCGAGCTACAGGCTTTCGCTGATGACGCCGGATTTTTCGCCCGAACCCACCGGCCTGCCGATGCCGCCGGTCACCATCGCCGCGGTGGGCGAGGCGATGCTGCGCGTCGCCGGCCTGGTGGCGGACGGCGTGCGGCTGCATCCGCTGTGTTCGCGGCGTTATCTGGAAGACGTGTGCCTGCCGAATTTGCTGGAAGGCATGCGCCGCTCCGGCCGCGAGCGGGAGAAATTCGACGTGCATGGCGGCGGGTTCGTGGTCACCGGAGCGGATGCAGGCGCTGTCGCCGCAGGCATGCAGCGGGTGCGGCGGCGCATCGGGTTCTATGGCTCGACGCGCACCTACATGCCGATCCTTGCCTTGCACGGGCTGCAGGACCTTGGATTGAAGCTGCACCGCATGTCGGTGGAAGGGCGCTGGGAGGCGATGGCGGCCGAAGTGCCGGACGACGTGGTGCGCATCTTCGCCGCCTGCGGCACGTTTGACGAAATAGCCGATTCGATCAAGCAGCGATTTGGCGGCGTCGCGGATTCCATTGACCTGCAATTTCCGCCCGGCACACCGGTCGGGCAGCAACGCGAGTTGCTGACCGACATCCAACGCATCCCGCACAGCTTCGCGGGATTCGACACGAACTGGCAGGAGTAATGCCATGGCCTCGCCGATGTTCCGCTTCGACCCAGTCGAACTGCCGCCCGAAGCGATCGCACTGCGCCACGAAGTGCGTGCGTTCATCAAGGAGCACCAGCACCTGATGGGCTTCACCCGCGGCGAGTTCAACCGCGACTTTAGCCGCGCCATGGGCAAGCGCGGCTGGATCGGCATGACCTGGCCGAAGCAATACGGTGGGCACGAGCGGAGTTCGTTCGAGCGCTACGTGGTGATCGAGGAAATGCTGGTCGCCGGCGCGCCGCTGTCGGCGCACTACACCGGCGACCGGCAGAGCGGCCCGAACCTGCTGCGCTTCGGCACCGAGGAACAGAAGCAATTCTTCCTACCGAAGATCGCCGCCGGGGAGCTGACGTTTTGCATCGGCATGAGCGAGCCGAACTCCGGTTCCGACCTTGCCGGCACGCGCACCCGCGCGGTGAAGGTGGACGGCGGCTACAAGATCAACGGCAGCAAGCTGTGGACCTCCAACGCGCATCGCGCGGACTACGCCATTCTGTTCTGCAAGATGGCGCAGGAGGGCCAGCCGGATCCGGATCGTCATGCCGGCGCGACGCAATTCCTGCTGCCCCTGAAATCGCCGGGCATCGACATCCGCCCGGTGCGCAACCTGCTGGACGAGCACCATTTCAACGAAATCTTCCTGACCGACGTCATGGTTCCCGACTGGCTGTTGCTCGGCAAGGAGGGCAACGGCTGGAACCAGGTCACCAGCGAGCTGTCGTTCGAGCGCAGCGCGCCGGACCGCTTCCTGGTGTTCTTCCAGGTGCTGCGCGAGATGCTGCGCATGGCGGGGCCGCAGCCGGACCGCGCCACCGCGGCGGCGCTGGGCCGGCTGGTGGCGCAGCTTGCCACGTTGCGCAGCATGTCGCTGTCGATCGCGGGCATGTTGCACGAGGGCCTGCAGCCGAACAGCGAGTCGGCGGTGGTGAAGGATCTTGGCACGCGGTACGAGCAGGATATACCGGTGGTCGCAAGGGGGCTGTTTCCGACCGAGCCGGAATTGGACGCGGCGGACACCTACGCGTCGATGATCGCGCGCGCGACAATGAACGCGCCGCGGCTTTCGATCCAGGGCGGCACACGCGAAATCCTGCGCGGCATCATCGCCCGCGGCCTCGGGCTGCGGTGAGGAGTTCATAGCCATGGCGATGCGCGACGAAGCCCGCATGCTGCTGGAAAGCATGGGCCGGCTGTTCGAGGACAAGTGCACGAAACAGGTGGTGGACCTCGCCGAGAAGGGCAGTTTTCCGGGCGAACTCTGGCGCGCGGTGAGCGAGATCGGCGTGCCTTTGGCGGCGCTGCCGGAATCTGGCGGCGGTGCCGACGCGGAATGGTCCGATCTCTACGCGGTGTTGCGCGTTGCCGGGCGCTATGCCGCGCCGATCCCCTTGGCGGAGACGATGCTGGCCGGCTGGATCGCCGCCGCGGCGGGGCTGGAACTGACCGATCAGCCGATGACGGTCGGTCCGGTGCGCGCCGGTGACAGGTTGACGTTGGAACGCGACGGCAACGGCTGGCGACTGACCGGCCGGGCCAGCCGGCTGCCCTATGCGCGTTCGGCACGGCGCATCATTCTGCTGACCGATGGGCCGGACGGAGAAATGGCGGTGGCATTGGACGGCACGGCAGGCGCGGAAACCACCGAAGGCCGCAACATGGCGGGGGAACCCAGGGACACACTGAGCTTTTCCGGTATGCGGCTGGTAGCCGACGCGGCCGCGCCGGTGCGGGGCGGCACCACGCGCGCAGCGTTGTATCGCCGCGGTGCGCTGGCGCGCGCAACGATGATGTCCGGGGCCCTGGAGCGCGCGATGGACCTGGCGGTGACCTATGCGCAGGAGCGCCAGCAGTTCGGCCGGCCGATCTCGAAATTTCAGGCGGTGCAGCAGAACCTCGCGGTGCTCGCCGGCCAGACGGCGGCGGCCGTGGCGGCGGCCAATGTCGGCATCGAGTCGCTGTCGCGCAACGACCCCGAAGTTGAGGAATTTCGCGTGGCCATCGCCAAGACGCGGGTTGGCGATGCCGCGACCCTGGCCTGCGAGATCGCCCATCAGGTGCATGGCGCGATCGGCTTTACCCAGGAATATGCGCTGCAGCTCGCCACGCGCCGCCTGTGGTCGTGGCGCGAGGAATTCGGAGCGGATGTGGAATGGGCGGCTCGGCTGGGGGCGATCGTCTGCGCGCGGGGGGCAGACGAGCTTTGGCCGATTCTTTCGGCGCCGTAGCGAAGAGGTTCACGCAGGTGCCTGGGTGGCTCGCAGCCCGCCGTGTTGTTCGACGAACGCCGCGATCTCCGGGACACCCTGGCCCGCGCGGATATTGGCGAACACGAACGGCCGCGCGCCGCGCATGCGTCTGGCGTCGCGGTCCATCACCTCCAGGTCGGCACCGACATGCGGCGCCAGGTCGATCTTGTTGATCACCAGCAGATCGCTGCGCGTTATGCCGGGGCCGCCTTTGCGCGGTATCTTGTCGCCGGCCGCGACGTCGATCACGTAGATCGTCAAATCCGCGAGTTCCGGACTGAAGGTCGCGGCCAGGTTGTCGCCGCCGCTTTCGATCAGGATCAGGTCGAGCGCGGGGAACCGCCGTTGCAGGTCGGCGACGCCGGCGAGGTTGATCGACGCGTCCTCGCGAATCGCGGTGTGCGGACAGCCGCCGGTTTCGATGCCCAGGATGCGCTCGGGCGGCAGCGATCCCGCGCGGGTCAGGAACTCGGCGTCTTCCTTGGTGTAGATGTCGTTGGTGATGGCGGCGATATCGTACCGGCCGCGCAAATGCTTGCACAGCGCATCCATCAACGCTGTCTTGCCGGTGCCCACCGGCCCGCCGACGCCAACCCGCAACGGGCCGTTAGCAGATAGGGTCATGCGCGGAACAACCTTGTGTATTGCGTTTCGTGCCGCATGGCGGCGAGGTCCGAGCGGAACGCGCAGCCGCCGATATCCTCCAGCGTCGCGGTGCCGGAGTCGTTGGCGACAAGCAGGATCGTGGATTCGGTTGCCGCCAGCACAAGCAGGCCGGTGGTCTGGCCGAGTGGGACCAAGCGCAGCGCGGCGGAGATCAGGTTGCTGGCGAATGCCTGCAAATAGCCGGCGGCGGTGAGGTCTTCGTCGATGCCATGCCAGCCGGCGAGCGCGCCGACCGCGACAGGGTAGGCCACGGCTTCTGGCAGCGCCGGGCACTCCCAGGCCCCCCCAGCCCGAAAAAACGCCGTGCCCTGCTCAATAGTTTCTGCATGGCGCTCGCGGCTGGGGGCGACGGCAGCGGCCAGTTCGGCGAGCGATTGCAGCGCCGCGGGGTCGCGCGCGGCGCGATGGGCGTGGCGCAGCAGGATGGCGTCGTTGCGGCCGGAGCCGTATGCCAACACATCCGCGAGCCAGCGACACAACGAATCGCCGTTATGAATGTCACCGGCTTCCACCGCCCATTCCAGGCCGTGCGAATAGGCATAGGCGCCGGTGGGAAAGCCGGGCGACAGCCATGCGAGCAATCGCAGCAGCGCGGGTGGAGCGTCAGTCGTCGTCATGGGCATGATGGCGGTGTCCGCCGGCATAGGCGCCGGCTTCGGGATCGAACGGCGCCTCGATTGCTGCCGCGTGGCCGCCGAGGCCCTCCACCATCTCCTGGATCACGTGATCGGCGCGGATGCGAATGCGGCCATCGAACAGCTGCACCGGAAGATGGCGGTTGCCGAGATGCCAGGCGATGCGCACCAGCGTGCCCTCGTCGTGTGCATGGATTTCCAGCAGCTTTTCCGGCATGGCGCAAACCCGCACGATGTCGCCGCTGTCCAATGCCAGGCCGTCGCCGTCGCGCAGCCGGACCGCCTGGGGGAGGTCGAGCAATAAGTCCGCACCCGCTTCGGTGCGCAGCAGGATGCGGCGGCGGTGGCGATCGTCGTAGCTGATCAGCACGCGATCGGCGGCGCGGGACCGGTCCCAGGTGCCGGCGGGCAGGACGTTGCGGCCACGCATCAGAACAGGAAATAGCGCTGTGCCATCGGCAATACCGTGGCGGGTTCGCAAGTCAGCAGCACGCCGTCGGCGCGCACTTCATAGGTTTCCGGGTCCACCTCGATCACCGGCGTCGCGTCGTTGTGGATCATCGACCGCTTGCCGATGCCGCCGCGCGTGTTCGACACCGGCACCAGCCGGCGTTGCAGTCTGGACGCGTGGGCGACGCCGGCGTCCAGTGCCGCCGCAGAAACGAAAGTCACACTGCTCTCCACCAGCGCGCGGCCGATGGCGCCGAACATCGGCCGGTAGTGCACCGGTTGCGGCGTGGGGATCGAGGCGTTGGGATCGCCCATCGGCGCGCAGGCGATCGACCCGCCCTTGATCACCATGTCGGGCTTCACGCCGAAGAAAGCCGGAGACCACAAGACCAAGTCTGCAAGCTTGCCCACCTCGACCGAGCCGATTTCATGCGCCATGCCCTGCGCGATCGCCGGGTTGATGGTGTATTTGGCGATATAGCGCTTGATCCGCGCGTTGTCGTTACCGCCGCCGTCGCCCGGCAAGGCACCGCGCTGCGTCTTCATCTTGTGCGCGGTCTGCCAGGTGCGGATGATGACTTCGCCGACCCGGCCCATCGCCTGGCTGTCGGATGAGATCATCGAGAGCGCCCCAAGGTCGTGCAGGATGTCCTCGGCGGCGATCGTCTCCTTGCGGATGCGGCTTTCGGCGAACGCCACGTCCTCCGGGATGGCGCTGTCCAAATGATGGCAGACCATCAGCATGTCGAGATGCTCGTCGAGCGTATTCGCCGTGTACGGGCGGGTCGGATTGGTGGAGCTCGGCAGCACGTTGGGCAGGCCGGCCACCTTGATGATGTCGGGGGCGTGGCCGCCGCCGGCGCCTTCGGTGTGATAGGCGTGGATGGTGCGGCCCTGGAAGGCGGCGATGGTGTCTTCGACGAAACCGGATTCGTTCAGCGTGTCGGTGTGGATCATTACCTGCACATCGTAACGATCGGCGACCGACAATGCGCAGTCGATCGCCGCCGGGGTGGTGCCCCAGTCCTCGTGCAGCTTCAGGCAGGCGGCGCCGGCGCGGATCATCTCCTCCAACGCCGCGGGGCGCGAGGCATTGCCCTTGCCGGCAAACGCCAGGTTCACCGGCAGACCCTCGGCCGCTTGCAGCATGCGCGCGATGTGCCACGGGCCGGGCGTGCAGGTGGTGGCGGCGGTGCCCGTCGCAGGACCGGTGCCGCCGCCGACCAGCGTCGTCATGCCCGCGGCAATCGCTTCTTCCACCTGTTGCGGACAGATGAAATGAATATGGCTGTCGATGCCACCGGCGGTGAGGATCTTTCCCTCCCCCGCAATGATCTCGGTGCCCGGACCGACGACGATATCGACGTTGGGCTGCACGTCCGGATTGCCAGCCTTGCCGATGCGCGCGATGCGGCCATTGGCGATGGCGACATCGGCCTTCACGATGCCCCAATGGTCGATGATCAGCGCGTTGGTAATGACCGTGTCCACCGCACCCTGCGCCTGCGATGCCTGCGACTGGCCCATGCCGTCGCGGATCACTTTCCCCCCGCCGAATTTCACCTCCTCGCCGTAGGTCGTCAGGTCGCGTTCCACTTCGGCAATAAGATCGGTGTCGGCCAGTCGCACGCGGTCGCCGGTGGTGGGTCCGAACATGTCGGCATAGGCGCGGCGGGTGATGCGGGCCATCAGTCGAGATCTCCCATGACGGCGCCGCGGAATCCTTGCACGACGCGACGGCCGCGATACGGCACCAGCGTGACCTCGCGCGTCTGGCCAGGCTCGAAGCGCACCGCGGTGCCGGCGGCGATGTCCAGCCGCTGGCCGCGCGCCACGGCGCGGTCGAACGACAAAGCAGGGTTGGTTTCGGCGAAATGGTAGTGGCTGCCGACCTGAATCGGCCGGTCGCCGGTGTTGGCGACGGTCAGTATGGTGCGCAGCAGGCCGGCATTGAGTTCGATATCGCCGGCTTGCGGGAAGATTTCTCCGGGGATCATGCGGCACCCTCACCCTGCCCTCTCCCGTGCGGCGGGAGAGGAAGTCTACCTGATCGGTTCGTGCACGGTCACCAGCTTGGTGCCGTCCGGGAACGTTGCCTCCACCTGCACGTCGTGGATCATCTCGGCGACACCTTCCATCACCTGCGTGCGGGTCAGCACCTTCCCGCCGGCTTGCATCAGATCCGCCACGCTGCGGCCGTCGCGCGCGCCTTCCACGACGAAGTCGGTGATCAGCGCCACCGCTTCGGGGTGGTTCAGCTTCACGCCGCGTTCCAGCCGGCGGCGCGCCACCGCGGCGGCCATGCTGATGAGCAGTTTGTCCTTTTCGCGCGGGGTCAGGTTCATTCAGTTGACCTCTCTCCGGTCATTGCGAGGAGCGCAGCGACGAAGCAATCTTCCGCGGGAGATTGCTTCGTCGCCGCGCTCCTCGCAATGACAGCCGGTTGTTGGGCCTCTCCATCCGCTTCCTCTCAGCACAGCCAGACACGCGGCAACGCACGCGGCGCGCGCAGCACCGTCAGCGTGGTCATCACCGCGCGGCGCAACGCGGCGGCGTCGGCGATCAGGATACGCGCTACCAGCATGCCATTCCAGGCGCTGACCCCGGCTTCGCCCGTCGTATCGGCCAGCGCCACGCGCACACGATCCACTGCCGCTTCGGCATCCGGCGCGACGTGCACCAGCGTCGCCACGGCGCGAGCGCCGCCGGCGATCGGTGCGCGTTGCAACGCGGCATCGACCGCGCCATCCAGCCGCACCGCGTCGTGCAGCAGCCAATGGCCGCCGCGGCGCACGCGGATGCTGTCGCGCAGCCAGGCGTGCTCCACCCGTTCGCCCATCGCCGCGCGGCCGAATACCAGCGACTCCACGCCAAGGAACCAGGCGTCGTCCGCAAGATCGACGTCCAGCCGACGATCCAGCGCGCAACGGTCGAACAGCAGCGTCTCCTGCGGCAGCCATTCGAGGTACGCGCCCGCCGCCACATGCAACCGGTTGCGCACCAATGCGGCGTCGCTGCCGGGCAGCGCGCGATAGAATCGTTCCGCCGCCTGCGCCGTGACCGTGGCGCGCGCGCCCTCGCGCAATTCGAACGCCGCGTCCAGCCGGTCGCCGCCGGCGACGCCGCCCGAAATGTTCAGCATCACCGCGGAGGTCCACTCCTCCGGCCCAACACGCGGGAATCGCGCCTTCAAACACCCGACCTGCCGCAGATCGTCCAGCACCGTTTGCGCACCACGTCGCTTGAACACCACATGCAGCTCGCCGGCGGCACGTTGCAGGGGGGCAAAAGAATCAGACCGAGAGGCGACGTCGAACATCCGCTTCGTCGAGCTCCTCCCGCGGGCCGGACAGCACGATGTCGCCGCGGTCCATCACCGCGATCGTCTGGGCCAGCTCGCGCGCGAAATCGTAGTATTGCTCGACCAGCAGGATGGCCATTTCGCCTTGCGAACGCAACAGCGCGATCACGCGGCCGATGTCCTTGATGATGCTGGGCTGGATACCCTCGGTCGGCTCGTCCAGCACCAGCAGCTTTGGCCGCGTCACCAGGGCGCGCGCGATGGCGAGCTGCTGCTGCTGGCCGCCCGACAGATCGCCGCCCCGGCGCCGCAGCATCGTCCGCAGCACCGGGAACAGTTCGAATATGTGCGGCGGGACACGGCGCTCGCCGCGCGGCAGAACCGCAAAGCCGGTCTCCAGGTTTTCCCGCACGGTCAGCAGCGGAAAGATGTCGCGGCCCTGCGGCACCCAGGCGATGCCGCGGCGGGCGCGTTCATAGGTGGGCAGCGGCGTGATGTCCTCGCCGTTCCAGCGAATCGCGCCGGCGCTGATCGGATGCGCGCCGACCACCGCGCGCAACAGCGACGTCTTGCCGACGCCGTTGCGCCCCAGCAGGCAGGTGACCGCCCCGGTTTCCACGGTAAGCGACACCTGGCGCAGCGCAATGGCCGCGCCGTAATGCAGATCGACGCGTTCGACTTCAAGTTTCATCGCCCGAGATACACTTCGATCACCCGCGGATCGGCGCTGACATGGTCGATCGAGCCCTCCGACAGCACGGACCCCTCGTGCAGCACGGTCACCTTCACGTCCAGGGCGCGGACGAAGGCCATGTCATGTTCCACCACCACCACGCTGCGCGTGCGGTTGATTTCCCGGAGGAGCTCCGCCGTCTGCGCGGTCTCCGCATCGGTCATGCCGGCCACCGGCTCATCGACCAGCAGCAATTGCGGTTCCTGCGCCAGCAGCATGCCGATTTCCAGCCACTGCTTCTGGCCATGCGACAGGTCGGCGGCGCGGCGATGCCGATGCTCGGTCAGGCGGATGGTGGTCAGGATGGCATCGATGCGGTTGCGTTCGGCCGGCGTTTCGCGCGCCCACAGCGTGAAGCGCGGCGTGCGGTTGCCGGCCAGCGCCAGCAGCAGGTTGTCCCACACGGTGTGCGGCTCGAACACGGTGGGCTTCTGGAATTTCCGGCCAATGCCCAGCGCGGCGATCGCCGGCTCATCGAGCCGCGTCAGGTCGGTGTCGAGACCGAACACCACTTTCCCGGTATCCGGGCGAGTCTTGCCGGTGATCACGTCCATCATCGTCGTCTTGCCGGCGCCGTTCGGGCCGATCACCGCACGCATTTCCCCCGGTTCCAGCACCAGTGACAGCGCATTCAGCGCACGGAACCCGTCGAAGCTCACGGTGACGTCGTCGAGGTACAGAATCGTGCTGGATGTTTCGGTCATCCGGTGACCTCGCGGGCCGCGCCGGCGGGCAGTTCGGCTTCGGGTGCTTCGGGCACCACCCGCACGCGCGGGGCGAACACGCCCATCAGTCCGCGCGGCAGGAATAGCGTGACGAAGATGAATAGCGCGCCGAGCGCGAACAGCCAGATCTCCGGCAGTGCGCTGGTGAGCCAGGTCTTGCCGAGATTGACCAGCACCGCCCCCAGGATCGCCCCGGCCAGCGTGCCGCGCCCGCCGATCGCGACCCAGATCACCGCCTCGATCGAATTGCTCGGCGCGAACTCGCTCGGGTTGATGATGCCGATCTGCGGCACGTACAGCGCGCCGCCGATGCCGGCCATCATCGCCGACAGCACGAACACCGCCAGCTTGTACGATTCCGGCCGGTAGCCGAGGAACCGCGTGCGCGATTCGGTGTCGCGCACCGCGATCAGCACCTTGCCGAAGCGCGACGTGACGACGAAGCGGGCGAGCAGATATTGGGCGCAGACAAATAGCGCGGACAGCAGCATCAGGCCGCAGCGCGTGGTTTCCGCCTGCACCGGAAAGCCCAGGATGTCCTTGAAGTCGGTCAGGCCGTTATTGCCGCCGAACCCCATGTCGTTGCGGAAGAAGGCCAGCAGCAGCGCGTAGGTCAGCGCCTGGGTCATGATCGAAAGATACACGCCGGTGACGCGCGAGCGGAACGCCAGGTAGCCGAACACCAGGGCCAGCACGCCCGGCACCAGCACGACCATCAGCATGGCGAAGCCGAACCAGTCGAAGCCGTACCAGTACCAGGGAAGGTGATTCCAGCCCAGGAACACCATGAAGTCCGGCAGCACCGGATTGCCGTACACGCCGCGCGCGCCGATCTGCCGCATCAGGTACATGCCCATCGCATAGCCGCCGAGGGCGAAGAACGCGGCCTGCCCCAGCGACAGGATGCCGGCAAAGCCCCAGATCAGATCGACGGCCAGTGCCAGCATGGCGTAGCACAGATACTTCCCGGCCAGGCCGATGACATAGACCGGAACGTGCGCGCCCGACGTCGGCGCGGTGCCCAGGTTCAATCCGGCGAGCAAGACCGCGCCGCCAAGCACCAGCGCCAGGGTGGTCCATGCGGTGCGATCGAGTTTCATGCCTCGGCCGCCCTTCCCTTCAGCGGGAACATACCGCGCGGACGCCGCTGAATGAACAAGATCACCATCACCAACACGACGATTTTCCCAAGCACGGCGCCCGCCACCGGTTCGAGGAACTTGTTCACGATGCCCAAGGTCAGCGCGCCCACCGTGGTGCCCCACAGATTGCCGACACCGCCGAACACCACCACCAGGAAGCTGTCGATGATGTAATTCTGCCCCAAATTGGGAGAGACGTTGTCGATCTGGCTCAGCGCCACGCCGGCGATCCCCGCCACGCCGGAACCCAGGCCGAACGTCAGCGCGTCGATCCACGGCGTGCGGATGCCCATCGCCGCCGCCATCAGCCGGTTCTGCGTCACCGCGCGCATGCGCAGCCCCAGCGGCGTGAAGCGCAGCGCCGCCATCAGCGCGGCCAGCACCAGCACGGCGAACCCGATGATGTAGAGGCGGTTTAACGTGATCGTCAGTCCGCCGAGATGCATGTCGCCGCTCATCCAGAACGGCGTATCGACGTCCTTGTTCTGCGCCCCGAAGATCGAGCGCACCGCCTGCTGCAGCACCAGCGACAGGCCCCAGGTCGCCAGCAGCGTTTCCAACGGGCGGCCATACAGCCAGCGGATCAGGCTGCGTTCGATGGCGATGCCGACGCTGCCGGACACCAGGAACGCCAGCGGCACCGCGAACAGCAGGTTGGCCTGGTACCACGACGGCGCGACCTGGTGCATCGTCTGCTGCACGACATACGTCGTGTAGGCGCCCAGCATCACCATCTCGCCGTGCGCCATGTTGATCACGCCCATGACGCCGAAGGTGATCGCCAGCCCCGCTGCGGCCAGCAGCAACACGGACCCGAGGCTGATGCCGTAATACACGCTCTGCAGGATGCCCCAGAGCTGCAGCATGCGATCGATCGTGGCCACGGCGGCATGCGCCGCGGCGGCGACCGCCGGCGGCTGGTCGGTCAGCCCGTCCAGCAGGGAGCGCGCGTCAAGATCGCCGCGTGCGCGCAGCGTGGCCACCGCGGCAAGCCGGTCCTTTTCCGGAACGTTGGCGGAGAACAGCAGCGCCGCGGCCTGCGCCTGTTGCATCCGCGTTTTCACCGCCGGGTTGGTTTCCTTCGCCAGCGCCTTCGCCAGGCTCGGCAGCGCGGCAATGTCGTGCGACTGGAAGACCGCCTCGGCCGCAAGCAGCCGCGTCGCGGCATCGGGCGAGAACAACTGCAATTGCCCCAGTGCGGCATCGATCGCGCTGCGCACTGGATTGTCCACCATCACCTGCTTCAGCGCGCCGGCCGTCACGCCGGGCGCCGGCGCACCGGTGGCGGCGTTGCTGACGCTGCCGTTCGCGCCCACGATGAACAACGCCTTGCCGGCGCTCACATAGAGCGTGTTGTCCTGCAGCGCTTCGATGATGGCGGCGGCACGCGGATCGCCGGACGCGGCGAGCTGGCGGACGCCCTCGCGCATCGAATCGTAGTTTCCCGAGGCCAGCAACGCCAGCGCCTGCCCGTCCGCGGCACGCGCCAGGGCCGGCGCCAGCGCCAGGAGCGCGATGAACAACAGTGCAAGAATGCGTCGCATCGCTGCGCCTCGCTGAAATTGAACGGGGGCGGCCGGGGAGGAAGCGGCCGCCCCCGACGCGGCAGTCAGGCCGTCAGGCCTTCTTGCCGCCGCCGGTGCACTTGCCGGTTGCCACGTTGAACGCACCACAGCTCATCGGCGGGCGCCAATCGCCAATCAGGTGCTTGGTCGCGGCGATATACGGCGACCACTCCTGGGCCACCAAAAGACCCGGGGTGCGCGACACGGTGTTGAACTGCCCGTTGCCCTGGATCTCGCCGATCAGCACCGGCTTGGTGATGTGGTGGTTCGGCATCAGCGCCGCATAGTCGCCCGACAGGTTGGGCGCGGCCACGCCGATCAGTGCGTCGATCACCGCATTGGGCTCCGTGGTGCCCGCCTTCTCCACGCCCTTCACCCACATGTTGAAGCCGATATAGTGCGCCTCCATCGGGTCGTTGGTGACGCGGTTCGCCTTCCCGGTGAACTTGTGCCAGGCGTCGATGAACGCCTTGTTCTCCGGCGTATCGACGCTCTCGAAATAGTTCCACGCGGCAAGGTGTCCCACCAGCGGCCTGGCATCCAGGCCCGCCAGTTCCTGCTCGCCGACGCTGAACGCCATCACCGGAATGTCGGTCGCCTTGATCCCCTGGTTGCCCAGCTCCTTGTAGAACGGCACGTTGGCGTCGCCGTTGATCGTGGACACCACCGCGGTCTTCTTGCCGGCGTTGCCGAACCGCTTGATCTGCGCCACGATGTTCTGCCAGTCGGACTGGCCGAACGGCGTGTAGTTGATCATGATGTCGGGCGGCTTGAAGCCCTTCATGTGCAGGTAGGATTCCAGGATCTGGTTGGTGGTGCGCGGATAGACATAGTCGGTGCCGGCCAGCACCCAGCGCTTTACGCCTTCCTCCTTCATCAGGTAGTCCACCGCCGGGATCGCCTGCTGGTTCGGCGCCGCGCCGGTATAGAAGATGTTGCGGCTGCACTCCTGGCCTTCGTACTGCACCGGGTAGAACAGGATGCCGTTCAACTCCTCGACCACCGGCAGCACGGATTTGCGCGACACCGAGGTCCAGCAGCCGAAGATCGCGGCCACCTTGTCCACCGACAGCAACTGCCGCGCCTTCTCCGCGAACAGCGGCCAGTTGGACGCCGGATCCACCACCACCGCTTCCAGCTTCTTGCCCAGCAGCCCGCCCTTGGCGTTCTGCTGTTCGATCAGCATCAGCATGACGTCCTTCAGCGTCGACTCGCTGATCGCCATGGTGCCGGAGAGCGAGTGCAAGATGCCCACCTTGATGGTGCCGCCGCCAGGTGCGGCGGCCTGGGCGCGCGCCGGCGTCGTGGCGGCCTTCACCGCGCCGAGCGCCGCGACTGTAACGGCCGCAGCGCCGAGCCGGCCAAGCCCACGACGCGACATGCTGGTATCGATTGGTGCCATAGCTGGTTTCCCGTTCCCTTTTGGTTCCCGAACGCCTGGGCGCTGCCCCCGTGCTCGAAGAGTGAACTTGCAACGGTCGTGCCAGGACGCGGGAAGGCGGCAAGCCGACAGGCGCGGCCGAGCCACTGCACGGTTCTGCCGCGTGGGCGGGCAAACCTTCGACAAACTCGCCCAAAAACCAGTCACTTGGATGCTTCGTTGCTCGCCGCGCCAAGTCTTTCGGCCGTCCGGCCGAATTCGATCCGCGGCAGTACCACCAGGAGGTCGAAAGACCACGCCGCGCCGGCCGTCGTGCCGGTTATCGTGCCACACGCTGCTACCCTGGCGACTTTGGCATTATTCCCGCTGCCGTCTCGCCTTGAAGGCGAGGCAGCGTGCCCTTGTGGGAGGTAAAGCAACCTTCATGTCGGCCCACGCAATGCGATGGGGGAGAAGCGGCAATGGCCCGCGAGCCGCTCACATCTCCCGGTCAGGCTTTCGGTAGGTGCCGAACAGCCGGTCCCAGAAGAAGTCGATCACCGCGAAATTGCTGTTCGCATGCAGATGGTGCACGAAGTGAAGCTGCTGCTTACGCCTGAACCAGGCGAAGCGTTCCAGCCGCGTTCCCTCGACGTGGTACGCCTTGTCGAAATAGACATGCGCGTAGAACGAAGCCGCGGCGGTCGCGGCCATGGCGAGGAACAGGCCCAGCGGCAGGACGAAAAACGCCGCCGCGCCGACCAAAATCGTCGGGACAAGAAAGAACGGCGTGTTGTTGCCTTCCTTGCCCTGATAGGCGGCGGACGCAAGGTGACCCCTGGCATAATAGGCGTGATGGTAATCGATGTGGTTGCGGAAGAACTGGCCGCCGAGCCGGCGATGGCCAAGCCAGTAGTGCAGCAGCGTCTGGCTGCACGATATCGCGAGATGGGTGCCGGCGATCGTCAGCGCAAACCAGGGCAGCTCCCACAGCAGCCACGTGTCGCGTGCAACGATCATCGCCGCTGCCCGGGATTGGCGCGACCGGCGGCGGCCCTATGGTTGCGGGATATCACTGGGTACAGCCGCCTCCGCTCTCATGTCCGCGACCGCTGCAATGACTTGATGGTGCCCTGGGGACGGCCGGACGCAAGTGCGACCTTTTGATCCTGGGTCTCGATCGCCGTCCTGGCCGCTGCCTCGCCCTCCTCCATGGTGGAGGTCGGGACCTTTCGATGGGAACTGCGGCTGCCGTCCATATAGGTGACATCGAACAGCACGAAGCTGCTTTCGGTGCGACGCTTCATAATGCGGATCCTGTTGGCTGACCCTAATTGGTCAGGCTTCCGGCGCTTCCGGCGACTTCGCCTCGCTCGCCGGTGCGGCTTCCTGCTCCGACTTGCGACGGGTGACTGCCTCGTCGCGCTCGCGCAGCTTGGCATCCTTCTTCGCCTGCTTCTGGCGGTTCCGTTCGGCACGCTGCTGATTGTAGTTCGGCTTGAATGCCATCATCCAGTTCTCCTCTGCCCGTCAGGACGCCACGCCCGCCCCCGGCCATTGCTGCCCCCGGCCGCGCCTAGCCAAGAATTCCTTGCCGCGCCGCCAACTGGCTCTCGAGCACGACGCGCTCATGCCCGTCCGGCGCGTATTTCACGCGATACTGCTGATCCCGCGTCTCGCTCGGCAGCAGCCGCTGGATGGTATATTTGCCGCGCGGAACATTGGCGTCGGCGGGACCCGGCAGGAAATCCACCACCTGGCCGACGGCAAACTTGTGATTGCTCATGACACCCCCCGCTGCGGCGCACTCGCCGTTGCGGCCGATGCCGCCACCGGCAGCATCGGCCGCGAAACTCAGAGCGACTTCAGGTTGGTCGCCGAGGTTTTGCCCTGCTGGCCACGCTCCAGGTCGAAGCTGACCTTCTGGCCCTCGTTCAACCCACCAAGGCCAGCGCGCTCCACCGCCGAGATGTGCACGAACACATCCTTCGAGCCATCATCCGGCTGGATGAAGCCGAACCCCTTCTGAGCGTTGAACCACTTGACCGTTCCTTGCGACATCGCAATTCTCTCCATGCAACCCGGCGACCCGCACCGCGCGGATCGGAATACTTTTCACATTGGGGAGCACCGGATGCGACAGTGTCGCAAGAAGGCATAGGCCGCCCAGGCCGAAAAGCGCCGTGCCGGTTAAATAGGGACTCGGCGCAATCTTTGCCAGGGATAATCGCCGCGGCCGGGCAATCGCCGGCCTCAGGCGCAGGCCGCGGCCGGCAGCCGGTCGGCCTGCTCCACCGCCGCTCGCCCGGCATGGTGCAGCGCCTGGGTGATCCGGTCGAGCGCCGCGGCCTTCTCGGTCCTGGAAACCGCGGCGAATTCGGCCGCCAGCCGGTCGATCGCCAATTCGAACAGGTTGCGCTGGCTGAAGCTGCTCCCGGAACCGTCCCCGGCCGCCTGCAGATCGCGCACCACCTCAGCGAGCGCATGCAGATCCCCGGAGTTGATCTTCGCCAGATATTCCTGCGCGCGCTTTGCCCACATCAGCCGGCTGACGCGAGGGCGACCGTGTAGCGTGCCCAGCGCCTGGGTCAGCGCTTCCGGCGTCGCCAGCTTGCGCAGGCCGGAGGCGCGCGCCTGCGCCGCCGGGATGCGCAGCGTCATCCGGTTCTCGGCAAACGAGATCTGGATCAGATTCAGCCGGTGTCCCGCAATCACTTCAGAGCCGATGCGGTCAACCTTGCCGACGCCGTGCGCCGGATAGACCACGAAATCGCCCTTGCGGAACGGATCGGCATCCTGCGGCTTCGTTTGCGCCGCCGTTGCGCCGAACGCGGCATCGACCATCTTCCTGGTGACCACTGTCGCCGCTGCCAATTTTCCCACCCGATCCGTTAGAGCGCTAATATGGGCCCGTTCCGACAGGATGCATCACGCCCCGCCGATGTTCGCGCGAAACTGCTCAGCCCTGTGCCGCGGAGCGTTCGCGCGGCGCACGAATCCGAACGCGCGGTCTCGCTGTCCGGTTGCCCGCATCCTGAGCCGCCGTCTCCCCGGTCGCGGATTGCTCGCTCGGGGACTGACCGGTACGGGTCGGCGAATCCGCCGACGCGGGTTTCGGCGTTTCGCCGGTCGTCGCCGCGGCGGGTTTGCGTGGCGCCAACGGGGTCCATGGACCGGCATCCCGTATCATGCGCTTGGCTTGGACGATCCAGGCTTCGGCCTCATGCTCGCTGCGAAATCCAGGCACTGTCTGCTTGCGGCCGTCCGGCTTGTCCATCTCGACGTCGAAGCCGCTCTTTCCCCGAGGGACCACGCGATAGGAGATGTCTGTCATGCGTCATCATGGCACATATCCTGCGTTGTGACAGCATAAATCCGCACAAATCCGCCGGGCGCCGGTGCCGCGCCAAACCGTGGGCCGGCTGGCGGGCCGCGCCGCCACGCAAGGTCGGCGCGACTCGCCTGCCCGGCGGTTGCCGCGGCGGCGGCCGGAACGGCACACGCCCAGGGCACTGCCCGGCTCATTTGCGCGGCCGGACCATGCGCCGCAGCAGCGCCACCTGGCGGAAGAATTCCTTGCGCGGCTGCGCCGGGCTTCCCAGCAGCGCCGCCCCCGCCGGCACGTCCGAAATAACCCCCGCCTGCGCGCCGATCTGCGCGCCCTTGCCGATCGTCAGATGCCCCGCCATGGCAGCCTGGCCGCCCACCTGGACAAAGTCCTCCAGTACCGCCGAGCCGGCGATCCCGACCTGGGCCACAATGACGCAGCAGCGTCCCAACCGGACATTGTGTCCGATCTGCACCAGGTTATCGAGACGCGATCCGGCGCCGATGACCGTGTCGCGCGTCGATCCGCGATCGATCGTGGTATTGGCGCCAACCTCCACGTCGTCCTCGACCACCACGCGCCCAAGCTGCGGGATGCTCAGGAACCCGGTCTCCGTGACCGCGAAACTGAAGCCCTCCTGGCCGATCCGGGCGCCCGGGTAGATATAGACTCGCGCGCCCAGCAGCGTATGGCTCAGGCTGGCATGCGCGCCGATCCGGCAATCCGGGCCGATCGTCACACCCTTGCCGATCGCCACGAAGGGACCGATCCGGCAGCCGGGACCGATCTCCGCGCCGGCCTCGATCACCACATAGGGGCCGATTTCCGCCGAGGCATCGACTCGCGCCGACCCGGCGACAACGGCCGAGCGGTGAATCCCCGGACAGGGCGGCGGTACCGGATGGAACAGCGCGGCGACCCGTGCCCAGCCTTCATAGGCCGCGGTCGTCACGATCGGAATGGCTGCCGCCGGAACCCGCCGCAGCATGTCCGGATGCACGATCACCGCGCCCGCCGCGGTGTGCTCCAGCGCCGTCGCATAGCGCCGGTTGTCGAGAAAGGTCACCTGGTCCGGCCCGGCCGATTGCAGCGGCGCGACACCCGAGAACATGCGCTTGAGCGGCGGCGCCGTGCCGCCCGCCGCGGCGGCAATCGCCGCAAGTGCATGCGGGCCGCTGCGCGCGAAGAATCGCGGATCGCCCATTGGAGCTTCAATCAACGCGCATCCCCGTTTCCCTCGGCCGTCCCGGTTGCATCCTACCGGACCGGGCCGGACGCGAATACCGGCTGCCCGGCGGACCCAACCGCATATTCGCTTTGCGGGTGGTTTTTACCGCTGGCACTCTCATATGAGGAGTGCTAGCGTCGGCGAAGTGGCGAAATATGCTGCGCCGGCCGCCGTTGGCTGACCAACGCCAATGGACGGCGACAACAACGGGCAAATTCCCGCGTGTGCGGTCGTGCGATGCGTTCGTCTCAATGGTGAGGCGAGGCGTTGCGCGACTCCTGCATTGCGTCCCGCCGGCAGGATACGGCTCACGGGATAGACTCGCCTGTCCCGCCCCATCATCGATCTCAGGAAGGATACGCAAATGGCTGCCAAGGACGTTCGGCTCGGTGGCGATGCCCGCCAGCGGATGATACGCGGCGTCGATATACTGGCCGAGGCCGTCCGGATCACGCTTGGCCCCAAGGGCCGCAACGTGATCCTGGACAAGAGCTACGGCGCGCCACGCATCACCAAGGATGGCGTTACGGTCGCCAAGGAGATCGAGCTCTCCGACAAGTTCGAGAACATGGGCGCGCAGATGGTGCGCGAGGTCGCGTCCAAGACCAACGACATCGCCGGCGACGGCACCACCACGGCGATCGTCCTGGCCCATGCCATCGTGCGGGAGGGCGCCAAGGCGGTGTCCTCCGGCATGAACCCGATGGACCTGAAGCGTGGCGTGGACAAGGCGGTTGTCGCGCTGGTCGAGGAACTGAAGAAGCGCAGCAAGAAGATCACCACGCAGGCCGAGACGGCGCAGGTCGGCACCATCTCCGCCAATGGCGAGGCCGAGATCGGCAAGATGATCGCCGAGGCGATGCAGAAGGTCGGCAACGAGGGCGTCATTACCGTCGAGGAGGCGAAGGGCATCCAGACCGAGCTCGACATCGTCGAGGGGATGCAGTTCGACCGCGGCTACATGTCGCCCTACTTCATCACCAACGCCGAGAAGATGAACGCCGATCTCGAACAACCATACATTCTGCTGCACGAAAAGAAGCTGTCCGGCCTGCAGCCTTTGCTGCCGTTGCTGGAGGCGGTGGCGCAATCCAGTCGGCCGCTGCTGATCATCGCCGAGGATGTCGAGGGCGAGGCGCTCGCGACGCTGGTGGTGAACAAGCTGCGCGGCGGGCTGAAGGTCGCCGCCGTGAAGGCGCCGGGCTTCGGCGATCGCCGCAAGGCAATGCTGGAGGATATCGCGGTGCTCACCGGCGGCCAGGTGATCAGCGAGGAACTTGGCATCAAACTGGAGAACGTTACGCTCGAAATGCTCGGCAAGGCGAAGAAGGTGCTGATCGACAAGGACAACACCACCATTGTCGAAGGCTCCGGCAAAAAATCCGACATCGTCGGGCGCTGCAAGCAGCTGCGCGCGCAGATCGAGGAGACCACGTCCGATTACGACCGCGAGAAGCTGCAGGAGCGGCTGGCGAAACTGGCCGGCGGCGTCGCGATCATCCGCGTCGGAGGTTCCAGCGAGGTCGAGGTGAAGGAGCGCAAGGACCGCGTCGATGACGGCCTGCACGCCACCCGCGCGGCGGTCGAAGAAGGCATCGTGCCGGGCGGCGGCGTCGCGCTCGCGCGCGCCTCGGTCATCCTGGCCAAGCTGAAGGCCGATAACGACGACCAGCGCGTCGGCATCGAGATCGTCCGCAAGGCGGTGCTGACGCCGCTGCGCCAGATCGCCGAGAATGCCGGCGAGGACGGCGCCGTCATCTCGGGCAAGATCCTCGACCGGGACGAGTACAACTGGGGATTCGACGCGCAGACCGGCGAGTTCAAGGACATGGTGAAGGCCGGCATCATCGACCCGACCAAGGTCGTGCGGTCGGCACTGCAGCACGCCGCGTCGGTGGGTGCGCTGATGCTCACCACCGAGGCGATGGTGGCGGAGCGGCAGGAGAAGGCGTCGCCCGGCGACGGATCGTCGTCCGGCGCCATGGGTGACCACGGCTACTGAGCCAGGCCACGCTACAGGCTTGCACGGCGGAGCGTGCCGCGGCTTCTCGCCGAGAGGGCGCGGCACGCTTCCGCAGGAGGCGCCGATGATGGACCAGGACCAACCCGATCCGGAGTTCGACGCGATGACGGCGCGCCTGCTGCGTCGCGAGGCGTTGCGTCGCGCGGCCCAGAAGATGAATACGACGTCCGGCCCGGGACTCGAAAGCGTGCTGGCACGCATCTCCGCCGAAGTGACCGCGGAGGCCGCGGTGAAAAAAACCGCGCCTGTGACGCGCGCGGGAGAGCAAGGTTAGTCCCGTATCGCCTGACCCTTGACGCTTGCCGCGCGGAATTCCCTTGTGATCGAGAAACCGTGGCGTGCCGGCCGGCGGGCCGCAATGGCTTGAACCCACGCGGTTCTGATCCCTTTCACGCGCTGATGCGGGAACAATCGGGCGGATGTGAATCGGCGGGTCATCCGAATTTGCGCGCACGGTCAAGGGAAAGACGTTGCCTTTTTGGTTCCGGCTCCGCCGGCTTGGACTCTTGTGCTCGTGTCGCAACTCTGTTGCCAGCAGTTGCAATCTGAGCAACAGAGCGGAAAACAGAGTTATCCGTCCCAGATGCACGCAGATGGACCAGGCGACATGATTGGTCTGCGCGTTCTCCTGCGGAGTGGTTGTGCACGTTCATTGCAGCAGCGCGGTGCATCCGCGTGCATCTGTGGCTGAAATTGCTTGCTTTCGTCCGGAGCAAGTCCAAAAAATTGCCCCCACGGCCAAAGGCCAAACGTCGCCCGCGTTGCTCCGGCCCCCCGCGCCTTGGGCCTTGTCGGGAGTTGACCGACGCAGGCGACATCGCCGCGGTCGGAGCGATGATACCGGGGCGATCCCTTATGGGGCGACCTCGTCGGTGAAAACCTTGAAGCTGGCCAGCGTGTTGAGGCCGAACGTGTTGCTGATCGGCACATCGACCGCGTCGCGCCCGCGCGCCATCAGGATGCGGCCGATCCGCGGCATGTTGTTGCGCGGATCGAAGGTATGCCAGGCGCCGCCCAGATAGGCCTCGAACCAGCCGGCGAAGTCCATCGGTCCATAGGGCGGCGGCATGCCGATATCGCCGAGATAGCCGGTGCAATAGCGCGCCGGGATGTTCATGCACCGGCAGAGCGCCACCGCCAGCTGGGCGAAATCGCGGCAGACGCCCTGGCGTTCGTTGAACGCCTCCCACGCCGTCCTGGTGGGGCGCGCAACCATGTAGTCGAACGTGATGTGGTGGTGCACGAAATCGCAGATCGCCTGCACCCGCGCCCAGCCGGTCGGCGACTGGCCGAACATCCGCCACGCGACTTCCGACAGGTGATCGGTCTCGCAATAGCGGCTGCCGAGCAGAAAAACCAGGGCGTCGTCGGGCAGGTCTTGTACCGGATGCTGGTGGGCTGCCGCGGCGACGGGGTCCGGCAGGCCAGAATCGTTGACGACGCCGGTGCTTGATATGCGGATCCTGCCTTGCGGTGCCACGATCCGGCTGCACCAGTTGCCGAACGCATCGCGATAAGCGTGGACCGGCACCGCGGGGTCTGTCATCAAGTGGTCGGGAACGACAATGTCGGCGACGCGCGAATGATGGATGTTCAGCATCAGCAGCATCGGGGTCGGTTGCGGGCAGTCATAGATCAGTTCATAGCCGACGCGGATTTGCATGGGATGCACCTTGGTATGAGGTCGCCTCGGGCGGGGCCGCCCTTCCGATGACACGTCCTGCTCATTGCACACTGCTCCTTGCGCGCCCCGTGCCACGTTGCACGCCCCGTGCCACGTTGCACGCCCCGTGCCACGCCGTATCGGATTGCCACGCCGCAACCGCGGACTCGCATGAATATCGAAAAGGAATGAATCCGCATGGCGCGCGAGACCATCTATCTCGTCCAGGCATTCAGATCGGGCAGGGGGACCCGTTTGGATGCCGACCCGCCGATCCGGTGCAAATCCCTGGAATCCGCGCGCAGAAGCGCGGAGAACCTGGCACCGGCAAAAGCTGGTGTCGTCGCGTTCTCCACCTCAGGCGATGCCGAGTTGGGCGATTATGACGAAGAACCCACGATCATCTTTAAGGCCGGCCGTTTGCCGGCGGCATTCGAAAACGCATGACGCCGCGCAGCGATCTCGGCGCGCCATCAATGCGCGGTGTGCCGCGCGACCAGCGCGCGCGTCAGATTCCGTCACGACGCCCGGCCCGGCACCAACCGACGCCGCGCGCGGGCCGGGTGCGACGCCATGGCTGTGGTCCCGCGGGACAAAAACATCGTCGGCTGTCTGCGGCATGCCTCGCATATGGCGTGGCATCGTGCCCGATGACATGGGCAGGCTGCGGTTATGCGACTGGCGCCGCCGCCGGAGCATTGCACGAAATCGTCATCGTCACTCGGTGGTTCCGGACAAGGATGTAACGCGCCCGGTCGCTGCCATCGTCATTCGGGCCGTCGTCGTTTGCGCCGGCGCCGCTCGGTCGCCAGACCGGCGCGGCTTGCATTGTCGTCGGACCATGCCCAGATAGTCGAGGAATCTCCTGTACAAATTAAGGAAAATCTGGTGGCATCGCCCGATGTGACCGCGTTGCAGCGGTCGGATCTGAACCAGTTTCTGTTCGCCGACGTCGGTACCGAAGCAAGCGGCATGACCCTGAGCGTGGTGTCCGTGCTTGCGCGTCAGGGCGCCGATCCGTGGCGAGAGGCGGGCCGCCTGGCGGACCTGCCGAAGGCCGAAGCCACCGATAGCCTGGCCCGAACCATTGCCGCCATGCCAAAGAGCCTGTGGAACCTTCCCGAGGCGATCGCGATCGCCGCCCGGCTGACCGGCCTGTTGCCGACACGGCCGGCAAAGGGCAGGGAACGTGCGATCGGCGGCTGGCCGGTCCCCCGGATCGCCGTGCTGCTGGCCGGCCTTGCGCTGGCAGCCGCTTATGCCGTCTCGATGCTGATGCACTAGGCCCGGCAACGCTCCCGGGGCATTTTTGCCAGGGCAGCGGCGTCGCCGCACCCACTTCCGCTACGCGAGCCAGCAACCAGAAGGAATCCACCGATGAGCATGGCGCCCGCCAACGACGAGACCGATCCGGACGGCGAATCCGGCAAACAGGCAGACGCGATGAAAGACCGGCTGCGCAAGGATGTCGCGTCGTGGTCGGCGGCGCGGTCCGCAACGCACACGCGCGAAGTCGCCGACGCCAGCGTGCCGGTACCGCCGCAGTCTGCCGCACAGCGGCCGGCCACCCGCGCGAAGCGGCTGAAGCCCGTAGCGCCCGATGCCGGCAAACCGGCCACCGCCGCGGGAAAGCCGTTCCGTATGTCATACGACGGCATGACGGATGCGGATTACATTTCTTCCATCATCGAGCGCGGCGCCTGATGAGCTGGGTCACCTTCGAAGTCGCCGGAGGCGGCCTGGTCGCGGTGCAGCCAGCGCATGTCGTGGCGATCTACGACGAACAGGGTGCGGTCAAATTGGCCACTGCCGCGGGTGGCGTGCATATCTTGAAGGACATAACGGTGCAGCGCGCCACCGCGATCGTCTCCAGGGCGGCTGACGCGGACGCAACGCGGTCCAGCTAGCGCGGACATTCGGGTCCGGGCACCCAGCCGGCACGGCCGCCGACATCGCGCCCGAACCGGCCTCCGGCCAGCAACGTGGAGCATTCATGCAAGCAGACACCAAAGACGACGGGCTGATAACTTATGATTTCGAGGAGTTCTGCAACGATTACGGACATCCCGCGGGACGGCTGTTCACGTTCGAGGTGACACACCACGCGGTCACCTATATCTACGCCGACGTGTGCGGCACGGTCCGCGGCAGCGAGGTGGTCTTTTGTCTCAACGCGGACGACCTGGTACTCACGCGCAAATCCCACTGAGCACCCGCGGCAGGACCCCGGCGCGGCGCACCGCCGCCCCGGCCGGGCACGCGTGACCCTCCATCTGGTGTCGTCGAGCGACGATCGCGCGCTGGCGATCCGTGACCACATACTGCCGCTGCTGCGCGAGCATGGCGCGCTCGAGATCCAGCGCGACACGGTACGGGTGGTCGAGTTGCGGATGCCCGCATGGACCTTTCGCCACTGGACGCCGTTCAGTGAACTGACTGCCGGCGAGGCCGCCTCGCCGGGCTATCGGCACGCAATCGAGCGGCAGCACACCCAGCCGGACCTGCCGTACGGTCTGGACGTGTGGCACGGCATGCGGGTGCTCCGCATCCTGTGGGCCGACGACGGAAAACTCAAGGTCGTCAGCTTCGTGCGCGGCGCCTGGGAAGACGCCGTGCTGGCACTGTGACGGCGACACCTCTCCCGCTCGCGCGGGAGAGGTGAACTAATCGACGCTAATGGTGCCGACTTCGGGCCCCTTGGTGCCCTGCACGACGCCCATTCGCACCGACTGGCGCTCCTGCAACGGCCCCAATCCGGCGCGCTCCAGGGCCGTCGCATGGACGAACACATCCCGCCCGCCATCCTGCGGGGTGATGAAGCCGAACCCCTTGGCCGCATCGTACCATTTCACCGTGCCGGTCATCTCCACCGCCGAACTGAGGTCAACCGGACGGCGCGGCCCCGCCGGCGGACGCCCTCCGCCCGTGAATTGGGGCCGGCGTTGCTCGGACGGCTCCGCCGTGCTGTCGTCAACCGAGACGACTTGCTCGACCTGTCGGCCCTTTTGTCCGGCGCCGACGCGAACCCGCAGCGTCGCTCCTGGATTGACCGTCTGGTGCCCGGCGGCCTGAAGCGTGTTCACGTGCAGGAACACGTCGCCCGAGCCGTCCGCCAGCGCGGCAAAGCCGAAGCCCTTTTCGGCGTTGAACCATTTCACCGTCGCCTGAACCTCGGGCGCGGACGAAGCGGACGCGAAGGACGGCAGCGGCACCGGGGCCGGGGTGTTGCCGTAGAAATTGTCGTCATCGAAGCCGCGCCGGCGTGGCTGATATTGCCGGTGGCTGTTTTTGGGGGAACGCAAGGTACCGCTATCCTCTATGGTTGATCATGGCCGAAGCCGGGCAGCAGGATACCCACAATGCCGGCAAATTGGTAGCTCCGGATTTGCCACCCTGTCACAGGTGCGTCGCCCGGTTGCGGTTCGGCGACCCACGCCGCCGACCAGGCGGCGGCGCCGGCATTGCCGCCCGTCGCCGCCGGGGGCCGCTGGTATAGCGTGCATGGCAGCTCCTGGCGTGCCATATTGAGCAATGGTGGAAACAACCTACCGGATCCTGCATCGCGAGGACGACAGCTTCGCCGTCGAAGTCGTCCGCATCGGCGTGCTGCCGCAAACCGCCATTGGCTTCGCGACCGAGTCCGAGGCACAGGGCTGGATCGCACAGGACAGGCGGCTATGGGATGCCGCCGATCCCTTCCGGACGCAAGCCAGTTGGAGACGGAGCGGGAGCTGACGGCAACCGAGCGTCCGGGCTTTCGCCACCGCACGACCCTTATCCGGCCGAAGGGCGTCGCGCCGCCTCGACCAGCCGAGAATGCACCAGGTCCAGCAAGCGCCGGCGCGCGGACACCGCGATGTCCTCGAGCGACGGCGTCTGCGCAAGCCGAGCCCGTGCATAGCGGCGGACCTCCTCCAGCGTCGGCACAGGCGGCATGTCGATCTCGCTCCAGAACGCCTCGGCCTGCATGCGCGCCGACAGCAGCCGCGCCTTCATCTCGATCCAGCCCGGCGCATGTGCCAGCGCGTCGAGCACCTGGCTGGCGATCAGATTGACCGGGAACGACAAGGCAAGCTGGCCGGCAACCTTGTCGATCACCAACTGCCCCAGTCGCTGTTCGCCGCGCACCATCGCTTTCGGCGGCACATGCAGGTCCCACACCAGCCCGATCCAGGACAACGCCCGCAGCGCATAGTAGGTCGGATCGTACTCCCACCAGCGGAAACCCTGCCGTACGGATACCTGATAGGCGTGGTGATTGTTGTGCCAGCCCTCGCCCATGGTCAGCAACGCCAGCAACCAGTTGTTCCTGGACTCGTCGCCCGTGACGTAGCGGCGGCGGCCGGCCACATGGGCGAGCGAGTTGATGCAGAACGTCGCGTGCCACAGCGCGACCGTGCTCCAGCAGAATCCGACAACCAGACCCGGCCAGCCAGCGATCATCCAGCTCGCCACCGCGAGCAATGCAGCGGGCAGGTACGGATGGCGATCAAGCCACACCAGGTCCTTGTAGCGGGCCAGGTCGCGAACCGCGGCAAAGTCGGTCGCGCTGTTGCGCGGCACGAAGATCCAGCCGACATGGGAATAGAGAAAGCCGCGCAGCACCGGCGAATGCACATCCAACTCGGTGTCGGAGTATTTGTGGTGCCGGCGGTGGTGGGCAGCCCACCAGAGCGCGCCGCGCTGAGCCGAGGTCTGCGCCAGGAAGGCCAGGCAGAACTGGAAAACGCGGCCGGTGCGGAAGGCCCGATGCGCGAAGTAGCGATGGTAGCCGGCACCGATCGCGAAGATGCGCACGATGTAGAACACCACCGCCAGCAGCAGCGCGATCGGGGTCACCCCGGTCCAGAATGCCGCGAAGCAGGCAAGATGGATGAGCAGAAACGCGATGCCGGAGGGATAGGCGACGTCGTCCGAGTCGTCCTGCGTACCCGTGGTCATGACGCCCATCCTCTCCAGGAGCCCTATCCTGTCACCGCGTCGATAGCACGCGGCGACGACCGAGGGGGCGTCGCCGCGTGGGAGTCACGTCGCCATGGGGCCGTGCGGGGCCACATGATCACGCCGCCGGGCGCAGTCCGGCCGAGCCACGCTGCCGGCGCCGCCGGTGGTTCGCGCCTGCCGGCGAAGTCTGGTCGCGTCCCGCCTGGCCGCGTCCCGGCTGTCCATGGCCGCTGGGCGGTTGCCGCGTCGGCGGCGATCCGCCGGCGATATTGATCACCGTGCCGGTCATGCGCTCGATCGCGCGCAACGTGCCATGCTCCGCGGCATCGCAGAACGAGATGGCGATGCCGCTCGCCCCGGCCCGCGCGGTGCGGCCGATGCGGTGCACGTAGTCTTCCGGCTGGGCCGGCAGATCGAAGTTGATGACATGCGAAATGCCGGTCACGTCGATGCCCCGCGCGGCGATGTCGGTGGCCACCAGCACCCGCGCGCGCCCGCTGCGGAACTGTTCCAGCGCCTTGATCCGCGCCGGCTGGCTTTTGTTGCCGTGCAGCGCGCTGACCCGTACGCCGCCGGTATCGAGGGTTTCCGCGACGCGGTCGGCGGAACGCTTCGTCCGCGTGAACACGATGACGCGCGACATCGCCGGATCGGCCAGCAGTCGTCCCAGCAGCGCCCGCTTGCCCGTGGTATCCACATAATGCACGTGCTGCTCGATCGGCAGCCGGGCCGGCGCGCTGATCGCCACGTCAACCCGCACCGGGTTGCGCAGCAGCGTTTCGGCCAGCTTGCCGACCTCCGCCGGCATCGTGGCGGAGAACAGCGACGACTGCCGCTGCACCGGCAGCGCCGCGACGATCCGGCGGATGTCGCGAATGAAGCCGAGATCGAGCATGCGGTCCGCCTCGTCGAGGACGAAATGGGTGACCTCGTTCAGCCGCAACTCGCCGGTGGCCAGCAGGTCGCAAATGCGGCCGGGGGTGCCGACCACGATGTCGGCGCCGCCGCGCATCCGCTGCACCTGCCCCGACCGGCTCATGCCGCCGAGGATCGCCACGATGCGCCGGCGCTGCTCGTTGCCAAGGCGATTCAGGCTGTCCTCGATCTGCAATGCCAGTTCGCGGGTGGGTGCCAGGATCAGGGCACGCGTGGCGAAGCGGTGCGGGACGACCGGGTTGGCGGCGAGATGCTGCAGCATCGGCAGCGCGAACGCGGCGGTCTTGCCGGTGCCGGTCTGGGCGACGCCCAGCAGATCCCGGCCAGCCAGCAAATGTGGAATGGCGGCTGCCTGGATCGGTGTCGGTTGGAGGAAGCGCTCCTTAGTGAGAGCACGCAACAAAGGCTCGGCGAGGCCGAGCGTCGAAAAGCCAATGGATGACACGAAGATTGAAGCTCCAGCGCCAGCCGCCGCGGGTGCATCCCTGCGGCCAATGGCGAGCGCCTTGATGTTCGCCTGCCCGCGCGACAATGGGGCGAACGCGTTACACTGAGATTTCCGGGAGGGCGTCGTCCAGGCCGGACAAGACGCCAATCACGCATTCACGGAAGGCAACCGACATATCGCGCAGATATCGGCCGAATGCAAGGGGCATCGCGATGCCAACCAACGCCGGGCGCCTTTGGCCGCGGGCCGGGTTCGGTGTCGCCGGCCCGCATCGCGGCGGGAGAATCGTTGGGCGATGGCCGCGACGAGGCGCGGCGATGCCGGGAAACAAACAAATCATCTGGGCTGCGCACGCTCGGCCGCCGCGGCACGTCCCGGGCACTGCCCGGAAACCTGCTTGCTGTCAGGCCCGATCATCGGGCACCCGGGTCCCGCGCCGCGCTTCGTTTTGGGGCGGGATTTATTTGCGTCCGGCCGGTGTAATGGCACGGTGTCACCCCATTTTACCAACACTTCGTCTTTTCGGTGGGCGGAGATTCGTCCTCCCATAATGCAAAGAAAAAATCCCATGCAAGTGCCTGATTGGTTCAAGCCCGCGATTTTGGGCGCGGCTTGCGGCGCCATCGCGATGTCCGTTGTCGGATTCCATGGACTTGGCTGGACGACGCGGAGCGCCGCCGGCCAGGTCGCGCAGGAACAATCCGATACGGCCGTCATTTCAGCGCTTGTCCCGTTCTGCGTGGCGAAGGCCGAGCAGGACCCCGATCATGCGACGCTCGCCAAGATCCGCACCGAACAATCGGCGTTCTCGCGCAGCGACCTCGTCATGCGGGCCGGCTGGGCGACGGTTGGCAGCGAGACAGCTCCCGACCCCGGACTCGCCCACGCCTGTTCCCAGCAGTTGCTTGCGACAAAGACCGGCTGACCGCCGGAAGCCGGCCATTCACGAAGGTTATCGTCTCGGCCGCATCAGGCACCGGCCTAGGCTGGCAACCACGAAACAATCGGCGGGCGCCGATGTCGGGCCCGTTCTTAGGAAGATGCGATGGGCAGACCGGAACTCGGCACCAAGTGTACCTGCGCTGGCTGTAATGAGCGATTCTACGACCTGAACAGGGATCCCGCCATCTGTCCGAAATGTGGCGCGCAACAACCGCCGCAGAAGGCCCGCACTGCGTGGCCGTCGCGCGGCACGGCCGGGCCCAGGCGTCCGTATCGGGCGCCGGATCCCGTTGCCGCCGATGAAGACGCGGCACCCACGATCGCCGCCGACGATGCGGATGAGGAAGACGAAGCCGTCGCCGATTCCGACGACGACGACGACGTGGAAAATGTCATCGATCCCGATCACGATGCGACACCCGATTGAACTGTTCGGCACAAACCCATGCACAAGCGCCAACCCGGCCGGCCGTCACTGAAGATCACGCGACGCGTCGATGAACGGCCCGCGGGCAGCCTCACCTTCGAGGTGTGGAGCCCTTTCGTCGCCAGCTACCAGCCGGTGGCGTCGGTCGAGGCTGGGCTGCGGCGGATCGATCAGCTCGCCCGCCTGATCTGTCAGATGCGGTTGCGGGGCCACCAGAAGCAGGACCTGCTGGCCGATGTCCCGGACGCGGACCCGAATGACAGCGCCCAGTGGGCCGAGTTGCGCAGCAGCGCAACGACCTTCCGCAGCTATGACACGCGACGCAACGACCGGCCGCGCTGGGTGCGTGCAATCGGCAGGCTGGAGGCCGCCGAGGCGACCTGCACCAGCGTCGGTTGTGCGATGCCGGTGCCGCACGCTGCATGACCCGCCGCACCGGCGGCGGGAGTCCTGTTGCGCACCGCCCTTGATTGAATTGCGCGCCGGCGGCAGCGGGCAGCGCCGGCACCGACCCCGGACTCCAGATCGGCATGGTTGAAACGGTTGCACAGGTCACCAGGATCATCAGCTCGCATCTCGGCATCGAGCGGGCGATCGTCGTTCCGGGGGCCTCATTGGTCGATGACCTCGGCGCCGACAGCCTGGATACCGTCGAGCTGGTCATCGCCTTTGAAGCGGCGTTCGGCATCGTGGTTCCCGAGGCCGACGTAGAACACATCCGCACGGTGCAGGACGCGATCGACTATGTCGAGGCCCACCTGAACGCCGACTGAAACGCCGCGCGGCAAGCGAGCCGCGGCAAGCGGCATCCGCAAGCGCCGGCGGGAAGCATCGCCGGACAAATGCAACGATCCGCGCCGCGGGTCGCCGCCTTTGGCCCGCCCCGTTCGTCGGCCCACGGGGCCGACCATGTTGCTAGCTAGTCAATGTGTCCGGTTTTTGTAGCTCGTGATCTGTCCGCTTCGTTCTTGTTCCGTGCCGCGGTGCGCCCGGCACGGAACGCCGCGATGGAAGCGTGTCATCCGGCGTGGTTTCG